>Ga0335070_10002766_pt1 | contig 20400 bp, 21 predicted proteins | sample Lox_Sample_13_FD_206722 | JGI IMG/M metagenome (GOLD analysis project Ga0335070, IMG submission 206722) | Soil microbial communities from Loxahatchee National Wildlife Refuge, Florida, United States - Lox_Sample_1.3 | ecosystem: Environmental > Terrestrial > Soil > Wetlands | place: USA...
GTGCTGAACGTGGCCGGCGAGCCGCGCCGCATGATCTTCCAGGGCGTGCACATGCTGATGGGCGGCACGCCGGGCAAGGAATGGGCGCCGGGCGAGAAGCGCGAGAGCGTGATGGTGTTCATCGGCCGCAAGCTCCCGCGCCGGCTCTTCGAGGAGGGGCTCGCGTACTGCGTGGCGTGATTCCGGCGCGCGGGGCGCGGCGTATACTGGATTTATCCCAAGCAATGAACATGCACGAAGGCGCGAACCGATGGCCAGTCCCGCGGTAGGCGGAGCTTCCCCGAGCCCGATTCGCCCGGCGCGCCCCGCCGGGCGTCTGGGGTCGGAGGAGTTCAACTCGGGCAGCCTTCCCACCGCACAGGAGGCCGCCGTCCTCTACGCCGCCAACCACGCCGAAGCCGCCGCCAGCATCCTCAAGGCGGAGATCAAGGACCCGGTCGGCCGCAACAACAAGCAGGCCTGGCTCATGCTCTTCGACCTCTACCAGGTCGCGCAGAACCGCCAGGAATTCGATTCGCTCTCGATGCTCTTCACGGTGAAGTTCGAGCAGTCGCCGCCGGTGTGGGCGGACAATGCCGACGGCGCCGCGAACGACCCGCGCCGCAACCAGAGCCGCGAGCGCAAGGACTTCTTCGCGCTCAAGCCCTCGGCGGGCGGCGACCTCGCCGGGGAGATCGAGAAGTTCCGCGCGTTCGCCGAGTCGCAGGGCACCGTGCGCCTGGACCTGGCCAAGGTCACCTCGCTCGCGGCCGAGGAGGCGCTGCTGCTCGCGAGCGCGCTGGGGCAGCTTCGCAAGAAGAAGCTGCCCATGTGGTTCAACAACGCGGAGGTCCTGGAGAAGGCCCTGCGCGCCTCGTTCAACGAGAGGCCCGCCGACGAGCAGAAGTCGTACTGGCTGCTCCTCTTCGAGCTGCTGATCCTGCAGGGCCGGATGGACGACTTCGAGGCGCTGGGCCTGGAATTCGCGGTCGCCTACGAGATGTCGCCGCCCAACTGGGAGGTGTACGTGAACGCCATCGCGGCCGAATCGGCCAAGGGCGCGCCGGGGGCGAAGCCCGCGGCGGGCACGCCGGCGCCGGAAGCGGGGTACGCGCTGAAGGGCGTGCTCTCGCAGGCGAGCGCCAACCAGATCGCGGAGCTCAACAACTACGCGTCCGCGCGCACCGAGGTCGCCGTGGACATGGGCAAGGTCCTGCGCATCGAGTTCAGCTTCACCTCGGCCTTCTTCGACGTCGTCAAGGCCATCCAGCTCGCCGGCAAGCGCGTGATCCTCACCAACCTGAACGAGCTCAACGCGGCGCTCCTCGAGGCCCTGGGCGTGAACCGCTACGCCATCCTGGTGCGGCGGCGCTAGCCGAAATCGCCCGGCGAGAAGTTGAATTTCGCGCCCGGCGCGGCCCCATCCCTGCCATAGCGTTCCCCATGGAATCCCAGCCCCCCCAGTTCCACGGCACCACCATCGTGAGCGTGCGCCGCGGCGAGCGCGTCGCCATGGGCGGCGACGGCCAGGTCACGCTCGGCAACATCGTCGTGAAGGCCTCGGCGCGCAAGGTGCGCCGCCTGCACCACGACCGCATCCTCGCGGGCTTCGCCGGCGCCACGGCCGACGCGTTCACCCTGTTCGAGCGCTTCGAGGCGAAGCTCGACAAGCACCAGGGCCACCTGCTGCGCTCGGCGGTGGAGCTCGCCAAGGATTGGCGCACCGACCGCATGCTGCGCCGCCTGGAAGCCATGCTCGCGATCGCCGACAGGACCTCCTCGCTCGTGATCACCGGGACGGGCGACGTGCTCGAGCCCGAGCACGGCCTGCTCGCCATCGGCAGCGGCGGCGGCTACGCGCAGGCGGCCGCCCTCGCGCTGCTGAACGAGACGGCGCTCGAGCCCGCCGACATCGTGAAGAGGGCCCTCACGATCGCGGGCGAGCTGTGCATCTACACCAACCAGAACCACGTGATCGAGACGCTCTGATGGAAGACCTCGCGCCCCGCGCCTGCGGCCCCGGGCCCCAGGCCATGATGACGCCGCAGGAGATCGTCCACGAGCTGGACAAGAACATCGTGGGCCAGGGCGACGCCAAGCGCGCCGTGGCGATCGCGCTGCGCAACCGCTGGCGGCGCGCGCAGGTGCCCGAGCCGCTGCGCACCGAGATCACGCCGAAGAACATCCTCATGATCGGCCCCACGGGCGTGGGCAAGACGGAGATCGCGCGGCGCCTCGCGCGCCTCGCCAACGCGCCGTTCATCAAGGTCGAGGCCACCAAGTTCACCGAGGTGGGCTACGTGGGCCGCGACGTGGACACCATCATCCGCGACCTGGCCGAGATCGCGGTGAAGTCCACGCGCGAGCAGGAGATGCGCAAGGTGCGCACGCGCGCCGAGGACGCCGCCGAGGAGCGCGTGCTGGACGCGCTGCTGCCCGGCGTCCCGCCGGCCGAGGGCAACGACGCCAACTCCACCCGCCAGCGCTTCCGCAAGATGCTGCGCGAAGGCAAGCTCGACGACAAGGAGATCGAGATCGACCTCGCGCAGGCGCCGGCGAGCATGGAGATCCTCGCCCCGCCCGGCATGGAGGAGCTCACCGGCCAGATCCAGGGCCTCTTCGCGAACCTGGGCGCCGCGCGCCGCAAGCGCAGGAGCCTCGCCATCGCGGAGGCGCTGCGCCTCGCCACGGAGGAGGAAGCCGCGCGCCTCGTGAACGAGGAAGAGATCCGCTTCAAGGCGCTCGCCGCCGTGGAGCAGGACGGCATCGTGTTCATCGACGAGATCGACAAGATCGCGAGCCGCGGCGAGCTGCAGGGCGCCGACGTCTCGCGCCAGGGGGTGCAGCGCGACCTGCTGCCGCTGGTCGAGGGCACGGCCGTGACGACCAAGTACGGGATGATCCGCACCGACCACATCCTCTTCATCGCGAGCGGCGCGTTCCACCTCTCGAGGCCTTCCGACCTCATCCCCGAGCTGCAGGGGCGCCTGCCGATCCGCGTGGAGCTCTCGAGCCTCTCGGTCGGGGACTTCGAGCGCATCCTCACCTCCACGGACGCGTGCCTCACGCGCCAGTACCAGGCGCTCCTCGCCACCGAGGGGGTGGAGCTCGAGTACACGCCCGAGGGCGTGCGGCGCCTGGCCGAGATCGCCTTCGCCGTGAACGAGCGCACCGAGAACATCGGCGCGCGCCGGCTCTACACGGTGATGGAGAAGCTGCTCGAGGAAGTCTCCTTCGACGCGGGCCGCAAGTCCACGCGCGTGGTGATCGACGCCGCCTACGTGGACGCACGCCTTGCCCAGCTCGCCCAGAGCGAGGACCTGGCCCGCTACGTTCTGTAACGCCGCCGCGAGGTGCCGGCACGGTACGTTTTGTAACGCGGCAAGGCTTGCGCCGCTCCTAGAATGCGGCGCATGAGACCCTTCGCCCTGGCGGGCCTGCTGGCCGCCGCCTGCGCCATGACCCCCACCGCCCGCCTGCACGAGGACGCCGAATCGCTCGCGGCCGCCGAGACGGCGTTCGCCGCGCATTCGGTGCGCGAGGACATGCGCGCGGCCTTCCTCGCGAACTTCGGCAACGACGGCGTGATGGCGCGCGAGGGCTGGGTCCTCGCCAAGCCCTACCTCGAGCCCCGGCCCGCGCCGCCGGTCGTCCTCGACTGGCATCCCGCGCACGTGGAGGTGGCCGGCTCCGGCGAGATGGGCCTGTCCACGGGTCCCTGGAAGCTCACGCCCGACATGAAGCCCGTGCCGCCTTCGGCCTATGGCCAGTTCTGCTCCGTGTGGCGGCGCGACGCGGATGGCGCCTGGAAGGTCCTGGTGGACCTGGGCATCTCCAACCCGCAGCCGACGTTCTGGCGCGGCGCGCTCGATATCTTCGACACGCCGGCGAGCGCGCCGCCGCGAGCGGGCGGCGTGGACGCGGCCGAACGCGCCTTCGCCCAGCTTGCGCGCGGCGCTGGCGCCCTGGCCGCCTACGCGCGCTACGGCGCCGCTCGCCTGCGCTTCTACCGCGAGGGCTTCGACCCCATCGTGGGCCGGGACGCCGCGCTCGCCTCGCCCGCCATGGCCGAGGCGGCCTGGGTCGTCGAGCGGGCGGAGTCGTCGCGATCGGGCGACTTCGCCTACGCCCGCGGGCGCGTCGTGGCCCCTTCGAATCCGGCGACGACGCTGGGCTACTTCCTGCGCGTGTGGCGGGCCGAGGAAGGCGCCCTGCGCATCGTGCTCGACGTGGTGCAGCCCGCGTCATGACTTCAGGGCGCGGCGACGTAAAGCCGCGCTGCGCGCTCCATCGACTCCGTGATGTTGTCGCCCGTCTTGGCGATGAACTCCACCGCGCGCGCCCGCGAAGCGGGCGTGCCGAGCTCGCGCACCGCGTCGTCCATGAAGCGCGCCTGGCTCTGCGCGTTCGCGATCTCCGCCTCGACCACCGGCGAGGGCGCGGGCGCCTCGCGCAGCGCCTGGATGAGGCGGTGCAGGTTCTCGTCGGAGTCGCGCAGGTCGCGGGCGAGCGTCTCGTCGCGAAGGTCGCGCAGCATCCACAGGTGGATCTTCGCCACGCGCTGCGCGAGCACCGCGGCGTTCCCGGCGCGCACGGCCTGCGCGTTCGACGTGGCGCGCGCGCTTTCCTGCACGAGGCGCGCGGCCTTGGAGGCGATCCACGCCATCTCGTCGGTGCGCTCGCGCAGCTTCTGCACCACGTCGCCCCCGCCCGAATGCCACGAGCGGAACTGCATCCAGAGGAGCGTGAGCAGCGCGTAGGTCTCGCGCAGCTCGCCCGCGGGTGCCTCCGCGTGCGCCTCGCGCAGCGCCTCGTCGAATTCGCGCATCGCGGCGTCCAGGGCCCGGCGGCTGCGCGGCACCATCACGCCCTGCTTCACCTGCGTGTCGAGCTTCGCGATGCGCTGGACCAGCATCTCGAGGTGGATCGCGTCGATGGAAGCGCTCGCCGGCGCAGCGGCGGCGCTTGCCGCCCAGAATGCGAGCGCGCAGAGCGCGGCGGCGAGCCTCACGCGCGGGACGCGAGCTCGAATCCCGCGATCGCTCCTTCGCCCACCAGCCGCGCGAGGCCGGCGGCGAGGAAAGCTTGCGCGTGAGCTTCTCCCAGCGCCTGCGCCGCTTCGCCCAGCGTGGCGCCCCGCGCGAGCGCCGAGAGGAACTTCCATTCGACGGGCGATGCCAGGCGCACGTGCACGAGCTCGCCCGCGCGGCTCACGACCGCGTGGTCCGGGCCCTCGGTGCGCGAGGGCGTCCCGTCGCGCTGGGGCTGGTTCGCCTCCCAGATCTCGACCACTGCGTGGGGCGAGGCGACCAGGCGAAGCGCCGGATGCAGGACGAAGCGCAGGCCCTCGTACGATTCGGGCGCGACGGCGGCGAGCGCGGCCGCATCGAAGGGCACGGCCCCGGCCGCGTGGTAGCTCTCGTGGCAAGCCCACTCCAGGCGCGCGACGTCGGGAAGGTATTCGAGCTCCCGCGCGTACGGATATGCGGCCAGGAAGCTCGCGAATCCGCCGCCGTACTCGTTCAGGTCCCCGCTGCGCGAGGGCTCGGCGCGCACGTAGCGGCGCGCCGCCTCGTTGAAGAACGCATCGCCCACCAGCCGCTTCACCACCGGATAGGTGGCCCCGAGCGCGTTGCCGAGATTGGCGAGCATGTTGCGGCGATAGGCCTCGATGCCGGGCTCGCATGGCGCTTCCGAGTAGAGCGCCGCCACGAACTCGCGCTGCGTGCGCGCGAGCGTGCTCATGCGGCCGGCTCCAGGGCGCGCGTGCGCGCGGCGATCGCATCGGCCTTGCGCGCCTCGCCGAGCAGCACGTCGAGCGAGGGAATGTCCGCGTCCCACTCGATGAGCGTGGGGCGCGGGCCCATGCGCGAGAGCGTCTCGGCATGCAGCGCCCAGACCGCATCGCTCACCGGGCGCGAGTGCGTGTCGATGAGCAGGCCCTCGCTTTCCTCGTATCCCGCCAGGTGGATCTCGCCGACCGTCGCGGGGTCGATGGCGTCGAGGTAGCGTTGCGGATCGAACTTGTGGTTGCGCGAGCTCACCCAGATGTTGTTCACGTCGAGGAGCAGCCCGCAACCCGAGCGGCGCGCCACTTCCGCGACGAATTCCCATTCCGGAATCGTGGAATGCGCGAACGCGTGGTACGACGAGACGTTCTCCACGAGGATGCGACGTCCGAGGCGCTCCTGCACCGCGCCCACGCGAGCGGCCACGTGCGCGAGCGCCTCCTCGGTATAAGGCAGCGGCAGGAGGTCGTTGGAATGGCGCCCGCCCGCGTGCGACCAGCACAGGTGCTCGGAGACGAGCTGCGGCTCGAAGCGGCGCACGAGCTGCGCGAGCTTCTCCAGGTGCCCGTCTTCGAGGGCGTCCACGGAGCCCAGCGACAGGCCCACGCCGTGGAAGCTCATCGGGTAGGCCGCGCGGAAGCGCTCGAGCCACGCGAGCGGCGCGCCGCCCGCGCAGAAGAAATTCTCGCTGTGGATCTCGAGGAAGCCTGCCGCCGGGCGCGTCTCGAGGATCTCGCGATAGTGGGGAGCGCGCAGGCCGATGCCCGCGGGCGAATGCGGGACCGCGAAGGGCATCGCTACTTGCGCTTGCCCGCGTCGGGCTTGCCGCCGGGCGACGTGCGGCCGCCCGCCTTCCCGCAGGTGCCGCGCGGCACGTACTTCCAGTCGTCGGGAGCGTTGTCGCGCGTGGCCTTGCCCGCGCAGGTGTGGCGCGCCGTGCCGCAATCGTTCTGGCCGGCCTTGGCGATGCCGTAGCACTTGTCGCGGTCGGCGAGCGCCGGCGGATCGTGGGCGGCGGCCCCGCTTGCTCCCGCGAGCGCGAGCACGCCGGCGACGGCGGTGAGGACGGCGATGCGTTGGGACATGGAACCTCCAGCCTGGCTCATTGCCCGCCGTCGCGGAAGCGACGCGAAGCGGCGTGCAGGAACCTCAGCTGCGAATCGAAGTTCCGGCACATGAGGCACTTGTCGAGATGGTACGTGAGCGCCTGCGACTCCGCAGCCTCGAGCCGGCGCTCGTAGGCGAGCGAAAGCAGCCGCGAGGCCTCGCGGCAGTCGACCGACTCAGGCCCTTGCGGCTTCGTTGCCAAACCAGTTCTTCTCCAGGCAGGCGCGCAGCAGGATGCGCGCGCGGTGCAGGATCACCCAACAGTTGGACGGCGTGATGCCCTCCTCCTTACAGATCACCTCGGTTTCCTCGCCGAGGACCTCGCGCTTGAAGAACACCCGCCCGCCCGCCGGGGGCAGGCGCTCCAGGCACTCCTGGAAAGCCTGCCAGAAGCGCGCCTGCTCGAGGCTCGCCTCGGGATCGCTCCAGGCCTGGGGCGCGTCGCGCCAATGGCCGGCCCCGTCGAAGATGTCGTCGAGCCAGCCCTCGTCGCCGGCGCCGGCCTCGGCCGCGAAGTCGGTGGGCTCGAGGCGCGCGCGGTCGGCCGCTCCGCGGCGCTGCAGGTCGATCACCTTGAAGCGCAGGATCGAGGTGAGCCACGTGCGCAGCGTCGATTTGCCGCCGAACGTGCCGATGCTCTCGAGGGCCGAGAGGAGGCACTCCTGGACGGCCTCCTCGGCGAGCTGGCCGTCGCGCAGCTGCGCGAGCGCGTAGCGCACCAGGTACGGGCGGTGGCTCTCGATCTCCGCAAAGCGCGGATCGGTCATGACGCGGGCTCCGTGGGAAGCGGGAATCTTACCACCCGGTCCGCGCAGAAAAAGGGGCCTTGAAAGGCCCCCCGCGGGCCCCATCTGCGAGTCATGGGGACACGGTCCCCGCAGTCTTGGAGGGCGGCCCCCGGGCCGCCAGGACAACCCTCATGAGTGGAGGAAAGATGAACGCCCTGAACCGCAACACCCTCGCCAGCTATGGCCCGCTCTTCGGCGGCCTGGACGGCCTGTTGAACGATTTCCTGCGTCCCGCCGTCGCGTATGAAGCCCGCGCCGAGGCGCTGCCCGCCCGCATCGACGTGCGCGAGACGCCCGAAGCCTACGTCGTGAGCGCCGACCTGCCCGGCGCGAAGAAGGAAGACATCCACGTCGAGATCGACGGCAACGAGGTGGCGATCACCGCCGAGACGCGCCGCGAAATCGAGCAGAAGGAAGGCGAGAAGTGGCTGCGCAGCGAGCGCTTCTACGGCAAGACCGGCCGGCGCTTCGCGCTGCCGCTGGAGCTCGACGAGGCGAAGGCCGCGGCGAAATTCACCGACGGCGTGCTCGAGCTCACGCTTCCGAAGAAGGCCGTGGCCACCAGCCGCAAGGTCGAGGTCAACTAGGCGGCGGCTGCAGCGCCACCCCGAGGGCTTCCCGGGAGGAAATTTCCTCCCCGGAGGCCCTTTTGTTTGCCTAGAATAGGCGCCTTCGCATTTCCCGCGAGACTGCCGCATGCCCCCCAAGCTGTCGCCTTCGCAGAAGGCCGAGGTGCTGATCGAGGCCCTGCCCTACATCCAGCGCTTCTACGACCGCACCATCGTCATCAAGTACGGCGGCAACGCCATGACCGACGTGGCCCTGCAGGAGGACTTCGCCGAGGACGTGGTGCTGCTCAAGCTGATCGGCATGAACCCGGTGGTCGTCCACGGTGCGGGGCCCCAGATCGGTGCGCTGCTGCAGAAGCTCGGCAAGCAGAGCGAGTTCATCCAGGGCATGCGCGTCACCGACGAGGAGACGCTCGACGTGGTCGAGATGGTGCTGGGCGGCCTTATCAACCAGGACATCGTCACGCTCATCAACAAGGCGGGCGGCAAGGCCGTGGGCCTCACCGGCAAGGACGGCCACTTCATCCACGCCCGCAAGATGAAGATCGCGAGCAAGGAGGACAAGAAGAAGAAGATCGACGTGGGCCTGGTGGGCGAGGTCGTGCGCATCGACCCGGAGATCATCCAGCTCCTCGACCAGCGCGATTTCATCCCGGTGATCGCCCCCATCGGCAGCGACGAGAACGGGACCGCCTACAACATCAACGCAGACGTCGCCGCGGGAAAGCTTGCGATCACCTTGCAGGCCGAGAAGCTGATCCTGCTCACCAACACGACGGGCGTGCTCGACAAGGAAGGCAAGGTCGTCACGGGGCTTACCGCCCAGCGCGTGAAGGAGATGATCGAGGAAGGCACCGTCTCCGGCGGCATGCTGCCCAAGGTCGAGTGCGCCCTGGACGCGGTGAGGAACGGCGTGAAGAGCGCGCACATCATCGACGGGCGCGTCTCCCACGCGCTGCTGCTCGAGGTCCTCACGAGCTCCGGCGTGGGCACCCTCATCCGCGGCGCCTCGGCGAACCGCGCGAACCACGAGCGCTGACGGCTAGCGGGTGAGCCGCGCGGCGAGCGCCACGTGGTCCGACAGCCGCGCCCAGCCGCGGCCCGTGTAGCGCTCCACGCCCTCCACCTTGAGGCCGCGCACATAGATGCGGTCGAGGGTGAGCATCGGCAGCTGCGCCGGGTAGGTGCGCGCCGGGCGCCCCTCCGCCGTCTCGAAGACTTCGTAGAGGCCCATCTCGTTGCCGAGGTAGTCGCTCGCACGGCGGCGCCAGTCGTTGAAGTCGCCCGCGACGATGAGCGGGCCCGCGCGCGGCACCGTCGCGCGGATGCGCTCGCACAGCCACTCGAGCTGGAAGCGCCGGCTCCTCGCCCACAGGCCCAGGTGCACGTTGATGCAGTGCAGGGGCTCGTCCCATCCCGCGACGCGGACCTCGCAATGGAGCAGTCCCCGAGCCTCGAACGGGTGGTGCGACACGTCGATGTTGTCCCAGCCCTCGATCGGGTGGCGGCTCACCACCGCGTTGCCGTGGTGGCCGGCCTGGTAGACGGCGTTCATCCCGTACACGGAGTGGAACCCCTCGTGCGTGAGGAACTCGTGCTGCCCGCTCTCCGGCCAGTGCACGTGGCGGCGCGCGTTCGCCTCGTGCCGGCCCTGCACTTCCTGCAGGAACGCGACGTCGGCCTCGAGGGCCTTCAGCTTGTCGCGGATCTCGTGCAGGACGAGGCGGCGGTTGAACTGCGACAACCCCTTGTGGATGTTGTAGGTGACGACGGTGAGGGGGTGCGGCTCTCGCGTGGGCATGGTCAGGCGCGTTTGGCTCTCTCGGGCAGGGCGAGGATCGCCTTGCGGTTGCTCCACGAAAAGACGCGTTCGGCCGCCTCGCTCCACGGCAGCCATTGGGCCGCCAGGTGCTCGCGCGGCGCGAGCTTCACGGGCACGCGGCCGGGAACCTCGAGGCCGAAAACGTGCTCGGTGTTGTGCGTGACGCCGGGCGCGTAGCGGTGGCGCCACACGGGATAGATTTCGTAGATGTTCTGCATGTTCCACGACTCCAGGCGGTGCGCGTTCGCGTCGATGCCGGTCTCCTCGACGACCTCGCGCGCGGCCGTGTCGCGCAGGGCCTCGCCCTCGTTCTGGCTGCCGGTGACCGACTGCCAGAAGCCCGGATGGTCGGCGCGCTCGAGCAGCAGCACGTCGAGCGAGGGCGTGTAGATCACGACGAGCGTCGAGACGGGGACCTTGTGCGTCACGCCGGGTGGCGCATCAGCGAGCGGACTTCGCCCGTCGCGCTGAAGAAGGCGTGCGGCATGTCGCGCGAGAGGTGGCGCGCGACGGGATTGCCCGCGCTGTCCACGGCGACGAGCCCCACGTCGGCATCGAACTGGCGGCGCATCCGGTCGAGCACCTCGTTCATGGCGCGCTCGAGCGGGGCGCCGTGTTCCATCGCATCGGAGATCGCGCGCGCGGCGAGGATGCGGATCACGAACTCGCCCGTCCCGGTGGCCGACGCGGCGACGTGGCGCGAGGCGTAGTTTCCCGCGCCCGCGAGCGGAGAATCGCCCACGCGGCCCACGAGCTTGAGCGTCACGCCGCCCGTGGAGGTGGCGGCGGCGAGGACGCCGTCGCCATCCACCGCGGCCGCGCCCACCGTTCCGCCGGCGTACTCCGGATGGTCCTTGAGGAAACGGCGCATGCGAAGGCTGTGCTTGCCCAGCACCTCGTCCACGCGCTTGCGCTTGTCGGCCCAATCGGCGCGCCGCGCGGGCGTGACCGGGTCGTGGTCGCCGAAGCCCATCACGCGCGCGAAGCGCTGCGCGCCCTCGCCCGCGAGCATCACGTGGTCGGTCTCCTCCATCACCTTGCGGGCGACGAGGATGGGATTCCTCACGCGCTGCAGCGCCGCCACCGCGCCGATCCGCGACTCGCGGCTTTCCATCACGGAGGCGTCGAGCTCGCAGAAGCCGTCGAAGTTGAGCACCGCGCCGGTTCCCGCGTTGAAGATCGGGTTGTCCTCCAGGATCACGACGGTCGCGCACACGGCATCGAGCGCCGATCCGCCGCCGCGCAGCACCGAACGGCCCGCCTCGACCGCCGCGCGCACGCCCTCGACGGCGTCCTGCTCCGAGCCCGGCCTCCAGCTGCCGGCGCCTCCGTGGGCGATGAGGGCGATCGGCATCAGGCCGCCGCGTTCCTCAGCCGGATGTGCAGCTCGCGAAGCTGCTTCTCCGTGACGGGACTGGGCGTCTCGACCATGAGGTCCTGGCCGCGCTGCGTCTTCGGGAACGCGATCACGTCGCGGATCTGCTCGACGCCCGACATGAGCGTCACCATGCGGTCGAAGCCGAACGCGATGCCGCCGTGGGGGGGCGCGCCGAAGGCGAGCGCATCGAGCAGGAAACCGAACTTCGCGCGCTGCTCCTCCTCGCCGATGCCCAGCACCGCGAACTGCTTCTGCTGCACTTCGGCGCGGTGGATCCGCACCGAGCCGCCGCCGATCTCCCAGCCGTTCAGCGCGATGTCGTAGGCCTTCGCGAGCACGCGGCCCGGGTCGGTCGACATGAGCCCGACGTGCTCGTCCTTGGGGCTGGTGAACGGATGGTGCGCGGCGCCCCAGCGCTGGTTCTCCTCGTCGTATTCGTAGGCCGGGAAGTCGAGCACCCAGACCGGCCTCCAGCCCGGCTCGAAGTGGCCCTTCTCGTGCCCCACCTTGTTGCGCAGAGCCCCGAGCGCATCGTTCACGATCTTGCGGCGGTCGGCGCCGAAGAAGATGAGGTCGCCCGCCTTCGCGCCCGTGCGCTTGAGGATCTCGCCCAGGATCTGCGGCGAGAGGAACTTCACGATGGGCGACTGCAGGCCGGTCTCGTCGAGCTTCGACGGATCGTTCACGCGGATGTAGGCGAGGCCCTTGGCGCCGTAGATCGCGACGAAGGGCGCGAGGTCGTCGAGCTCCTTGCGCGTGAATTGCTCGTTGCCGCCGGGAACGAGCAGGGCCGCCACGCGGCCGTCCTTCAACTCGGCCGCGGACTTGAACACCTTGAAGCCCGCGTCCTTCACGGCGTCGGTGAGCTCGGTGAGCTCGAGCTTCACGCGCAGGTCCGGCTTGTCGCTGCCATACCGCGACGTGGCCTCGGCGTAGGTAAGCCGGGGGAACGGCGGCAGCTCCACGCCGAGCACCTTCTTCCAGACGTGGTGCACGAGGCCTTCCATGAGGTCCTGGATCTCGCGCTCGGTGAGGAACGAGGTCTCGATGTCCACCTGCGTGAACTCGGGCTGGCGGTCGGCCCGCAGGTCCTCGTCGCGGAAGCACTTCACGATCTGGTAGTAGCGGTCGAAGCCCGCGACCATCAGCAGCTGCTTGAACAGCTGCGGCGACTGCGGCAGCGCGTAGAACTGGCCGTCGTGCACGCGCGAGGGCACGAGGAACTCGCGCGCGCCCTCGGGCGTGGACTTGTAGAGCACCGGCGTCTCGACGTCGATGAAGCCGTTGTCGTCCAGGTACTCGCGCACCGCTTGCGAGGTCGCGTGGCGCATGCGAAGGGCCTTCTGCATCGGCTCGCGGCGCAGGTCGAGGTAGCGGTACTTGAGGCGCACCTCTTCCGACAGGTGCTCCTCGTCGATCATGAACGGGGGTGTGGCCGAGGGATTGAGGATTTCCAGCTCGTGAGCGAGGACTTCGACCTCGCCGCTGCGCAGGTTGGCATTCACCGTGCCCTCGGGGCGCCGGCGCACCACGCCCTTCACGCGCAGCACGAACTCGTTGCGCACGCGGTCGGCGTTGGCGAAAGTCCCGGCGCGATCCGGGTCGCAGACCACCTGCACGAGGCCCTCGCGATCGCGCAGGTCGATGAAGATCACGCCGCCGTGGTCGCGCCGGCGGTGGGCCCAGCCGAAGATGTCGACGGTTTGCCCGAGGAAACGGGCGTCGATGTTGCCGCAGTAGTCGGTACGCATGGATTCGTTCCCGGACGCGCCGGGCCTGTTTTGTCATCCCCGGCGCCCGCGAGGGCAATGACCGGGGATCCAGCTGTGGGTCTTGGAGTTTGCCGGGGAGCCGTCGCCTACGTTCTCGGCGACGGCGGCGTATTGGGGTCGGTCCCGGAGCGATTCCTCTCGGGCCGGTCGTTGCGCGGCGGCGGTTCCGCCACGCCCATGGAGATGATGTACTTGAGGGCGCTGTCCACCGTCATGTCGAGCTCGATCGTCTCCGAGCGCGGCACGATGAGGAAGAAGCCCGCGGTGATGTTCGGCGTGGTCGGCACGAAGACCGAGATCTGGTCCTTGCCGAGGATATCGGCGACCTCGTGCTCGGGCGTTCCGGTGACGAGCGCCACGGTCCAGCTGCCCGCATGCGGATAGCGCACCAGCACGGCCCTGCGGAAGGCCTGCCCCTCGGGGGAGAAGAGCGTGTCGCTGATCTGCTTCACGCCGCCGTAGATCGAGCGAACGATCGGGATGTGCGAGATGAGCGTGTCGCCCACCGAGAGGAGCTGGCGGCCGAAGAAGTTGGCCGTGAGGGCGCCGGTCGTGAGGACGATCGCGAGCGAGAGGAGGATGCCGAGCCCCGGAACGTGGAAGCCGAACAACGCTTCCGTGCGCAGGTTCGCCGGCACGAACAGCAACGACGCATCCATCAGGCCCACGAGCAGGCTCAACACCCACACGGTGATACCGAGCGGGATCCAGACCAGCAGGCCGGCGATGAGGTATCGCCTGAGCGTGGCCATCATGGGATCAATCCGCCTTGCCTGAAGACGCGGTGGGCTTGGGAGGGGTGTCGGGCTTGCTCTCGCCCGCGGGCTTCGCCTCGGCCTTCCCCGCCTTCGCTTCGGCGGGTTTGGAGGCGGGCTTGCCGCTGTTCTTGAAGTCCGTCGCGTACCAGCCGCTGCCCTTCAGCTGGAAGCCGGCCGCGGTGACCATCTTGGAGAATGTCGGCTTGCCGCACTGCGGGCACACCGTGAGCGGCGCATCGGACACCTTCTGCAGGAATTCCTGCTGGTGCCCGCAGCTCGAGCAGCGGTACTCGTAGATCGGCATTTGTGCTGCGATGCAAGATGAAAATCGCATTTTAACACAAGCACTTGGACACCCTAGCGGCGTCGCGACAGGATCGCGCCGCCGGCCAGCGCGACGGCCATGGCGAGGAACACCGGCGCGATCCCGACCGCCGCTCCGAGGCCCCCGAAGAGAACCGGGAAGACCGTCGTGCTGGCATTGAGCGCCACGGTGCGCAGCCCCACGGCCTCGGCCGCCCGGCCAGCAGGCGCCGTGGCGTACAGGAGCGCCATGATGGACGGCTGGGTCGCCCCGAGCCCGAACCCGAGCACGAACGAGAGCACGGCGAGCAACGGCACCGTGCGCACCAGGGGAAAGGCGGCATAGGCGAGGCACGCGACGGCGAAGGTCGCGGTGATGAGGGGCCATTCGTGGATGTGCCGCTGGATCCATGGCAGCAGCGCGCGCACGGCGAACGTGGCGGCGGCGAAGCTTCCCAGGATGAGGCCGATGGTGGTTGCGCTCAAGCCGATGGCGGTGCCGTAGATGGGCATCACGAAAGTGAAGAGGTCCCACGCGGAGGCGAGCATGCCCGAGACGATCAGCACGCGGCGCAATTCGGGATCGCGCAGGAGCTCGAGCGCGCTGCGATCGCGCTTGTCGCGCGTGTGGTGCGCCTTGTGCTGCAGCTTCGCGCGGTGCGCGAAGAGTATCGTGAGCGCGGCGCAGGCGAACGCGGCGAGGATGCAGAAGGTCGCGCGGAAGCCGAAGTGGTCGATGGCGAGGCCCGACACCGTGGGCCCGAGGAAGTTGGAGATGGAGAAGCCCAGCGCGAGGAGGCTGAAGTTGTGGCGGCGCCGCGCCGGCGCGCTCATCTCGCCCACCATGTGCTGCGCGCAGATGTGCACGATCGCGAAGCTCGACCCCACGACGGCCGCCACGACCGGAAACACGGCGAGGCTGGGAAAGAGCGCGGCGAGCACGACGCCCGCGATCACGCCCGCGGTGCCGAGGATGAGCGGCCGGCGCACGCCGATGCGGTCCACGAGGCGCCCGGAGAACGCGCCCAGCGCCATGGGCAGCGCCGCCATCAGCGAGACCAGCGCGCCCACCGTGAGCGGCGTGGCGCCCTGGCTCAGCGCGGCGAGCGAGAACGTGAGGCGCGTGCCGTTGTACGCGACGTGCGCGAGGACGGTGATCGAGACCAGCAGCGCGAGCGGCATGAGGCCCGCGACGGGTCAGCCGCGCGCGCCGCCTTCCAGCGCCGCGATGCGCTGCTCGATCGGGGGATGGCTCGCGAAGAGCGCCATGAACCTGCTGCCTCCCTCGGCGATGCCGAAGGCCTGCAGCGCCTGCGGCAGGGCCCCGGGCTCGAGGCCGCCCAGGCGGCGCAGCGCCGAGATCATCGGCCGCGGCGAGCCCAGCAGGCCCGCCGAGGCCGCGTCCGCGCGGAACTCGCGCTGGCGGGAGAACCAGGCGACGATGAGCGAGGCGAGGATGCCGAAGAGGATCTCGCACACCATCACGGTGATGTAGTAGCCCATGCCCACGCCGCGCTCGGTCTTGAACACGGCCTTGTCCACCACGTAGCCCACGACGCGCGCGAGGAAGATGACGAACGTGTTCACCACGCCCTGGATCAGCGTGAGCGTGACCATGTCGCCGTTGGCCACGTGGCCGAGCTCGTGGCCCAGCACGGCCTCGATCTCGTCGTGGCTCATGGACTCGAGCAGGCCCGTGGACACAGCGACCAGCGACGAATCCCGGAAGGCGCCCGTGGCGAACGCGTTGGGCTCGCCTTCGTAGATCGCGACCTCGGGCATGCCCACGCCCGCCTTCTCGGCCAGGCGCTTCACGGTGGAGACGAGCCATTGCTCGTCGCCGGTTTGCGGCGGGTCGAGCACGCGCGCGCCGGTGCTCCACTTCGCCATCGGCTTGGAGATGAGCAGCGAGAAGATGGAGCCCGTGAAACCCACCACCAGCGAGAACACGAGCAGCGCGCCCATGTTCAGGCCGTTGGCGGTGAAGTAGCGGTTCACGCCCAGCAGGGAGAGCGTGACCGACATCACCAACATCACGGCGAGGTTGGTGACCAGGAAAAGGAAGATGCGCTTCATGGTTCGAAATTCCTCATGGGAAATCCGAGGGTGAAGTGCGGGTGCCGCCCGCGGATTTCAAGCTAGAAGGGGATGTCGTCCTCGAAGTCGTCGAACTTGCCGCCGGCGGCCTTGGCCGCGGCCGGCTTCGACGCGGCACGCGAGGCCCCGCCCGCCTCGGGCGCTTCGCCGCCACGGTCGCCGCCGCCCATGCCCTGGCGCGAGCCCAGCATCTGCATCTGGTTGGCCACGATCTCGGTGGTGTAGCGGTCCTGCCCTTCCTTGTCCTGCCACTTGCGCGTCTGCAGGCGCCCCTCGACGTAGACCTGGCTGCCCTTCTTGAGGTATTCGCCGGCGATCTCGGCGAGCTTCCCGAAGAAGGCCACGCGGTGCCATTCCGTCTTCTCCTGCATCTCGCCGTTCTTGTCCTTCCACTTGTCCGTGGTGGCCACGGAGATGTTGGTGATCGCGCCGCCGTCGGGCGAGTAACGCGTCTCGGGGTCGCGGCCGAGGTTGCCGACGAGGATGACTTTGTTGACCGATGCCATGAACGCTTCCTTTCCTAATTGCGCGACGCCGGCGGGGCGGCCGGCACGAATTTACCCATGTTCCACGCCACGGCGAGCCAGCCCGCGGTGATGGCGAGGCAGGTTACCAGCACCGCGGTGTACCCGGCGTGCTGGGCGAGGACGCCGCCGGCGGCCGCTCCGCAGAACGTGCCGAGAAACTGTACGCTGGAATAGACCCCCGTGGCGGCGCCGGTCGCCTCCCGGGGCGCCGCGCGCGACACGAGCGCGGGGAGCTTGGCTTCCAGAACGTTGAAGCCCGCGAAGAAGATGACGAGCCCGGTGACGATGCCGCCCACGCTGTGCAGCTCGAGCACGAGGACGGCCAGCGCGGCCACGACGAGGGCCACGCTGGCGAGGAACACCGGCTTCTCGTGGGCCGCCGCGGGACCCACGACGGCCGGGACCATCAGCACGAAGCCCACGCCCATCGCGCCCAGGTATACCTCCCAGTGCGCCGACTGCGGGAGTCCCGCCTGCACGAGCGAGACGGGCACCACGACCCACATCGCCATCAGCACCGCGTGCAGGGCGAAGATGCCCACGTAGAGGCGCACGAGCTCGGGATCGCGGAAGACGATCGCGAAATCGCCGGCCGGCGCGCTGCGCGGCGTGGCCACGGCATCGGGAATGCCGAAGCGCACCACGGCGAGCGCTCCCAGCGCGAGGACGGCCGTGACCCCGAAGATGCCCGGCACGCCGAGCGCCTTCTCGAGCACCGGGGCCGCGACGAACGAGAGCGCGAACACCACGCCGATCGTCGAGCCGATGATCGCCATGGCCTTGGTGCGCTGCGACTCCCGCGTGAGGTCCGCCGCGGCCGCGATCGCCACGCCCGAGACGGCGCCCGCGCCCTGGATGACCCGCCCCGCGATCATCACCCACGGATGCTCGCCGAAGGCGCACACGAGGCTGCCCAGGGCGAACACGGCGAGGCCCAGGTAGAGCATGGGCTTGCGCCCGAAGCGGTCGGAAAGCCACCCGTAGGGGATCTGCAGGATGCCCTGCGTGAGGCCGTAGGCGCCCATCGCCACGCCCACGAGCTGCAGGCTCCAGTCCGCGCGCCCGCGCGCCCACAGGGCGAACACGGGCAGGATGATGAACATCCCGAAAAGGCGCAGGCCGAAGATCGACGCGAGCGCCATGCTCGCGCGCAGCTCGGCACCGCTCATGCGGGCCGTGGAATTCACGGGAATATGGGGGTAGAGCGGGGAAAGGGAGCTCTTATATACTAGCAGATTGCCCCATGGAAACGATCCGCATCCGCGGCGCCCGCACTCACAACCTGCGTAACGTGAGCGTGGACATTCCGCGCAACAAGCTCGTGGTCATCACGGGCCTTTCGGGCTCCGGCAAGTCATCGCTCGCCTTCGACACGCTCTATGCCGAAGGCCAGCGCCGCTACGTCGAGTCGCTCTCGGCCTACGCACGCCAGTTCCTCCAGCTCATGGAGAAGCCCGACGTGGACCTGATCGAGGGCCTGTCGCCCGCGATCGCCATCGAGCAGAAGGCCACCTCGCACAACCCGCGCTCCACGGTGGGCACGGTCACCGAGGTGCACGACTACCTGCGCCTGCTCTTCGCCCGCGTGGGCGACCCGTACTGCCCGGTCCACAACATCCCGCTCGCCGCGCAGAGCGTTGCGCAGATGGTGGACCACGTGCTCGCCCTCGAGGCCGGCATGCGCGTGATGATCGTGGCACCCCTGGTGGTGGGCCGCAAGGGCGAGCAGGCCGACCTCATCGACGAGCTGCGCGCGCAGGGCTTCGTGCGGCTGCGCATCGACGGCGAGGTGCACGAGATCGACCAGCTGCCCAGGCTCGACCGCAACCGCAAGCACACGATCGAGATCGTGGTCGACCGGCTGAAGGTCGAGGCGCCCGGCGACACCCCGGCCTCCGGCGGGCAGCGCCAGCGCCTGGCCGAGTCCTTCGAGACGGCGCTTCGCCACGCCGACGGGCGCGCCGTGGCGGTCGAGATCGATAGCGGCAAGGAGCACCTCTTCTCCGCGAAGTTCGCCTGCCCCATCTGCAGCTACTCGATCCCCGAGCTCGAGCCGCGCCTCTTTTCGTTCAACAACCCGATGGGCGCGTGCACGCGCTGCGACGGCCTGGGGCAGATCACGTTCTTCGATCCCAAGCGCGTGGTGGCCTTCCCGCACCTGTCGCTCGCCGGCGGCGCGATCCGCGGCTGGGACCGGCGCAACCAGTTCTACTTCTCGATGCTGGTATCCCTCGCGCAGCACTACGGCTTCGACGTCGAGGCGCCGTTCGAGTCCCTGCCCGAGAAGGCGCGCGAGGTCGTCCTGAACGGCTCCCAGGGCGAGAAGATCGCCTTCCGCTACCCCGGCGAGAAGGGCCGCAGCGCCACCAAGGAGCACGCCTTCGAGGGGATCCTGCCGAACCTCGAGCGGCGCCACCGCGAGACCGACTCCATCGCGGTCAAGGAAGAGCTCGCCAAGTACCTCAACACGCGCGACTGCCCCGACTGCCACGGAACGCGCCTGCGCCAGGAGGCGCGGCACGTGAAGGTGGCCGACCGCAACATCCACGAGCTCTCCGCGATGCCGTTGAGGCTCGCGCAGCCGTTCTTCGAGACGCTGGAACTCCCCGGCTCGAAGAAGGCCATCGCCGAGAAGATCGTGCGCGAGATCGCCAACCGCATCAAGTTCCTGAACGACGTGGGCCTCGACTACCTCTCGCTCACGCGCTCCGCGGACACGCTCTCCGGCGGCGAGGCGCAGCGCATCCGGCTCGCGAGCCAGATCGGCTCGGGCCTCACCGGCGTGATGTACGTGCTGGACGAGCCTTCCATCGGGCTGCACCAGCGCGACAACGCGCGCCTCATCGAGACGCTCAAGCACCTGCGCGACCTGGGCAACTCGGTGATCGTGGTCGAGCACGACGAGGAGGCCATCGAGGCCGCCGACCACGTGGTGGACATGGGCCCGGGCGCGGGCGTGCACGGCGGCGAGGTCGTCGCGCAGGGAACGCCCGACCAGGTGATGCAGGATCCGGCCTCGCTCACGGGCCAGTACCTTTCGGGGCGCAAGGCGATCGCCACGCCCACGCGCCGGCGCCGGCCGGACGCGAAGAAGCAGCTGCGCATTGCCGGCGCGCGCGGCAACAACCTCAAGAACGTCACCGTGGACATTCCCGTCGGCCTCTTCGTCGCCGTGACGGGCGTCTCGGGATCGGGCAAGTCCACGCTGATCAACGACACCCTGTACACCACCGTCGCGCACCACCTCTACGGCAGCGCCGCGGAGCCCGCCGAGCACGATTCCATCGAAGGGCTCGATTTCTTCGACAAGGTGATCAACGTCGACCAGAGCCCCATCGGCCGCACGCCGCGCTCGAACCCCGCCACGTACACGGGGCTGTTCACGCCCATACGGGACCTGTTCGCGGGCGTGCCGGAATCGCGTGCGCGCGGCTACGGGCCGGGCCGCTTCTCCTTCAACGTGAAGGGCGGCCGATGCGAGGCGTGCCAGGGCGACGGCATGATCAGGGTG
>Ga0335070_10002767_pt1 | contig 20394 bp, 13 predicted proteins | sample Lox_Sample_13_FD_206722 | JGI IMG/M metagenome (GOLD analysis project Ga0335070, IMG submission 206722) | Soil microbial communities from Loxahatchee National Wildlife Refuge, Florida, United States - Lox_Sample_1.3 | ecosystem: Environmental > Terrestrial > Soil > Wetlands | place: USA...
CTCTGGTCGTCGTCCCCCACCACGCAAAGGTTCATGCGGCTTCCGGCCAGGAGCTTGACCAGCCGGTACTGGATGACGTTGGTGTCCTGGTATTCATCGACCAGGATCCAGCGGAACCGGTCACGATAGTGTTCCAGGACCTCCGGCGAGGTCTCGAAAAGCCTGACCGTAAGCAGCACCAGGTCGTTGAAATCCAGCGCATTGCTCTTCTTCAGCCGTTCCTGATAGACGGAAAAAACCCGTGCGACCTTCTCCTGGAAATAATCACCGGCGGGAATATCCTCCGGCCCCCTGCCGGCGTTCTTGTTGTCGTCTATGGCCACCGCGAAAAGCCTGGCCGGGAATTTCTTTTCGTCCAGGTTCATTTCGGCGAGGATTTCCTTGATAAGCCTTTCGGAGTCCTTGTCGTCATAAATGGCGAAATTTGACTGGTATCCCAGGTGATGGATCTGCCGGCGCAGGATCCGCACGCATGCCGAATGGAAGGTGGATATCAGGGGAAGCTCCCCGCCGCCGAGCAGCTTCTCCACACGCTCTTTCATCTCGCCGGCGGCCTTGTTGGTGAAGGTGACCGCCAGGACCTGCCATGGCGGCACTTCCCGCTTTTCTATCAGGTACGCGATCCGGTGCACGATTACCCTGGTTTTGCCCGAACCGGCCCCGGCGAGGATAAGGAGCGGCCCTTCGCCGTGGAGCACCGCTTCTTTCTGGGCCGGATTGAGATGCTGGAGAAGTTTCATGGTTCGTCCTTCCAATCTGGTATCTGAGCCACTATAACATGGCGGGAAAATGTTATCAGGTATTTTTTCATTCATCGGACGGTATCAGTACGGTCCGTGGTCACATCCATATTATCATTGCCGGAGGGGGGTATTGACATTACGTCGAAGCGTTGTAGGCTTTCAAATGTGTTTCGTAGTGCAGCCGCGAAAGGGAGGTGAAAAGCGTGGGAACTCACTATATTACCGATGATTGCAACAATTGCGGAGCGTGCGACGGGGTATGCCCGGTCGATGCGATAAGTGAAAAGGGTGGCAAGCACGTAATAGATCTGGATACCTGTATCGATTGCGGGGCGTGCGACGACGTATGTCCGGTAGATGCCATCAAGCCGGAGTAAAAGGTTTTATTTCTGGCCCATGCGGAGACGCACAGAACATGCGTCTCCGTATTTCTCTTCATCTGATTTCGTCCATACGTAAACCTTTTACCGGGAGCCAAGCCATGGTCTTCCCGGATCAAGCAGAAGCTGTCCACCCTCAAACGGCGGTCCATCCCCTCATCCGCCCCTTTGGTGCACCTTCTCCCTAATGGAGAAGGAATATTGGCACTGCCCTCTCCATGAGGGAGAGGGGGGCCTGAGGCCGGGTGAGGGGGATAGAATTAATTAAGGATTCATGTTCCCCTGAACCGGAACCAGCAGCAACGGTATGGTGGAGCGTCCGGTCACATTCGGTGTGGTGCTTCCCGACCAGAATGCGTCCATACCGGTTTTGCCGTGGGTGGCGAGGACGATCAGGTCGGCCGCCGATTGATCGGCGGCGGCGAGGATCATAGGTACGGGGTCTCCGCGCCGCACCTCCGCGGTCGCCGCAAGCCCGGCGGAATCCAGCTCTGTCACATGACGGTGTAAATATTCATGGGCATCTTCCTCGGCTATATCAAGCAGGGCCGAGGTTGCCCGCGGCAGAATCCTTGCCGTGGCGGCCTGCTCTCCCGGAAGTGTGGATGAATAGTGTACGACCATGACAAGATGCAAATCCGCTCCGCAGGCCTTTGCAAGCCAGGCTGATATTTTGAGTCCGAGTTCATGTTCGGGATTGCCGTCCAGCGCCACCAGCAGTCGTCGGCAGTTGAATGCCGACGGCGCTTCCTCCCCCGAAGGCTGGACCAGCAGGACCGGCTTGCTTCCACGGTTTACCACCTGCTGGGCGATCCTGCCGAACATCCAGCCGCGCAGGCCTCCGCGGCCGTGGGTACACATGACGATGAGGTCCGCCTCCAGCTCCGCGATATGATCGGCAATGCTACCAGCAACATTGCTCGATTCCTCGCCGTGAACATGTTTCTCGATTTCAGTTCCGGGCGGGAACGTCCGCTCGGCAACCTCGTCGAGGTAACGTGCAGCCTCATTCGGGTTACTCAGGTGCCGCTCTCCGTGTATTTCCTGCGGAGCGTCGCGCTCGATAACATGGAGCAGTGTAACCCTGGCTCCAAGTTTTCCGGCCAGAAAGACCGCGGCCGGCAGCGACGCTTCCGCGAGGCGCGACCCGTCAAGGGGAATTAACAGGTGCTTCAGCATATTCTCACCCCACGAAAAATATCTGGTAAAGCAGGTATACATTAAGGGCAATTATCAAAAATGTGCACAAACCGGCTAAAACCGTGGTGGTTGGCCGGTTTACCAGTATTCCCATCACATCCTTCCGCCTTGTGAACATGACAAGGGGAACGACCGCGAACGGCAGGCCGAAACTTAGCACCACCTGGCTGATCACCAGGGTCCTGGTCGGGTCCAGCCCGATGAAGATGACGAACAGGGACGGGGTAATTGTGACAAGTCGGCGGATCCAGACCGGAATTCGCCTCCGCAGAAAGCCCTGCATCATCACCTGACCGGCCATCGTGCCTACGGCTGATGAAGAAAGTCCGGAAGCAAGCAGCGAAATGGCAAAAATCCAGCCCGCCGATCTGCCCAGCAGCGGCTCCAGGGTGTGGAAGGCCGTTTCAAGTGTGCCGACCTCGGTCATGCCTTTTCTGTGGAACGTTGCCGCGGCCATGATCAGCATGGCCATGTTGATCAGGCTGGCCAGACCCATGGCGACCAGCACATCCAAAATCTCGTAGCGCAGCAGCCGGCGCAGCTGTTTCTGGTCCCTGACCACGACCCGGCCCTGGGTGAGCGCCGAATGGAGAAAGATCGCGTGGGGCATGACGGTTGCCCCCAGGATGCCCGTCGCCAGAACGATGCTTTCTGTTCCGGAAAATTGCGGAACGAAAGAGTGGTAAAGCACATTTCCCCATTCAGGCTTGCCCAGCACTGTTTCGATCAGGTAGCTGACGGCTACGACCCCGACCAGGGCCGTGATGACCGCCTCGACCGGCCGGAAACCGAAACGCTCCAGTCCCAGGATAAGGAAGGTGACTATGGCGGTCAGGATGCCGGCAATCCAGAGAGGGATGCCGAACAGCAGGTTGAAACCGACCGCGGCTCCCAGAAATTCAGCCAGGTCTGTTGCCATGGCCACTATTTCCATTAATCCCCACATGATCGCGACAACCGGGCGGGGAAAGCGGCTACGGCAGTGTTCGGCCAGGTTCATGCCGGTGGCGATGCCGAGTTTGGCGGACAGCGTCTGGAGCAGCATTGCCATCAGGTTGCTGGCGATGATCACCCAGAGAAGCAAGTAGCCGAACTTGGCGCCACCCTGAATGTTGGTGGCGAAGTTGCCGGGGTCTATGTAGGCTACGCTGGCAATGAAAGCCGGTCCCATGAACGGCAGGAGGCGGGACAACGGTCCCTTTATACCCCCGTCCTTGAGGACGGCCATTGCCGCTTCCACGGTTCCCGCGGTGGACTTGGCTTTATTCACGATTTCCCCTGTTTCGTGCAATTGCGAATCCCATTAAAATTCTTGATTGCATGATTATACAACATTAACCTGCATAGTACAGCAACCAATCAATTTTGCACATTTTGTATTTCGCTATGGATTGGATTATTAAACGAGAAAAGACATGCCCGTTTTATCCTCAGGAAGACTGAGAACTCATAAGCTCATTACTCATGTCAGATGCATAATACGAAAAAAAGGGATTCTCACATGCGAGAACCCCTTTGACAATATTGCTTGTTTGTTTTATTAAATTTACATCAGATATTCAATCTTCTCCTCAGTAAAACAAAGCATGTAAGACCGGAACCAAGGAGGCCCAACGCTGTGGGAATCGGGACCGCGGAAGGAGAATCGACTACGGTGCCCGTTATACAATTGGTGCTTTTGAAGCCATTGCCGGTAAGGTCCGTTGCTATGAAAGACAGGCTTGTTGCAATTGAAGGTATGCTCGCTAAATCGATTCCGTAATAAGAATAGACATCCAAATTGTCATTGCCGGAAATCGCTCCGCCCAAAATCTTGAAACTGTATTGTCCCAGTGGATACTCGGTAACATTTGCGGCTGTAAATGTTCCGGTCAGAAGTGTTGTGCCATCGGGCAACCCAAGACCCGGTATACCTCCTGTTAACGTTACCGTGCCGCCGCCATTAAAAGTCCACACATTGCCCGTTTTCCCGGAGAAGTCGCCGGTGGTAAAATTCAGTACCCCATTAGTTACAGCAAGGTTGTCTTTGGCGTTGAGAGGGGTTTCCGTGCTTGTAACGTAATTTATGGGGATATTTATCCCATGAAGCAAGGAATCCGAGCCTGGACCTGGATTATAGACCACTTGCCCCATTTGCCCCGGTACGTCGCCCAACATGTAATCGATGGACATTGCCGCATGAGCGCTTGTGAAGCCGAAAATCAGGACTGCCACGCTAACCATTACAATTGACAACAGTTGATACTTTCGCATAACCCCTCCCATATATTGTTTTTTTCGGACGATGAAGGCATTTTAATTTGTGCATGTTAAAAATACCACACAGTTAAAATAATGCAATAAAAAAAATTAAATATTTAAAATTTATTTGATAAAAAATGGAGCAAGCTGCTGAGAGAAAGTGTATATTAATGATAATTATTATGGAGTTTCGTTGAAAAATTCCGTTTTATTGAACTAAAACCCATATTTAAGCAGCTAAATTAATTATTGGATGGTTTGATATGCGATATCCGGAAGCAATAAATTTGCCTTTCAACAGTCACGCTATGAAGGATCTTTATGTTCCTGCGAAGCCTGGAGAACCTGACGGCGGAGAGCCGGGTTGCTGGACGGTCGTCAGGGAAGACTGCATGGTGTTCCAAAGCAAGGACGGAGGTTTTGGTCTGCCCGAAGGAAAACTTCCAGATTCCATGAAAGAAGGCGGGGAAGAAGTCCTTATCGGAAAATGGAAAAACAAGCCGCTGCGCCTGCTAAGAATCGGCAACATCAATGATCTGCCGTCCGGCTTTTCCGCGGAACCTCTTTTGATGCTATTTCTCAAGGGCAAAATGGATGACGGCCTGCTCACCGTTGCCGGGCTTGCCCAGCAGATTGCCAGGTGGGAGACGAACAGTGAAGCGTGCCCCCGGTGCGGTAAACGAACGGAGAGAATCGCCGGCTCATGGGGCAAGCACTGCAGTGCGTGCGCCTTCGAACACTTCCCATGTGTCCACCCGTGCGCCATTGCCCTGGTGACGCGTGGGGACTTGCTGCTCATGATAAGGAAACCGGAATGGCCGGAGGGGTATTACAGCCTGCCATCGGGCTTCTGCGATTTCGGCGAATGTCTGGAGGAATGTGTTGTCCGGGAGGTGGAGGAGGAGACGGGCATCCGGGTCAGGAACATGCGCTACCTTGGGAGCCAGAGCTGGCCATTCCCGAGCCAGCTGATGGCGGCCTTCGCCGCCGAATACGAAAGCGGCGAAATCAATGTCGACGTGAAAGAGCTGGAAGATGCCCGCTGGTTCCGCAGGGATGCAATGCCGCCGACCTTTTCCGACAAATCCATTGCCGGGTGGATGATCAGGAAATTCGCGTCTCAGTCAATATAAACTTCGGGAATCCGGGCAAGCTGGTCGAGCCACGCCGCGGCTTCGCCGTCGCTGGGGGCGCGCCAGTCGCCGCGAGGGGACAGCGATCCGCCCGATCCGACCTTCGGCGCGTTGGCCATGCAGCTCCTCTTGTATTGACTGGTCTTGAAGAAACGCCTGAGGAAGATCGCAAGCCAGTGCTTGATGTCGACGATCGTATACTCATGGCGCTTGTTTTCGGGGATATCGGGCCACAGATGGCGCGACTTGTCGTGCCAGGCATTCCAGGAAAGGAAAGCGACTTTCGGCGGCAGGTAGCCGAGGCGCAGGATGTAGTAGAGGTTGAAATCCTGCAGTTCGTAAGGGCCGATAATGTCTTCGGTGCGCTGAACGGGCTGGCCCGCACCGTCCTCCCCCGGAACGAGCTCGGGACTGATTTCCGTTTCCAGCACCTGTTCAAGGACCCTGCTCACGGCCGGCCCGAGCTGGTCGGTTTGAGCCGCCCAGCGGATCAAATACTGGATCAGGGTTTTCGGAACGCTTGCATTGACATGGTAGTGGGCCATGTGGTCTCCCACCCCGTATGTGCACCAGCCGAGCCCAAGCTCGCTCAGGTCGCTTGTTCCCACCACCAGGCCGCCGTACTGGTTGGCCAGCCGGAACAAGTGGCTGGTCCGCTCTCCCGCCTGGACATTCTCGAAAGTCACGTCGTATTCAGGTTCGCCGTGAAAGAAGGGATGACCGATATCCTTCAGCATCTGCCGGCAGCTGGGCCGGATGTCGATTTCGTTGTACGTGCAGCCGACCGTCCGGATCAGATCCCGGGCCTGGTCGAGGGTCCGCTGGCTGGTGGCGAATCCGGGCATGGTATAGGCGAGGATGTGGAAGCGGGATAGTCCCATGATATCCATGGCCTTGGCGCAGACCAGAAGGGCCTGGGTCGAATCGAGCCCTCCCGAAATGCCGATGACCATCTTGTCGGCACCGGTTGACTTGAAGCGCTTCACCAGCCCCTGGACCTGGATCTCGTACACTTCCATGCACCGCTCGTTTCTCCGCGCCGGATCGCTCGGGACGAAGGGGAACCGTTCGTATGACCGTTCGAGCGGAAGTATTCCTCCCCGCGGGATGTCGGCCTGGAAACGCACGGTGCGAAAATCGGAGATGTCGTCGCGGTGTCTCCTTACCGCCTGGCCGAAGCTGGACTGGCGCATCCGTTCCTGAGCCAGTTTGTCGAGATCAATATCTCCGATTGCCAACTGCGGTCCATAAACGAAACGTTTCGTTTCGGCGATGCATCCGCCGTTCTCATAAATCATGCCATGACCGTCCCAGGCAAGGTCCGTGGTCGATTCCCCGGTTCCGGCGGCGCTGTAGATATATGCGGCAAGGCACCGGCCCGACTGGTTGGCCACAAGCTGGCGCCGGTAGTCGGCTTTGCCGACGGTGATATTGGAGGCGGACAGGTTGACCAGTACGGTGGCGCCGGCCAGGGCGGCATGGGACGAGGGCGGGATGGGGACCCAGACGTCCTCGCAGATCTCGGTGTAAAAGGTCAGCAACGGCTGGTCTTCGACCTGGTACATAAGGCGGTTGCCGAATGGAATGTCCCGTTCGCCCAGCAGATCAATGCTGTTCACCGGGGAGTACGCTGCCGGCGCGAACTGGCGCATTTCGTAGAATTCGCGGTAATTGGGAAGGTAAGTCTTCGGCGCCACACCGAGTATCCGGCCGCGATAGAGAGTGACCGCGCAGTTGAACAGCATGCCGTGGACCTGGATCGGCATGCCTACAACCGTGATCACCGGAATGTCGCTAGATGCTTTGAGAATCGCGTCGAGCCCTTCGAGGCAGCCGTCCAGCAGGGCCTGCTGATGGAAGAGGTCCTCGCAGGAATAGGCGGACAGCCCGAGCTCGGGGAAAACGGCCAGCAGCACGTTTTTTTCGCGCGCCTGCCGCATCATGTCGATAGTCCGCGCGGAATTGTATGCCGGGTCGGCCACGCTCACATCGGGGATTGCCACGGCCGCCCGGACGAAATTATGATTGTAGAGATTAAAAAAAGAATTGTTCACGATCCTCCCCCTTCGCTGCTTCAACGGCCTGAAAACCCGTGCAAGTCTAGCATATTTTACCCGTTTATAAAATGATGATTAAACACAAAATATGTTGCATGGCGTAAATCAGGCAGAGTTCGGAGGGTTTGAGGTTTTTCTTTTCCCGCGCCCGTGTCGGTCTGCGGTAAATAGTTTAATAAATACAGCATGTTGAGTGAACCAGAGAATGGCACGGTATGTGCGGTATAATAAATGCCACGAATCTGCTGGCATGAACAAGGATTATTATTCATTCATCGCCGTGTTTGGCCATGGATGAAATACGTCAAGGAGAAACCGCAATGAAATATCTGAAACTTTTGCTCATTGTTACAGCCGGCGTCCTCCTGCCGGCCATTTCCTGGGCCTCGCCGAACGGCTTTGCCCGGATCAGCCTGATCACGGGGGACGTGCAGATCAGGCACGCAGACTCATCCGACTGGTTCCCCGCTTCCGTCAATACTCCCCTCAATGAGGGAGACAGCATCTGGAGCCCGGACGGCGCCAGAGCGGAGGTCCAGATGCAAAACGGCTCGCTTGTCAGGCTGGACAGCACGAGCTCACTGGATATCCTGGCGCTTCGTGACGACCTCGTCCAGATGCACATAGGCATGGGGCGCGCTTATGTGCGCACTGCCGCCATGGGCGGGCAGGCCATGCAGTTGGATCTGAACGAGTCTTCGGTACAGGTGTATGACAAGGCCCGCATCAGGGTCGATCTTGCCGGAAACGGAGATGAAGACATATCCCTCTTAAAAGGGGACGCGTACGTTGAAAGCAACGGGCGAAGAACCACGGTGCGCGCCGGCGAAATGTTTTCCGTCGAGGGGGGGAGCAGCGAAATATTGCCGCTGAATCCGCCCGATGAGTGGGAGCGCTGGAATGCCGGCCGGGACCGCGTGTTCTTTGCCCGGCGGGCGGCTCCGGGGTATCTTCCGGACGAGCTTGTCGCCTATCAGAGCGATCTGGACAACAACGGAACATGGGCACGTGTGCCGGAATACGGTTATGTCTGGCGGCCTGCTGTAATTCCGGGACCTGACTGGAGCCCGTACCGGGTCGGCCGCTGGGTGTGGATCGGAGGCGATTACGTCTGGGTATCATATGAGACCTGGGGGTGGGCGCCCTACCATTACGGGCGCTGGGTCAGCCTTCCTTCCATCGGGTGGTGCTGGGTGCCTCCCGCCAGGGGTGACGTCTACTGGGCTCCGGGCTACGTCGGATGGGTGTCGACGCCCCAGTATGTGGGCTGGGTCCCGCTTGCACCAGGCGAAAAGTACTACGGGCGGGGGTATTACGGTAGAAACAGCATAAACATAACCAAGGTAAACGTTCAGAACGTCACGGTTAACAAGGTAATTTACAAGAACGTGAACATTGTCAACGCGACGACGGTTGTAAACAGAAACTCCTTCGCATCCGGCAAAGCCACTTATGTGAAGCCCAGGGAAAATATATTCGCCCGGGCGGACGTCCATTTCGGCAGGCCCGACATAAAACCGGCGAGAATGGCCATGATGCCGACAGTAAAAACCGTCCCTCAGGCGAAAACGCCTCCGCCGGCTATCAGGAACATTCACTTTGCCGACCTTCGTGAACGACATCCGCGAATGGTCGGGAATTTACCCGCCGCAAAACCCGGCAGTGCAGGCGCCCGTCCGGATGCCAGGGGAGCCCGGCAGTCGAATCCTTGGGCGGGGAAACCGGCGAGTGCGGATACCGCGCAAGTCCGGCCTCCCAAAAGCGGGTACGCGGTAATACCGGGGCGTACCGCAGGCCAGCCGATCCAGAATGCGGCAAAGCCCCGGACTGTCACCAACTTGCAGGATTCACGGGCAGGGGCGGGAAGGCAGCAACGGTCCGCATCCCGTCCGGAAGTAATCGAATACCCCGCAGGAAAGCCGACCGGCGGACAACCGCAAAAAGCGGACACGTCTGAAAAACGGGCGTGGAAAGAAGTGAAAAATCCCGGTTCGGATAAGACTCCGGCTCGCCAGAATTTTGGGAATAAAATCGACAAGGGAAACGTAACCAACCCTGTTTCAGGCGGCGAAACAAAAGGATTTTCCGCCAATGACAGGTACAAGGAAAAGCAGTCAATACCAGCGACTATTCAGGCCAAGTCACCCGGCGGCCAGAATCAGGCGGCATCCGCCGGCAACACGAAAAAGCCCGGCTGGTCCGGATTGCCGAACAAAGGCGCGGAACAGCCAGCGGCGGCCCCCCCTGGGACCCGAAATACCAGCTCGGGGGTAAGCAATGCGGTCGCCAAACCGTCGGCGCCCGGCGCAGCCCAAAGGGCGACAAATCCGCCGGCAGGCCAGCAGCAGAAAGCCGACAAGAAAGTCTGGAAGATCCGGACGCCGGAGAACGGGAACGGTGAGGTGAAGAAAGAGAATAAAAAGCCCGAGAAGGAACACGATAAGCCCTGAGGTTTCAGGGTCTGCACCTCAATTGTCAAATAAAAAGGCCGCTTCCACTAATGGAGCGGCCTTTTTATTTCAGACGTAAAGTCAGTTCTGATTAACCCATATTCTTGTCGATATAAATCGCCAGCTCGCCCATGCAGTTGACGTAGCTGCCGAATTCGTTGTCGTACCAGCCGAACAGCTTGGCGTGGGTGACGGGGATCTGCACTTCGTGGTCGACCTTGACCCCCGCTGCCATGAGAGTTTCTGGTGACAGGACGGCAAACCCCGTGCGGGCGTGGTTTTCGTGTCCTTCCACCACCACCGCTGCGCGGGTGCCGATCAGGTCGGAGGATACATTCTGCCTGTCGCTGAAGATCAGCAAGTCTTTCTGGGAGCCTTCGGCGGCCTTCTTGTATATGTTGTTCAGGAAAACCTGGGTTACCACTGGTTCTCCCGCCGCATCCAGCGGAGTGTGGAACGTCACGTTCAGGATGATCAGTGAAACGGTGCTGGTCGGTATCCTGACCGAGTCGGCCATGAATCCGACCCTCTTGATTTCGGGCATGACCTGTTCCAGAGCTTTTGCCGAACCGGTTGTGGAAAGTATTATGTTGTTCATGATCGAGCGGTTCTTGCGCAGGTCGGACGCGGAAGCTTTCGGCGGAGCGTCGAGCACGTTCTGGGTGTTGGTCGCCGCGTGGATCGTCGACATGGATGCGGTGAGTATCTGGGACGTTTCCCTGGTTTCGAGCAGCGGCTTGATCAGGTGCGCCAGTCCGGTGGTGGTGCAGGAGGCCGCGGAAACGACATGATGGCGCGCCGGATCGAAGGAGGTGTGGTTGATGCCGTAGATCAGGCAGGTGCTGTCGTCGGGGGCCTTAAGCGACTTGTCCTTTATTTTGAAGGGAGCCGATGCGATGACCTTTTCCGCTCCGCCTTCGAGGTGTCCGCGCAGGCTTCCGTTTTTCAGGTCCGCCGGAGCGGTCGGGTCCAGGAACTGCCCGGTGGTGTCGATGACCAGCCGCACGCCTTCCCTGCGCCAGGCTATGTCTTTTGGATTTCTCGCTTCCCTGAGGACTTTTACCATCATTCCGTCCACATCAAACAGGAGATTCGTGGATTCCTCGAGCAGCCTGACCTCGCTTTTTTTCGAGTGGCCGTAAAGGAACTTGCTGAGGGCGCCATAGGTGGAATCGGTTTCCATTACCTGGACGAGGTCGTCGACCGATCTGCCGACTTCCCTTCCCATGTTGATCACGATCCCGTCGAAATGTCTCCTGTACAGGAAATTCCACAGGGTCAGCTTGCCGATGCGGCCCAGTCCGTTAATCCCGAGCAGACGTTTGCCCTTGACACTTGCACTCATTGTTTCCTCCTCGTGGTGATGAATTTATCCGCATGAGGCGCGCGGTCCTCTTGAATCCGGATCAGAGCCTAGCGTATCAATTTCCTTCGGTATATTCAACCGGGTAATTGCCCTTGTAGATGTTGCCCAGCCTGCCGTCGATGGCTATTTCGTCGCCGGTGCGGAATTCCACGCCGTTGATGAAACACCTCTTTTCCGCCTCGATTACTTCGAGCACCTTGCAGTTCACAATGCAGATCTTTCCTAGCCGCACGGCTGTAACGGCGGCGTGGGAAGTTGCCCCGCCCCTCGCTGTCAGCAGTCCGTCGCATTCGAAGATCATATCGATATCATCCGGCACTGTGTCGGGCCTGACGAGTATCCTTTTCCTGTTGGGGAAGCGAGATGACGATTCCATCAGGTCTTCCATGTCGAAAACGAGGATGCCGTTCATGGCGCCGCCGCCGATGCCGATGCCGCTGCCCAGAAACTCCATGGATTTTCTGTCCGATGCGAAGACGCAGATCTTCTCCGGCTGGGTGGTCGCATGCTCCCTCGTCTGCAGGATGTAGAATCCACCCTTTTGTGGGGATTCGAAGGTGAACTCGATCTCCTGGTGACCGAACCCGTGCTTTTCAATCAATTCCTTCGCCCGGTTCAGCAGTTCCTGGTAGATGTCGGGGAAATCCTTCTCCAGGGATATCTTTATGTTGCCGGACATGCTCTTTCTCTGTTTTTCCGAGATGGGAAGGGTATGGACCAGACCGGCGACAACGTCCTCTCCCTGGCTGAACAAGGTGAAATCGCCGTACAGGTTGACACCCGGCTTGTCCTCCAGCGGGTCGTGGGTGAATACGACGCCGGTGCCCGATTCGGCGCTGAGGTTGCCCAGCACCATTTCCTGGACAATGACGGCGGTCCCCCATTCCTCGGCTATCTGCAGGTGCTTCCTGTAGGTCTTTGCCCGCTCCGTATACCAGGAGTCCAGCGCCGAGCGTATTGCCTGGATTACCTGCATGAACGGGTCCTGTTCCACGGCGACGCCGTGCTCCTCCAACAGCTCCTTGTACGAATAGGTGACTTCACGCATCTGGGAAGGGGTGAAATCGATTTTGTGGCCCACTTTGTAAACATTCTTGAAGTAATTGATCCGCTGGTCGAAATCATCCCGCGGGATGCCGTGGGCCATGCCCAGCCCCTGGATGAAGCGGCGGTAGCAGTCCCATGCGGTCCATCCCATTTTCGGCTTGCGGCTCAGGCCCTCCGCGACTTCGTCGTTCATGCCGACATTGAGGAAGGTGTCCATGGCGCCCGGCATTGAGATGGCGGTTCCCGAGCGGACGGAAAAGAGCAGCGGATTGTCCGGGTCTCCCAGCCTTTTGCCGGTGAGCTCTTCTATTTTGGCGATTTCCTGGCGGATCCTCTCGTGGACCTCCTTCATCATCTCAGGATGGAGGCCGATCGCCCTTCGGTGGCGGAAAACCTCGGTCGTCAGGACAAATCCCGGCGGGACCGGAAACCTCTCATTATACAGTTTTTTCAGGAAGTACGCCTTGGCCCCGAGGAAAATCTGGTTGTCCATCTCCGGCGTCTGCTGGGAAATGGGGCTGATGACCAGGTCCGGGTCGTAGCTCATGACATTGTGCAGCACTTCTGGGGTCAGGTTGCCGACCATGGTGTGCAGGGTGTTGAGTATGGTGGAAATGAAATTGTCCAGCTGCTGCATGAGAAAGGCCGACGAAAGGACCTCCCGGTAGAATTTTTCGCAGTATTTGTGGATGAACTGCTGGTCCGTCGTCGAAACCGATAATTTGCCGCGCAGGAGCTTTTTCTGCTGGATGATCACGGTCCTCAGCGGGGCGTCGTAATTGCGGAGAAAATACTCGCTGATGATCGCCCGGATGTCCTGGGCCATGAACTGGAACAGATTGACGAACTGGTCCAGGGAAAAGCTGGCAGAGGTCAGGCTGTACTGGAACATTTTCAGATTCGAGTCGAATCCCTGGTTATAGACGCCATCCAGCAGGAGCCCCTGGCGGAACAGCTCCAGGATACCGGCTATCTTGCGCAGCGACTTGGCTGTAATATAGCTCATGTTGATCTGGCTGATCATTTTCTCCATGAGTGCGGCAGCGAGGTTTTCCAGGCGAAAGGTAAGACCCAGGGCCTCGAATTTCGCTTCGTGGTACTTGCCGTACATGGAGGGGATGCCTGCCGCTATGTGGCGTTTGTAGTATATATTTTCCCATCCCTCGGAATTCTCGGGGTTGAGGATAATGTTCTTGAGGCGCTCCATGAACCGGTAGACCTGTTTCAGTGCCGCCTCGGGGTCATTGTCCCTCATCAGGGCGCCGAGCTGCTCTATCTCCTGGTCGGCGAAGAAACTGTGCTGCTTCAGAATGGGGATGATATTGCGGTAATCGAGGGTGTATTTCGCCTTCAGCAGTTTGTTGAGGGCAAACAGGTTGCGGATGCGGACCTGGTCCCTTTCCTCGTAACCCTTCAGGTTTTCATCAAGATTCACGTCGTCCCGGTCAAGCAGTTTCTCCGGTCCCACGCCGTATGTTTCGCATAGCCGGACGACGATTTCATGCACCGGCTCGAACCAGACGCCGGTGTGCTGCAGGTACTGGTAGACGTCCCTGGGAAGCATATCCTTCAGGTGCTTCTTGTTGCCGTCATGCCAGAAGCGGATGATCTTCCTCGTCAGCTCGATGTGGGTGTTGTTGCTCTCCGTGTGGACCTGCTTGCGGACGAAGTGGATGAGGCGGTCCTGGCGCATCGCCACTTCATCCATGGTGGTCGTAATCTCGCGCAGTTCTCCTTCGGCGCCGATTTCGTTGTAGTAGACGGGGAAAATCCGTGCGAGCTGCTTTATCATCTTGTAAATGGGGGTGATGTCCGAATTGAGCAGCCTGGTGATGTCCCGCTGGAAAAGATCGGTGTCGGAAATGAAAATGCCGCCGACCCTAAGGTTGACAATGAGAGCCGAAAGGAGCTTCAGCATCTTCTGGGGGGCGCATTCCACCAGTTCCATGCAGACGCGGATGTTCTTTACATGGTTCTTGTCGACACAGACCTGCCAGTCCATGTTTATGCCGAAGACATTGCCCGTAACGAATCCGAACCCCACAACCTTGTCTATGAAATAGTTCATGACCGCGGGGTTTTCCTGGGCGATAACTTCCTTGCCGAGGGTGAGGATGCAGTCCAGAAGTGTGTTCATGTGTTCGGATTTCTGCCCTTCGAAAAGGGTGAATATCCGTTCGATGAAAACCAGCATTTCCTGTTCGCCGCATTCGCTCTTGACGATCCGGAGCATGCGGTTCAGGTCCCAGAGCAGGTGCTCCTTCAGGTGGCTCATGCCGGGCAGGTTCAGAAGGTAAAAGATATAGTAAATCCGGTCGAGCGCCGATTCCTGTTCATCCAGGCAGCTTCGGAACCTGTTGGCGATGGCGAAAAAATCCATTACGCGCTGGAGTTCGTCCAGGGACTTCGCCTGTGCCAGTTCCTTTCTCGTCTCGGCGAAAAATGTTCGCCCGATGCGGGGAGCGATGCCGCCCATGTCCGAATGGAAAATGTGCCTGTTGGCGGCTAGCCAGGATTCAACGTCGCTGCTCGTTTCCCAGAAATCGAGATTTTCGGCAAGCGACCGGCGCATCAGTTCGATAATCGTTTCCCCGAACGACGGGTCTTTCGACAGCTGCCGGACGCGCCCCTTCATGAAGCCGGAGAAGCGCACCAGGACGGACCTGCTGATGGGGAGGGTCTTCCGCAGGATTTCGATGGCGGAATGGAGGAGCGCCGGGTCAAGCTCTTCATTTTTGTACAGGGATTCGGCGAATTCCAGGAATGTCTGCATGGCCCGTTCCTGCTGCTGGTCGGGAAGGGGAAGGGCGAGCAGATTGCTGAAAATATCCACCAGGATCGAAAGCGCCTTCTTATGATCGGGAAGAGACAGGTAAAACCAGGTGTCGTCCAGGGCTATTTTCCTGAGAAGATCCACCACCAGCTCCTGGTTGGTGAACGGGTGGTGATACTCCGTCATGAATTCCCCGGCCCTTTTGTTGATGCCGAAATGGGACTGGGAGAGGGAGATAAACCACTGGTGCTCCGGTGGAATCTCGATCTTTCTGCTTCTCGTGGCGGCCAGGTTGGCTTCCAGCGCCTCGGACACAAACTTACTCATATCCGTTTTCCGTTTTCATTGTGCAATATTAACCCGTGATTTCCGGCACGCAACCGGATGGAGGAAAATTCAGGATTTTAATTTTAACACAACATTGTTCAGTATTGGTGAAATATCTGAATCCGTGGTGCCTTCTCGGCTTCGTCCGGGCTGAATGCCGGGGTTTGAACGCCGCTGACACTGTTTTGCGCCTGTTATGCCGGGTGAACTTCGCCGGACGGTCTCATCCCATGGGAATGCAAGAAACCGAGGTGTGCCGCCCGGACGAAGCCGAGAAGGCGCAACAGGTTCAAAGAATATATCAGCCCTGCTTTCCGGCAAGCTGCCTGAGGCGATCCATATTGTGGATTACGACGCGGCTTCCGTCCACCTCTATGATCCCGTCGTTTTTCAATTTTTTCAGGGAACGCGACAGGGTCTCGCTGACGGTGCCGATGTGCGAGGCAAGCTCCCCTTTTTTCATGTCCAGGTCCAGGTAGGTTTTACCCTGAAAGGTGGTCGACTTCTTGTCGGCAAGCTCGATCAGGTATGCGGCCAGCCTGGCCGGCACTTCGGCGAAGGAAAGTTCCTCGATCTGGCGGGCGAAGCGTCGCAGCAGCATCGAAAGAGACACGATAAGATTAAGGGAAAACCTGGGATTTCTTTCCAGAAGCCCCATAAATGCCTCCCTGGGAAAAAAGAGTGCCTCGCCCTTTTCCAGGGCACGCGCCTCGGCGGGATAGGCGCCGTCCCCGAAGAAAGCCGCTTCGGCAAAGGTTTCCGAAGGGTAGACGAAGTGAAGGACCTTTTCTTTCCCGTCCGGTGAAATCTTGCACAGCTTGATCGACCCTGATGCAAGGAGATAAAAGCCGTTGGCCTTTTCCCCTTCGGTGAAAAGCGACTCTCCCCTGGCGAATGTCTTTTTCGCCGCGATGGCGGCCACTTCCGACAGGTGCTCTTCGTTCAGACCCGAAAAGAGAAGTGATTTTTTGAGAATTTTCATGTATTCGATATTCTGGTCCACGGCTTCTGCCCCGTTCCTTCGGAAATAATTTCCCAACAGACAATAATATAACGGCTGCTCCCGAAAGTGTAAAGCCGAATTCGGGTTCGGACGGACGAACATTTGCCGACAACCCTCCAGGGCCTTTCGGACGCTCTCATTTCCGGTTGATTTGTGCGCAGGAAGCGGTATATTAAACAAACCTTGGAGGTTCAGGAATGACGGGCAAACACGATATAATCATCCTCGGCTCAGGCTCGACCGCCTTCGCGGCCGCCCTGCGGGCACAGGCGCTCGGGGCGAAAGTGGTCATGATCGAGAAGAGCCAGATGGGAGGGACGTGCATCAACTGGGGATGCATCCCGAGCAAGACTCTTATACATGCCGCCCTGTTCCGCCGGGAAGCGCTGCTGGGCGCGAAGATAGGCCTGGGGCTGGCGGAAAGGGAGATCGATTTCGACAAGCTTGTCGCCCACAAGAATGATGTCGTACATCACCTGCGTACGAGCAAGTACCTGGATGTGCTCAATGAGGTGCCCGGCCTCAGGCTTGTCAGGGGAACCGGGACTTTTATCGCTCCCGGGGCCGTAAGGGTTGGTGAAGAGATCCTGCGCAGCGACAGGATACTGATTGCCACCGGCGGTTTCCCGCGCGTGCCCGATGTGCCCGGGCTCCGGGACGTCAGGTACCTCACCAGCAGGGAAGCGCTGCTGATGAAAACCTTGCCGAAATCAATGATCATTATCGGGGGCGGAGTAATTGCCCTCGAACTGGGGCAGATGTTCAGCCGGCTTGGGACGAAGGTCACGATCCTGGAGCACGGGCCGCAAATCCTCCACAACGTGGAAAAAGAGCCGGTGCTGGCGCTGCACCGGGCGCTGATCGACGAAGGGATGGTTATCAGGCTCAATGCGAGGATCGGCGGCGTTACGGGAGCGGATGGCGGCGTATCCGTATCGGTTGAATTCGACGGGTTCCACCAGGAACTGAAGGCCGAAAAGCTCCTGGTCGCGGTCGGCACCGCCCCGGCATCATCGGGAATTGGGCTTGAAAATACCGGAGTCGAAGTGGATGCGAAGGGATTCATCAAGGTGGACGAGATGATGCGGACCACTGCTCCGGGTATTTGGGCGGCGGGAGACGTGATCGGCGGGATGATGATCGCAACCGCGGGTGCCAGGGAAGGTATAGTCGCCGTGGACAACATGCTCAACCCCGGTTGCGAATGCCGGATGGATCACCTTTCCACTCCGATGACGATTTTTACCGACCCGGAGGTGGGTTTTGTCGGCCACACGGAGGCGTCCGCGATAAAGGCCGGCTACGATATAATCTGCAACACCATGCCCGTTTCGGCCATCCCGAAAGCGCATGTTACCGGGCATACGGCGGGTGCCATAAAAATGATAGCGGATTCCTTGACCAGGCGCCTCCTGGGCGTGCATCTTTCCTGCCACAGGGGCGCGGAGATAATCAACGAGGCGGCCCTGGCGATACGGTTCCGGCTGACCGTTGAGGACCTGGCAAGCTCGCTGCACGTCTATCCGTCGATGGGGGAAGGGCTGCGTCTCTGCGCCCAGGGGTTTACAAGGGATGTGACGAGGCTTTCCTGCTGCGCGGAGTGAATACGGAGAATTCAGAATCCAGTAGTCAGAATTCAGTAGAACCGCTGGACCTCAAATGTTTTCTCGCTACATTCTTTATCCTGAATTCCGGCTCCTGAATACTGGCTACTGCCTTTCAAAACTGCATGATAATCCCGCCCCAGGAAAGCCCTCCGCCGAACCCCATCATCAGGACAAGGTTGCCGGCTTTTATCGTTCCGTTTCTCAGGTTTTCGTCCAGTACCAGTCCGACCGAAGCCGATGCGGTGTTGCCGAACCTGTCCAGATTGAGCAGGAACTTCTCCTTGGCGATCCCGGTCTTTTTCGAAATAATATCGATGATGCGTACATTCGCCTGGTGCGGGATGATATAGTCAAGGTCGTCCGGATGCAGACCGGCTTTTGCGGTCAACTCCTCAATCACCTTCGGCGTTATATCCGTGGCGAAGACATACACGTTCCTTCCGTCCATCTTGAAGGTGTTTTCCCGTGAGGCTATGGTTTCGGGAGTGACCGGTTTCCTGGAGCCCGATGAAGGCACCTGGATGAGTTCCCAGCCGTTTCCGTCGCTCCTGATGAGGGTTTCAAGGACTCCCGTGCGTTCCCGGGCTGCTTCCAGAATAATCGCGCCCGCCCCGTCGCCGAAGAGTGGGCTGGTCGTCTTGTCCTGGAAATCGAGGATTTTTGAATAGGTATCCGCGCCGATGACAAGGATTTTTCCATACTTGCCGGATCTGATCATGTTGTCGGCGGTGTCCACCGCATAAACAAATCCGCTGCAGACGGCGTTCATGTCAAAGGCGAAGGCGTTTGTCGCTCCGATGCTTTTCTGCACCATGCATGCGGTAGGGGGAAGGATCATGTCCGGGGTGGAAGTCGAAACGATAATGCAATCCAGTTCGCCGGCCCCGATCCCGCCCTTCTGCAAGGCGTTCAGCGCGGCGCGTGTCGCCAGGTCCGAAGTCGATTCGCCGTCCGCGGCAAACCGCCTTTCCCTGATGCCGGTACGGGAAAATATCCAGTTATCGGCGTCTTCAATCAGGGTATCAAAAAAACTGTTAGTGACGACCTTGTCCGGGACGCAGCTTCCGGTGGCCAGCACTTTCGAATAAATCATTTCCACGCTCCATCCGTTTACATATAGCAAACAAGGCCCCTTGCGCCAGGGGCCTTGCCGTATACACTTTATTCCATAAATTGAGGTTCTTTGTCAAACAATATTAATCGGTTGGGTTTTTCGGCCGGTAGAAAAGGGCATCCAGAATGCCATAGAGCCAGAGCCCGGCAAATACGGCCAGAAGACGGTTGAAAGCGGGATTGCCGCGGAGGATCCGGTCCACGGTCTCCAGCGGAGCCTGTGCTTCCGATAACCCCCCGGAAATGCTCAACTGGTAAATTTCCCTGAGTGCGATGCCGATGGCGGCAAGAAAAAGCACGTTCACGGCAAATATCAGAATGACCCCTTTTACCCTGCATCCCTTGTAAATTTGTCCTATGCCCGGGAAAACCAGGCCCGACAGCAGCGCCGCCTTGATGTTCCTGCTCATGATAAATCCCTTCGCTCTGTTTACTTATGCAACATGAAGATACGGCATTACTATCACAAAAATATCAGGAAATAAAGATTGTCCCCCGTCGGAACAAACGGAAAATATTGCCGAAACACTCAAATTCTGCTAATAAGTACGGGTATGGAAACCGGCGGAAAACTCAAAACCAGAAGAGAGGCTCTGGCCGCGCTGCTGAAGGATTCGGACGAAGACGTGAGAACGGCGGCCGCACGGGCGCTGGAACGCCTGGAAGGTTTCGGCAGCCTCGGGGAAGTGCTTGATTCCCTGAAGAAAGGGGATATCGCCGCAAAGGTCAAGGCCATCTATGCCCTCGGCAGGATAGGCGGCGAGGGCGTGCTGCCGGCGCTCATCTATTGCGCTTCCAGGCCCGAGGAGGATATCAGGTCCGTTGCGGTCGAAGTTCTCGGCAACCTGGCGCATCCCAAGGGGCTGCCGGTCATCGTCGAGCGTCTCGCGGATCCGAGTTCGGCCATAAGGGCCAAAGCGGTGGCGGCTCTGGGAGATTTCAGGGATCCGTCTC
>Ga0335070_10002768_pt1 | contig 20376 bp, 20 predicted proteins | sample Lox_Sample_13_FD_206722 | JGI IMG/M metagenome (GOLD analysis project Ga0335070, IMG submission 206722) | Soil microbial communities from Loxahatchee National Wildlife Refuge, Florida, United States - Lox_Sample_1.3 | ecosystem: Environmental > Terrestrial > Soil > Wetlands | place: USA...
AAGCGGCAATAGGGATGGGATTCGGACACGACAATGTGGAGGTCTACTTTCCGCTTAACAAACGGGCTTGTCTGAGACTAAAGAAGGGAATCAAGCCGATGCAACGAGTCATAGAGGCGGGCCATGTAGACCAAATCAACTCGATAACAATGGCAACAGCAAGTCAGTACCTGTACTCGTCTGAAAGATACAGGCGACTTGGACGACTCTTCGATGAGCGTGGCAGCAAGGTTCTCGCGGGCAAGAATGCGTTCATGGCAAGCCCTCCTCCGCAGGAACTGACGAAGCGAAAACGATAGTGTCTCTAGACAGGAAGAAAATCTGTCCCATTGTCCCATTCGTTGTCCCGTTCGTGTCCCATTCAGCATCCCGTCTGTGCCCGATCATTAGTAAGAGGCAACCGGATGACCAATCGTAATGCTTTGAAACCAATGACTTAGCTGAAATTTGAAGACCGGGAGGATCACCGGACCCCATGCGCTTCCGAAGCGGCACTGTCATTCTATTGGCTTCTTCGAGACGCGCCAATCGCAGATTTTCCTTGGCCGCGCGGCTCCCCCTCTCCGCGCTTCGCGAACGGGTCCGTGTATGCTGATGCGGTGGCGAGTTCGGTAACCGCGCCTCGCAGAGTCGTTGACGTGCCCTGCCTGCGATCACTACCATCCAGCCGAGAGGCTGACGCCAATCCCCTCATACCGCGCACCTCATCCGGAGGTTTGCCTATGTCCATTTTCATCGAAAACAAACTTCATAAGGAACAAGATTCTCCGACTCATCCTCACTCGATCAAGTCGTGGTTCAGGTCCCACGGCTGGTTGCTTTTCGGCTGTCTGATCTTTTCGACGTTGGCCGTCGCGCAATACCGCGACACCATTCTGCTGCTGGGATATGAGGCCCGCGAATTCGATTTCGGCGGGGGCTCTGGAGGCAGAAGGATATTGGATGCCCGTTGCGACCGCGGTTTTGTGGCGGTCGGGTTTCACGTCAGAACGGGTGAGTTCTTCAACGAAGTCTGGCTGGATTGCGCACCGATGCGGTCGGACGGCTCGCTTGGAGAGGAGAGACGGGCCACGCCGCGCGCGGGCTCCCCGGGTGGCCGCGACATCCATGATGCACTGTGCCCGCCCGGCCGAGCCCTACTCGGACTGACTGGGCGAACCGGAGCCTCTATCGATAGCGCGAGCGGAATGTGCGGTCCGATTCGCGGTCACGAAGAGCGCCGTCATGATGAGGATCGGCGCCGTGATGACCGGCGCGACGACAATCGCCGCGACAATGATCGCCGTGAAAATGATCGCCGCGAAAACGATCGCCGAGACGACGATCGTCGGAGAGACCGGATGGAGTTGACCGCGCCAGTTACCATTCCGCGGCCCGGCGGACGGCCAGCGGAAACGGCGTGCCCGCCGGACTCCGTTCTGGTTGGTTTCCGCACCCGCAGTGGCGAGTGGATCGATCATCTTTCGATCCTGTGCTCCGAGGTGCAGCGCAGGTATTAAATCTTGCGACGAGCGCTCTTATTGAATTCCTGCTCTCCCAGCGGCTCAAATGAGACCCACTCATCTCTCATGATGTCAGATGAGTGGGCATCACTCTACTTTGGCTGCGCCACGGTGCGCAGATATGGCTTGTGCGTCTTGAAGCCCGCGGGATATTTCTGCTTGGCCTGCTCGTCGGAGACGGACGTCGGAATGATGACGTCATTCCCTGGCTTCCAGTTCACCGGCGTGGCGACGTTGTGCTTCGCGGTGAGTTGAAGCGAGTCGAGCACGCGGAGCACCTCGTCGAAGTTGCGGCCGCTGCTCATCGGATAGGACATCATCAGCTTGATCTTCTTGTCCGGGCCGATGATGAAAACTGTGCGCACCGTGGCGTTGTCTGCGGCGGTGCGTCCATCGCAGCTCTCACCCGCCTCGGCTGGCAGCATGTCGTAGAGCTTCGCTACTTTGAGTTGCGTGTCGCCGATCATGGGATAGTTGACTTTATGGCCCTGAGTTTCTTCGATGTCAGCAGCCCACTTGCCATGGTTGGTGACCGGGTCGACGCTCAGGCCTATGATCTTGGTGTTGCGCTTGGCGAATTCCGGCGCCAATCCGGCCATGTAGCCAAGTTCCGTCGTGCACACCGGGGTAAAATCCTTCGGGTGCGAAAAGAGGATCGCCCATCCGTCGCCGATCCATTGGTGAAAATCGATTGGCCCTTGAGTAGTTTCAGCGTTGAAGTTCGGAGCTTCAGAATTGATGCGTAAAGACATAAGGGTTCCTCGCAATTGGGAATTCTCTGAATGTTAAGAATAGATGTTTGGCCGCCCAGAACGTTCCGGCGCACAAGTCCGGAGTCGCAAACAATCTTTCAGCATCAGTATGGTATCGCATTCGACAATTTACCTGCTTGATTGAGGTGGCTAGAGATGAGGAATCCTCTATGACGCGCAAGCTCTCCCTAGTGCAGGTTGATGTCTTCACCGACCGTGCTCTCGCCGGCAATTCGCTTGCGGTTATTCTCGACGGTCGCGCCCTCACGACCGAGCAGATGCAAGCGATCGCGCTCGAAATGAATCTGTCGGAGACGACATTCATCGTTCCCGGCGACGCAGCGGCCGACCGGAATCGGGGCACTCGAGTACGCATCTTCACGGTGCAGGAGGAACTTCCTTTCGCGGGGCATCCTACTCTTGGCACCGCATTTGTTTTGCGGGGCGACTCGGGAGTGAGTGAGGTCAAGCTTGACCTGAATGTCGGCATGGTGCCGGTACACTTTACGCAGGCTGAGTCTTCCGCGCTGGCGTTTGGCGAGATGACCCAGATGGATCCGGGATTTGGCGAGACGCACGAGGCCGATGCTGTTGCTGCGGTCACCAATCTGAGAGTCGGAGATCTCGCGGCCGCCGCGCCGATCCAAACAGTATCGACGGGCTTGCCATACACAATCGTGCCAGTGCGCACGCTGAGAGCTCTGCAGCAACTGCACCTCGACGTGCCGCGCGCGCTCGAATACCTTGAGCGCACCGGAGGGAAATTTTTCTACTTCGTCAGCCGCGAGACGGTGAACCCCAAAGCTCGTCTTCATGCCCGCATGATTTTTTATAACGGTGAGGATCCAGCTACCGGTTCGGCGGCGGGCTGCGCCTCTGCTTGGATGGTCGCGCATGGAATTGCCGCGAGCGACGAGCGCGTGATAATCGAACAGGGGATCGAAATGCACCGTCCAAGCAGCATTTTTGTGCGCGCCACGAGACGGGATAACCAAATCGTCAATGTGCGCGTCGGTGGAAATTGTGTAGAAGTTCTTCGCGGAGAAATTTCTCTCAATCTCTAAGTGCGCGAACGCTGCCTAAATTGCGGGTCGGAGGCCGTAGCACTCTTGTACCATCCACTCGCGTGCCATTGGCATGCGCGCCACTTTTCCGCAAGCGCGAATCGAATTACGATTCAACTCGCTCGGCAATCTTAAGAAAGAAAAAAGTGGTGACGGCAGTCCCCCCGGTCCAACACCCATGAAGCCTAAGAAGACTATTCTCTGCGTCGACGATAACGAACAGGCACTCTCCATCCGCAAAATCCTGCTGGAAACCCGCGGCTATCGCGTGGTGGCCTGCAACAACGGAGAAGCGGCGCTGGCGGCCTTCCGGCGCGGCGGCGTCGATCTGGTTCTCACCGACCTGATCATGCCCGGAGTAGATGGCTCGAAATTGATCGCCGAGATCAAAACATTGTCGCCTCTGACGCCCGCCGTGCTGCTCTCGGGACAGGTGAAGATCTACGAGCGCGACACGAAAGCCGACGTTTTCCTTCCAAAGGGGATGTACGAGCCCGTAGACCTGTTGGAGAAGATCCGGTTGTTGTTGGTGCGCAAACGGGGCCCTAAACGGCTCATCGAACTGCGCGAGCCGATGGCGGCACGGGCGACCGTCGCCTGACAGCTTCGCCGCGTTCACGTTCTCAACGAACCAGCGGTTGTTCTCCGCGGCCTCAAGGTTACGAGCTTTCGCGGATAGCGGACAGCACACAGCTGGGCGACAGCCGTCCTGTGATATCGTTTTTGATGGATGGCATCGTTCATCGAAGCGAAGGAACTGCACAAGACATACCACATTGGCAAAGTGGAAGTGCCGGCATTACGTGGCATCTCCTTCGGAGTCGAAAAGGGGGAGTTCGTTACCGTAGTGGGGCCGTCGGGCAGCGGCAAATCGACACTTTTTTATCTGTTGGGTGGGTTGACGAAGGCCGATTCCGGTAGGGTGACGATCGACGGTGTGGATTTCGCATCTCTTTCCGATGCCGCGCGCACGCGCCTGCGGAAGAGCAAGATCGGGTTCGTCTTCCAAAAGTTCAATCTACTGCCAACTCTTACCGCGCGCGCAAACATCGAAATCGCGGCTGACATCGCAGGAAAAGGGGCGCCCGATCCTGTGTTTCTCAAGCAGATTACCGGTATGCTCGGCATTGCGGGTCGGCTTGAGCATCGCCCCAATGAGCTCTCCGGCGGAGAGCAGCAGCGGGTGGCCCTGGCGCGGGCACTGATCAACCGTCCGGCCATCGTGCTGGCCGACGAGCCGACCGGTAATCTTGATTCGAAAAGTTCGGCGGCCGTGCTCAGCATGTTGCGTCAATCCAATAAGAACCTTGGCCAAACGGTACTGATGATTACGCACAACCCCGAGGCCGCCGAATACGGCGATCGCATTATCCACATGCGCGACGGCGAGATTGTGGCGCCAGACGAGGATCCGCAGTGGTCGCCAAAGCATCCAGCCGAAAAATTGAGTTTTTGAAACAGGTTTCTCCATGGCACATCGCGACGAATTCACCAAACCAATTCTTCCCGGCACGGCAGGCAGCGACTACGAGCGCTACCTGCACACCGACAAACTGCTCGCGCTGCAAAAGGCCCCGAGTGACCTTTCGCACAAAGATGAGATGACCTTCATGGTCGTGCACCAAGCCTCGGAATTGCTGATGAAGGGAGCGGCTTTCGAACTCGAGCGCGCACTCGAACATCTCGAGCGCGGCGACTATGGCAACACGTCGCGCCTGATCCGTCGTGCCAACCAACTGATCGAGCCGCCGATCGGCCTGCTGCACATTCTCGAGACCATCACGCCCTACGACTACCACATCATTCGTGCTGGCCTCGGCCACGGCAGCGGACTCGATTCGCCTGGATTTCTGGCACTACTGCACGTTGGTCCGCGGCTCGGAAATACGTTTCACGAACAACTGCATCGCGCGGGCCTGACGCCCGACGACCTCTACCGCCGTCACGAAGAGTTTTTTGGGCTCCACGACGTAGCCGAGCGCCTGGTCGATTTCGACGAGCGCATGCAGTTGTTCCGCTTTCACCACCTCAAGCTTGCCGAGAGGATCATTGGAGGGAGGGTCGTGGGGACCATGGGTACCCCGGTCGAGGTTCTGCAGCAGCGCATGGAGCACTGGCTCTACAAGGACCTGTGGGATGTGCGCAACAAGATCACTGCGGCCTCGCCGGTAACCGCAAAATGAAGATCGCGGCGGAAAAAGGCTTGTGGCCCAACACCGGCTCACAGCAGGCCCTGAACGTAAGGTTTGCCCGGTAGGGACGCGGTCGTTTATACTGGCAGGGTTCGAGCGGGAGTAACTCAGTGGTAGAGTGCGACCTTGCCAAGGTCGAAGTCGCGGGTTCGACTCCCGTCTCCCGCTCCAGATTTGACGAGCCCCGCGCCTGCGAGGGCTTTTCATTTTAGCGTAATTGCGGCGGCAGGTTCGGCGCGGTAGCCAAGTGGTAAGGCGGAGGTCTGCAAAACCTCTATTCGTCGGTTCGATTCCGACCCGCGCCTCCAAATTCTTCCTCCCATGGCATCCCTTAGCAGCCATAGAGGCTTTCCGTTGGGAACTTTAAACGGCCGCCCCTGCCTCCGTCTGTCGTCTTAAGAACCGTGACGAGGTTACGTCTGCTCACTCCCCACCGTTACTTTCACGGCTGATCTCGACTGCGCACAATGCAACTGGCGGCGCAAACGCCAGGCTGAGAAGCTTTCGAGAACGTTAAAGCAAGCTATCGCTGTTCTCCCGCAATCGTTTTTGATCTGCAACACCAACAATCGTACGTAAGGTAGTTTCGCTCCCGCGAATTCCTCACCCTCCGGAACGATTGAAAGAGTCAATGGCTCCGAGCTGTCCCGGCATTTGTGCAAGCGCCGCACGCTGTTCGACCGGAGCCTTGCCTTGAACAAATTGGGGGTTGCCCTGTTCTGCCTTCTTCTTCCGCTGTTGGTGTCCTGCGGAGGGATCCAACAAAACGCCGTCTCCCCCGGGCCCGATCCGGGCCCTCCTGGCGGAGGTAGTGGCGGTGGAAACGGAAGTGGAGGTGGGAGCGGAGGCGGTGGAAACGAGGCCGCCGATCTCGACGATTCCGATTTGTCGAAGTGGAAGATCTGCGTGATCGGAAACTGCTCGGGTGGGGGGTCGCCGGGAGGAAGTCATGCGCCGTCGTCTTACAGCTTTACGACCGGCGAAACCGAGTTCTCGTGCGATGGGCATTCAGCGTTACTCACACAGACGAGCGCCAACGTTGCGGGAAACGCGTACAGCAACATTCTCGCAACCTACCGGGCCGGATCTCAAGACGACATGAACTCGTTTACGTCGAGTTATTGCATCTACCCGACCGGAACGATCGATGAAGCGGAGTTTGACACCTATCAGTTCAACCGCAAGAACAATACTGAGTTCATGTTCGGGACGCAGTGCGTCACGGGCAAGAGTTGGGATATCTGGAACCAGGCAACTCATAAGTGGGTCAGCATGGGCTCTGCTGCGCCATGTTCCCTTAGCCTGAACAGTTATCACAAGCTGGAAGAGAAGCTCCATTGGGATCCCGCGGATACTGGAAATTGCGGCGGACAGATTTGCATGTATTTTGATTCCATCTCTGTCGATGGTGCTACTGTGTGCGCACCATGCGGTTCGCCGCAGCCATCATCAGCTTTACCGCAGGGATGGTCGAGCAGTTCGGGCGTGCAGTTCCAGATCGATATCAACGCTCCGAACAAAACCGGCAGCATGTATATCGACCTGGCGGATTTCACGACATCACAATGAAGTCGGGATCGCCGCGGATGGCTTCCTCTAGTCTTCGTCATGCAGGGGACCGTCCTTGGCCTCGCGATAGGCGCGGATCACCGCGGCTGATGTGTAGCCCTTATCGAAGACAAAGGCGCGCTCGGGATTGTCGGCGACGAATTGATTGCGATATGCACTCAGGTCGACTGCCTTTATCGCTTCCTCTGGCTTTAACCCGCGCTTGAATGCGTCGGCGGCCTGTGACCTGGTCGCTTCGAGTAAGGCGATCACGCGATCGATGTATTGCTTGTCATGCATGACCGGGCCGTGCCCTGGCACGACGACCGTCGCGTCGATCGCTTCCAGCTTTTTCATCGTCTCGATCCACTCGCCAAAGAATGACCCGTAAGGATAGGGCACGGGATAAACCACGAGATCTCCGGTGATGAGAACTCTGCTATCGGGAACGTAGATGACCGCGTCGCCGGCCGTATTGCCCCGGCCGAGGAACATCAACTGCACCTCGCGCTTGCCCAAATAAACAGACATGCGGCTGTCAAAGGTGACCGTTGGCAACGCATGGTCAGACTTCTTCAGCTCGGGAAGGAACGCTTCCAATTGTGCGAGTGATGTCTCGTAATACTGGCGAATCTCCGGAGACAGCGGCTTCCCGTTCGAGCTGCCATCTTTCAGCATCTTCCGCACCATGTCCGCCATTTCCTCGTTCACCTCTTTCTTGGGAAGAACATCGCGGATAGCGTCGCGCGTGGCCGGCGTACTCACAATCTGAAGGCCAGGGAAGTTCTCTTTGTACAAGCCGTTGCCCGCATTGTGGTCCGGATGCCAGTGAGTGTTTACAAGAAAGCGTACGGGCTTGTCGGTCAGGCGCTTGATTTCTGAAATCATGCGCGCCGTGGTCGAAGGCGTGTGTCCGGAGTCGACGACCAGCACGCCATCGTCTCCAACAATCGCGACGGAGTTGCCACTGACGAAGGCGGTGTCGTCCTCGGGCGGGATGAAGCCGTAAATGCCGTCTGCGACTTTCACCGTTTCGTATGAGGTCATCCCTGCTGGAAGGGCGTTCGTCGCGGATTGTGCGGCGATTGTTGGCAAGGAGATGCTGAATGTCACAAAAACGGCAAAAGCGAAAAATAGAAAACGCGTGCGCATGATCCGCCCCTTTGTTCTTCCGAATGTAAATGCACGTGCTTCGATACACGCCTTAGACGGGATTAGCGATCACGAGTGAGCAGGTTTGCTGATCGGTCTTCTTCGCTTCAGGTGGAGGATGTGTTATGCGATCCAGCACGCTACGCCCTAAGGTCACTGTGACCTTCCGTTGTAAAAGTTTTGTATTACCTTCCGTTCCTCACTGAATTTGATTCTGGCGCTCCGTTAGCTTCGACTCATGAACCAGATTTCAAGTGAAGTTCACCCCAAAGGGACGAGTGCGCGCGTACTCCTTACCTCCGTGTTCGGCCCGTACGCACAAGACGATGAGTTCGGCTCGCGCGCTATCAACCCGATGGAGCTTTACCACAATCAAGTAACGCGCGCCCAGGGAGGCTTTTCGCTGCGCATGTTCCACCGGTCTTGGGGAATCATGATGATCCAGCAGAACATTTCCGCGCCCTGTACCGTGCTGGACTTTCCCACGCGGGATGATTTCGCGCGCGAACTCCAAGCCAATGCCTACGACATCGTGGGCATCTCTTCGATCATCATCAACGTCGGCAAGGTACGCGAAATGTGCCGCTTGGTGCGCAAGTTGTCGCCGAATTCCAAGATCGTTGTGGGCGGTCACGTCACTTCCATCCCCGGTCTCGACCACATGATTGACGCCGACCATATCGTGCGCGGCGAGGGCATCTCCTGGATGCGCCGCTATCTCGGCGACGATCCCTCCGATCCCATTCACCATCCCGATATCGTCTCCGGGCTCGACACGCGCATCATGGGACTCAAGCTGCCCGAACGAAAAGGTGGCACCGCGGCAACGATCATTCCTTCAGTTGGCTGTCCGATGGGCTGCAACTTCTGTACGACCTCCGCGTTCTTCGGCGGCAAGGGCAAGTTCGTAAACTTCTACGAAACTGGCGACCAACTCTACGAAGTCATGTGCCAGGCCGAGGCCGCGCTTGGCGTGCAGACTTTCTTCGTCATGGACGAGAATTTCCTCCTTCATCGCAAGCGTGCGATGCGTCTGCTCGAACTCATGAAGAAAGGCAACAAGGCGTGGGGCATGGCCGTCTTCGCCTCGGCCAACGCAGTCCGCCAATACGAGGTCGAAGAGCTCGTCGAACTCGGAGTTTCCTGGATCTGGATGGGCCTCGAGTCGCCGCGCTCAAATTACATCAAGCTCAAGGACACTGATTCGCACGAACTCACACACATGCTGCGCGAACATGGCATTCGCGTGCAGGGTTCGACGATTATCGGCCTTGAACACCACACACCCGAGAACATTCACGAAGAAATCGAATATGCCGTGGCGCACAATACCGATTTCCATCAGTTCATGCTCTACACGCCTGTGCCGGGGACGCCGCTTTTCGAAGAGATGGCAGAACAGGGACGCATGCTCGACGGCATCGATCTGGCAGACATTCACGGGCAAGACAAGTTCAACTTCCGCCATGCCGCGATCTCTCGCGACGACTCGAAACGCTTCCTCGACTGGGCTTTCTGGCGCGACTTCGAGCGCAACGGCCCTAGCCTTTACCGCATGTGCGAGACTATGTTGCAGGGATGGCGGCGCTACAAGAACTATCCCGACCTACGAGTCCGCGAACGCTTCGCGCGCGAGAATGTGAAACTTCGCACCGCCTACTCGGCGGCGCTGTGGGCCGCCGAAAAGTACTTCCGCAAAGTAAATGAAGATGTCAGCCGCCAGATTCATGAGCTGCGCCGCGAGATCGGCAAAGAGTTCGGCGCCATGTCGCGCATTACCTCAGCCGCCATAGGACCATTTCTCCTATGGTCAACGCGCCGCGAAGATCGGCGTCTAGCCCGCGGCGTCACCTACGAACCGCCAACGATTCTTGAGCGGCGCAACTGGAATTCCGTCACAGCATAGCACCGGGATTTCCGGAAACTCGTCAAATAAAAACCCGATGGTCTCCCGTGAACACATAGCCCGCTCAGTGTGACTAGGGTCACATTGCATTTGTTTTCACCGGGTATACAGTTTCCGCATACCTTGTTTGCGCGTTTTCGAGCGTAAAAACAGGGGATTCCTCCTCGTGGTCTAATGGTGCGAGAGCCTTCCCACAGCGCTGACGGCTCCGGCACGATTGATCCTTGGGAGGACTGGTTTGCATCCAATAGCTGGTGGCCCTCTTTTGAGGGTCGAACAATTAAGTAAAGTCTTTCGCTCAGGCGAAGCGGACTTGGTGCTCTTTGACAACCTGTCTTTTCAAATAGAAAAAGGTACGATGCTCGGAATCGTTGGGCAGTCGGGTGCCGGGAAGAGTACCCTCCTGCACATTTTGGGCGCGCTTGAAAGGCCCTCCGCTGGTGCCGTATACTGCGCAGATTCCCAGGTGAATGTGCTGTCCGAGGATGCCGCCGCCGAATTTCGTAACCGCGAGATCGGCTACGTCTGGCAATTCCACTACCTTCTACCAGAATTTACCGCGCTGGAGAATGTGGCGATGCCGCTGCTGGCGCGTGGCCAGGATCGTCCGTCGGCCGAAAAGGAAGCTTCGCGCTGGCTCGGCGAAGTGGGACTCGAGGCGCGCAGCACGCATCGTTCGGGAGAGCTTTCGGGCGGGGAACAACAGCGCCTCGCACTGGCAAGGGCGCTGATCACCCAACCGCAGTTGCTTCTGGCCGATGAGCCGACGGGCGACCTCGACGGGCGTACCGCGGAAGTGGTCTTCGAACTGATCTCGCGATTGCATCGTGAGCACCAGCTGACCTCTCTGATTGCCACGCATAACCTGTCGTTTGCACGACGGTGCCATAGAGTGCTGCGGCTGGATCGGGGCAGAATAGAAGAGGTGGCGCCGGATTCGCTTCCGGCGTGAGGATGGGCGCGAGCCAAACATGCATGCCACGCGGCATGCCAACGTAAGACCAACAAAAGAAGAGACAGAAACAGCCGGAACTAGCTACGGGGGCGGGACGCACCGGAGTTACGGGAAGGCGATTATCGCTTGGCAAGCCAAGTGGTAAAAAGAGCATAATTGAGTTGGGTCGGGGGTTGAGCGATGGGCGAGCCTTCGCGCGAGAACCCTGGGGGGAATGAGAGTATGTTTGAACGCTACACGGAGAAAGCCAGACGCGTCATCTTTTTTGCGCGCTACGAGGCCAGCCAGTTCGGCTCTCCTTATATAGAGACCGAACACCTGCTCCTCGGACTGCTGCGCGAAGATAAGGCTCTGACTAACCGTTTCCTGCGCTCCCACGCGTCGGTTGAATCCATCCGTAAGCAGATTGAAGGGCACACGACCATCCGCGAGAAGGTCTCGACCTCGGTCGATCTGCCGCTGAGCAATGAGTGCAAGCGTGTGTTGGCATACGCGGCCGAAGAGGCCGAACGTCTTTCTCATAAGCATATTGGGACCGAGCATCTGCTTTTGGGCCTGTTGCGTGAAGAGAAGTGCTTTGCCGCCGAAATCCTGCATGAGCGCGGATTGCGCCTTTCGACCATCCGCGAAGAGCTTGCCCGCACCAGCCAGGAAAAGGCGCAACCGCAGCGTGGCGGCCAGCGCGAGTCGTCACTTCTAAGTGAGTTTTCCCGCGACTTGACCCAGGCCGCTATGGATAGCCAGCTTGATCCGCTCGTCGGACGTGAGGGCGAAGTCGAGCGCGTCGTTCAGATCCTCTGCCGCCGCACCAAGAACAATCCCGTGCTGATCGGTGAACCGGGCGTTGGCAAAACAGCTATCGTCGAAGGTCTCGCTCAGCGGATCGCCGACGGCGAAGTGCCATCGTTCCTCGCCGACAAGCGCATCCTGGCGCTTGACCTCTCTCTTATCGTCGCTGGCACAAAATACCGCGGCCAGTTCGAAGAACGGTTGAAGACCATCATGAAGGAGTTGATGGAGTCGCAGAATTCCATCATCTTCATTGACGAGTTGCACACGCTGGTAGGGGCGGGGTCGGCGGAAGGCTCGCTGGATGCCGCCAACATCCTGAAGCCCGCGCTCAGCCGCGGCGAAATTCAGTGCATCGGCGCGACCACGCCTGCCGAATACCGCAAGTCGATCGAAAAAGATCGCTCGCTCGAGCGCCGCTTCCAGGCCGTAAAAGTTCCACCGCCGAACGAGACCGATGCAGTCAAGATTCTGTTCGGCATCAAGGAGCGTTACGAGAAGTTCCACGCCGTCACCTACACCGACGACGCCATCAACTTCTCCGTCTCGCACTCCAACCGTTACATTCCGGATCGTTTTCTCCCGGATAAGGCAATCGACCTGATCGACGAGGCCGGCGCGCGCGTGAAGCTGCGCCAGACCTCGCTGCCCGAAGAGTTGACCGAAGTCCAGAAGCGCATCAAGTTCATCGTCCACCGTATGGAGAACGCCATCGCGAACCATGAGTTCGAGAAGGCGCGCTTCTACTCGGACGAAGAACGCAAAGAGCGCGAGAACCTGCGCGCCCTTCGCGAGAAATACCACCTCGATGAATCCTCCACCGGCGTAGTCGGTCGGGAGGACATCGAGGACGTGGTAAGCCGCTGGACCGGCGTCCCGATCACCTCGATTAAAGAAGAAGAGACGCAGAAGCTCCTGCGCATCGAAGAAGAGCTGCACAAGCGCATCATTTCGCAGGACAAAGCGATCAGCGCTTTGGCGCGCGCCATCCGGCGTTCGCGTGCTGGATTGAAGAGCCCGAACCGTCCGATCGGCTCGTTCCTCTTTCTCGGCCCGACAGGCGTCGGCAAAACCGAAGTCGCCCGCACGCTCGCCCAGTTCATGTTCGGCAGCGAAAAAGCGCTCGTCCGCTTCGACATGTCCGAGTTCATGGAGAAGCACTCGGTCTCGAAGCTGATCGGGTCTCCTCCAGGATATGTGGGCTACGAAGAGGGCGGACAGCTCACCGAGCGCGTCAAGCGCGCGCCCTATTCGGTTGTCCTGCTCGACGAAATCGAGAAGGCGCACCCGGATGTCTTCAACATCCTCCTGCAGGTATTTGAAGACGGCCAGCTCACCGACGGCCTCGGCAACACGGTCGACTTCAAGAACGTCATCCTGATCATGACTTCGAACATCGGCGCGCGTCACCTGATGAAGCGCGAAGGCCTCGGCTTCCAGTCGTCGAAAGACGAAATGGTCTCCGAAAAGGTCGAAGATCTGGTCAAGGGTGAAGTCAAGCGCACCTTTAATCCAGAGTTCCTGAACCGCCTCGACGAAGTCATTCTCTTCACCGCGCTCGGCGAGCAGGACCTGATCCAGATTCTCGAGCTCATGGTCACGCAGCTGAACTCGAACCTGGCCCAGCGCTCGATCACGGTCACGGTAGCCGACGAAGCGAAGCGCTGGATACTGAACCAGACGCTAACCGACCGCAGCTACGGAGCCAGACCGCTCCGCCGCGCGCTGCAAAAGTACATCGAAGACCCGCTGTCGGAGGCGCTGATCCAGGGCACAATCACCACGCGCCCAGCCTTCATCGAGGTCTTCCTCGAAGGCAACAAGCTGTACTACAAGCCGGTAGATTCGGAGAATACCGAGGGCGTGCTGCTGTACGAGAGCTAGATCGTGTAGGGCGGAAACTCCTGTCCGCCCTGACGATTAGACCTAAAAGGGTTGAGCGGCTGTCTTTTCGGAGTGAGAGTTACTGCGGAACATGTACAATGTTGGGTCCTTCCCGCGAAAAGTGCTGACGAGCTGACAGGTTGTTGCCGATACTTCGATTGATCGGGGAGTCCGATATGACGCTCGCGACCAGAAATCTCTCCGATGTGGACCTCCAAGAAGTATTTCCAGCTAATCCCATTAGAGAAGTCGATTTTGAGATCAGGTTCACTCCACGGCTCCGTATCGAAGCTGAGATGTGGCGATTCCAAGAGGATCTGGTCCAAGACTATCCAGATGTCGGGCGGGAGACAGCAATACTTCCAAATGGCGCGACACTAAATATCACCGTTTTTCAGAACCCGCGTGCCGCAAGGGTGATAAAGGTTTCGTCTAACAATATGGCACTTGCTTTCTCAAGCTACGCGAACTTCGAGGAGTTCAAAGATGAAGTACAGCGGAGGACAGCGAGCTTTTGTGGAATCTTTGAGGTTTCGTCACTGACCAGAATCGGACTGCGGTACGTTAACGAGATCCCGTTGCCCACACAAAGTCCGGAGTCAATTACCAAGTACGTGAGGCCGCTCATTGAGTTTGATCGGATCGGCCTCAATTCGATCCAACAATTCGCCTTGCAGGTCGCCACAAGCAACAACGATCACATGATCTTGGTTCGCACTGTTATGCTTGCTGGGCCAATTCGCACATACATCCTTGACATCGATGCTTATACCGATGTGATAAAGCAAGCAAGCGAGATTCCATCCCTGATGGATAGGTTTCACGATTCGGCTCAACGTGTGTTTCTCGACCACGTCACCGACGAGTATCGGGAGGTCATGAGGGGAAGACAATGAATTTTTCATCTCAATCCGCAACCTATTCTTCCCCTGTCTATGCTGATCCGGTAGCGACAATGGGCGGTGGCACACCTCTAATCGTTGCAATCTCGCGGGCGAGCCGGACCGACGAGTATCACGTAACTGTTAAGCTGCAGCTACTACAGGCGTATGAACGTGCTATATTCGAGTTGCAGCAACAGGTTGTGCACTATAGGGCCTTGGTGGAGGAGCTTCTTCCCAGGTCAGCTCAATCCGACGAGTTACGGTTGGAGTCGTCGTCGCTTAGCACTGCTAGCGTACAGCTCCTCGATAGCATCATAAATTCGCGAGTAACTACAGCTGAGCTTAGGGGATACGCCGAGCTGGATGAGGATTGAATCCCATGTACATTGCGCCCGCCGCAATGGAAACCGGCTGTCTTCGGCAGGGCGACGTACTAAACGCGATTCCGTTCCCAATACTCGACAATGAAATATCGATTTTGAGCAGAATTGACAGCGAATCGCGCGTTCAGACTCCGCACCCAAAGGTTCTAGTTATACCCGCCGAACATCGCAATACAAAAGACTGCGTCACCGCTCAAGTTAAGGTTAGGCTTTGCCTGGGGGCAGTGATTGCTCACTGCTGTGAACTAGAGCTAAGGAGTGGGAGGTGTTTGCTTCCCGCAATCCCTATAGCACGGCTGATTCCCATCAAACCTTCTATCGTTAGCGACGAGCCAAAGTTAGCCAGTCTCCGTAGCAACAAAGATCCGAGGAGTCCGAGTGATCCAGGCTACAAGGACTATTTCTATCTCGAGCCTCACGAGCACCTGAATAATTCGGAGTGGGTCGTCGACTACTCACAGATATCGTCCATACCTGGCACTGAATACGCTGCGCTGTTGAAACGGAAAATATTACAATTATCTGATCGTGATCGCGTAAAGTTCAAAATCAAACTCGCCGCGTTCGGAAGCAGACTGACGGACGAGGAGCAGGAGCAAGGGTTGCAGAATCCTTGGTCCGAGTCCCGAACGCCGGAAACGTCGTAACGAGCTGCGGCTCCCATGTCGGCTCCCCTTCTATGTGCCCGCCAAGCGTTATCGTGTAACCAGCGAGTGCTCACTCGCCAAATACAAGCCGACCAAGTTCATCGCCGAGTTCCTTGGCCTCTTTCGGGTTCTTCGAAGCCCGGTATCGTTTGGCTAATTTGAAGAACTCCTTTTCCTTTCGCTCCCTAGCTGCGGTAGTCCCCCATCCATCGCGTGGCCCAATCTTCGCCATCCATGCTTTGGTGCCATAAATCCCGCGCAGCAAAGCGGGAACGTAAATGTCTGCATCAAGATCAGGCCAATGCAGGCCTGTGCCTCGACCGACAATTTCGATCCGAGACAACTGTTTTCTTGTCCCGGATTCGAGGCCCTGCAAATCCTCCCGCGGAATCGCCCGCCGGCTACCGTCGCTTAGCTTGACGATGACAAGGTCCAATCCGGATCCAGGCCTGTACTCAACTTCGGTCGCCTTGGGCTCATCGTCCAGCCACTTGCCTCGCTCAGTCGCACGCTTGATTTCAGCATCCGTGAGGCCAACAGAGCGTCGAACTGTCTTACGTTTCCCCATAAATCATCCCTGACAAGATTATCGGCTCGTTATCGGGTTAAAGGCGAGTCTAGGTAGTGGCTGAATCTGGATTCAGCCACTACCCGAGTCTCTGACTTCACTTCAGCAATCCTCTCCGCCATCCCCCGAATCTCCCCCGCCACCCGCTCCCGCAAGCTCTCCGGCCCAAGCACCTCCGCTCGCGACCCCATTCCCAGCACCATGAACACCGCCTCCTCCGGATGATCGAACTGCACCCGCAGCGTCTCCCAACCGTCGCGTCTCTCGACCTCTTGCAGCCGGCAGAAGGTGGAAGTGACGCTGCGGCTGGAGGCGCGGGCGGGGGCGAATGTCGGCGCCACGTGATACAGCAGGACCCGCGCCATGTCATTGTTGCCGAGACCTTCAACCACCTCGCGCATCATCGCGGACAGCTCACCGTCTTCCTCCGCCTCAAACAATGCATCGGTCCCAGCCATCTACGGCCCGTCGGCCGACGAAGGGAAGCTCGCAGCTTAGATTGTAGGGGCGCATTTCTGTCTGCCCACCCGAGCGAGGCTCGGACGGACTTTGAGCCGCTGGCGTGAGCTAGCGGCTTTTCCCTAACTGGGCCGCCCGTAAGATATGGCCTCTCTTCGCCGTTGACCCGAGGGCGAAACTATGCTGAAATGTTTCGCAATTGGGGCTGGCTCGAAGTTGTTGCACGTCGTTCCACGAATTTTGGGGCGTGAGACGAGGTGATTCGATGAAGTCCAGCTCGCTGTGTGCCTGTGCGGTAGTGTCTCTTCTGACGTTAACCCTCCTAACCTTCCCGACGATTGCCAGCGCACGCGAGATGGTCTTGCCCGCTGGAACGATCCTGAAATGTACGCTTGATGAACCTAACTTTTCTACCGCGACGGTTGCTATTGGCGATCCGGTTCTTTGCCGCCTGCACTCCATTACGCAGTTTGGTAGACAGGCAATTCCTCGCGGCAGTTATCTCGTCGGACACCTAGAAGCGGCCGAAGATCCCGGCCATTTTTGGGGCAAAGGCTACATGAAGATTCAGTTCGACCGCATCGGTCTGCCCGACGGAGACATGCCGCTCGATGCCAAAGTGATCGGTACGCGCGGCTACAAAGTCGATAAGAATGGCGCGATCGACGGCAAAGGGCATCCCCGGCGCGACGTGGTCGAGTGGATGATTCCGCCGCTCTGGCCGTGGAAGATCATCATGCTCCCAGCGCGCGGGCCGCGTCCCACGCTCAAGGGCGAGAGCCAACTCACATTGCGCCTGATGGACGATGTGCAATTGCCGCAGGTTGCGCAGACCTTCGGTCCCGATTGGCACTTCTTCGGCCATCCGTATAACGATCCGACCTACAACCCGACCTCGTACAACCAAGATGCCTACAACAGTTCGTACGGTGCGAACCAAAACTCAGGACCTCAACTCGCAGTAAGGCGTGTGAGACCCTCGCAAGGCGAGCCTCGGCTGCAGGAAGTACAGGTTCGCTATGCCAGCTACAAAGTGCCCGCTCCGAAGAAGGCTGACTATGCGGAAGCCAATCTTGCTGTGGCGAACGCAGATTCGAATGCCTTAGTTGCGGAGGCACAGTTGGCGAGCGCAGCTTCAGGTTCGCCGGTATTCGTGCTCAAGACGGGTACGGTGCTTTCCGTCGGAAGCTACGGTTATCGTGACGGCCGAGTCAGCTATGAACTTGCTGGCGGGGGAAGCGGCGTAATCGGCGCGAACGAAGTCGATTGGGCCGCAACGATACGTGCTAACGGTCAACGGGGCCTGCGCGTTTCGCTGCCCAGCGGACAGATGATCGCAGGGACATCCGGGGAATAAAACTCTCGTAAGACGCATCGACTGAACATGCCGCCAGCGAAAGCTGGCGGCTCTTCTTTGCGACCTGCACAATAGAGTAGCCATCCAAACTGGAGCATCATCTTCGGGGGGCATTATGAGCAAGGTGAACATCGCCGACAAGTTTGCCAAGATCAACGAGTATTGGAAGCCTTATATCGGCGCCGAACTCAACGGCCAGTACGTGAAGTTTGACAAGCTGAAAGGCGAGTTCGTCTTTCACCACCATGACCATGAGGACGAACTCTTCCTCGTCGTTAAGGGACGGTTTCGGATGGATTTTAGCGACCGCCACGAATGGATCGAAGAGGGCGAGTTCATCGTGGTGCCGCGTGGGGTCGAGCATCGACCAGTCGCCGAGGAAGAGTGCTGGATCCTGCTCTTCGAACCGGCGTCAACGCTGAACACAGGAAATGTCACGAGTGAGCGTACGCACCACGAGTTGGAGCACGTCTAAGCGGAGTTTGCCAATAGAGTTCACGAATAGACTTGGGACACATCACATCCATGAAGCTACTCATCGATGTTCTTGGTTGGTCTGGAGCACTGCTGCTTCTGGGCGCGTATGCTTGCGTGTCTTTCCGGAAGTTGCGCGCCGACGGTGTTCTTTATCAGTTCCTAAATGGGCTGGGAAGCTGCTTCCTGGTGGTGAACACGGTCTATTACCACGCTTTCCCGTCCGCTTTCGTGAATGTGATATGGATTGCGATTGCGGTCACGGCTGCATTTCGCATGAGGGGGCAGGCGAGTAGCGCCGTGCGTGTCAATGGCTGAGATTCCTCATCTCGTCGACTTGAGCCATACTGTCGAGCACGGGCTTGTCACGTATAAAGGCCTGCCTGCGCCCATAATCTGTGACTACCTGAGCCGCGAAGCATCGCGCAAATTCTATGCGCCTGGAACCGAGTTCCAGATCGGCAAGATCGAGATGGTGGCCAATACCGGGACTTATCTTGATTCGCCGTTTCACCGCTACGCCGATGGCAAGGACCTCTCGCAACTGGAACTCTCGAAGTTGGCCGATCTTCCCGCGATCAAAATCGTGTGCAACAACAGGCAAGCCGTTGATGCATCCGTGTTTCCGGAGCGTTCGGAAGTCGCGGGAAAGGCGGTTCTGGTTGAAACGGGCTGGTCGCGCCACTGGAACACTGTGCAGTATTATGAGGGTCATCCATTCCTGACTGAAGACGCAGCGTGCCTGCTTGCCGATTCGGGAGTGGCGCTGGTCGGCATTGATTCGCACAATATCGACGATGTTCGGGATTTACGGAGGCCTGTGCATAGCATTCTGCTGGGGCGCGAGATTCCAATCGTAGAGCATATGACCAATTTGTCTCGTCTCCCCGACCGAGGCTTTCGCTTCTTTGCGGTGCCGGTGAAGATCAAAGGCTTCGGAACTTTTCCGGTGCGGGCATTCGCGCGATTGGAGTAGCTCGATTACAGATGTCAGGAGTCCGATTGCAGAAGTAGCACCCACTCTTTATTGTTCAGCTATGCAAGTCACCGTTTATTCCGCGCCGTGGTGTCCGGATTGCCGGGAGGCAAAGCGCTTTCTCGATCGCCACAGAATTCCGTATACCGAAATCAATGTTGACACGACTCCTGGAGCGATTGAGGAAGTTGTCAAGCACGCGGGCAAACAGGCGATTCCCCAATTCGTCGTCGATGGTGAGTGGATCCAGCCGTACGTCCCTGGCGAGGGATTTTTGTACGAGGAGATGGCGAAGCGTTTAGGTGTCGACGAATCCAACTAGAGCGAAACCATCCCGCCAATATCTGCAAAATCTTGCGCACTCGGTAGTTCATCTTGGACGGTTCTTTCCCGCCTAAACAGACAAACCCTTCCGAATTAAGGTACATTTGTAAGCTACAGATTCAAAAAAGACTGGGCCTCGGACTGCGCCGGAAAGGACGTTTTTCCGGCGATGCGGCGGAGAGTGCCAGCGGGCTCTCCCGGAGTCCGGCAACCTCATATAAGACCTCGATCATGATGAAAAAACTACTGTTAGTGGTGGCTCTTGGGAGCCTGGTATGGCTGGTCGGATGTGCTAAGGGTGGAGGCGGGCCGTGCGCGGTCAACTGCTCCACAATTACCATCAACCCCAACCTCGCGAAGGTAGGCATAGGCACATCCATAGCCTTTACTGTGACGAGCCAGAATCCGCCAAATCAGTCCGTGAGCTGGTCGATTGAGCCGTCGTCTTGTGGAAGCGCCTGCGGCACGCTGAGCAGTCCGACACCTAGCTCAGTTACCTACAATGCGCCATCGTCAATCCCTTCTCAGAGCTTCCAACTGGTAGCTACTTCTCAAACGGT
>Ga0335070_10002769_pt1 | contig 20375 bp, 18 predicted proteins | sample Lox_Sample_13_FD_206722 | JGI IMG/M metagenome (GOLD analysis project Ga0335070, IMG submission 206722) | Soil microbial communities from Loxahatchee National Wildlife Refuge, Florida, United States - Lox_Sample_1.3 | ecosystem: Environmental > Terrestrial > Soil > Wetlands | place: USA...
CACGGGCGCGCCGAGCGCCTCGGCGAGCGCGACCGCGTCGTCGATTCCGTTCGCACGCGCGAGCTCGTCGCCGGCGACGACCGCCGGCCGCTCCGCTGCGGCGAGCAGATCCGCCAGCTCGCGAAGCGAGCCGGCGTGCGGAGCGTCGTCGACACGCGAAGGCGCCGGCAACGGCGCGCTCCCGACCTCCGCGAGGACGTCCATCGGCAGGCCGAGGAACACGGGACCGGGCGGCTGCGCGGCCGCGAGCCGGAACGCGCGGCGCAGCGCGACGCCGAGCTCGCCGAGCGTCCGGACCTCGTGTGCCCACTTCATGAGCGGCCGCGCGAGCCCGACGAGGTCGCCCGACAGCAGCGGCTCCGCGATCAGGTGGCGGCGGTCCTGCTGGCCCGCCGTGACCACCATCGGCGTCCCGGCCGCGGCGGCGTTCGCCAGATTGCCGAGCCCGTTCGCGAGCCCCGCGACGGTGTGGAGGCTGACGAAGCTCGGCCGTCCCGTGGCACGCGCGTAGCCGTCGGCCATCCCGACCGCGGATGCCTCCTGGAGCGCGAGCACGTACGCCGGCTCGCGCTGCTCCGCCAGCACGTCGACGAGCGGCAGCTCCGTCGTGCCGGGATTGCCGAACACGTGCCGGACGCCCTCGTCGGCGAGCGCGTCCACGACGAGCTCGGCACCGGAACGCTGCGCCCGCTCAGGCGGCTTCGCCATCGGCGCAACCTACAGACTGCCGATGTGCCAGAGGATGAGCAGTGCGTGCACGCACGCGCACGAACGGCTCGGCGCGATCCGCGACCGCGTCGCGCAGGCGCCACGGCGGCTCGTCGCCGACCAGGAGCACGAGCAGATTCCTCACCGGGGGGTCAGACAGCTTCGCGGAGGAAGCCGAGCTGCGCCTCGTTCGCCAGCTTCGCGACGGCGAGCGGGAACGCGGTGAACGCGTGGCAGCCCTCCTCGTACACCCGTAGCTCGGCGCGGTTGCCGGCGGCCTCCCAGCGGGCCGCCATGAAGAGCGAGTCGTCGAGCAGCGGGTCGGCCGTACCGACGGTGAAGAGCGCGGGCGGCAGGTCACGGAGGTCGGCGTAGAGGGGCGACAGGTCGGGATCGCGCAGGGCCTCTGCGTCGCGCGCGCCGGCGAAGCACTCCGCGAACCATGTGAGGGAAGGGCTCGTGAGCAAGAGCTGCCGATCTCCCCAGAGGCGGCGGCTCGGCGTGCCGGCGAGATCGAATGCGCCGAAGACGAGGTTTGCGGCGGCGAAGGCGCCCGCGATTCCGTGCCGGTCGCGCAGCCGCACGAGCGTCACCACCGCGAGCTGCGCGCCGGCCGACTCGCCGCCGATCGCAAACCGCGGCGGCACGCCGAGCTCGGCGGCTCCGCGCTCGAGGAGCCAGAGCGCGGCGTCCTCGCAATCGTCGGGCCCCGCCGGATACGGATGCTCGGGCGCGAGGCGGTACTCGACGCTGACCGCGCAGAGACCGGTCACCTCGGCGACCGCCTCGAGCAGCGGATCCTGTCGATCGGCGGCGCCGATCACCCAGCCGCCGCCATGGAGGTGGAGGAACGCGCCCCTCGCCTCGCCCTCCGGCTCGAGCACGCGGACGCGCAGGCCGCCGCCGCGCGACGGGATCTCGAGCCAGCGAGCCTGCTCCAGAAAGACCGGCGGCGGCAACAAGCCCGGCTCCGACCTCGTCACCTCCACCGGCACCGTCTCGATCGCGGGCTGCTCCGCCTGGAGCTGCGCGAGCCGCTCGTTGAACGCGCGTGTCTCCGCAGCCGTGTCGGCACCGAGGTTCATGCCGCCTCCATGGTACGGAGCGGGTCGACGGTTCGAGCCCGTCAGAGGGCTCCGCAAAGGCGCTGCAAATCGGGCTTTCCCCTGCGGCAACCGATCCCGCGCAGCTCGGGCTGCACGAGCCGCAGCTCCAGCTCGAGCGCCGCGAGGCTCCCGCCGACGACCACGACCACCAACGCCGCCGCGCCTCCGTCACGCATCGCTGTCGAGTGCGCGGTGGCCATCGAGTGCGCGTACTGCCAGCTTGCGTTCGCGCTCGACCATGCGCTCCGGGCGGACGTTGAGTTCCTGCTCGGGCGCGGGCTTGACGCCCGAGCGCGCGAGCACGGGGCCGCCGGTCCGCTCGAGCTCGGTCGCCGAGGTCGCCTGCTGCGCTGCTGCGAAGCCCTCGCCGAGGCCGGCCGACCGGGCCGTCTCCCGCAACGGCACGTCGCGCAGCAGCCAGCTCATTCCAAACGCGGCGACCATTACCGCCGCTGCGCTGAGGAAGACAGGGTGCAGCGCGACGGCGACGGCGGCGATGTACAGCGCGTGGATCGCCGGCGGCAGGTGCTGGATGACGGCGGGGCTGGCGTGGGCCGGCGCGTGCACGCCGGACGGAAGGCGCTGGGCGAGCTCGCTGCCGAGGCGGTTGGTGAAGATGGCGCCGAAGACGGAGACGCCGATCGAGCCACCGACTTGCCTGAACAGCGTCGAGCCCGAGGTGGCGACGCCGAGCAGCCGGTAGTCGACGGCGTTCTGCGCAGCCAGCACGAGCACCTGCATCACCATTCCGAGCCCGAGACCGAGCAGCAGCATGTACGACGCACCGACCGCCGTCGACGTTCCCACCTCGAGCGTCGAGAGCAGGTAGAGCGCGACCGTCGCGAGCGCCGTCCCCACGATCGGGAAGACGCGGTAGCGGCCGTAGCGTGAGATGAGGAACCCGCTCAGGGTCGAGGTCACGAGCACTCCGAGCATCATCGGCGTCATCAGCAGCCCCGAGTCGGTGGGCGTGTGGCCCTTCACGATCTGCAGGTAGATCGGGATGAAGGTGACCGAGCCGAAGAGCGCAAACCCGATCACGAACGCGATCGCGCTCGTCGTCCGGAAGGTCCGGTTGCGGAAGAGCTCGAGCGGCAGGATCGGCTCGGCGGCGCGCGACTCGACGAACGGGAACAGCGCGAGCAGCGCAACACCGCCCACGATCGCCGCCAGCATCCCCGGGGCGCCCCACGAGTAGCTCGTGCCGCCGAGGCTCGTGTAGAGGATCACGCCCGAGAGGCCCGCCGCGAGGACGAGCGTGCCGAGCCAGTCGATCCGGTGCCGCTCCGTCGCCTGTGGCGCTTGGAAGGCGGTCGCGATCACCGCCAGCGCCACCGCGCCGAGCGGGAGGTTGATGTAGAAGATCCACCGCCAGGAGAGGTTGTCGACGAAGAAGCCGCCGAGCAGGGGCCCGGCGACGACCGAGACGCCGAGCACCCCTCCGAACAGGCCCTGGTAGCGGCCGCGGTCGCGCGGGGCGACGAGGTCGCCGACGACGGCCAGCGCGACGACGATCAAGCCGCCGCCGCCCAGCCCCTGCACGGCCCGGAAGGCGATCAGCTGCGGCATGCTCTGCGCCAGCCCACACAGGGCCGAGCCGATCAGGAAGAGCACGAGTGCGATCTGCAGGACTCGCTTGCGTCCGTAGAGGTCGCCGAGCTTTCCGTACAGCGGTCCGACCACGGTCGACGCCAGCAGGTAGGCGGTCACCACCCAGGAGAGGTGCTGCAGGCCGCCGAGGTCGCCGACGATCGTCGGCAGCGCCGTCGACACGATCGTCTGGTCGAGCGACGCGATGAACAGCACGAGCAGGAGGGCGCCGAAGACGAGGCGCCGCCGGCCGGCGGCCGTCTCAGTCACCCGCCTCACCTCCCCGGACGGATGCGGCGAGCGCCTGACGGGCGAAGATCTGCTGCGCGGTGATCGTCCGCTCCGGGCGCGAGCGCCCGAAGAAGCTGATCATCCAGTGGAAGAGCGCGCTGACGCGGTTCTTGAAACCGGTCAGGAAGGTGAGGTGGACGACGAGCCAGATCAGCCACCCTGTGAAGCCCCAGACCCGGGCGCGGCGGCGCTCGCCGATGGCGTAGTAGCGCGAGACTGCGGCGAGGCTGCCGAGGTCGCGGTAGCGGAAGGGCTGCGGCTGCGCGTCGCCGTCGAGGCGCCGGCGGATCTCGGCTGCCGCGTGCCGCCCGGACTGGATCGCGACCTCAGCGAGCCCGGGCAGCCGATCGAGCGCCATCAGATCGCCGACGACGAAGACCTCCGGGTGGCCCGGCAGCGTGCAGTCGGGCTCGACGGGAACCTGTCCCGACCGGGTCGGCTCCACGCCCGCCCGCGCCGCGAGCATCCTCCCGAGCGCCGACGCCTGCACGCCCGCCGACCAGATCTTCGTCATCGCGGCGAGCCGCTCGACGCCTCCACCGGTCTGCAGCTCGACACCTGCGGCGTCCATGCCCGTGACGAGCGCCCCCGTCCTGATCTCGACGCCCATCTGCTCGAGCTTCGCCGCTGCCCGCTTGGCGAGGCGCTCGTCGAAGCTCGGCAGAATCCGCGGCGCCGCGTCGGCCAAGATGATCCGCGCAGCTGCGGTGTCGATCCGCCTGAAGTTCGACCGCAGGCTGTACCGCGACAGCTCGGCGATCTGCCCGGCCATCTCCACCCCGGTCGGTCCGGCGCCGACGACGACGAACGTCAGCCACGCGGCGCGGCGCGCTGCGTCCTTCTCGAGCTCGGCCAGCTCGAAGGCGCCGAAGATCCGCCCGCGCACCTCGAGCGCGTCGTCGATCGTCTTCATGCCGGGGGCGTGAACGGCGAACTCGTCGTGACCGAAGTACGACTGCGCCGCGCCCGCGGCGACGATCAGGCTGTCGTAGGCGAGCTCCCAGGCCCGGTCGAGCAGACAGCAGCAGACGATGCGGCGCTCGAGGTCGACGCCGCCGACCTCGGCGAGCACGACGTCCGCGTTGCGCTGGTGGCGGAGGACGTCGCGAAGCGGCGGCGCGACGTTGCCCTGCGACAGGACGCCGGTCGCGACCTGGTAGAGCAGCGGCTGGAAGAGGTGGTGCACCTGCCGGTCGACCACCGTCACGTCGACGGGCACCCGCCGCAACGCCTTCGCGGCGGCGAGGCCGCCGAAGCCCCCGCCGATGACCACGACCCGATGACGACCCGTCACGGCTCTCCGATGGTCGTGCCGCTCAGGCGCGCCGTGACGTGCAGCGTCGCCGGCCGACGGATCATTCCGAGCTGGCCGCTGCTCATGCCGAGCTGCGACTGGTCGACCGTCGTGGTCGCCTCGACCTGAAGCCCGTGGTCGACCTGCTGCACGATCGCGTCGAACTCGAGCGGCACGACCTTCCCCGCCGCTTCGAGGCCGCCCTCGACGTGCAGCGTCCCGTCGCCCGCACGGTGAACACGCGTCGAGGTGAAGCGCACCTGCGGATGCTCGGCGACGTGGAAGAAGTCGATCGAGCGCAGATGCTTGTCGCGCGTCTTGTTCCCGGTGTCGAGGCTGTCCGCGCCGATCGTCAGCTCGATCGTCGTCTCGTCCGGCCCGATCTCGTACGAGCCGTCGAAGCGGTCGAAGCGGCCGCGGACCGTGCTTACGCCCCAGAACGTCTTGACGGTGAACTCGACGGAGCTCTCGTCCGGGTCGACAGTCCAGCGCGTCGGCGCAGCCGTCTTCTGCTCGGTTGCTGTAGTGGTCATCGCATCTCCTCTCGTGGATCCGCGAGCAACCCTGCCGAGCGGCGCTGCCAGCCGAGTGCCAGGATCGGGACTCCTGCTGCCAGCGACGCGTCCGGATCTCGCGCCGGCACGCGCGGCTCTCCTGACAAACGTCGAAGCCCGCCGGCCTCGCGGTCTTGCGGGCTTCGATCAGACGCGGCGTGCGTCAGGAGACCTGCAGCTTCTCCTTCAGCTTCCCGACGCGCTCCTCGACACCGGCGCTCACCTCGGCCTTCCGCTTCTCGCGGATCGCGCGGCGCGCCTCGCGCGCGGCGGCGTCGGCAGCTTCCTCCGCCGCCTCGATCTCGCCCATGACCTCAGCGACCGAGCGGCGCGTCACCTCGCCGTCGAGCTTTCCCATCTCGCCGTCGATCACCTCGACCAGCGGCTCCTCCACGCTCGCGATCACGGCGGTCGACTCCGGCGGAATCGCCCTGCCGAGAACCGTGAGCGCCTCGTCCTCCGGGGATGTTCAGGGCCTCTTCAGGGCGATGCCGGAGGGTCTTTCGCTCGGGTTCGGCGCATCCTCGGACTGTCAGATGCGATCTCGAAGGGGAGGAGCGTGAGCGGAATGGTAGGCGACGAAGCCCGGGTGCGAGAGGAGGGCGAACGGGGTCGCCGGCTCGAGCGCGTCGATCCCGGCCGGTTCCACGGCGGCGTCTGCGCAGGGCTGGCCGAGTACACCGGCGCCGATGTGGCGGTCTTCCGGCTGGGCGCGATCGCGCTCGTGCTCCTCGGCGGCGCAGGGATCACGCTCTACCTCGCCGCGTGGCTGTTGATCCCCGAGCGCGGTGCCGACCGCTCGATCGCCGAGCGTGTCTGGGCGGCACGGCACGAGCATCCGACGCGCGCGTATGCAGCCGCGCTGCTCGCGCTTCTGGTGATCGCCTGCTCCCCGCACGCGATCGCGATCGGCGCACTGCTCGTTGCTGCCTTCCTGCTCTGGCAGGCGGATAGTCGGCCCGTGCGAGGTGAGCCGCGATGACAAGCCGCATCTCTTCGATGCCACGGAAGAACATCACAGCGCGGGCGGCCGATTGGAGTGCAGCCCATCGCGTGGTGGTGGTGCTGGCCTGGTTCGCGCTCGTGCTGGGCGCGTATGCGATCGGGTCGGCGGCCGGGGTCGTGCAGATCACCAGCGCCGACGGGGCAATCGGCGAGTCGGGTGTGGCCGACCGGGTGCTGGCGCGCGAGTTTCGCAACGAGCGCGCGGGGGAGCAGGTGCTGATCCAGAGCCGCCGCGGTCCGTTGCAGCGCGGCCAGCTCGCCGCAGTGGTCGGCGACCTCGTCACGCGGCTCGAGCGCGCGCCTGCGGTGGCGGCGATCCGGTCGCCGCTGACGGCCGGGAACGAAGGTCAGATCTCCGAGGACGGACGCTCGGCGCTCGTGACCTTCCAGCTCACCGGCAACCCCGAGACCGCCAAGGACCGGGTCGGCCCGGCGCTCGCGGCCACCGCGGCGGTGCAGCGGGCCCATCCTGCGCTGCTGATCGGCGAGGTCGGCGACGGCAGCGCCAACAAGGCGATCGAGAAGCGGATCGCGGACGACTTCCGGCGGGCGGAGTTCACCTCGGTGCCGGTGACGCTGCTGATTCTCGTACTCGCCTTCGGCTCCGTCGTGGCGGCCACGATTCCGCTGCTGCTGGGGATCACGGCGGTGGGTGCGGCGCTCGGGCTGACGGCGCTGCTCAGCCACCAGTTGCACGTCGACAGCTCGATCAGCTCGGTGATCCTGCTGATCGGCCTGGCCGTCGGCGTCGACTACTCGCTCTTCTACCTGCGCCGCGAGCGTGAGGAGCGCGCGAGGGGGCGGCTGCCCTCGGAGGCGCTGGAGGCCGCGGCGGCAACGTCGGGCCGGGCGGTGCTCGTTTCCGGCCTGACGGTGATGGCGGCGATGGCCGGCATGTTCCTCATGGGCTCCCGCTCCTTCCAGTCGTTCGGCATGGGCACGGTGCTGGTCGTCGCAATCGCGCTCGTCGGCTCGCTGACGGTGCTGCCCGCCGTGCTCTCGATGCTCGGCGATCGGATCGACCGGGGCCGGGTGCCGTTCGTTCGCCGCCTGCTCGGCCGCGGCGGCTCCTCGAGCCTATGGCCCGCGATCGTCGGCGGCGTGCTGCGCCGGCCGCTGCTCTGGGGCGGCCTCGCCACGACGCTGCTCGTCGCGCTGGCCATCCCGGCGTTCCGGCTGCACACGGTCGACTCCGGCATCCAGGGGCTCCCGCACGACCTGCCCGTGATCAAGGTCTACGACCGCACCGTCCGGGCGTTCCCCGGCCAACCCTTGCCGGCGATCGTCGTCGTCAGGGCGCCGGACGTGACCTCACCGCCGGTGCAAGCGGGGATTGCCGCGCTCCGGCGATCGGCCCTCGCCACCGGCGTGCTGCGCGAGCCGATCAGCGTCGACGTCAGCGCCTCGCACCGGACTGCACGCGTGCTGATCGCGCTCACCGGCAGCGGCACCGACGCCGCCTCCAACCACGCGCTCGCCCTGCTGCGTAACCAGGTGATCCCGGCCACCATCGGCCGCGTCCCCGGCGTGGAGGTGCAGACGACCGGTTGGACCGCGCAGAGCCATGACTTCAACGCCTCGATGAAGTCGCACGCGCCCTACGTGTTCGCCTTCGTCTTCGGGCTCGCCTTCCTGCTGCTGCTCGTCACGTTCCGGTCGATCGTGATCCCGCTCAAAGCGATCGTCCTCAACCTGCTCTCGGTGGGGGCCGCCTACGGCGTGCTCGTGCTCGTCTTCCAGGACGGCCGGCTCCAGTCGCTGCTCGGGTTCCAGTCGGTCGGCGGCGTCACCTCCTGGCTGCCGTTGTTCCTCTTCGTGATCCTCTTCGGTCTCTCGATGGACTACCACGCGCTGATCCTCAGCCGTGTGCGTGAGGCTCACGACAGGGGCATGCCGACCGAGCAGGCGGTCGCCCACGGCATCCAGACCACCGCAGGCGTCGTCACCAGCGCCGCGGTCGTGATGGTCGCCGTGTTCGCGATCTTCGCCACGCTCGACATGATCGACATGAAGATGATGGGCATCGGCCTCGCCGTCGCCGTGCTCATCGACGCGACGATCGTTCGCGCCGTCCTGCTGCCGGCCGCGATGAAGCTGCTCGGCGACTGGAACTGGTACCTGCCGCACTGGCTCGATTGGCTGCCGCACCCCTCCGGCGAAGCGCAGCTCGCGGCGTCGATGCGCAAGCGAGGCGAGCCGGTCGGGGCTTGAACGCGATCACAGGAGATCGTCTTCGGCCCGACGCGAGATGCGGCCACCCCGCCTTGCCGCCGAGTGTGACGTAGCGAGGCGCTACGTTGTCGCCGGAGGGGCGTCCTGCCCGCGCCGCCACGCGAGGAGCTCGCGCGCCAGAACCTTCAGCGCGGCCGCGCACGGGATGCCCAGGAGAGCCCCCACGATGCCCCCGAGCTCCGCCCCGGCGGCCACGCTGAGGGCGATCGCGAGGGGCGAGAGCTTCACCGACCGGTGGTACACGATCTGCTGAAGCACGTTGTTCTCGACCTGCTGGTAGACGACCAGCACCGCCACTACGACCCCGGCGCTGATCCAGCCCTTGGTCGTCAGCGCTACCGCCGCGACGATCACCGTGCCCATCGTCGCGCCGACGAGCGGGACCAGGTCCAGGATCGCGACGATCAGCCCGAGTGCGATCGGATACGGGACCGACATTGCGAACAGCACCGCGGTCGCCACCGTGCCGGCGATGACGCTGATCAGGAGGTTGCCGTCGACGTAGCCTCCCACTGCCGTCGAGATGCCGTCGCCCGTGCGGCGCACGCGTGCCCGGGCTCCCTCCGGCACGAGGCCGACGAGGGATTCGTACCACTGGCGGCCGCCGAGCTGGACGAACAGGGTCAGGAAGAGGACGAAGACGATCTGCCCGCCGGTGTGCACGCCCGCCCTGATGACGCTCCACGCCGGCCCGGCGGTCGCCGACAGCTTGCCCGAATTGACCGCAGACTGCATGCGTTCGACGATCTTGAACCGCCGCTCCAGGAAGCCGAACCGCCCTCGGCCGTGGCTGAGCTGGTCGAGCAGCTGCGGGGAATCGTGGACGAGCCGTCTCGTCTCGTCGACCAGCGGCTTGGCCACGAGGTAGAGAAACACGATCAGTGTCAGCGCGAGCAGGGCGAAGCTGATGCCGACCGCCGCGCCACGTCGCAGCCCGCGGCACTCGAAGCGCCTGACCAACGGCTCGGCGGCCATCGCCACCACGATCGCGACGACCAACTGCACGAGGATCGAGCGGACGGCGTAGGCAACCGCGAGCAGGAGGAGGGCGCCGAGCGCGACGGCGACGAACAGAAAGACCGTCCGCGGCGCAACAGTGACGTCGGGCGCCGAACCGTCTGCCTCGGGGACGACTGCGCTTTCATCCATGCGTTCTCCGACCTAGGAAGTGTGGAGATCGGGGAAGACGTCACCTGCGCGCCCGATCAGCGGTTTGGGTGATGTGATCGGCGGTCGCCCCGATGGCAGGGCTGGGCCCAGCGGTTGCCTAGTTGAGCGGCCCGGAGGCCTGAGGGATCGTAGTCGCCGGGCCGCCTGGCTTCCTCTGAGGGTCGTGGCGGGACGTTGTCTCGTCTGGTTAGGAAGCCGTTCTCGCTCGAATTCTAGCGCCGCCACATCGCGGGCTCGTTCGTCGGAAGCTGACCGCCTTGTCGAGCGGTAGCAATCCGCAGAACTCCGTCGAGCGGGTGACGTCGTCACACTCGGATTCGCGTCCCGTCGCTCCCCCGGTTGGGGAAGCCCGGCTCGGGGGCTAGAGGAGGATGCGATACGCGAGGTCGACCGGGCAGCCCTGCTCGAGCAGCTCGATCGCCTTGTGCAGGTCGACGTCGGACCGCAGGGCAAGCTGTCCGGCCGCGACCGGGTCGTACCCGGCCCGCATGAGCTCCTCGGCGCGCCACCGCGCGACGCGATCGAGCTCCGCCTCGATGATCTCGTCCACCGCAGGCATCCGCACACCCTTCACGAGATTGTCCCCCTTACCTATGGGGAAACACGCCTGTCGGTTCACCCCCAATTACGGGGTATTCGATCAGCCGATGGTCGCACTCGGTCGGCCGCGTCGAAACGGCATCCTGCCACGTCTCGGGGCGATCGGAGTCTGTGGGAGGACTCTCGTCCATACGTCGAAAGAACCCCATCAGGGCGCGGCGGCCCCCGCTCTCCCCGGGGCCCTGCGTCCCGGGGCCGCGCGTTCAACCGCAACGACGCGCGGCCCCCTATCAGCGCTACGGCGGAGAAGACTCGTCTTGGCGGCGGCGAAGGTGTGACTGATCATGGTGAGTGTGCGGAGAGTCAGCGTCGGCGTTGCGATCGTGGTCGTTGCGGCGGTTGTCGGGGGGTTCGCCGCCGAGCGGCTGATCGGGGGAGACGGATCCTCGTCGTTGACCGTGACGGTTGCGGGCCGGTCCGTCGAGGTGGCGGAGGGGACGTCGCTGGCCGCCGCCGCGGCGCGGCTGGGCGTGCATCCGGATGCGGGCGATCTCCTCGACGTGGACGGCAAGGTGCTGCGAGCCGGAGTCGTTCCCGGTCGGCTCCTCGTCGACGGCCGGGCCGCGCCCGGTGGGCTGCGGTTGCGAGACGGCGACCGGATCGCCGCCGTCGACGGCAAGGACCGCAGGGAGCCGCTCGTCCGCCGCGTCGTCCCGGTGACCGGCGGTCTGCCGAGCGACCCGCAGTTCACCGTCAGCCGTACCCCGGGCGAGCAGGTGATCGTCAGCGGCGCGCTCTCGCACGAGCTCGTCTCAGCGCGGTTCCGCCCGAGCGGGGCGGCACAGACGCAGCGGGCCGTCGCGCTCACCTTCGACGACGGCCCCTCGCCCACGTACACGCCGCGCATCCTCGCGACCCTGACCAGGCTGCACGTCCACGCAACCTTCTTCGTGATCGGCTACCTCGCCCAGGCCTACCCCCGGCTCGTGCGGCGCGAACGGCGCCTGGGGATGACGGTCGGCAACCACAGCTACAACCATCCCGAGGTGCCGCCCTTCGACAGGTTGCCGCCGCGGCTCCTGCAGGACGAGATCGACCTCGGCGCGCAGGTCCTCGCCAAGCTCGGGGCGCGGCCACGACTGTTTCGGCCGCCCGGAGGCAGCACCTCCCCGGTGCTCGTCCGTGCCGCAGCGGCGCTCGGCCAGCGGGTCGTGCTCTGGTCCGTCGACCCGGCCGACTGGAGCCCGGGCAGCTCCGCGAAGGCAATCGCCAGGCGGGTGCTCTCGGCCGTCCGTCCCGGCTCGATCGTCATCCTCCACGACGGCGGCGGCGACCGCTCCGCCACCCTCGCCGCGCTACCGGCGATCGTCCGCGGCATCCGCCACCGAGGCCTCCACCTCGTCGCGCTCGAGGCAGAGCCGGCCACGACAGAGGACGCGACCGGCGGCCCCTGATCGCCACGGGCCGAAACGACCGCCCGGTGTGGCGTGATACCTTCCCGCGCGTGCCGCACCGGTAGCGGCCTCCGTGATTGCGCAGATCTTCGCCTGTGTCCAGGAGGTTCGCCGATGTCGTCTATCGAGGTGCGCCCGTTCCGTCGAGCCGACCGGGAACAGCTGACGGGCCTGGTCAATGCTCACGTCGCGGCTGTCGTGCCCGGCATGTCCGTCTCCGTCAACACGGTGATGAGCCAGCTGGAACGAGAGCCCGGCGAGTTCATCGTCGACCCCTGGGTGAGCGAGCGCGCGACGCTCGTCGCCGAGCAGCGGCAGGCCGTCGTCGCCGCGGCGCACCTGCTGCGCTACGGCACGGATCCGGCCGTGAGCGAGTCGTATCGCGACGCCGGCGAGATCCGCTGGTTCCTCTTCTGGCCCGGTGCGCCGTACTGGCCCGACGCCCCCGAAGCCGGGGACGAGCTCCTCGCCGCCTGTGTCGACCAGCTCGAGCGGTGGGGTGTCTCCCGCCAGCACGCAGACGGTGCCCTGCCTGCTCCCGGCGTCTACGGCATCCCCGAGCAGTGGCCGCACATCCGCTCCAGCCTCGAACGCGCCGGCTTCGTGCACGAGGGACAGGTCGAGATCATCTTCCTCGCCGACGTCGACGCGCTGCCCCTCCCCGACCGGGAGCCGATCACCGGGCTCGCCCTCCGACGCAGCGTCGGCGGCAACGGCACGCGCCTCTCCGCGGTCCTCGGCGACGAGGTCGTGGGCTACATCGAAGTCGAGACGCGGGGAGCAAGCGAGCGGCTACCTCGACTCGGAGGCTGGGCCGACATCGGCAACCTCCACGTCAAGGACGAGCATCGACGCCGCGGCGTCGCCAGCTGGCTCGTCGCGCAGGCCGGCGAGTGGCTCCGCCTCGCACGCGTCGACCGCCTCCTCGCCTACGCCTGGCCCGAGCAGGCCGACGAGATCGGCCTCCTCGAGAATGTCGGCTTCCGCGAGCTCACGCGCACGCAACGCGGCTGGACGCGAGCACCTAGTCGGCGCCCGGCACCGTCTCCATCAGCTCGTCCAGGCTGGGCGGCCTGATCTCGATGATGAAGTCCTGGCCCTCGCCGGTGAGATGCCCCTCGGCGATCGAGGCACGCCCGGCGCCGAGAGCCGTGATCTCCAGACGATCCGGGTACCAGGCGATCTCGACGGGCCCGTACAGCGAGGCGTCCTCGTTGCCCCGCACGACCTCGATCTCGCCTGCCGGCGTCACCCTCACCTTCGCGGCGTGGATCGCGTTCGTGAGATCGCGCTGCAACTCTTGCGTCGTCATGTGATGGCCTCCCTCCTAGCCCTGCGATTCGAGGCCGGCGAGCAGATTCCATCGTTCGTCTACATGCGACTGGATGGAGTCCATCTCTCTGGCCGTAAGGTGGCTGAAACGTCCCTGCGTCTCGAGGAACTCGCTCACCGGCAGCGCGCGCTTCGGCCGGAACGTGATCCTCCACTCTCCGCCGTCGCATTCGAAGAGCGGGAAGTACCGCGACTCGACGGCGAGCCGCGCCATCTCGGTGGACTGAGCCGTCGGATATCTCCAACCCGGCGGGCACGCACCAAGGACGTGCAGGAAGCGAAAGCCCCGCACCTCGGCGGCTCTCGCCACCTTTGCCCTGAAATCCCGGAGCATCGGCAGCGATCCCGCGGCGAGCGTCGCGACGTACGGAATCCCGTGCGCCGCCATGATCCGGGAGATGTCCTTCTTCTGCCGGGCCTTGGGAGAGCCCGCCGGCGTCGTCGTGGTCCAGGCACCCTCCGGGGTCTCGCCCGACTTCTGGACGCCGGTGTTCATGTACGCCTCGTTGTCGTTGAGGACGTAGATGATGTCTTCGTTTCGCTCGGCAGCCGCCGACACGCCGGAGAGCCCGATGTCCGATGTCGCGCCGTCTCCGGCCCAGACGACGACGTTCGTGTCCCCGAGGCCTCGCAGCCGCAACGCGGCCTTGATCCCGGATGCCTCCGCGGCCGCAGAGGCGAAGGGCGTCAGATGGACGGAGACCCCGAACGCGTTGACGGGCCAGATGCCGGCGATGATCGTCCAGCACGAGGCCGGTATCACGAGGACCGTCTTCGACTGCGGCGCCGCCGCGGCGAGGCTCCCGAGCACGTGCCGGACGTTGATCGCAGGTCCGCAGCCGGCGCAGGCGCTGTGGCCGGGAAGGAGGAGCTGCTCCTCCGAGACGATCTCGTCCAGCCACGCGGCCATCTAGACCTCCTCGGGGACATACACGGGGCCGGGCGCACGAGTCGATCGTGTCTCGTTCAAGGCCCAACGCAGGGTTGCGGGTGTCACGTCCACTCCGCCCAGCCCGCAGACGAAGTCCGTGGCGGCCTTCACGTGCTCGAGATCGAGGGACCTCACGTCGTTGCCGAGCGGCCCGAGCGAGCCGAAGGCGGGCGCGCGGTCGATGACGGAGACATAGGACGCCCGCGACAGCGCGGACGAGAGCTCCGCCGCCGGAAACGGCCGGTACGTGTGGACACGGACGACGAGCAGGTCGTCGTCGGCGTCGAGGAGCTCCTTCGCCGAGTCGCCGATCGTCCCGATCGCGACGAGCGCCGTGTCTGCGTCGGGATTGCCCGCGAGCTCGAGTGCGCCGATCTTCTCGCGCCCGAAGTGCGAGGTGAACTCCGAGGAGACTGCCTCGACGACGGTTCTCGCGTCATCGATTGCCTCTGCGACGTTGCGCTGGAACGCGTAGTAGTCCTTCGGCTCCGGCATCGCGGAGAACGTGGTCGCTCTGCCCGGATCGAGCACCCAGTCCTCCGGCGGACGGAATTCCGGGATGAACGCGTCGACCTCGTCCTGCTCCGGGATGTCGAGGACCTCCGACGTGTGCGAGAGCAGGAAGCCCTCGGCGCAGACCATCACCGGCAGCATTGCCGTCTCGGCGATCCGGTAGGCGCAGAGAACGCTGTCCAGGACTTCCTGCGCCGAGGAGCAGTACAGCTGTATCCAGCCCGTGTCTCTCTGGCTCATGCTGTCCGACAGATCGGGCTCGATGCTCCAGGGAGCGAAGACGGCCCGGTTGACGTTGACGACGACGAGCGGGACACGCTCTCGCGACGCTCGGTGAAGCTGCTCGTGCGCGTACAGCAACCCCTGCGAGGAGGTCGCCGTGAACGTCCGGACGCCGGCCCGCGCTGCGGCGATGACGTATCCGAACATCGAATGCTCGCTCTCGAGGTTCGCGTATTCGATGTCGTCTCGCCCTGCGACGAGCTCCGCGAGCCGCTCGACGATCAGCGTCTGCGGCGTGATCGGGTAGCAGCCGATTGCGCGCACGCGGGCGAGCATCACCGCATACGCCGCAGCCTCGTTGGCCGTCAGGACCACCCGTCCGTGCGGCAGCGTCTCGTTCACGCTCGCACCTCTTCCATTGCGATCGCGTTCCGAACGGGACACACGACCTCGCAGATGCCGCAACCCTTGCAGTAGAGGTAGTCGATGGCCATCGCGCCGTCGTCCCTCGTGATCGCGCCTTCCGGACAGAAGAGCGCGCACAGGGCGCAGGCGGTGCATTCGTCCGTGAGCAAGGGTCGATCGAGCGACCACGTACCGGTGTGGTTGTGACGGGAGTCCGTCGTGCTCACCGCGAAGACAGGCCGCGTCCGGCGGCGTCCTGAAGCCCGGTCGAGGTCGGGCACGGGCTCGACCGGCGTGTCGCCCGCGAGCGTGTGCTGCCTCGTGCATCGCGCGTAGCCCTCCCGCGCGGCGAGGATGTTCGCGTCGGCCAGAGCACCCATGCGGGACGCGACGGCCTCCTCCAGGAACCCGAGACCCTGCGGCACGAGAAGTCGCACGCAGGCGCCGAGCACGGCCACGTTGCCCATCGGCCGGCCTTCCGACGAGAGGTTGCCGTTGCCTCGGGCGATCCGCGAGGCCGGGACACGCGCAATGTCGAACGCGCCCGTGTGCCGAAACCGCGTCTCGCGGTTCAGGACGATCAGCCCGCCCCGCCTGACGGACCGTAGGACCTGCGGCGACGGAGGCGAGGGAGAGACGACGACGAGGACGTCGCAGTCCTGCACCTTGTAGCGGCGGTGAATCGGCGCCGTCTCGTCCCATCTCAGGAATGCCGAGATCGGCGCTCCGCGTCTCTCGGCCGTGAACTCGGGAAAGCTCTGAACCCAGAACCCCGCGCGAGCGAACGTCTCGGCGAGGATCTGCGACGCGAGCACGACCCCTTCGCCGCCCCGGCCCACAAGCAGCATCTCCTTCACGAAGCTGCTCCTTGGCAGACGCTGAGTTGGCTCATTTCGACTAATACTCCGCCGCGGCTTCCGGCCGGGCATCGGGGAGATCGCCGAGGCCGCTACGTAGTCTTGCCCGGCGACCGAGGGAACCGGACGAAACTGGTGCCACGGGGCGTGGATCAGTAAGGCCGCTGATGGCTTTCGAGGCGTACGCGCGAGACTCAGGACAGAGGGCGTCGCCGCTCAGAGGCGACGCCGAGGCCAATGCCCACTCGGAGCACGGCGATGATTCGAAGCCACGTCTATCTCCACACCAAGGCCCGCCGCCGAGACGAGGTCGTGAACGCGCTCAACCGCCTCGAGGTCATCACCGCGGCGCGAGAGCAGCCCGGCTTCCTCGCCGCCGAGGTGCAGGTTCCCTACGACGATCCGAACCAACTCCTCGTCTGGAGCTCGTGGGCGAGTCGCGAGCACTACGAACGCTGGCTCGCCAGCCCTGCCTGCGAGGCCATGTTCCGCGAGATCGCCAAGCTCGTCGCCGAGGAGCCCGAGCTGCGCGTCTACCACGTCGTGGACGCCGTCCAGTAGCCGCATCAACGGGCCGCTGTCTCCTACACAGTCCGAGCCCGAGCGTCTCCGGTCACGCGCTCGCCTTCTCGACGAACAGGCAGAGCGCGTTCGCCATCCGCATCTGCTCGATCGAGCGGCAGCCGACTTCGAGGAGGCGCGGGCTCGCGACGACGTAGGCGAGGCAGCGCGCCCGTGACACCGCGACGTTGAGCCGGTTGCGCGAGAACAGAAACTCGAGGTTGCGCGGCACGTCCTCCCCGCTCGAGGTCGCCATCGAGAAGAAGACGACGGCGGCCTCCTGCCCCTGGAACTTGTCGACCGTCCCGACGCGCGCGCCCTCGGGGAGCGTCTCAGCGATGCAGGCGACCTGGTCGTTGTACGGCGCGACGACCAGCACGTCCTGGAGCAGCAACGGCCGCTTCCGTCCCTTGGCGTCGGTCCACTCGGCCCCGAGCAGGCGGCGCAGCTCGGCGAGGATCGCGTCTGCCTCCTCCGGCGCCGACCGGCGGTTCGCGACGTGCTCGACCGGGAGGAAGCGCAACCCCGTGCCGAGCGCCGTCGCCTGCTTCTCGCACCCGGGCGCGGACTCGAGCCGCGACTCGTAGAAGGCATCCGAGACGAACCGGCAGACGTCCGGGTGCATCCGGTAGGTGTGCTCGAGGAAGAGGCCGCGGTCCTCGGGGATCGTCTGCGCGTCGCCGAGCAGGTGCTCGAGCACCGACACGCCCGAACCGTCCGGATGGATGCCCTGCGTCACCTGTGCAAGCTGGAGCGGGTCGCCGAGCAGGACGAGTGTGCGGCCGGCCGTGCCGACGGCGAGCGCGTCCGCGAGCGAGACCTGACCAGCCTCGTCGACGAAGACGTAGTCGAGCGTCTGGTCGAGCTCCGACCGCGCGAGCAGCCACGCGGTGCCCGCGACAAGCTGGACGTCCTCGTCCGTGAAGCCCTCGTTCGCGGTCGTGCTCTCGATGAACGGCCCCTTGTAGAAGGACTCGGAGTTTCCCGCGCTCGCCTTCTTCAGGCCGCGGAACTCGACGCGCTCCTCACGCGCGACCTTCTCGATCTCGCGCAGCAGGTTGTGGATCGCCTTGTGGCTCGTCGCAGAGACACCGACACGCTTGCCCTTGTCGAGCAGGTGCACGATCAGCCGCGCGCCGGAGTACGTCTTGCCGGAGCCGGGCGGGCCCTGCACGAACAGGTGCCGTCCCTCGATCCGCTCCACGAGCACCTTCGCCTCGCTGAGCGACGAGACCTGGACGCGCTCCCCTCCGAGCGGTAGCTCCCGCCGGAGCACCCCCTCGAGCGCGCCGTATCGGCCGTCGCCGTCGCGCAGCGAGCGCCCGAAGCGCAGCAGTGCCTCGCGCTGGCAGGCGGTGTCGTACGGGCCGCCCGGGATCAGTGCCCGTGGCAGCGGCCTCTCGTCCACCCTCGGCCCGCGGTGGAGCATGAGCGTGCCGGCGACGTCGTCGAGCTCGACGATCGTCCCCGTGCCCTGGCCCGTCGCCGGGTCGAGTACGCCGTCGCCGACGTCGAGCTTGTGCTGCTGCACGGGGAAGCGGAAGCGGTATGTCCCCTCCCCGTCCTCTGCGGCGAGCTCGAGCCCGCCGATCGCCTCCGCGTCCTCGACGAGCTCGTCGGAGGTGCGTTCGAGCCGCTCGAAGAAGGCCCACCAGACCGGCTTCGCCTCGCGCCGGTGGTAGTCGAGCAGCCTGGCCGTGAGCGTCTCGCCGCGCTCGAGCAGCTCGTCGCGCAGCCGCTCCCGCTCCTCCCGTAGCTCGACGGCCTCCTCGTCGGGCTCGCGCTGCTCGGGCGGCTCGCGCCACGCGATCTCCGTCCCCCACTCTGCCTCGGCCTCGGCCTTCCTCTCGAGCAGCCACTCGCGCAGCAGGTGGGTCGAGAGGCAGTCCTCCTCGTTGTAGTCCTTGATCGCCCGGAGGATCGCGGGGTTGCGCTCGCCGCGCCAGCGCTCGTAGAGGAGGATCGAGTCGTCGCCGGCGCGCAGCTCCGCCTCGCGCTCCATGAAGAACTGCTCGACGTTCTTGAGCGAGTAGCGCGGGTGCGAGATGCGCAGACCCTGCCGGACGACGGTGTAGAGGTCGACGAAGATCTCGCGCCGCAGCAGGTCGTCGACCTCCTCCTCGCGCGTCGCGTACGCGGACGCGAGCCGCTTGAGCGCGCTCGGCTCGTAGGCGGCGTAGTGGTAGACATGCAGGCCCGGGTCGGCCGCAAGGCGTTCGTGGACGAGGTCGACGAGCTCCGCGAACGCGCGCTGCTCCTCGTCGCGGTCGTGCGCCCAGAAGGCGCGGTACCGGGGCCGGCGGTCGCGGAGCTCGGTGACGCCGAAGAGGTACTCGAGCCCGCGCTCGGGCGCCCAGAACGGGTCGCCTTCGATGTCGAAGAAGAGGTCGCCCGGCGAGGGCCTGGGCAGGAGCGCGAAGCCGAGCCCCGCCTCGGGCGCGAGCGTCGTCCAGCGGTGGCGGTGCGTGCGACGGTGCTCGAGCTGGAGCGCGGCCTGCTCGCGCAGCTTCTCGAAGGTGACGGCGGCCAGCCGCGCCACGTCGGTGCCGGGCTCGGCGGAGCCGAGCTGCTCGAGCGTCGCGATGCCGGCGCCGGCGAGCCGCGCGATCTGGTCGCGGCGGATCCCGGCGACGCGGACGAGGTGGTCGCGGGCGTCCCACCACGCCTCGCAGAGCTGGCGGAAGTCGCAGATGCCGCAGTGGTCGACCGGGTATGGATCGGTCTCGTGCGGATTGCGGACCGCATCGAGGAACCGCTCGCGGACGCGCCGGTAGTAGGCGAGGAAGTCGTGCGTGCGGTAGCTCTCGCGCACGCCGGAGCCGAGCTCGATGTGCATCCGCTCCGGCATGCGCCCTGTGAGGCGGCCGAGCTGCTCGGAGTAGAAGCACAGCTGGAGCACGTGCGCCGGCTTCCCGTGCCGCGCAAGCTTCGTGTCGACGGCCTCGTAGGGGCCGTCCGGCCGGCGGACGACGAAGTCGGCGAGCCCACGCCACTCGCCGTCGACGAAGCAGGCCTGGTAGACGACGTCGGCGCCGGCGGTGAGCGCCTCCGCGGTCTCGCGCGAGGCGCGCTCCCAGTCCCAGTCGGTCCCCGCGAGCTGGATCTCGACGACGTCGCGCCCCTCGTCGCGAAGCCTCTGGAGGTGGCGCGCCTCGTGCTCTTCGCCGAGCCGCTTGATGAGGTCGCCCTGCGGATCGTCGGGGTGCGGCCGCTCGAGCGCCCCGTGCGCAACCTGAAGCTCGAGCTGCGTCAGGTGCTCGCAAGCGAGGTAGGCCGTCAGGTCGGACGGCGAGCAGAGCAGGCGGCCGTCCTCACCCTGCACGATCTAGCCGCCCGACAGCCGTCGCGCTCGCCAGGCGTCGTAATACGCCCGCTCCTGCTCGTGTCGCACTCCGGTGCGTTTCCTCTTGTCGAGGAACACTCGGTCGCGGAGCGCGCAGAACGCCTCGAGACCATCCAGCGGCGGCTCGTCGACCTCATACCGGTTCAGAAACTCGTTGCAGTGTCGACAGCACGCGACGAGGTTGAGAAGGTCGTCCACCCAGTCCTTCGGATACCCGCAGCCGATGGTGTTCGTCGGCACGACGTGGTCGACGGAGAAGTCCGGCCA
>Ga0335070_10002770_pt1 | contig 20375 bp, 25 predicted proteins | sample Lox_Sample_13_FD_206722 | JGI IMG/M metagenome (GOLD analysis project Ga0335070, IMG submission 206722) | Soil microbial communities from Loxahatchee National Wildlife Refuge, Florida, United States - Lox_Sample_1.3 | ecosystem: Environmental > Terrestrial > Soil > Wetlands | place: USA...
CCTCAAAATCGCAACCTTCCCAATAATTTTCCGATAGATACTAAGTTCCTCAAGCAAGGAGAGAGCCATGATCCGCATTGCACACATTTTGTGTATCCTGACCTTCCTGCTGGCAGCCGTCCCTGCGGCGGGCGCGAGCGCCGAGGCCTCGGTCGCTCTGCCGCCAAACTGCACGGAATCGCCCCAGCCAGATGGGGAGACCTACCTGGTCTGCCTGCCAGACCCGGCTTTATGGAATGGGGACCTGGTCGTGTTCGCCCACGGCTACGTATTCTATAACCCCAACGACTTGAAACCCTATATGCCCTACGAGCAGATCCAGATCACGACCGGGACCACCACAGTCTGGCTGCCATCCATTCTCAACCTGCTGGGCTACGGCTTCGCCATGTCCAGCTACCGCAAAGAAGGGCTGGCCGTCATCGAAGGGATCGAAGACACGCGTAACCTGGTCAGCGCGGTCAAAGCCCAGGCGGCCGGGCTGGGAAAGAAGGTGCGCAACGTCTACGCGGCCGGCGCATCCGAAGGGGGGCTGATCGCCACGCTGCTGATGGAGCGCTACGGCGGGGAGTTCCGCGGCGGCCTGGCGGTGTGCGGGCCGGTCGGCGATTTCCAGAAGCAGATCAATTACTGGGGCGATTTCCGCGCCGTGCTGGACGCGCTCTTCCCCGGCGTGCTCCCGGCCAGTGCGGTGACCATCCCGCCCGAGCTGATGATCGATTGGGCTAAGCCGGACCCGAACTCCACCTACCGGAATGCACTGTTGTCCGCGATGACGGCGAAACCGGAGTATACCGCCGCCCTGCTCAAGGTAACCAAAGCCGCAGTCGATCCGGCAGATGTCGCCGGAACGACGCCGCTGACGGTCAAGGGAATCCTGGACTACAACATCTTTGCCACCAACGAGGCGGAGCTCGAGCTGGGCGTCGAGCCCTACAGCAACGTGGGAGTCGTGTACTCGGGGTCGGGTGATCTGGTCGTGGACGCAGCGATCAATGCCGCCGTGACTCGATATCCATATGTTCCAACCAAAGAGCTCGTGGACCTGGCCCTCACGCCATACCAGACCAGCGGGGAGCTGAAAGCGCCGCTGGTGAACATGCACACCACCCTCGACCCGATCGTCCCCTTCTGGCACCAGAAGCTGTACCAAGCCAAGGCGTTTGCCCACGGGTCGTGGTTCAAGCTCAGCACCGTGGCGATCGACCGCTACGGGCACTGCAACTTCAACCTGGCCGAGATGCTTTACGGCTTTTTCCTGATGGTCTTCAAGGCCAACCTGCGCCCGATCCCCCTAGCGCAGTACCAGGCGTTGATGCGTAACCCGGTCTACGGCCAGACCTATGACCAGATCCTGGCGCTGAACGCGCAGAACGTGGACGTGACTCAGCCGGCGAATGGGGCGATCTATTTACCGCTGGTCAGAAGGTGATCGGGCAATTTACCTTTTCTCCGCGGACTTGATGACCCTCTTGACCCGCGCCGACTGTGGGGCGGTCATCCGCTCCATCCGGTTCTGAAGCAGGTCGATGAATTCGGCCTTATTGGCCGCGGTGACCGCAGGCAGCGTCTTCTCGGAGTGCTGGGGCACCTCTTTGAGCCGGCAGGTACGCAGGTGATTGAGCATATAGGGGAAGATGGCCGGGCTGAATTCCGGCGCACCGGCGGCGATGTCGGCCAGGGCCTTCACCCCGTTGTCGACGGTGATCACCGACCCGGCGTCCATCGCCCGCTCGATCTCGGCAACGTGCGGGCCAAGCTCTTGTGCCCTGAGGCCGGCGATCGCCGCCAGGGCGCACATGCCGCCCCAGACCATGCGGTTGTGCTTATGGCGGAGCAACGCCAGGAATTCTTCCCAATATTCCGCGACCAGGCCGGGGTCAAGCGCGCCAACTTCGTAGAGGACCTTAATGCAGTCAGCCTGGATGTTTGGGTTGGGATTGTGGAGATGGTCGACAATCTCGCGGATCCCCTCCGCGTCTTTCGCCTCGGCCAGCTCGCGTGCCAGCTCCTGGTTGGGGACTTCATCGCGCCGGTTCTGATAGAAAGCGATCTTGTTCAATTAGTAACGGTTCTCGCTTCTCGCTATTCAACCAGGTAATATGCCTGGTAGTTGCCGGCGAACTTATAGCCCAGCTTGAGCGCCAGGCTGCACGATTCGGGGTTGGCCGCGTCCCAATGGGGCTCGAGACGACGCTCCAGGCACCAGAGGAGCAGGTTGGCGGCCAGGGCCGTCGCCATCCCCTGGCGGCGGTATTTGTCCTGGACGTAGATGCTGATCTCGATCCCCCGGCTGCACACCAGCGAAGCAAACGCGGCCCCGGCCACGGTCGTGCCCGCCGGGACGTAAAAGCCGACCCCGCGCTCGAGAAAATCGTCCGCCGAATCGTACTCGGAGAGGTCAACGAAGTGCTCCTTGCCCCACAGCGACTCGACCAGGGCGCGATCCATCGGCCGGACCCATTCGCCATACGGGGTAGACCTCGCCAGGGCGGCCAGGTGGTCCGCGGACAGGCCGGCAGAGTTCATGCTGTAGCGGTCAAAGGATTCCAGCCGCTCGCCGTAGGCGGTCTGGACCGCTTCGATCCACCCCGGGGCGGAGGGCATCAGCAGCGCGAAAGGGGAAAGGTTGAGGAAGAATTCCTGCGCGGCGGGGCTAGCCGGATCTCCGGCGAAATAGACGAATGGCGCGGTCTGGATCTGGTGTACCTGGGGCCGCGCGAGGTCATCCACATAGACCCGGCCCATCTGGCCTTCCAGGACGCAGTCGATAGTCAGGTCGACGCGGGGGACGTCCCGGAAGGCGCTTCCCAGGCGTATGCGGTTCGCCTTGGTCAGGGGATATTCAACGATCATGCGGTCTCTTTCTCCTGAAGCTCGACGCGCAACCTGGCGGCCCACTCGCGGATGAAGGGCCAGTTGCGCCGGTCGCCTGGTTTGGCCTGGACGACGAGCATCACAAAGAGGGCCTGGAAGATATTCAGGGTGTACATTTGCAGCTTGCCGCCGAAAAAAGCGATGCTGACCGGCCGCACCTTCGGCGCGGCTTTGAGCACCGGGGACAGGTAGCTGGATGCCCGGGCATAATTTTCTTTCAGGCTCAGGCGTGAGCCGTTTTTCGGGGCCAGGGCCAGTCCGGGGTCCAGGGAAAGAGGGATCCCCTCGAACTGCCGCTCGCCGGTATCGGTCAGCGCCATGGCGGTCATGAACAGGGCGACCTTCTTCTGGCTGAGGGCTGCCTGGTTTTTCTTGAGGAACTCGACCGCCTTGCGGTGCCAGCCGAGGATCATCGGTCCGCCGACTGCCGCGGCGGCGTACGGCTCGAGATCGGTCACTTCTTCCAGGCGGCGGACCTCCACCTGGGCGCCGTCCTTGCCCAATTCCTCGGCGATGGCGCGGGCAACATCCTCGGTCGACCCGGCATTGGTAGTATACGCGACTAAGATTTTGTTCATACGGTCAGCTTCCTTTCCAAACAAAGATCAGAAAATGAACCACGAAGGACACGATGAATTACAACGCAAGCATCCATTCCTCGCTGGGCTTGTTGACCTGGACCGCGTAGCCGGGGTGGGCGCGAAGGTCCGCGACCAGGTCGGCAAGGTAGGAATAGGGCAGGCCGGGAGATAGGTAGACCGCCCCGGTGAATAGCTCGCGCTGGTCGAGCTGGCCGGCCTGGATCAGCTCGGCGACGATATCCTGGTAACCGGTCCACAGGTACACCCCAATGGTGAACCAGACCCCGTTGGGAAAATTGTAGTCGCGCACTACCGCCAGGGTCTCTGCGACGGTCTCGGGCGTCTCGCCCGGAGCGCCGAACATGACTGAGCCGCTGAAGGGGATCGCCGAGCGGCTGAGTGCGTCCAGCGCGGCGCGCACCTGGCGGACGGTGTAGCCGCGCCCCAGGCGCTGGAGCATGGTATCCGAAGCGGATTCGAAGGCCAGGCAGGTGTAGAAGCAGCGCGAGTCTTCCAGCCGGCGGCAGAAGTCGGGGGTGACGCCGACCGGTTTGAGATCTCCGGTGCCCCAGGCAAAATCCATCTGGGAAACGGAAAATGCTTCCAGGAGCGACACGGCGTGGCGGTGGGGGACGTTGAAGCTGTTGTCGACGATCATCGCCCGCCGGGCGGAGGTGTGGGGAAGAATACCGCCGATCTCCGCCAGGACTCGTTGAGGAGATTTGAGCCGGTAGCGGCTGCCCTCCAGCTTGGCGTAGGGGCAGAACGTGCAGCGAAAGGCGCAGCCACGCTTGGTGAAGATCGCCGGGGTGACGCCGCGCGCGGCGTACTGCTCCAGGTCGAAGAGATCGTAGGCCGGCAGCGCGGTCGCGTCCAGGTCGTCCACCCGGGAGGGAGGCGCGTCGTGGTAAGAGCCATCTTTGTAAGTGACCAGGCCCGGCACCTGGCCCGGGTCGCCGCCCCCTTCGGACAGGCGCTGCAGGAAGAGCGGGAAAGACACCTCCCCCTCGCCGCGGATGCCGTAGGTCAGGTCCAGATAGTTGAGCCAGTCGCGGGCGTAATAGTTGAATCCCGGCCCGCCGAGGACGATCAGCGCCCTGGATTGCTGGCGGATCACGTCGACGATCTCTTTAACCCGCGGGCGCAGGTCGGCGTGGCGGGTGCCCAGCGGCGCGGCCGGGTCCTGGGAATCGCCGAAGACCAGGCGGATCGAGACGCCGGCGACGTCGGGTTGAAAGGCCTTCAGCTTCCCGGTCAATTCGGCCCGGAGGTCCGTTGCGAACAGGCTTTCGTAGACCTCCACCTCGTGCCCCGCCCGGCGCAGCGCGCCGGCCACATAGGCCGGGCCCGAGGGCGAGGCCGGGAGCGTGTTGGATGAGATCACCAGGACTTTCATGGTTTGCGTCTCCGAACAGTGAATTAATCCAGCGCCTTCGCCATGTGGACCAGGGTCGAGCCCAGATAGGGTTCGCGGCCGGTTTCGACGTAGCCCAGGCGCAGGTACAGGGCAATATTCTCGACCATGATCGCATTGGTAAAAAGGCGGATGCGCCGGTATCCGTGATCGCGGGCTTCCTGCTCGGCCAGGGCCAGCAGGGTCCGGCCGTAGCCCTTTTTCTGCTGATCGGGATGGACGGCCACGCTGTAAATGTACAATTGGTCCGGCTCGTGCTCGAGAGTCAGCGCACCGGCCGGGGTCTGGCCGGCAAAGAGCAGCCAGACCGAGTGGTGGGCGATCTTATCGATATAGTCAGCGGTCATCGGCTGGGGTTTGCGGCCTAACTGGGGAACGTAACGCGCGTAGGCGGCGTCGGTGATCGCAGCGATCACGCCGGCCTCTTCCGGCCGGGCGCGGCGGACGACGATCGAAGGGGAGTTTTTATGCTCAGGCTGCATGGGACCCGTTCCTTGCTTTAAGCTTAGGCGGGTAAGATTGGATTGTTTCTGACGAAAATTACGAGGGCTTCTTTATTATACGGAGGTTTGGCCCTTATTCAACCAGTTAATCAAAGTCCAGACCAGCCAGGCGATCACGACCATCCAGAGCAGGACGATGATCACCGCCATGATCTTGAACTCCGGCTCCTGCTCGCTCAGGCCTGCCTCAGCTTTGGCGCGGCACTCCTCCATTACCTGCGGCGGGATCAGGCGCAGGACCAGCGCTACCCCCAGCGGGATGAGGACCAGGTCGTCCAGGTAACCCAGGATGGGGATAAAATCGGGGATCAGGTCGATGGGACTGAAGGCATAGGCTACGATCACCGCGGTCAGGACTTTGGCGTACCAGGGGACGCGCGGGTCCCGATAAGCAAAATACAGCGCCAGAGTTTGGATCTTCAGCCCTCGCGCTTTTCGTTTCCAGGCGTCAAGCCAGTTGGACAGGGGCACGCGAATCCAGGCAGTAAATCAAGAATGGAATTCGGTCGGGGTCGAATGGGGTCCGGGAATAATCCATGGCAGGCATTGTTCAGTCCTTTTCCCCCGACCAGAATGGTGAGATGAGGCCGGCCGCGCGGAAAATTGCTTCTGCCTCCTGGACGGTCCGCCCGGTGTAATCCGGATCGAGGCGGTTGTGATACCAGGCGATGGCCAGCTCCCACAGCCGGGCGAGAGAAACTACTTCTCCCCGGTCTACGCGGCGCCGGTCCAGCCAGCGCGCCAGGTGGTCTTCCGACCGGAAGAAGAGAATGTTCGCTCAGGTATCCGCCAGGTCGGCGTACCACTGGCGAAACGGGAGGAGGAAATGGGCGACGTAATCCCCCGCGATCACCCTGGCGCTGCGGACGTGGATGGTCAGGGGCTCGCCGCAGTCGGCGCAAGAAGCTTCGATCGCGGCGTCCTGGTGCAGCGCGGCGGGGATGCCGAGCATATCCCAGGCGCAGTTGGCGAAGTAGGTTTTGCCCTGCACCGTCACCCGAAAGGGGGTGGGGATCGCCGAAAAAGGGAAGGCCATTCTCACCCTGGGCTCAGCGGCCCCGGGCTCGAGGAACACCGCGTGATGCTCTCCAAGAAAAAGGTAGGCTTCCCGGACCCGGTCGGGTGGCGCCCCCAGCTCCTGGGCAGCCTCGGCGACCGTGGGCGGGCGGGTATGCTCGACGGTGAAGGAGTATATGTAGTTACGAACCTGCTGGTTAAAATCGAGCTCATCCACCACGGGTTTCCAACCTCCCCTGGATTTGGATGCCGGTTGATCGTTTAGAGTGCATCAGTTTTCAAGCGCCCTATGTAAAAGAGAACGTCTGAGATTCGGTCCAAAAGTACGACCCGAGCTGCTAACAGTTCTGTCTGACCTGGACCTGCAATGCGCCTTCCCAATTCTGAACCCGGGCGCTCATCTTCATTGCACACCTCCGAAAAAGTTGGACACGGAAGTTGAGTGACTGTTCTTCGTTTTCTACTCTCTGCCGTCTTTATTCTATAGCACTGAGAGTTTTTTGGAGGGCCTGTTCGGCCGCCTCGAACAACTGGCCAGCGTTCTTATACTGGTTGTGGCCATCGGTGATGTAGCCAAAGCTGGCGCTGACGTGGTACACATCCCTGCCGATCTGAACCGGCTCGCCCAGGATTTGCGCCAGCCGGTCAAGGATCACGCTGGTGTCCTCCTTCTGGCGCAGGTCTTCATGCAGGGTGGCAAACTTGAAACCGGAGATGCGCGTGATCGTATCGGTTGGCCGCAGCTTTTGTTTCAACCGCTCAGCGATCTCGTAGAGGATTGCCGCAGTGGCATCCGGCACCAGTTGGCCTTCTTCCATGCCGCGGACCTCGAGTTGGAATATGGTGACGACAAAATAGAATTCAGGGCGGCGCTTGGACCGTTCGAAGGCCAGTTCCAGGCGGGTTTGGAAAAACTCCTTATTGAACAGCATGGTCACCGGGTCGCGGAAGCTGAGACTCTTGGGCTCGACTTTGGAAGTGGCCATGCGGTTGACCAGGGTTTTCAACTGGGTCAGCTCGACCGGTTTGATCATGACCAGGTCCGCCAGGTTGGTGACCATATCGGCGCTGGTCGGGTAGCCGGTGATGATGATCACCCGGGTGTAATCGAAGCGCGAGTTCGAACGGATCTGGTAAAGGATATCTTCGCCGCCCAGCTCCTGCCCCAGGCGCAAATCGAGGAGGATCAGGTCCGGCACGCTGGAGGCCAGCCAGGTGAGCGCCTGCCGCGCCGATAAGGCAATATCTACCTCGAAGCCCATCATCACCAGGACGGTCTTGAACCAGGTGGCGATATCTTTGTCGTCGTCAATGATCAAAACCTGGAATTTATCCATCCGGTATTCACTCCCCTGGCTGCCAGGAAGCAGCTATCGTACCTTTGAAAACCGTTACTGCAAAGAAGACGTTCGGAGTCCAATGTTTCTGGAATTCCCCGCAAGTTAGATCGGACTCTCGATACGTTTTCATTATAATCCAGATCCCGGGCATTTTAGCTTTCGAACCGCTAACAGCTTCTAAAGATAGATCAGCACCCCTGCCAGGGCAGCCAGGGCAAGGATGAGCACGATGGGGACCTTCTTGCTGACCGCCATCCCCAGCGCGGCCAGGGCAATGAGCAGGCCGCGCCAATCGACGATGGCCGACCCGGCCAGGCTGGCCGAAACGATCAGGGTCAGACCGACCACACCCAGGGAAAGGCCGCGGGTAAAATCCTGGACCACGGGAAGGCCTTGATGGCGGTTGTACAGGTTAGAGACCACCAGGATCAGCAGGGGCGGCAGGCTGAGAGCCAGCAGCGCCAGGGCAGCCCCGAGCCAGCCGTATAACAGGTAACCCAGGCTGACGCTCCACAGCCCGGTCGGCCCGGGGCTCAGGTTGCCCACCGCGATCGCAGTGACGAAATCCTGCTCCCGAGCCCAGCCGAGGGCGATCAGGTCCTGGTGCAGGATGGGCAGGTTGCCCAGGCCGCCGGTGGAGAACAACGAGGCCTTGAAAAATTCCAGGAAAATTTCCAGCGGGCTCACCCGGCGTCCTCCCCCTCCTGTCGAACTGCGCTTGCCGGGGAAGGCAGGAGGGCAAACACAGCGATTCCGGCCAGTCCGGAGCCGAGGAGGACTGCCACCGGCGAAATCGAGGGGACCACCAGCATCAGCAGCGCCGCCAGGACCATGATCAGGACGTGGGCGCCCAGGCGCACCCGTCCCTCCTGAAATGCACGGTTGAACAGGGGTTGGGCCATCTGAACGCCCATCGCCAGGGTCAGGCCGATGGTCGCGGGCAGGACGCCCTTCATCGCCGCCACGACCAGCGGCTGGCTGCGGATGAGCCCAAAGCCGGCGGTCATCAGCACGGTGACCGCCCCGCTCGGGAGGAGCAGGCCGGCCATCGCCGCGACCAGCCCGGGCCAGCCGCGCAGCCGGTGGCCGAGCATGGCGGTCAGCTTGACCAGGTTGATCCCCGGGGCGATCTGCGCCAGGGCCCAGTCGCGGATGAATTCGTCCTCACCCACCCAGCCTTTCTTGATGCAGGTTTCATGGATCAGCAGGAACGTCGAGGATCCCCCGCCGAAGGATTGGATACCGATCACCAGCCAGGTGAGGAAGATCTCACCCAGGCCGGGACGAGGAGATAATTCCATTTAGGTCAGTCTGGATTCCTTTGCAATCGTCTCGATACGTTTATTCGTTTCCCATTCGTTGATGGCTAGTTCGAAGGTTACCCCGTTTAAAATCTCAGAGCCCCTTTTCTCGAATGTACGCGATCAGATCCAGGTCGCCGGGAGAATGGCTCAGGCGGGTCAGCCCCACCGCCGCCTCGCCGCGGAACTGGGTGCCGTGGTTGACCACGTGAGCCATCAGGTGCCAGAGCACGTTTTCGAACGGGACGCCCTTGGTGTTGGTATAGCTGATCTTGCTGTTCAGGTCGGCGTCGCTAAGCGAGGCCAGGTAGGCGCGCATGGCTTTTTCTTCAGCGGCCCACTTCTTCTGGAGCGACTCGAAGGTGGGGAACTCCCCTTCCTGCGGCATGGCGGTCAGCGAGACCCCTTCCTGGAAGCGCATCCGCCAGAGGTACTCGGCCGCCATGGTGTGGACCATCGCCCCACGGATGCTGCCGTGGCTGAGGCGGGCCGGCTGAGTCCACTCTTCCCTGGTCAGTTTGGAGGCGGCGCGCAGGATGCGAGCATTGGCCCAATAGTTGTAGTTGAACAGGAGTTGGATGTCGCCTGCGTTCATTCCGCTATCCTTTTCGGTCCTCCCGAGAAGCGGCCGTCACCGGTCGTTCCGGGTTCAAATCTGTTCGATCGTGGGCTCAACCGGCGCGGCGTACGGGTGAGCGGCGCGGATGCGCTCCTCGATCTGCTCGAGCAGGCCGCCAGCCTGGAAGCCGCGGTACAGGCCGTAGAGCACGTAGAGGTGGAAGATCCCGCCCAGATAGTCCCGGGCCAGGAGGAAGATCAGCCCATCGAGGATATATAATACCATGCCAGCGACCAATACCCCCTTCATCCGCCGCTTTGCAAAGTAACCGATCAGGTAAATCAACCCGGCGATGACCAGGCTGGTGATCACCCCGGCGATCCGCACCATCAGCCCGGCCTGGGTGGACGATCCCAGCTCCTCGACCAGGGAATGGATCAACGCGTCGACCAACTGGGTGGCGCCCAGGCCGAAGACGAAGAGGAAGTCGATCTTAAAGGCGTAGAGCACGGTATTGATCGCCGAGAGGGCCGCGATCCAGGTAAACCAGCTCACGCCCGAGGCGAACTGGCGCTCGACGCGCATCTTGCGCTCGATGAAGACCGGGCTGTTGACGTCGACGGGGAGTTGGGTGAGGGTGTTCATGAGGGTCTCCGGAGATTGGACGCGGATGATTCGTATGCGATGGAATTCCAAATCATTTTATCCCAATTGTATCTTTCATCAACCACAGCCGTGGAATGCGGTCTGCCTGACGCTGGTGACCATCCACTGGCCATTCATTTTTCGCAGTATGGATTCACCATCCCAATCACATCCCCACGAAAATTTGAAGTGGACAATTGCCTTACCTGCATTTTCTATGCCAATTGAATTAACCACCAAACTGAACCAAGGTTTTGAATCATCGCATTTTGACAAAGGAGGGCGCCCTGGTGGTAGGGTTGGCGCCACACCGGTAGGCTGAGGCAAGGCATATTCAGGGCGTTGCGCCAGGTAATTAGCCTGCAAAAAGGAAAGGTAACCATTCTGTTCGCGCGCCTGGGGGCCAAAGACTTGTTCAATCCTGGTCTGTTCTTTTTCACCTGGATGATAGTCCGACGAATCGGCCACCACTTCGTCCAAGACTCTCACATTCATGTTAGTATGGCACTGAAATTTCTGCTCCAGCATGTACATCCTGACCAGCGCTGCCTGGATTTCGCCGGCTTCTGGCGAATCTAGAGGGAGCGGCTCCGGTCGAACGCGAAAATAAACCGCCAGTCCGCCAATAGCCAGGATGATCAGAACCAACCATACCCCCATCAATCTGAATCTGTATCTTTTCTGGCTCTGCATATCCCCCCTGATTCTTTCAATGATGCGTGCTGTACGGCCGGTGCTGGTCCTTATCCATGCGGTACTCCTGGATGCGGGTGATCAAACCGCCCGAAAAATCCAGCAGGCTCGCCCCGGGAAAGACGTAATCCCGGCCTTCGAAGGCGCACTCGAATTCCCAGTCCACAGCCGCCTGGAGGGTCTGCTCGTCGAAGAGGATGCGGTAAATCTGCCAGCGGCGCACGCGCCCCGAGTTGGGGGGGGCGTGCCAGTCCTGGAACCAGGCCTTGAATTCCTCCAGACCGTTGTACACCGACCCGTCATTCTCGACGATCACAATCTCCTCGGCCAGCACACCGAGTGCCCAGTCCAGGTCCTGCTGCTCCCAGGCGTGGACATACGAGCAGATCAAATCCGAGACCTGCTGGCGGTTCATGGCTCCCCCATTTTGAGCTCGACCAGCTCCACCAGGTTCCCCGCCGGGTCATGGAACATCACCCACTGTGAACCTCCATCCGTTTCCACCCCCCATGGCAAAGCCACCTGATGTTCTTCAAGCACTTTGACTTTCTCATCCAGGTTATCCACGCGCAGGGCAACCAGCGGGAAGCGCTCCGTGCTCAGCGCAGGCTTGCCAGGGAGGAGGACCAGGTAACTCTCGCCCAGGTCGAAATGCGGTTTCTCTCCATGATGAGAAAGCAGCCTCAGACCGAGAACATCGCGATAAAAATGGACGGCGGCAGGGAGATCTTCTGCCAGCAAACTCACCGCGAAAATCTGCATGCGCACCTCCAGGTTACCTGCCAGTCAAACGGACCATGCCGATGAATATAACGTTCCAACCCACCACCAGGACCAGAATATTCAGGGTCCACCAGAACAGCTCTGAGAATACGCCACCCCCAGCCACGGGGAGAAAGCGGCGGAACAACAACGCGTCGAGGAAATTGGCCGCCGGCTGTGAACAGATGAAAAGACCGAGCATGACGCCTGCGATCCCATCGCGGGTGTTCATTCCGTTCAAAGCGGCTTCGCCATTCATCAGGAAACCATAAAGAAGCGCAGCCAGAACCAGCGCGCACAACAGCACCGTCTTCTGAAACCGCCTTTTCATATCCATTTACCACCAGATATCAACCCAACTGACCGTTCACCTTAACTATACGTCAAAAACGCCAGCGTGAGGCCAGAATCTTTGTGACAATCTGCCCGATTCCTAAAAAATTTGTAAGGTTGTTCAGTGGATAAGATCGGGTAAGATGGAGGATATAGAACGACCTACCTTCCAATTTCAGAGTATATCGATGCCGTTTAACAGATATTTAGACAACCAAAAAATCCTGAGCCTGAAGGCCGCAGCGCTATTGGGGATTTTTGTCCTGATCGCGCTGACCGCAGCCCAACCCGCTCCCCAACCAGAGCTGGCCCCACCTCCTGTCGCCCCGCAGCCGGCTGAGCAGGTCTCATCTGGCCTGACGAGCCAGGCGCAAGCCCCGGACGTCGCTCTGGCGACGGGCAACAATCGAGTGTTCCTCCCAGTGATACAGACCAGCTCAAACATTCCCATTACGAATTCCTCCAGCCGCCAGGATGCCGTGGCGCTATATGAACAGGAATACATCGGATCGAACCAGATCAACCCGGGGTGGAATGGAAATATCGCCAACTGCACCCCGGGCAACACCTCTTCCGCATTCCGCGACGTCGTCTTGCGGCGGATCAACTACTTCCGCGTGATGGCCGGCATCCCCAGGATCAGCGGGTTATCGGCTCTCTACAACCAGCAAGATCAGGCCGCGGCGTTAACCATGGCTGCCAACCATGATCTTAACCACAGCCCACCTGCCAATTGGAAATGTGTATCATCCGATTCAACAGCGGGAGCTGGCAACTCGAACCTGGCGCTGGGTGGGTACGGCTCGAACGCAATCAATATGTATATGGATGACGGCGGAGTGGCTTCTCTGGGCCACCGTCGCTGGGTGCTCTACCCACAGACGCAAACGATGGGGACCGGGGATATCCCCGGCGACGGCTCGGGCTGGCAAACGATCAGCAACGCCCTGCGGGTTTTCGACGACCATATGTGGGATGCCCGCCCGGCGACCAGCTTTGCTTTTGTGGCCTGGCCACCACCCGGGTACGTGCCTTACCCGGTGGTGTACGCAACCTGGTCCTTCGCCGTTGCCGGGGCAGATTTCTCCTCGGCGTCGGTCTCGGTCACTGTAGGCGGAAGCCCGGTATCCCTGGCATCTTTTAACATATTACAATCCGGATTTGGAGAAAATGCAATTTCCTGGACCTTAAAGGACGTCAGCTTCGGCGCAGGTGCAGACAAAGTCTGCCAGGTCGCCGTTCGGGGCGTCAAGGTCGGCGAGCAGTCCAAAAACTATGCGTATACTGTGACGGTGATCGACCCGAGCCGCTAGGGCCGCTGCATAAAGAACTCAGTGAATTCCCGGCAGCGCCCCTGGTCGTCGAAGCGGATGACCCAAATGTTGGCGTATTCGCGCTGCGGCTGGAGATAGAGAGTCCAGCCGCGCATCACGCCGGTATCCCCCGCGGCAGCCAGAACCTCATAGCGGAAGCGGAATGAGCCGGGCTCATCCTTGCCCTGCAGCCAGTGCTGGATGATGGCATCGCGCCCGCGCCAGGGTGTTTCGACGAACGGGCTGGTGTAGTAGCGCGCGTCCTCGCTGAACAATGCGCCGATGTCCGCCGGGTCGTTCGAATTCCAGGCCTGAGTATACCCTTCAACCCAATTCTCAACTGTCTTGGAATCCATCCTTGCTCTCCTTCCGTTCACTGTTCATGTGGATGATTGTACATCAATGGAGAAAAACAAGGATCGAGAGCTGAGAACCGGAAGAACACGTCTTAAGCCGTGGGCCGGTTGCGCAGCGCCTGGTAGAGCAGGAAGGCGCCGGCGATGATGATGACCACCGGCCAGACGTAGCTGAGGCTGACCACGCCCAATCCGATCGAGAGGACGCCCATGATGGCCAGGATGCCGGCCGGCCATTTGGCCCAGTCTGTGGGCTGGCTGCCGCGCATCATCCATAACGCGAAGAAGGTCAGCGCGAACCCGAAGAACAGGACGCCGCTGATCAGGCCTGCCCTGGAAACCGCAGTCTCGCGGCCTGAAGCGACCAGGATGACCAGGCCGATCGTCGCCATCACACCCGCCGGGATCAGCGCCCACCAGTTACGCGGAGAGGCGAGAAACACCACCCCAAACGGCAAGGCAAAGAGAAACATGATCAGGCTGCCGACGATATCGCCGCTGAAACGCAGGGTCAGCAGGGGGATGAGGCCGACCACGAACATCACACCAGCGGGGATCAGCGCCCACCAGCGGGTGCGGTCGATGAGATAGACCACCAGGAACGGCACGCCGATGGCGAAGAGGATCAGCGCGCCGATCATTTCGCCCGGGACGAAATCGGCGATGTACGTGACCGTGGTGATTACCGACATCACCCAGGCCGGGATCAACGCCCACCAGTTGCGCTTCGTATCCAATGCGAAAGCCACGTAGAACGGGATGGCCACGGATGCCAGGATCGGCGCGCCCACAAACGAGCCTTTGAGCCCAATCGAGCTCATGCCGATGGTCAGCGCCAGCGCGCCGAAGATCAGCGCGGGGAACAACCAACCCCACTGGCGCAGGCCGGCCAGGAAATAACAGGCGAAAAAGACCAGGCTCAGCCCGGCAAAGAATACCACCCAGGCCAGGGAAGTCAGGAACGGCAAAAAGCCCAGATTCTGGGCCAGGAAAAGGCAGCCGGCCACAATCAGGGCGATGCCCCAGACGAGATTGAGGTTTTTCACTTTCATGGTAGGATCCTCACATAATCTTTCGCCTGCGCCACGCACAGGCTGCAATAAACCCGGAATACTGACGACTTATAGATATCTACGTTGGAACGTGGAAAAAGTTTCACTGGTTAATCCTTTCCGAAGGGTGGAACTCCATTCTCCAAAAAAGATCGAGATCAAAGACATCGCATTTATTTATATTTTAGGTATCATTTACTTCGCCGGTCAGGGAGCTTTCCAATGCCCTCAGCCAGAGGGCGCGGAGAAAAAAGAGAGTAGAAAATAGAGAACAGGATCCCGACTATTCCTCGGGATCCTGTCTCTATTTTTCTCTCTGCGTTCTCTGTGGTGATCTCTTTACACCGTCCGGTCCGGCGGTTTTGGAATCTGGTCGTTGGCAACGTATTCAGTCCTCAATGGGGCCGTTGGCGTTGCAGGCTTTTTGCCTCCCCACCCCAGGGCATTCATCACCAGGGTGCGCTTGAGCAGTTGGATCCCCAGGGCCGGATCGACTCCCTTGGGGCAGGCGTCGGTGCATGCGCCAGCCAGGTGGCAGTTATACAGTCCATCGAACGACTCGAGCCTTGCCAGGCGCTGGGAAAATCCCTGGTCGCGGCTGTCGATGATATAGCGGTAGGCCTGCGCCAGGGGCTGTGGACCGAGGAAGTCTGCATCGGTTGCCCTGGTCGGGCAGGCGGCCATGCAGATACCGCACTTGATACACATGGAGAATTGCCCGAATTCCTCGCGTTGCTCGGGGGTCTGTAAATATTCCACCGAAAGGTCCTGGGCGGCTTTTTCTTCGTTGATCAGGTGAGGCTTGATTTCGGCATGGTGCTCAAACATCGCCACCAGGTCGGGCACCAGATCGCGCACGTTATCAAAGTTCGGCAGGGGCGCGACTTCGACCACATTCGTATTCAGATGCAGCACCTGGGTCTGGCAGGCAAGCTGGGGCAGGTGGTTGATGTACATGGCGCACGAGCCGCAGATCCCCATCCGGCAGGACGAGCGCCAGGCAAGGGTATGGTCCTGCTCATTTTTAATAGCGTGCAGCGCTTCGAGCACGGTCATCCCTTCGCCTACCTGGACGACGTACTGCTCCCAATGCGGCCCGGCATCGACTTCTGGCTGGTAGCGCTGGACGCGGAAGGTGATCGCTTTGGTTGGGGTATTTTCAGGATTGGTTGCCATAATCCCCTCTCAGTGAGTGAACGTCCACAAGGTGACGTAGCTGCCGTAAACGAAGAAGACGATGCCTATCAGGAGCAAGCCGCCGTTGATCGCTCGAGCGGCCCCTTGAGACCCTGGAAGCTCCAGCAAGATGTTGCGCAGCCCGTACAGCCCATGATACAGTGCGGCCGCCAGGAGGAGGATATAGACCACCATTTGGAGGGCATCCCGCCCGCGGGCCATCAATTCAGTGAAGCTGCGCGCCTTTTCCACGCTTTGACCGTAAAAAACCGGCGTGAAATGCATCACAGCAAAGTGAATACCCAGCAACACCACGATCAGTACAGTACAGCTCAGGCTCAAGATCCAGAGTTTTGTCTCGCGCATCTTTACCTCCTATTTGAAAAGGATGCTGGACGCACCCAGCACGATCAAAATCGCCGCCAGCGCCATCAACGCATAGGTCAGCGGGCGGTGGCGCTTGAGGGAGGAATCATACGGGTAAACAGGCTGGGCAGGCTTGCCGAGGAAAAACCCCAGCTCGGTAAGCTTCAGCCGCAGCCCATTGAGCGCGTGGAAGATGAACCCGACGAAGACCACGTATTCGAAGAACTTGAAGAGCGGGCTGGTGAACAACGCCATCAACGCCGTCCAGGCTTCGGCGCCTTGCATTCTGATTCCGCTCTCAATCACGTGGAGCAAGAGGTACAGGATCAGCCCCAGGCCGGAGAGGCGGTGGAGGATATATAGGTAGCGCTCGATCGAGTAACGCCCGGCATAGAACCAGCCGCCAACGCCGAGGTAGTTGGGGCGTGGTTGTGAGACACTGTGAGATGTTTTCTCAGGGACAGCAGTCATGCAAACCTACCTTTCTTCTAAAGCAGGCTAATATTTCCGTTCAACCGGTTGCCACATCGTGATCGTGACGGGGATATAGTCCAGCCGCGGCCCGTTTTCGCCGATGTATGCCATGGTGTGCTTGAGCCACTTCTCGTCATCCCGCCTGGGGAAGTCCCGGCGAGCGTGCCCGCCGCGCGATTCCTCGCGAGCGCAGGCCCCGCTGGTGGCGACCTCTGCCGCGTCCAGCATGAACCCGGTCTCCAGGGCCTGCATCAGGTCGGTGTTATACACCCATCGGTGGTCGCTGATCTGGATGTACTGGTAGCGCTGCTTTAATTCGGCGATCTTTTCCAGGCACTTCAGCATGTCTTCGCCCGTGCGGTACACCCCCATGTATTTGTCCATCGTCTGGCGAAGCTCAGCCCGGATCTGGTAGTGGCTCTGATCCCCCGGCCGGTGCATCAGCCTGTCCAGGCGCAGTTCTTCCTCCCGCGCAAGCTCGACCGGCGCGGTCGAGGAGGCTGTCTTCTGGCAGTAAACCGCCGCCATCTCGCCCGTCACCCGGCCCCACACCAGGCATTCAGCGGTGGAGTTGGTTCCCAGGCGGTTGGCCCCATGCAGCGAGACGCACGAAGCCTCGCCTGCCGCCCAGATATTTTCGACCGGGGTCCGCCCGTACAGGTCGGTGTGGACGCCGCCCATCGAGTAGTGCGCCACCGGGCGGATCGGGATCGGTTTGGTAATCGGGTCTACGCCAATGTGCTTGATGGCCACCTCGCGGATCAGCGGCAACCGTTCGTTGATTTTGTCCGCGCCCAGGTGGCGCAGGTCGAGCTCGATGTACTCCATGTTTTCGGCCCCGGTGAAGCCCCGCCCTTCCAGGATCTCGGTCATCTCGGCCCGGGCGATGATGTCGCGCGGCGCCAGCTCCATGGACTTGGCAGCGTACTTCTCCATGAAGCGCTTGCCTTCGCTATTGATCAGGTAACCGCCCTCTCCCCGGCAGGCCTCGGTCATCAAGATCCCGCTCGGCACCAGCCCCGTAGGGTGGAACTGGACGAACTCCATGTCCTTCAGGGGCAGTCCCGCCCGGTAGGCCATCGCAAGCCCATCCCCAGTCACCGTTTCAGAATAGGTGGTGAAGCCGAAGATCTGCCCGGCTCCGCCGGTGGCGATAATCAGCGCCTTACCCTGGACGAGCATCAGCCGGCCGTGGATCATATCGATCACGGTGAGACCCACGAAACGCCCGTCTTTGACCAGGATCGCGGTCGCAAAGACCTCGTCGTACCGGTGGACCTGGCGGGTATGCCGGAGCAGGGAATCGTACAGGGTCTGCATCTCCTGAAAGCCGGTCTTATCGGCGGCGAACACCGCCCGCGGGTAGCTGTGTCCCCCGAATGGGCGCTGGGCGATATGTCCATCGGCGGTGCGCGACCAGGGCAACCCGCAGTGGTCCAGGTAGGTGATCTCCCTGGGCATCTCGTGAACGAAGAAGTCCACGACGTCCTGGTCTGCCAGGAAATCGGAACCCTTGACCGTATCCCAGGCGTGCAGCTCGAAGCTGTCCCCATCCTCCGGGCGCAGCACGGCGGCGGTGCCGCCTTCCGCTGCCACCGAGTGGGCGCGCATCAACTGCAGCTTGGATACCAACCCGATATCCAACGTGCCCTGGCTGGTTCGGGAAGCTTCCAGAGCCGCCCGCAGCCCTGCCAATCCAGATCCTAAAATGACCAGATCATGTCTTACAACATCCATACCCTACTCCTCCTGCATCGTCTCATCGGATACATCCTTGGGTTATTCAATTGCACTGTTGAATTGTTTCGAAGGGAAATGGGTAAACAGAACGGAACACACGCAACCGGGCACCGGCGAAAACATCCAGGGCTACATTCAACTTATATAAGAAAAAGCGGGTAAAAGATAGAGCTTTATGTCATAAGAAAGTACGATGGATATCGTAATTGCAGGGCTATATCCGAAATTTTTGATCCGTGCTATACTGTCATTCCGATACAATAAAGATCTTCAAAGTCAAATATAAAATCCCGATTCGGATGAATATGCACAGGAGGTTCTATGCGAAGGAAATTGTTTGTTGGAATGTTGGTAGTGACCGGTATCCTGGGTGGCCTGCCCGGACGGGCAGCCAGCGCTGCACCCGTGCCGCCCAACGTTGACGTGAGCCAGCGTCCGGGTAACGAGTCGGAGGAGGCAATTGCAGTTAATCCCACCAATCCCAATAATATCGTCATCATCACCAATATTGCCGAAGGCCGGTACGGGTTGTTCGCGGCGGTTTCGTTCGACGGCGGGCTTACCTGGGCGCGGCGAATTATTGGAGATAACAACGACAACCTCGGCGGGGCGTGCTGCGATCCCAGCCTGTCTTTCGACGAGCATGGAAATCTCTTTTTTACGTATTTGTACGAAGATATCGGGGATGTGGTCCCGGTCGCGCTCAGCACCGACGGCGGCCTCACATTCAACGTGATTGCCAACATCGCCAAACCCGCAGGTGCCTCTACTTTCAAGGGGGCCAGGAGCGAACGGGGCCTGTTCCGCTTTGTCGACCAGCCGACCATCACCGCGGCGGAGGGAGAGGTATGGGTCGTCTTTAACGCCGGCGGACCGATGTTTGCCGTCGGAGCAGCGGTGACCGGCCTGGGCCAGGTGGGCGCTTTTTCGGTCCAGGAGGTGATCCCCGGGACGAACAACTGCACTTACGGCGACGTGGCGATCGGACCGTCCGGGCAGGTAATGCAGGTCTGCGCGCTCACCGAGACCGGGCAGGGCGGGGGTAAGCTGTTTGTCAACGTCGACCCCGATGGGCTTGGGCCAGCGGGATTTGGCGACCGGGTCTTCGTCACCCAAACCCATGTGGGTGGCTACGACATTATTCCACCCCAACCCGATCGCTCGGTCGACGCCGAGCCTGGCCTGGCCTGGGACCGGACCGGCAGCCCGCACAACGGCCGGGTGTACCTGGTCTATACCCTGGAAAAACCGAATGAAAGCGACGACACGGACGTTTATGTGCGCTATTCCGACGACAATGGGGCGTCCTGGAGCACCGGCGTGCGGGTCAACGACGACCAGACGACCAACAGTCAGTTCTTGCCCAAGATCTCGCTGGACCCGACTAGTGGGAAGCTGGCGGTCGTGTGGTACGACTCGCGCGCGGACCTGGGCGCTGGTGGGCCTGGAGACACGGATGGGATCCCCAACGATGACGCCCAGCTCTGGGGCGCCTTTAGCGCCAATGGGGGCGCATCCTTCACTGGTAACCTCCAGATCAGCGCCGGTACGTCGAACTCCCACGATTCGGGCAACGGCATTGATTATGGAGACTACAGCGGGCTGTCCTTCTTTGGCGGCGTCGCCCATCCCGCCTGGTCGGATAACTCCAACAGCACCGGGAACAACCCGGATGGAGCCCTGTCTAAGCTGGATATTTACACTGCCGCGGTACGTGCTCCATAACAGGGCTCTAAAAACTCTAACCACAGAGCACACAGCCCAGTCCTGGCGTCCTGGGCCAGGGAGATCACGGAGAAGGAAGAGAGAACGGGGAGCAGAGAGCGCGCCTTCTTGCCCGTCCCTTCCAACAGCCCCTGCGGATCGGGCAGCG
>Ga0335070_10002771_pt1 | contig 20365 bp, 20 predicted proteins | sample Lox_Sample_13_FD_206722 | JGI IMG/M metagenome (GOLD analysis project Ga0335070, IMG submission 206722) | Soil microbial communities from Loxahatchee National Wildlife Refuge, Florida, United States - Lox_Sample_1.3 | ecosystem: Environmental > Terrestrial > Soil > Wetlands | place: USA...
CGCCGGCATCGCGCCGGTCGTCGCCGCGCCACTCCGGCACGAACGCCGCGCGGCGTGCTGCGAGCTCGCGGCGCAGGTCGTCGATCGTCCCCAGGAGCTGCGGCTCGCCGCCGTCCGCGACGGGGGCTCGGGGCGGACGGCCGTCGCGCTCGAGCCACCACGCGCTCATCGCAGGCCTCCCGCCGGCTCGCGGGCGGGCTCGAATCGCAGCGCCAGGCTGACGAGCTCGACCAGCGCATTGGCGCCGATCGGGACATCGCTGCATTCCTCGATCGCGGTGTCTCCGTTGAGTGTCACGCCGACGCGGAGCACCTCGAGCTTCGCGCCCGCCGCCAGCTGCGCCTCGCGAACTAGCGCAGAGGGGCGCAGCGGCGCGCCGAACGGCCAGCCGCCCTGCGGGTCGTCGACGGGCAGCGGGTCGAGGAAGCTGCGCAGCTGGCGCTCGAGGCGCGTGCGCAGCTCCGCGGGATCGTGCACCGACCCGGCGAGGGTCACGGTGAGGGCGACGGTGCGATAGCGCGCGGGGCGCACGAACACCTCGCTGCCGACGATCCGCCGGCGCCGCAGGCGCGCGCGCACCGCGCGCAGCATGCCCTCGTCCGCGACGGGCGCCCGGACCAGTGACTCCTCCGGAAGCCCCTTCTCGCGCGGCGCCCACGGGACGATGAAGACCGTCACGGCGCTCGCCACGGGACAGGCCTGGCGCGGATGCACGCCGAGCGCCGCCCAGGCGCGCGCGACGTCGACCCCCGGAGTGGTCCTGGCGAGCTCCTCGTAGTCGTCCTTCGTCACCGCGCGCGTGACCTCCGCGCGGACCGCCGCGCAGCGGGCGCGCAGCTCGGGCACGGTCTCGGCGGCCGCGCCGCCGACCGCCGCGACGACGTTGCGGACGGCCGCGAAGGTGTCGCTCGAGCCGCTCGAAGGCTCCCACGCGAGACCGCTGGCGAGGTTCCCGCGCGGACCGCCGCCCATCCACGCGGTCCAGCGCGCATTCACCTCGCCCGGACCGGTCGCGCCCGCGAGGGCGGGAATCCGCCCGTTGTACCCGTCTCCGCAGACCAACCGCTGCCGCAGCCGATCGACTGCGAAGACCCGGTCCGCTGCGCGCGCTCGCACGAGATCTCGCGCGGCCGTCCAGGTGTGCCAGCGGCCGTCGCGCTCGCGCAGCGCGAGCTCCACGCCGCGCTCGAACGGGCCGTCGCCGTCGAAGCTGCGCGGCGGCCGCGCGAGCGAGAGCTCGCGCGCGGGCAGCGGCGGCCAGTCGAGCGCGAACGCCGGCGGGCGCACGCGGCAGCGGTGTTCCGCGACGACGACGTTCGGCACGAGCGCGCGCAGCCGCGGCCGGTAGGCGAAGCGGCAGCTCTCGACCGCCGCCCATACCGAGTAGACGAGCGGCGCGTTCGGCGCGGGGCGCCACGGCCGCCAGTCCGGCGGGCGCAGCTCGAGAACGCCCGCGCGCCGGAAGCCCAGCGTGCCGTCGCGCAGCTGGTCCGCGCCGAACTCGGTGCGGCCCTGCGCGCTGCTGTACCACCAGCGGAGCTCCGCCGGCGGCGGCGCGAGCCGCGCCTCGCTCGGGTGCCAGCCGGCCGCGATCGCGGGCGACGTGTCCAGGTCGAGAAGCACCTTGAAGGCGCGGCGCGGATTGGCCGGCGCAGCGGAGCGCAGGGTGAAGTCGAAGCGCGCCTCGGCCGCGCGGCCGTCGCACGCGAACAGCTCGAGCGGACCGCCCGGCGACAGCTCGCGCTCCTCGCCCGTGGACCGCGTGCTCGCCGCGGTCCGCCACGGCGAGCTCGGGTCGGCCGGGTCGACGCGCTCGAGATCGAGGGCGAGCGTGTGCCCGAGCGTCGTGAAGACGATCGCGGGCTCGGCGTCGACGACTCCGAACCGCGTGCGGCGAGTCACCTCGGCCCAGCCAGCGGCAGCCGGTTGTGCGAGTGACAGCTCGAGCACCGTGCGCGCGGCGCGCGTCGACCCAGCGTGGACGCCAAGCAGCCGCGCAGCGGCGTGCACCAGCTCGTCCGGCGTCTGGTCGAGCCAGAAGACGCGTTGCTCGAGCAGCCAGGCGTAGAGCTCCAGAAGCGTCACGCCCGGATCGACCGGGGAGTGCAGGGTCCACGCGCCGCCCGACGCCGCGGGGATCCGCCGCCGGATCGCGTCGAGCATTCCGCGCCAGCTGAGATCGTCGAGCGTGACGGGGGTGAGGCTCATCGCCCGACACCCGGATTTTCGAGATACAGCGGGAAGACCAGATTCTCGCGGGTGTTCGACGCGCGCGGCCGATAGCGAACGGCGACCCAGACCACGGTTTCGTCCTGCGGGCTCAGCTCGGCGCTGACCTCCTCGACCTCGACTCGCGGCTCCCAGTCGCGAATCGCCTCGCGCACGGAGACCTCGAGCTGGCCGAGGAAGTGCGGGCTGCCCGGTGCGAACACGAGGCGTCCTGCCTTGCAGCCAAAGCTCGGGCGCATGACGCGCCCGTCGCTCTGCAGCAGGATGCGGAGTGACTGGTCGAGATTCGCCACGTCCCCGACGTAGCCGAGAGCGCCCGATGCGTCGGGCTCGATCGGGAATCGCCAGCCTCGTCCGATGATGTCCGCGCCCATGGCTACGTCTGCAACTTCACGCTGGAGGAGAGGACGCTCGGGTCGAGCGGAACGAGCGGCGGCGTGGTGGGAATCTGGCCGACCTGGTGGGTGTGGCTGTTGAAGCGCGCCAGAAAGGTCGTGCCCAGCAGCGCTTGCTCGACCGCGGCCTGGCCGAGCTCGACCGAGCTCGCTTCGAGCTTCACGCTCTGCGCCTTGACGGTGACGCTGGTCGGGCCCGTGACGGTGACTCCGCCGTTCGAATCCAGCTCGACGCTCGTCGAGCCGTTGCCGGTCTCGATCGTGATCGATCCGTTCTTGCGCTCCAGCGCGATCGACTGGCCGCGGGAGGTGGTCAGGCGGATCAGCTCGTCCTGGTCGTCGATCAGCACGATCTGTTCGCCCGACGACGTGATCCGGATCTTGCGCTGATCCGACGTGTCGTCGAAGAGCAGCTCGTGCTTGCCCTTGGTGCGGATCATCTTTTGGTCGCGCGCCGGCTGCGACTCGAGCGCCGAAGGCGGCTTGTCCTCCCCGTTGTAGAGCCCGCCCAGCACGATCGGCGCGCGCATGTCGCCGTGCACGAACGCGACCAGCACCTCGTCGTCCTTCTCGGGCACGAAGAACGAGCCGTACTTGTTGCCGGCGTAGAGCTGGCAGACGCGACACCACTCGGTCTCCATGCTGGCGTCGAGCCACGGATAGGTGAGGCGCACGCGGCCCTCGCCCAGGGGATCGAAGTGGTCGACCACGACCGCCTCCGCGATGCCGTAGTAGTGCTGGTCGGCGCGATGGCCACGGGTGCTCACTGCCCTACTCCCCGCAGTGCTCCGACTCGACGTCGAAGCCGGTGGTGAAGCCCGACGAGCCCAGGCTGTGCTCGACCCGCTTGACCTCGTACTGGCCGCTGAAGCGGTCCCCGAGCCCGAGCAGCTGCACCTTGTCTCGCGGGAAGAGATCCGCGATGCCGATCACCTGGGCGTGCCCGGTGTTGAAGCGCGTGGCGCGTTCGCGCAGGATGCTGATCGCCAGCTCGCGCGCCTCGCGCTGGGAGCTCACGGGCCGATCGACGATCAGGTTCTGGCGGTCGCCGAAGCGCTTCTTCGCGATGTTCGCGCCGCTGGTCGTCTTGGGCCGGGCAGACGGCGGAAGGTCGTTCGCCGTGGCCTTCCCCACGATCGGCTTCTTCGTGCGCGGATCCCAGCCGCGGACGGTGACTGCCGAGACCTGCCTGTCGGCAGAGAGGCGCGGGGTGAAGCTCGACAGGCTGCGCCGCCACTCGAACGTGTACTCGCGCGTGGGCTCGGCCGACCGCTCGCCCCTGTGCTTCACGAAGTAGAGCGTCGGCTGGGTCGACTTGCCTTCGACGCGCACCACGCAATCGAAGTCGATCCTGCGCGCGCGCTCGATCAGGAACTGACCGTCGTCCAGGTTCTTCTGGTAGATCACGTCCTGGACGATCTCCGAGTCGTCCCCCTTGAAGTTCAGCTTGTTGCGAAGGGCGATCTCGCGCGCGATCTGCGTGTCCGTCATCTTCACGAACTTCTTGCGGTCGCCGGGCGCGGGCTTGCGGGCCTTCAGGAACTCGAGACTATCCTTGCCGCTGATGCTGACGGTGAGCGCGCCCGACTCGACGAAGCGCGGGCTGATGCCGGTGATCGGGCCGTGGATGACCTGGCGCAGGCGGCTCACGTAGCCGAGCTCAATGCGCACGAGGTTTCCGATCATCAGCTGCTTCGAGTCGCTGTACTTGAAGCCCGGCCAGACCTTCTCGTCGTCCCAGTTGTTGAGCGTGATGTCGAAGCTCGAGGTTTTGTCGGTCTCGAGGGTCACCTTGAGGTCGAGCACGTCGCCGTGCGTCTCGGGTGCGAGCGGCTCGCCCTCGACCTCGATGCGGAACTCCGGGACGTAGTACTCGACGTCCTCTCGAGTCTCCGTTCCCGGCGCGCGAAGGGCCTCTGCAGACATCGCTGGGCTACCTCAGCCTCGGAACCAGGAGCTCGCTCCCCGGCTCCAGCGTGCGCGGATCGACGATGCCGTTCGCGAGCGCGATCGCGCGCCACTCGGCCGGGTCGCTGTAGACCTGACCCGCGATGCTCGAGAGCGAGTCACCGCGCCGGACGACGAAGCGCTTCTCCACGTCGGGCGAGTTGCGCGGCGTTTCCTTGTACTGGACCTTGACCGGCCGGTACTCGCGCAGCGTCGTCGAGAGCTTCGCGCGGAGCGGGACTCCGTCCGCCGAGAACATCGTGTAGGTGATGTTCATGCTCTCCAGGACGCCGCGAAAGATCGTGCGGTCCCAGACAAACTCGACGATCGGCGGGGCGTGCAGCTCACCGTCGACGTCGAGGAGGCCGCGCAGGGCGTCGACGTATTTCGCGCGGACGTCCTCCATGGTGTCCGAGGTGTCGACCAGCAACTCGAGCACGAGCTTCTCCGACGAGCCGCGCACGAACTGGAGCGGCGGCGTCTCGAGGCCGGGGATCGCGATCTCGGCGAAGTTGTTCGACTTCTGCAGCTGGTACTCGGACGGGTTGAAGCGCAGCGGGATCTCGCTCGGCTCGACCACCGGCGTCACGATCCGCAGCCGTGCGGGCACCGTCTCCTCGCGCACGGCATCGACCGGCGTGACCTTCGTCGGGGTCATTCGTCGCCCTCGTTTTCGACGACGCGGCGCTCCAGCGCGAGGTGGCGCTCGTGCTCGCGGCGCCGGTCGTCGAGCGCCTGCCAGCGGCGCATCTGTTTCTCGAACAGGCGCGCGAAGACGACCTCGTCGCCTTCGCCTTCGACTTCGAACCGCACTTCGAGGTTGTGGATCGTCAGCATGGTCATGGCACCAGCGGCGCGGAGAGGTAGATCTGCGAGATGCCCTCGTGGGCGATCTCGAGTGACTCGACCGCGACCGCGTTCTGCGTGGCGGTGAGCTCCGGTCCGCTCCACTTCGCCGCAAGCCCGCCGTAGAAGCACCAGGCGACGGCGGGCGTTCCGAGCGGCGTCATCAGGATGATCGCGCCGTCGCGGCGCGCCCCCAGCGAATTGCTGAGACCCTGCTGGTACCACCACCAGAGCCCGGGCTCGCGCACGACGCCCCGGCGCAGGGTGATGCGCTGCCAGCTGTGCCGCACGGGAAGCTGGTGCGTGTAGCCGTTGGCGCCGCCCTCCGCGTACGGAGTCACTTCCAGGTCTCCGCCGAGTCCGCGCACCTCGCTGAACGCGCCGCAGGGCATGAGCGGCAGCAGCGCCGCCTGCGCCGGCGGCAGGTGCGCGTCGGCGGGATCCAGCGTGACGATGAAGCGGTACGACGGCAGCGGATCTTCGATCATCACGACTCGAACACCTCGAGCCTTCCGTCGCGATCGAGTGCGATCGCGAGCAGGATGAACTCCATCGGAGAGGCGGGAGCGATCTCGATCTCGCAGTGGACGCGACCGAGGTCGATCAGCTCCGGCGGATTGGTCTCGGCGTCGCAGCGGATCCGATAGCCCTCCTCGGGTCGATTGCCTTTCAGCGCCCCGTGCTGGAAGGCCTCGAAGAGCACGCTGTTGATGCCGCGGTAGATCGCGAGCCAGAGCTCCGGGCCGTTGTTGTCGAACACCAGCGGCTCGGCGACGCGGCGAATGGCGCGCACCAGTCGATGGATCAGCCGGCGATGCGCGAGGAAGCGGCTCTCGCGGAACTCCGCCTCCGCGCCTCGGGCGAGCGTGGCGCCGCCCCACACCTTGAGACCCTCGCCGCGGAAGCAGCGAATCAGATTCACGCCGGCGTCTCCCAGGTCGACCTCGTCGCGCTCGCTGAACGCCCGAGACGCGTCCACGGCCTCGAACAGCGGCAGGTTCGCCGGCGTGTGCGAGGCACCGCGCTCGCGATCGGAGCGACTGATGAGCCCGGCGACGTGGCCGCACGGAGGGATGTCGCGCAAGGGCGCCGCGGTGCCGCCGAGCGGGTCGCGCACCCGGAGCCAGGGGTGGTAGAACGCGGCGGCGCGGCCGCCCCCCGGCATGGCGTCAGCGCGATAGGAGCGCGCGACGATTGCGGTCTGCTCGGCGTCGAGCGGCGGATGGGCGAACGCATTGCCCGCGGCCGGCACCTCCGCGAGCACGAGGCGGTCCTTCAAGAGCTCGCTGCGCTGGATGGCGTCGCGAACCAGCTCGGTCGCCTCGCTCTGTGAGAGGTCGAGACCGACGTCCGGGAACGCGAGCAGCGCCGGCTCGGGCAGCTCGCACAGGACGCCCAGCGCGTCGCGATAGTCTGCGAGCGTGGCCACGGCGTCGCCGCCGCTCTCGAGCCGCACCCGCCACTCCACGCGCCGGCCCGGGGGAATCCCGATCCCCCGCGCGAGGTCGCTCGACACGGCGCTCACCCGGATCAGTTGCGAGCGGTTCGCGACCGCGCGCGGAAGCGGATCGATGTCGGGATCGCCGGGCTCCTCGGCGAGCAGGCGCAGGTCGAGCGGGATCGGACCGATCAGCTCCTCCCGTTCGCCCGGCGGGAAGACCCGGATCTGCAGGGTCGGCGGGACCGCGCCCGACCCGCCGAGCGCGCGCCGGTACAGGAACGTCGCGCGCATGCCGTTCGCCCAGGCACCCGGCGTCGCCGCGCGCACCCCTATCGCACCCACGAAGGGCGCTGCGCTCTGAACGCCGACCGCCGTCTCCTGGCGCGCCACGCTCGGCGCGCCGCGCACCCCCGGGACGACGCGACTCACGCGCACGACGTGCGCCGCGGCCCCCCCGTTCTCGAAGAACCCGCGAATCGCGAAGCCGAGGTGCGAGGCTGAATCGAGCCCGCCGTAGATTCGCTCGAAGTCGCGCCACGTCTCGATGCGGACCGCCGCGCCCAGCGGTCCTCGCCGCGCCCGCCCGACGAACCCGGCCACGTCCGAGCGCAGCGGCGCGACGTCGGCGGCGCGGACGAGCGACGTGGCGTAGAGTCCGGGGCGGCGCGTCTGCATGCCTACGGAGCCTCGCCGTCGATGTGCAGGCCCTCGTGGCAGATCTCGAGCGTCTCCATCGCGACTTCGTTGTTCTTCGCGTTGAGGCCGGGCCCACTCCACTTGCATGGCCAGCCGCGCACGAAGTTCCAGCGCATGACTTCGTTCTGACCGGTCTCGTCCATCAGCACGACCGAGCCGCTGGCGCGCTTCACTTCGCCCTTCTGCGCGTCACGGATCCAGTTCCACAGACCCAGATCCCCGATCAGACCGCGCTTCAGCGTGATGTTCGTGAACTTCTTCAGCCCGGGGAGCTTGCGAACACGGGTGTCCTCGCTTCCGTTCCGGTAGTCGATCGGATCGACAGATACTTCCAGACCGGATGCCTCTGCGAACGACCCCTTCACGGCCGTCCCATCGGAGCTCACTTCAGTCACTTCGATCCTGAAGCTGTACCCCGGATACGGATCATCTCTGAACTTCAGAGCCATGGTGTGTGCTCTCCTACGCTTGCTTCGTGTCGAGTGTCTTCTGCTGGATCCTGAAGATCACGAACTCAGCGGGCTTGACGGGCGCGATACCGACGACGCAAATCAGCCGACCGTTGTCGATGTCGTCCTGAGTCATGGTCGTGAGGTCACACTTCACGAAGTACGCTTCCGCGGCGGTCCTACCCTGGAGCGCACCCTTGCGCCACTCGCTATTCAGGAAGTTCGAGATCGACAATCTGACTCGCGCCCAGGTCGGCTCATCGTTGGGCTCGAACACGACCCATTGCGTTCCTTCGTCGATCGATTCTTCGACATAGATGAAGAACCTCCGGACGTTCACGTACTTCCAAGCGGAGTCAGACGTGAGACACCGCGCGCCCCACACTCTGTTTCCTCGGCCCGGGAAGAAGCGCAGCACGTTGATGTTCTTGGGATTCAGCATGTCGTGCTCGCGCTTGTTCACGTCCTCCGCGATGCCGGAGATGGCGCGAATCACCTCGTTGGCCGGCGCCTTGTGCACCCCTCGCTCGACGTCGACTCGGGCGTAGACCCCAGCGATGTGTCCCGAGGGCGCCATGCGCACGTTGCTCTGCTTCGACGGGTCTCGTACCTCGAGCCACGGGTAGTAGAGCGCGGCGTACTTCGTGTCGTAGATTTCGCGGAAGCTGCGGATTCCCTCGACGTCGAGCCGGTCGCGCGGATCCACGATGGCGAAGCGGTCCTTGAGCGTCTCGCAGTGCTGGATCAGCGCGTTGTGAACCGTGCGCGACCAGATTCCCGGCGCCAGGCAGATGCTGATCTCGTCGATGTCCTCGAGCGCCTGGATGCCCGTCCGATTCCCGCTGCCGCCGTCGATGCCCACGAGGTCGTCGACGCTCAAGAGGTCGAGCCGGTCGTCGCCGTTGGCGAGGTCGAGCCAGCGGCCGCTCTGCGCGACGGGCAGGTTCGCCAGCGGAGCCGGCGCCAGCGGATTTCCGCCGTCGTCGAGCTCGATCAGCGCCGAGCCGGCGTTCACCGCGGTCACGATGTAGCTGGCGTCGCCGGCGTTCCCGAACGGTCGCAGATTGGAGAAGGTCTCCTCGGTGTCGATGCGCCCGTCCGGCTGGTAGCGCGCGTCGAGCTCGAGCTCGACCACGCGCATGCTCTGGCCTTCCCAGTAGTCGTTCGCGAGCGGTCCGCTGAGCGTCACGAGATCGCCGTTGTGGGCTGCGACGCGCAGCACTTCCTTCTGTCGTCCGTTGTCGAGCTCGACGACCGCGTTGTCGTAGAGTCGCGTCGCGCCCCAGACGCGCAGTTGATTCACTCCGGCGCCCGGCGCGCGCGCCGGCCGCAGCCGCTGGATCCGAGTCCCCGGCGGCCAGATCGTCCCGGCGGGCTGCGCGGCGATCTGGAAGGTGTCGCCGACCGGCGCCGCCAGAATCAGGTATTCGCGGCCCATGACGACCACGCGGTCACCGGCTCCGAAGCCGGTCAGCGCCGGCGGCGCGCCGGCTGCCGCCGGCTGCACGGTGACGGTCCAGGGGTCGGCGGCGGCGGCGCCCGGAGCTAGCGCTAGGACGGCAGCGCGCGCCGCCGCGCCACCGTTCACAGGATCGTTGAGCAGCGCTAGGGTCGCGCCGAACATCGGTCGGATCCGCACACGCAGGGCGTCGCCCCACTCTCCCCGCGCCTTGGCGCGCACTGCGAGCGGCGTGTTCGCTCCGGCGACGGCGGCGGGCGCCGTGATCACGAGGAGGTCGCCACGCCCGGCGCTCACATCGGTGTTCGGCGGCAGCGGGTTGTTCAGCTGAACGCGCCGGCTCGTTGGGTCGTAGCGGGCGACGGCAAACGCGCCACCGATCGCCTGCCCGGTCTGCCCGTTGCGCAGCGTCACCGCCGTTCCGATGCTGATCCCGACCAAGTGGTGGACCGTGAACGCGACGGGGTTCGCGCTGGCCGTGGCATCGCTCTCGATCTCGGCGACCAGACCCGCCTGGAAGTTGCCGTTCGAGGCCACGGCCGTGTTCGCCGCGTTCTGCGCGGCGGCGGGCAGGCCACCGCCGGTGAACACGCGCTTCACGTAGAGCCGCTGTCCGCCGTTGTCGAAGAACGCCCTGACGGCGAGCGGGAACTGCCACCAGCGACCGCCCTCGAGCTGGTTGCCGTTCCAAAGATTCAACGTCGCGGCATCAGGATCGGGCAGGAAGCCGCCGAAGGTCCGCTGGTAGTCGGCAAAGCTCGTCACGAGAACCGGTTTACCGCTCGTGGGTCCGCGAGCCGTGACTCCCACGGCGCCGGCCGTGCTCGTACTGACTCCCTCGATCGGCTTCGGCCCTGCATCAACCTCTTCGACGTAGACTCCCGGGCTCAGATACTCGGCCATGTCAGTCTCCTCGAGTGATCAGACGCAAGCTGACTCATGGAATGGTCACGACTTGGTTCGTCTGAAGATCCTGTGGCAGGTTGATGTTGACGGACACCGCGCGGTTGGTGCGGTGGTGGACGATGTCGACCACGATCTGGCCCGCTGCCGGCGCGCGGCGCAGGCCGAGTGCGAAGCACCCGCGCTCGTCCGACATCGCCCGGACGAGACCCTCGGCGTAGCTGATCGTCGCGTCGCGGATCGGCGCGCCGTTCGGCTCGCGGACCGTCCCGCGCAGCACTGACATCTCGGACGGGTACGGATACGCGGGGCCGGGATCGAGCGGCAGCATGTCGAAGCGCCCCGGAAGCGCGGGCGGCGGGTTGGTGTCGTTGTACGCCGGCACCTGGAACTCGCGGCCGTCGCGGTCGGTGCGGAAGCGCGGGATGTAGGGCTCGGAGTCGACGCGCAGTCGGTAGAGCGCGGGCGCCATTCCTGGTTCGATGGCCGCGCGCCTGCCCAGCCGCGGAAGCACGATGACGCCGCTCGGCGTCCGACGGCAGCGGAGCTCCGTCTCGCGCCAGCGGCCCGACGCGAACAGGTCCACCGCGATCTGGAGCGGCGCGATCGGCGCCGCGTCGAGGAACGCGTCGATCGGCAAGAGCCCCAGCGGGCTCCAGTCCCGGGTCGACTCTTCGCGCAGCAGCAGGTTGGGAAACGTCACGGCTGCACCTGCGGCCGGCGCAGCCCCGACACCCGGCTCTGCTCGATCACTGGCGGCTGGGTGCGAACGCGCTGGGAGTCGAGGTTGACGACGCGGACCTCATACGCCGCCGACAGGCGATAGGTGCGCTGGACCGCGTACCAGACCCGGGTGCGCTCCTCCATCGACAGCGGCGTGATGGAGACCTTGAGGCTGTCGCCGGAGGGCGCGAGCACCCCGAGGAGCTGCGCGCCGGCGATGATTGCGTTGTCGTAGAGCACCTGCATCGCCCGCCCGAGGATGCGGTGGTCCGTCGCCGCGTCTCCGCTCCACGGCGTGATCAGGTACTTGAGCAGGAGCGCCATGGGAGCGCGGGTCACTTCGATCGCGTCGGGCGCGACGACGCGTCGGCGATCCAACCGGTTTCGCGAGGCCGCGTCCTCGGAGACCTCGTACAGGAAGATCGTCAGAACGGGCGGGTTGTTCGCGACGGGCGTGCCCAGATCATGGAGCTGCGCGCCGGCCCCGAGGGGCACCAGCGGCTGATTCAGCAGTCGCTCGAGAGTGCGAGATACATCGGAGATGACCCGGAAATCCGCCAAGCGTTCGCTGTCCCCGGTCCAGGCGCGACTGCAACCGCCGGGCCAGCTCCCGCGAGCGGCGCAACCGCGCACGGACCCTCGCGGCGGGCGACGACTGGGACAACGCCGTCCCGAGCGCGCGATCCGCCGGGACACCGCTGTCCGCGCTGGGTTCGGTCAGTTTTTCGGAGGCACAACCAGAGGATCCCCTGCGGCGAGCCGGACGCTCCCGTCTCACCGGCCGCCGCCCGCTCAGCAGCCGCGGAAGCGGGGCTCTCGACGCTCCAGGTACGCGCCGATCCCTTCGCGCACGTCCTCGCTCGCGTAGGTGATGTGCTGGCAGCGAGCCTCCTCCTCCAGCGCCTGCTCGAAGGTCATCGACGAACTGGCGTCGAGGAGCCGCTTCGACAGGCTCAAGGCGAGCGTGGGGCCCGCGGCCAGGCGAAGGCCCCATTCCTCAGCCACCGCATCCAGCTCGGCGGCAGGCACGACCCTGTTGACGAGGCCCAACGACGCCGCGTCCCTGGCGTCGATCATGTCGCCAAAGAACGCCAGCTCCTTCGCCTTGTGGAGACCGATCAGGCGGGGCAGCAGCCAAGAGTTGCCTCCATCGAGTGCCAGCCCTCGCTTCGGGAAGATCTCGGAGAAGCGCGCGCGATCGCTGGCCAGGACGAGGTCGCACGCCAGGACGAGGCCCAGACCGACTCCCACGGCCACGCCGTCGACCTTGGCGAGAGTCGGCTTGGGCATGCGATGGAGGCGCAGGATGATGTCGCCCACCACCCGCATCTCCTGGACGATCGGCTGCAGGCGGCGGCCGGTCAGGCCCTGCCCCGACTGCCCGCCGGAGAGATCGGCTCCCGCGGAGAAGTTGCCTCCGGAGCCGGTGAGGATCAGCGCGCGGTCGTCCGGCTCCGCAGCGACCTCGGCCAACGCGCGGTCGAGCTCGATCCAGGTCCGACCGTCGAGCGCGTTCTTCTTGGCCGGCCGGTCGAGCGTGATCGTCACCAGGCCCGCGCGCCGCTCCACACGGATCGCCTCCATCCCGCACCTCCTTCGACTCTGCTCGGTCTCCAAGTCGGCCGCCTCCCGCCGTGGGGCCCGGTCCGACGAGGCTGGGAGCGCTACGCCGGCCGCTGATCGCGCGGCAGGCCGAGCAGGCGCTCGCCGATGATGTTGCGCTGCACGTTCGAGGTTCCGCCCGCGATCGCGGCGGCGAGCGAGAACATGTAGTGCGACACCCAGCGTCCGCGCGTGAAGGGCCGGATCCCCATCACGACCTCCTCGCGGCTGGGCTCCCGCAGGCCCGCCTCGGGGATCAGCTCGAGCGCGAGCTTCGCGATCATCTGCTGCAGGTTCGTGCCGAAGAGCTTCGTCATCAGCATCTCGCTCGCCGCCTCTGCGTCCCGGTTGCGGTGGATCGCGGTGAGCATGCGGGCGACCGCCCACTCGTGGCTCGCGACGTAGCCCGCGACCTCGGCGATGCGCTGGCGCACGACCGGGTGCTCGAGCGCCGGCCGGCCGCCGCGCTGCACCTGCCGCGCGAGCGCGACGAGCGCGTCGAACGACATGCGCGCGCCCATCGAATCGCCGATCAGCATGCGCTCGTGCTTGAGCGTCGCGCGCGTGACCTTCCAGCCCTCGCCGCGCCGGCCCACGATGTTCTTCGCCGGGATGCGCGCGCCGTCGAAGAACACCTCGCAGAAGTCGAGGCCGCCCTGCATCATGGTGAGTGGCCGAACGTCGATGCCGCGTGTCTTCATCGGGATCAGCAGGTAGGAGATGCCCGCGTGCTTCGTTGCGTCGGGCTCGGTGCGGAACAGGCCGAACATCATGTCGGCCTCGTCGGCGTTGCTGGTCCAGATCTTCTGGCCCGTGAGCACCCACTCGTCGCCCACGAGCTCGGCGCGCGCCTGGAGCGAGGCGAGATCGCTGCCCGCGCCCGGCTCGCTGTAGCCCTGGCACCAGGTGAGCTCACCGGTGAGTGTCGGCTCGATGTACTCGCGGCGCTGCTCCTCGGTCCCGCACTCGAGCAGGGTCGGGACGAGCATGTGCGGGCCCTGCACGGAGACGCGGTGCGGCACGCCCACGCGGTCGAGCTCCTGGCGGATCAGCGTCTCGGCCATTACGTCCGGCTCCGCGCCCGCGCCGCCGTAGGCCCGCGGAACCGTGCGGTGCAGGAAGCCGGCGGCGAGCGCGCGCTTGCGCCATGCGATCGCCTGCTCGCGCTCCCCGAGCCGCGCCCCGTCACCCTGGAGCGGCCAGCTCTCGGCGCAGAACGCCCGCACCTCGGCGCGCAGCTTCTCGTGCTGTTCGGCGAACTGGAGGTTCATCGTCACCATCCTTCGAGCGCGGCGAAGCGCTCGCGGTGCAGCTCGGGGGCGCCGAGCCAGAGGCGGTCGAACATCACGCGCTTGAACCAGATGTGGACGTCGCACTCCCAGGTGAAGCCGATGCCGCCGTGCGCCTCGACCGCGTCGCGCGCGACCTGCTGCGCCCGCTCGGTGATGTGAGCCTTGGCGAGCGCCGCCGCGCGCGACGCCTCGGCGGGAGCATGGTCGAAGGCGTGCGCGGCGTACCACCAGAGCCCCCGCGTCGGGTCGACGTCGAGGGCCATGTTCGCGAGCTGGTGCTTGAGCGCCTGGAACTGCGCGAGCGGCTGGCTGAACTGCCGACGCGTCTGGAGGTAGGCGGCGCTGGCGCGCACGAGCTGGTGCGCCGCGCCGAAGCTGCATCGAGGGGTAGTAGACGGCGTCGCTGGGCGGGTACATCCCGTCGCCCCAGAAGCTCGGTCCGACCACGGCGTAGCGGACCGGGTTGTCGCGCACGAACGACTCGAGCTTGCGCAGCGTCGGCATCGGCCGCAGCAGGTCGAGGCCGCCGACGCCGAGGGAGAATCGATCGGGACGCTCGCCCGCGAAGCGTCGGGCACGGTCGGCGCTCTTGTCCAGGTGGGTCAGCAGGATCGCTCGCTCGACGCCGTTCGAATCCATCTCGTCGAGCAGCTCCGCGAGCTCCGGGCTTCGCAGGAAGGAATTCCCGGCCTTGAAGGTGTCCTCCTTGACGCGGATCATCCACTCGGGCGGCTCCGCGTCGCCCAGGTCGACGTTCACGAGACAGTCGATCGCTCGCGTCATGCCTCTGCCTCAGCGGTGGCTGCCCGGTCCGCGCGCGATGCGGTAGCGGATCGGCAGGCGCTTCAGGCCGACGACGAAGCTCGACTGGATCCACTTGGGCTCCCCTGCCAGCTCGACGTGCTCGAGGCGCCGCGCCAGCTCGGCGAAGAGCGCGCGCTGCGAGCGGCGCGCCACACGGGCGTCGCCCAGCGCACGACTTCTTCGACGGCCGCATTCACGAGTCCGGGATCGCGGCGCAGCTTCGCGAGCTCGTCCGGATTCTGGATCAGGGCGTGCATGCCGCCGACCAGCGAATTCTTCGTGGTGTCGTGGCCGGCCGTGAAGCTGATCAGGTAGTAGCCGAAGGTCTCGAGCGGGCCCATCGGCTCGCCGTTCACCGTTCCGTTCGCCAGCACCGTGGCGAGGTCGTCGCGGGGGTTCTTGCGGCGGTCCTCGATGATGCCGGCGAATAGCTGGTACAGCTCGAGCCCGAGATCGCGGATCGCCTGCTCGCGCGTCTCGCCCGGCCGCTGGAGCTCCTCGTCCTCGTTCGCGAAGAGCTGGTTCGTGAGGCGGAGGATGCGCGGCTCCTCCTCGCGCGGCACGCCGAGGATGGTGGCGAGGATGCGGAGCGGGTGCGCGGTAGCGACGTCGCGGGCGAAGTCGCACTCGCCCTCTCCGGTCCGGCCCGCGAGCGCGTCGACGAGCTCGCGGGCGCTGGCCTGCACGGCCGCGTCAATGCGGTTCATCGCGCGCGGCGTGAACGAGGGCGAAGCCACCTTGCGGTAGCTGCGGTGCTCCGGCGGGTCCATCTCGATGATGGTGCGCATCGCACCGACGCCCTCGCTGCGGTCGACGACCTGGGCCGCGCGCGGGTGCACGATTCCGGGCTGGCTCAGGAACTTGTCGGGCCGCTTCGAGACCTCGCAGATGTCCTCGTGGCGCGTGATCGCCCAGAACGGCGGGTAGTCCCGCGGCTCGCAGCGGTGCACTGGCGAGTGTCGGCGCAGCGCCGTCCAGGACTCGTGCGGCGGGCCGCTGGCTGCGTAGCAAGCCGGGTCGATCAGATCGAAGCCGTCGGTCAGGTTCATCGAGACGAGCTCCTTCCGGGAGTGGCGAGACCGAGGGCCGGCGCCAGCCGTCGCGTCAGGAACGCGCGCAGCGCGGCGTCGCTGCGGCGCGGCTCGGGCGCCGCGAGCAGCGAGAGCAGCATGCGCAGCATCACCTCGATGGCTTCGTCGGCCGCTGCGGCGGACCAGCCCGCGGCCCGCACCAGGTCCTGCAACGCGCCGCGGCTCCAGTCGAGCGCCGGGCGGCGCGTGAGGCCCGCCACCGCTTCGGCGTCGAGCGATGCGTCCGTCCACATCGCACCGAGGACCGGCTCGCGCGGGATCTCGCGCAGGACGAGGCACATCGCCTCGACGGCCATCTCGGCGGGCGTGTCCAAGCGGCGCAGCTGCTCGCCGAGACGCTCGACGAGATCGCGTCCGGCGTGCATCAGCGTCGCCTCGACCAGCGCCTGGCGGTCCGCGAAGTAGCGATAGACGGTGGGTCGGCTGACGCCCGCCTCCGCCGCGACCGCGGCGATGTTCGCGCCCGCCATGCCGTCGCGCGCGACGCAGCGAACGGCGGCGTCGAGCAGGCGCTCGCGCGCGGCCGCGTGCAGCGTCGGCGGATCGCCCGCCCAGGCCCGGGTCCGCGTCCGGGTGGGTCGAGGCGGTTGGAGCCGCAGGCGCCGGGGTGACATCGCGGCTTCCAGTGTATCATCGGATTTACACTGTCGAGCCTTCGTGTAAACTGGCGTGGCAAACGTTCGTGCCTCGCTCGGCGGCTGCGACTCGATCGGTTCGGGGAAGGACCGATGGATCGGACATGGACGAGATCTACTACGACCCCTACGACTTCGAGATCGACGCCGACCCGTACCCCGTGTGGCGTCGCATGCGGGACGAGGCGCCGCTCTACCGCAACGACAAGTACGATTTCTGGGCCCTCTCCCGCTTCGCCGACGTCGAGGCCGGCCTGCTCGACTGGCGGAGCTACAGCTCGGCGCGCGGCTCGGTGCTCGAGCTGATCAAGAGCGGCTTCCCGATTCCGCCCGGCCTGATCCTGTTCGAAGACCCGCCGATCCACGACATCCACCGCAGCGTGTTGGCCCGCGCGTTCACGCCGCGGCGCATGGCCGCGATCGAGCCGCGGATCCGTGCGTACTGCGCCAGGAGCCTCGATCCGCTGGTCGGGAGCGGGGGCTTCGACTTCATCGCAGACCTGGGATCACAGATGCCGATGCGCGTGATCGGGATGCTGCTCGGCATCCCCGAGCAGGACCAGGAGGCGATCCGCGACAGCATCGACGAGAGCCTGCGGCTGAAGGACGGCCAGCCGTCCGATTCGGACCGGCTCCGAGCGGCTGAAGGCGCGGGTCTCTTCGGAGCCGGCAATCTTGCCGAATACATCGAATGGCGTCGCAAGCATCCGTCCGACGACCTGATGACGGAGCTGCTCGGCGCCAGCTTCGTCGACGACGCCGGCGTGGAGCGGCGACTCCGCGACGACGAGCTGCTGAGCCTGATCGGCCTGCTGGCGGGGGCGGGCAACGAGACCACCACCCGCCTGATCGGCTGGACCGGCTTCCTGCTGGATCGCTTCCCGGATCAGCGCCGCCTGGTCGTCGGCGATCGCAGCCTCGTTCCGAGCGCCATCGAGGAGATCCTCCGCTTCGAGGCGCCGAGCCCCGTGCAGGCCCGCTGCGTCATGCGCGACGTCGAGCCCTACGGCACCCGGGTGCCGGAGGGCTCGGTGCTGCTGCTGCTCAATGGCTCCGCCAATCGCGACGAGCGCCAGTTCGAGGACCCCGATCGGCTGGACGTGCGCCGCACGATCGACCACCACCTGAGCTTCGGCTTCGGCATCCACTTCTGTCTGGGTGCGGCTCTTGCGCGTCTCGAGGGGCGCATCGCGCTGGAAGAGGTGATCGTGCGATGGCCGGAGTGGCAGGTCGACCACGCGCGGGCCGTGATGGCGCGCACCAGCACCGTGCGCGGCTGGGAGCGGCTACCCGTCCTCGTGTGACCCAACCCGAGAGGTGAAGAGGATGGAGATCCGGGGCAAGTCGGCGTTGGTGGTGGGCGGCGCGTCGGGCATGGCGCGCGCCACGGCGGAGCTGCTGGCGCACGAGGGCGCGCGCGTCGCGCTGCTCGATCTGCCGACCTCGAAGGGCGAGGAGGCGGCGGCTGCGCTCGGCGGCGGCACGCGCTTCTACCCGTGCGACGTGACCGACTTCGCGGGCACCGAGGACGCCATCGCGCGCGCCTGCGACGCGCTCGGGGCGCTCCACTTCAGCGTGAACACCGCCGGCGGTGGCATCGCGAAGCGCACGCTCGCGAAGGACGGCCCGCACCCGCTCGACGCCTTCCGGCGCGTGATCGACCTCAACCTGGTGGCGAGCTTCAACGTGGCGCGCCTCTCGGCGGAGCGCATGAGCAGGAACGAGCCCGACGCGAACGGCGAGCGCGGCGTGATCCTGATGACCGCTTCGATCGCGGCCTTCGAGGGGCAGATCGGCCAGGTCGCCTACACCGCCGCCAAGGCCGGCATCGCCGGCATGACCTTCACGATGGCGCGCGATCTCGGCAGCCTCGGCATCCGCGTGATGACGATCGCGCCGAGCCTGTTCCACACCGGTCTCACGCGCGGCATCCCGCAGGACATGGAGGACGCGCTCACCAAGGACGCCGCGTTCCCGAAGCGCATGGGCCGCCCCGAAGAGTACGCGCGCATGGCGCGGGCGATCTTCGAGAACCCGATGCTGAACGGCTCCACCATCCGTCTCGACGGCGGGCAGCGGTTCGCGCCGAAGTGAGCGGAGCCGCCGCGCGCGTCAGTACTTGATCCCGTAGACGCGCGCGGCGGTCTCGCAGGTGACCTTGCGCAGGGTCAGCACCTGGCCGGCCGGATTCGAACCGGCGACCTGCTGATTGCGAAGACCGTGGATTGGCCCCTCGGCCGACGCCAGAGATCACGTAGGCGCCGTCGAACGCAGGCTGTTTCACTCCTCTAGCTCGTGCATCGCCGCCGCCGGCGGTCCTTGTTCGTCCGACGGAGTGCCCTGGAATACCCAATCGACGATCAGCGTGTACGCCACCGCGAGCACCACCGGCCCGATGAAGAGCCCGATGACGCCGAACGCGAGGAGCCCACCGATCACCCCCGCGAAGATCAGCAGCAGCGGCAGGTCGGCGCCCCGCTTGATGAGCATCGGGCGCAGGAAGTTGTCGAAGGTGCCACAGAAGATCGCCCAGACGAGAAACCCGGTGCCCCACAAGGCACCGCGCGCCGAGTAGACCCAGATTACCGCGGGGATCAGCACGAGCCCGGGCCCGACCTGCGCGACGCACAGCATGAAGATCACGGCGGTCAGAATCGCCGCGAACGGCATGCCGACGATCACCAGCCCGATGCCGGACGCAGTCGTCTGAAGAATGGCGGTGACGACGACGCCGAGCGCGACGCCTCGAATCGCCTGTCCGGCGAGATGCACCGCGTTCTCACCTTGCGCCCCCGCGAGGCGCCGGGCGAAATGGTCTGCGCCGCGGGCGGCTGCCTCGCCGTTCGCATACAGGAGCGCAGTGATGATCACCGTGAGCAGGAACTGCACGAGCAGCAGCCCGACATTGCCCATCTGGCCGACGAACCAGAGCGCGAAGGCGCGGGCATAGGGCGAGATCCGCGCAGCCACTTCCTCCGGACCGGCGGCCGCGAGCTGCTGCCAACGCCCCGCGAGCCTCCGACCGACCATCGGCAACGCCTGCACCCAGGCCGGGGGCTGCGGGACGCTCAGCGTCGCCAGCGATTTCGACCAGTCCGCGATCCGGCCGGCGTTCTCCACGATGGTCTCGATGCCGAGGTAGAGCGGCACCACCAGGATCAGCAGCAGCGCGACCGTCATCAATGCGACGGCGAGAGCGCGCCGGCCGCCGAGCCACGCCTGGGCGTGCAGCAGGAGCGGCCAGGTGGCGACGGCGATCATGGTGGCCCAGGTCCCCGCGAGCAGGAATGGCCGTACGATCCAGAAGCTGCTGGCGATCAGTACGCCGAGAGCCAGGAGTTGGAACGTGGTGCGGGCAATGTCGGGCGACCGGCTGGCTTGCATTGTTCGCCTATCCGTCCGGGCCCAGGGAAGACCCCAGGGCGCGCATCAAAGCCCGTGCACTGCCTCGACACCGCACCGTGCATCAGCCATGCCGTCACTGAAACAGACTCCGAGGGAGCAAGACTCGCCCGCGGTCGAGACCTGCAGCGAGCACATGAGGCATCTTGCCCACTCGCCTTGGCGAGCAATGCCACACTCCGAGCGGAACGAAGGCGATCGGCGGAAGGGCAGATCTGCGTTCGCGTGTAGAATCGTCCTCCCGCGGGCCGGGGCGAGCTGACGCCGGCTCCGGGTCGATCTCCGCCGCCGACAGCCCGCCGCACCCGGCGGGGGGATCCCAACACGAGGCCGTGATCTTGAAGATGATTGGTGCAATGAAGTCGGTCCTTGGACGATTCTGGTCGACCGACCGGAGCCTCGCGGTCCTCCTCGCGTTGCTGGGGATGATGCTGTTCGTCGTCTTGCCGAT
>Ga0335070_10002772_pt1 | contig 20364 bp, 18 predicted proteins | sample Lox_Sample_13_FD_206722 | JGI IMG/M metagenome (GOLD analysis project Ga0335070, IMG submission 206722) | Soil microbial communities from Loxahatchee National Wildlife Refuge, Florida, United States - Lox_Sample_1.3 | ecosystem: Environmental > Terrestrial > Soil > Wetlands | place: USA...
TCCTGTCGCCCCGACCACTTATTCCAAGCCGGTCATTGACTTCCGAGTGGCCGGCCATCCGGACACCAACGGGCACGTCGCGTTGCCGACTCTTTAGTGGTGACCGACCGCGCGCGCCATGAGGGACATGTATTTCTGCTTTTGCTCGGTGTCGGACAGGACGCACCTGGCTTGGGCGCAGAATGCATTGCTGGTCAGGTAATCGTAGATAAGTGACGGAACGTCGTAGTGGTGGATCGTCTTGTATCGCACCACCTTGCCGTTCTCCACAACCAGGATCCGGTTCAAGTGGGTGCTGTCTTGAATGTTATCCAGGTACCGGAAATCGTTGTAGCTTCTCAAACCTCTATCCAGTGGCGGCAGATGGTCGCTTACGATGATGATCAGGCTCTTGGGATCGAGCTTGATTAAGGCGCGCAAATAATGGGCGATGGCCTGGGTACGATACCAGTATTGATTCACGGCCCGCAGCAGTTGTTCGTCGCGGTGAGGCGAGCTCACCGAAAGCACCAGCGGCCGTTTTTCCGTGTCTATGTCGTGGGGCTCATGACCATAGGTCCCCAGCACATAGTTGAGGATCGGCCGGCCGGGGCTGTCGTGCCATGTCTGGGCAATGAACGCGAGGTTCTGGTCGAACAAGTCTCCGTCGAACATGTACTGCTCGTCGTCCGAAACGTTGCGCGCGGTCAGATAAGTCGGGTTAGCGCTCCCATACTCGCGAGGAAAGTAGACTTTCTCGAATCCGATACCGGTATAGGCCTTGGTCCCGTTGAAGTAATTCGGCTCAAAGGCGTTGCTTACGATGGTCGAATAGCCAGCCTGACCCAGAATGCCCGGCATGCAGCCCGTCGCTTCACCGGTGAAATCGTCGAATTCGATCTGGGATAGCTTCTGCAAAGCGGGAACGCCGCAAAGCACCTCAAATTCCGCCTGGGCACTTTCGCCCCCAAATACCGGGGAAATAGAAAAACCCTGTCTGTCACCCACAAGCTCGGCGAAGTCGGGGTGGCGTGGATCTTTCGAATATGAAACCGCACCGAAAAGAGTAGGGTCCACGAAGCTTTCGAGGACGACGAGATGCACGTTTCGATGGTTGCCGTGCTTGCGGATAAGATCGGCAGCCGCGCGCACCTCCATCTCATAGTTGCCTCGATTGCGGTACGTGGCGGTTTCAAAGAGCGCCTGCCGCCGCCTCGCTTCGAAGTACAGCATTGTCGTGAACCGCCCATTTTGGTTGACGCTTTCAGCATCGGACCACTCCGCCACCTGGAAACCCGCCCAGTCAAGGGCGGACAGGACGACGCCTGGCCGTAAGTCGACGGTTCCAACCAGCAGGGCTGCCAGCGCGCCCATCCACAGCACACGGCGGTATCTTCGGTAGTGGATGAAACAAAGCACAAGGACAACCGGTAGACCGAGCGCCAGCAGCAGCGCCACCTTCCAAGATAAGGGCAGCACCTTTAGCAGTTCCGGCAGGTTCTGGACGTCGACAGCTTTGAAAACATTTCCCCAGTACAGATAGAAAAGGTCGTAGCCGGTATAGATCACGACAATCGGGAAGGCGGCAACAAACGGCGAGACTTTTCGCGGCCTGAGCACAAAATCGAGTGCCCAGTAAAGACCGATAAGGATGGGGCCTTCGGTGCGGAGATGAGATCGGATCCCCGATAATCCGCTCATCCTGCTCAGAACCTCCGCGAGAGCCACGATGAAGGCAATGAAGGCGAAGTAGCGATTCCCCAGGCACAGGCGAGTCTTGCCCCACATCCAGGACAGAAATCTCCGGAACCTTGCCGAATCGGCGGAAACAAGCGATGCGTTCGGACGTGGTGGCGAGAAGTGGGCTGTCATTCTTCGGATCACTGATGTTCTGTGATCTCCTAGCCGCAGGAGAAATATGCAACAGAACGGGGTTGTCTGCAAACTATAGCCCCCGGGAAAGGGGGTCACACAGAAGAATGGGACTTCACGAATTGGGTCGAATCGGGGTCCGATAAGTGCCAAAGACGGGCGAACAAACGGCAACACGACGCAGAGCCGACCTGAGCGGGACAATCACATGAGAAATCACGTTCGAAGCTCGGGACCAGGGGGTCGGCGGGTCGAATCCGCCCGCCCCGACCACTGATTTGAAAACCTAATCGCCGGTCACGGTGACCACCACCGTGCGGTCGCGCCCGCGGATATCGCATTCCAAGTGAAAGATCTGCTGCCACCGGCCCAGGACGGGCTGGCCCTTGGCGACCGGGACGGTGAGCGAGGGACCGAGCAGGGTGGCCTGCAGATGCGAATGCCCGTTGCCGTCGCGCCAGGCCCGCTCGTGCTCGTAGTCGCGGCTGGGAGGGATGAGGCGGTCGAGGATGTCGGGCAGGTCGCGACGCAATCCGGCCTCGAACTCGATGGCGCCCACGGCCGAGGTGCTGCCAACGTTGAAGATGTTCACGGTGCCGGTGCGGATGCCGGACGCGGCCACGATGGCCGCAACCTGCTCGCTCAGATCGTGCATGTTGCCGTGGCCCTGGGTGCGGAGGGCGATCTCCTGCTGATAGGTCATTGGGTTCAGCCTCGCCGGATATTCTATGAGTATCCCCGCCGGAGCAGAACCGGCTCGTGCGGGCCAGAGCGTCGGCTTCCTGGCCACGTTTGGGAGGGGGGATTTCTTCGGCGAGATGTCGTTCCTCGACCGCGCCCCGCGCTCTGCCGATGCGGTGGCCCACACCGACACCGAGCTTTACGTCATCACGCGGCGCCGTTTCGACGAGTTGACCGTGGAGCACCGCATGCTGGCGCTGAACATGATGGAAGGCATCGCGGCGGCGCTGGCATCGCGCCTGCGCCGGACCGACGTGGAACTCCGGTCCTACCAGGAAAGCTAAAGCGCTCTGCGTCCAGCGGATCCCGGATCAGCGGGCGGCGATCAGGGGCACGGCGATGAGTGCCGCGGTCATGCCAGCGGTCTGGAGACGCGTGATGCGTTCCTTCAGCAGCAACCGGGCGAGGAGCACGGTGAACGCGGGGTAGAGCGAGGAGAGGACAGCGGCGACGTCGAGGCGCCCGCGCTGCGCCGCCAGAATGAAAAAGAAGTTGCCGAAAGTGTCGAGGGCGCCGGCGGCGAACACGACCGGCAGGACGCCCACGGCGGGCAGAGAACCGCGCTGCACCACAAGGATGATGACGGCAAGCAGCAGCGAGGTGGCGAGGGCCGCCGCCAGAGGCCAGTACACCGCAACGTGGGTCGCCTGCCTCATGAACACCAGGAAGCCGCCGAAGCCCAGGCCGGCGAAAAGAGCCAGGCCGAGTCCCTGGGGGCGGATCCGGCCTTCGGGGCGGGAGATGAACCACAGCGCCACCAGCGCCAGGACAAGTCCGGCGACCTGGATGGGATGCGGCAGGCCCTCAGTGAAGCTGGCGACCACGACCGGCAGAGCCGCGGAAAGCACCGAAGTGACAGGAGCGGCGATCCCCATCTTGCCGATGGCCAGCGCCCGGTAGAGGGCGGGCAGCGCCAGGCCGCCGAGGAATCCGGCAGCGCAGGCCCACAACAGGTCGTGGCGCGAGGGCAACGGCTCATGACTGATCCAGGCGAAGGCCAGCACCAGGGCCAGGCCGCAGGCGCGGGCGACGGTGAGCACCCCGAAGACGTGGGCGCGCTTGGCGGCGATGCCGCCGCTGAAATCGGCGGTGCCGAACGAGGCGGCAGACGCCAAGCCGAAAAGCGCGCCGGAGAGCGCATAGTGCATAGCGCATAGTACATAGCGGGCGGGTCGCTATGGGCTATGCGCTATAGGCTATGCGCTAGTCGTCGAGGGCGCAGGCCCCCGGTCCGCCGGGATGCCCGCAGGAGCCGCAGGGCGACGGCGCGGAATCGAATGCAGGAGCACTCTTGCTCCCGCCGCCCGCGACCGCGAAAACGGAGAGCTGTTGCTCCAGCTTCTTGCCGTGGCAGGATGGGCATTCGGCCTTGGCGGAGCCGTACACGATGGCTTCAAACTTCTTGCCGCAGTCTTTGCAGAGGTATTCGAAAATAGGCATAAGAAGTAGCTAGTAGCTGGTAGTTAGTGGCTTGTAGGAGCCGTGTCGGCCCCGGTTAGATTGATACCAGGAATTTGGTCAGGGAATCAAGAAATCAGATGGAGCTGAGGGACGATTTCGTGCCGCGGGCGGGCCTGCGGAATGGGCACGTGCAAACCATCCTGCCCGCGTTCCTGCGGAGGCGCAGCGCGCTGCCGCCGGCGGAAGACCGCCTGTTCCGGGTGGAAGCAGAGGTGCAGCTCCTGTGCCATTGCCACTGGCAGCCAGGCCGGCAAGCGCGGCTGACGGAGATCCTGGTGCACGGGCTGGAGGGGTCGGCGGAATCGCAGTACGTGATCGGCAACGGGAGCAAGGCGTGGGAGGCAGGCTGGAACGTGGTGCGGGTGAATGTCCGCAACTGCGGCGGGACGCATGCCCTGGGTCCGACGCTGTATCACTCCGGGCTGTCGGGGGATGTGCGCGCGGTGGTGGAAGCGCTGATCGCGGAAGAGAAGCTGGAACGCATCGCGCTGGTCGGATACTCCATGGGCGGCAACATGGTGCTCAAGGTGACGGGCGAGTGGGGCGGCGCGGCGCCCCCGCAACTGAAGGCCGTGGCGGCGGTCTCGCCCGGCGTGGACCTGGATGCCTCGGCCACGCTGCTGCACCACTGGAAAAACCGGATCTACGAGCAGCATTTCGTGCGCTCGCTGAAGAAGAACATGCGGCGGAAGGCGCGGCTATTTCCCGGCCGCTACGACCTGGCGCGGCTGCGGGGCCTGAGCAGCATCCGGGACTTCGACGAGCACATCACCGCGTTTTATTGGGGATTCCAGGGCGCATCGGATTACTACCGGCGCGCCAGCGCGGCCCGGGTGATCGACCAGATCACGGTACCGACGCTCATCATCCACGCCCTGGACGATCCGTTCATCGAGATCACGGCCGAGACGCGGCAGAAGATCCTGGCCAACCCCCACATCCGTTTCCTGGGGACCAAACACGGCGGCCATTGCGGCTTCCTGGCCGACGCCGCCGATGGATACGACGGCCGCTGGGCGGAGCGGAAGATCATGGAATTCCTGACCGGCGCTCGACCTGATTGCAACCGCTGACCACTCCGAGCGTTACAATGCGGCGTCATGCAGGTGGATTGGTCTGTCGAACTGGGGGCGGAGGATGACCGGCTGGAGATGCCGTGGGCGTCGCCTGACGGCCGCACCCGCTATTACGACCTGAAGCACCAGCCCGAACTCCTGCTCCAGGTGGAGGAAGCCCACCACAACCACGAGCTGGGCGAATTCCTGGTCAGCGCCAACTCGGAGCACTGCATCCTGGAGACCGCCAAGTGCGACACCTGGCTGACCCGCGATCTGACCGAGGAAGAAGCTGTCTACCAGGCGGGATGGAAGTTCGGCTCGTACGTTGACCTGCTGTTCTGCGATGAGCCGGTGCGGTTCTCGTTCGCCGACCACGAGCGGTTCGCCGACGCCGCTTGCAAACTGCTGAAGCGCGCGCCGGAGATCTCGGCGGCGGTGGAATTCATCGTGCGGCGCTGCGCGTACCACGTGGACGCCAAGGTGAAGGACGGCTTCTACCTGACCATGTACCTGTACGGCTACGGCTCGGACGAAGATGAAGCCCGGCAGCGCTGGGGGATCGCCATGAAGCTGGTGGAGAATGCGCTCCTGCAGCTCTCGGCGGCGGCGAGAAGAGCGCAGTCCTAAGAAGAAACAAAATCAATTCAGATTGCAGAAGTTCCTACTTCTGCATTCTTCGTTCTTCCTTGCCTTTGCTTTTCGTACTGCTCACCGTGCGAAAATGGAAGGCACATGATCCAACTCTCCCGGGCCGGCAAGCGTTACGGCCACAAACTCCTGTTCGAAAACCTGGACTGGCTGATCACCGCGCAGGACCGAGTCGGCATCGTGGGCGCCAACGGCACGGGCAAATCCACCCTGTTGAAGATCCTGTGCGGGCTGGAGACGCTGGACTACGGGGAGCTCACGGCGGCGCGGGGGATCACTTACGGATATCTGCCGCAGGACGGCCTGACGCTCTCCGGGCGCACCATCTTTGCCGAGTGCATGTCGGTGTTCGCCGACCTGCGTGCGATGGAGGAGGAGATGGAGGCGCTGACCGCGCGCATGCCGGAGCTGGATCATGCGGGCGCGGAGTACGCCCAAGTGGCCGAGCGCTTCCACCGCCTGGAGCACGAATTTCGGGCGCGCGACGGATACGCGACCGAGGCCCAGGTGGGCTCTGTGCTTACCGGGCTCGGTTTCAAGAAGGACGATTGGGAGCGGCAGACCGACGAATTCTCCGGCGGCTGGCAGATGCGCATCGCGCTGGCCAAGCTGCTGTTGCAGAAGCCCAACCTGCTGCTGCTCGACGAGCCCACCAACCACCTCGACCTGGAGACGCGCAACTGGCTGGAAGACTTCCTGCACGATTACCCGCACGCCTACGCGCTCATCTCGCACGACCGCTACTTCCTCGACGTGACCGTGGACAAGATCATCGAGATCTGGAACAAGCAGGTCCACTTCTACCCCGGCAATTACGAGAAGTACCTGGAGCAGAAGAGGCAGCGGTGGGAGTCGCTGGAGGCGGCGTACCGCAACCAGCGGGCGCGCATCGAGCAACTGGAAGCGTTCATCAATCGCTTTCGCTACCAGGCGACCAAGGCCAAGCAGGTGCAGAGCCGGATCAAGGAGCTGGAGCGCATCGAGCGCATCGAGGTGCCACCGGAAGAGAAGACCATCCACTTCAAGTTCCCGCAGCCCAAGGCGAGCGGGCGCATGGTCGCCGAGGCCAAGCACTTGGCCAAGCGCTACGGCGCGAACGAGGTCTTCCGCGATGCAGGGTTCGTGGTGGAGCGCGGCGACCGGATCGCGCTGGTGGGGCCGAACGGGGCGGGCAAATCCACGCTCATCCGCCTGCTGGCCGGCGCCGAGCCGTTGAACGGCGGCGAACTGCGCCTGGGTCACAACGTGCAGCCGGACCATTTCGCCCAGGACCAGTACAAGGAGCTGGATCCGGAGAAGCGTGTGCTGGACGACATCTGGGAGCTGGCGCCGCACCACACCCAGACCGACTTGAGGTCGCTGCTGGGCTGCTTCCTGTTCACCGAGGACGACGTCTTCAAGCGCATCGGGGTGCTTTCCGGCGGGGAGCGCAACCGCTACGCCCTGGCCCGGATGCTGCTGCATCCCGCGAATTTCCTGTTGCTCGATGAGCCCACCAACCATCTCGATCTGCGGGCCAAGGACGTGCTGCTCGCGGCCTTGGAGAAGTATTCGGGCACCGTGGTGTTCGTCTCCCACGACCGCTACTTCATCGACAAGCTGGCGACCCGGATTTTCGAGGTCGGCGGGGGCGAGGTGCGGGTCTATCCAGGGAACTACGAGGACTACCGCTGGCGCAAGGAGCGAGAAGCGGCGGGAGAGAGTGAAAAGGAGGAGACGCCCTTACGGGCGTCTCTACCGGAGAGTGCGGCAGAGACGGCCGTCAGGCCGTCTCAGGGCAACAAGAAGATCAACCCCATCAAGCTGCGGCAGATGCAGGAGCGCTGCGCCGAGGTCGAAGAGCTGATCGAGCAGACGGAGCAGGGAATCCGCGACTGCGAGCAAGCCCTGGAATCGTTCGTGAGTGCTGACGAGACGCAGCGCCAGACCGCTCTGCTCAAGCAACGGCGGGCGGAGCTGGACGCGCTGCTGCGGGAATGGGGCGAGCTGTCGGAGACGCTGGGGGCCAGCCGGTGAGCGCGGGTCAGAGACCCGCGCTCCACCCATGTCAGGTCACTTCTGCGCCTTCAGCGATTTGGGGTCGGAAAGGTTCCGTGGCGAGTGCTGGTTCAGCGTCGAGACCATGGTGCCGCCCGCAGCGGGCATGCCTGCGCCACCCCGCACGATCTCTCTGGCGGTGATCTTCCGGCCGTAAATCTTCTGGTTGGCGCCGTTGTCCTGGCGCAAGGTCGAGCCCTCCAGCGAAACGCCGGCGAACAGGCCGCGCGAGCGGGAGTAGGTGAGGATCTCGGCGCGCATGAAGGCGTCGGTGGCGGCGGCGGCGTCGCGGCCCTTGGGGCCGGCGGCGGCGGAAGCGTCGGCGCCCAGTTTCACCTTGCTCTTGAGCAGCGATTCGACGCCGTGGGCGTTCATCACCAGCAACACGAAGTCGGTGGCCTGTCCGCCCAACTGGAGTCCGATGTTGGCGCCCTCAAGGGCGTACAGCGCCGGCGCACTCCACGATCCGGTGAAAGAGGCCCCGGTGCGGCAGCTCATGGCGCCCCGGCCGTAACTGCCGCCCAGGCCGATGGCGAACTTCAGGGTCGAGGGGACCACCACCACGCACTCCGCCTTGTTCAGAAGGTCGGGCGGGATAGCGTCGGGGATGTCGAGGATCTCCTGCAGTACCGTACCGGCTTGCTGCAGGCGCTCCTGCTCTTTTTCGTTCTTGCTGGCGGCCTGGGCCAGGGGACACAGCAACGCCGCCAAGGCGAGGATCACGAGGGAGTTTTTCATGCTTTAGATGATGGTCCTGGGAAGGTAACGCGACAAGTGCCAGGGGGACAGCCGGTGCCTGGGATGAGACGTAACACTATGGTCACGTGGCGGAGGGTTTCGGCGCCAAGCGGTTTAGAATGGACGCAGTGGGATGGGCGCGTAGCTCAAGTGGATAGAGCACCGGCCTTCTAAGCCGGGGGTTGCTGGTTCAAGTCCAGCCGCGCCTACCAGAAAGAAGTACTCAGTACTTAGTACCCAGTACCCGGCAAGAGCCTGCCAGCTCCCGCCTCTCCGGCAACAGCGGAATCTTCAACCGCTTTGGAACGCCCCACACTCAGCTCTGGAGGGCTTTGGCGACGAATTGCATCTGCGAGCGCAGCTTCTCCATGCTGCCTGTGATCGCCTTCACCTTGTCCGCGAGTCCCCGCTGCTCGGCCACCGCCAGCAACGCCTTGCCTTTCTCGAGGCAGAGGGAAGAAGCGGTCAGCAGGTAGGTCAGAGAGTCGGCGTGCGGCTTCCAAAGATAGGCGGAACCGCGCTTGGCCCGGTATTCGACCATCTCGTTCGTCATCCGGGCATGGAGGGCGACAGCTTCCATGTAAAAGGCCGCCTGGTCGGCGCGGAAGCTCTTTTCCTGGCCGTAGTCGGAGCGGTAGGCCTCGATCTCGGCCGGGGTCAGGACGACGTTGCCGCCGCGCAGGGGGACAATGTTGTCGGCGCCGCGCTCGGCGGCCAGGACAAAGTTGCGGACCGACTCGAGTACGGTGCGGACCTTGCCTTGCTCCAGGCTGGCGGCTGCGGCGCCGGTTGCGGACGTGGCCGCAGCGTAGACAGGTTCGTCAGGAGGCGGAGCCGGGGCTGGAGCTGCGGCGGCCGCCACCGCCGCTGCGGCCGCAGGCGCCTGCGCGGGACGTCCGCTCCGCCGCTTGTCCACCGCTTTCTTGAACTTGGAGACCTTGCGGAAATCTTCCTGGGCGGTGCCGTATTCGGCCTTGAGGATCTTCTGCTCCTCGACCTCGGCCAGATGCTTGACCGTGACATCGCCCTCGACCCGGCTGAGGATGCTGCCGCCGTCCTCTTGCGCTTTGGCGGCGAAGGTTTTGATCTGCTCGGCCCGCCTGGGCGAAAAGCTTGTCAAAGTGCTGTCCGAACAAGGTGTTGTACACCGCGACGTGGGCGAGCACGCGGGGATGGTAGAAGGAGGCGCCGAAGGCCGCCTTCATCTCCCGGACGCGCTGCACGATGCCGGAATCCATCAGGGCATCGAAGTGGCGCAAGTCCTCCACCTCCTGGTACACGAACTCGAATTCGCGCAGCAGTTGCTGATGCTCCTGGGGAAGAGCGGGAAGATCCGGGGCGGAGAGCACCGCGGTCAGCTCGGCTTCGAAATCGTACGCCTTCGCGGCGTAGAGAGCAGCGGCGTCGGAGGACTCGGTGAAGGTGGTGATGGAGCGGCGGCGCCACTCCGCGGGATGGCGGAAGAGGTAGCTGGCCACGAAGTCGGTCTTGTCGCGGTCGGTGTCCCGCCGCGAGTTCTTCAGCACGTAGTAGCGGAGCAGAGCCTCGATGGTGTCGCCCGATTGCTGCTTCAGGGAATCGCGCAGGGCCACCGGGCTGATGGCCATGTCGAGGATGTCGATCCAGTTACGCAGGACGGCAAGCGACTGCTCGACGCGGTCTCCCGCCGCCGCTTGGCGCGGGGTGGGGACGGGGTGTCCGGTGGTCTGTTCCAGCAGGTGGACGTAGAAGCCGTGGACGGTCGCCAGCTCGAGCAGGTCCCGTAGCGGATCCGGTTGTGCAGCCATTCATCTCCACGCGGGGGGAACTGCCGCCAGTCTCGTGCAGGGTGAAAGTGGCGACAAGGTGCAAGCCGGTTACGGCGGTCATTTCGCCGGGGGGTGGGCGCCACCCACGAACTCCAGGCCGATGGAGCGCAAGCGGCGGGACCGGACCTCGACGTCCAGGGTGTGGTTGGCCTGGCTGGCGGGCTCGATGATCTGGATGCGCAGCCGCCGTCCCACCGTCAGCTGCTCGGCGACCACGCTGGAGGCGGCCGAGAGCTCCATGCCGCCGCCGCCCACCACCCGCACCCGTCCCAGGGTCTGCCCGGATTCGTCGATGGCGTAGGCGTCATCCGAGAGGTTGAGGCGCGGGAATTGGCGACGTTCGGAGGACATATGCGTGAAGGAGAGACGCCCTGACGGGCGTCTCTACCGGAAGATCACTTCCCCAGCACCAGCTTGGCAATGGTCTGCAGCTGCATGTTGAGGCATTTTGCGGGCGTGAGCGAAGCGGGAGCCCACCGCCGAAATCCTGACCCTGAGCACGGCGAAGGGGAAGGATCCCGCATCACTTTCCGCCCAATACGAGCTTCGCAATCGTTGCCAACTGCATGTTCGACGTGCCTTCGTAGATCTTGCCGATCTTCGAGTCGCGCCAGTACTTCTCCACCGGGTAATCCTTGGTGAAACCGTAGCCGCCGTAGATCTCGATGGCCAGCGAGGCCACGCGCTCCGCCACCTGGGAAGCGTAGAGCTTGGTCATGGCGGCTTCCTTCACGAAGTTCATGCCCGCGTCTTTCATGCGCGCCGAGTTGTAGACCATCATGCGGGTGGCCTCGATCTCCGTGGCCATCTGCGCCAGCTGGAACTGGACGCCCTGGAACTCGGAGATGGTCTTGCCGAACTGCTTGCGTTCCTGGGAGTAGCGGGCGGCCGCATCCCAGGCGCCGCGGGCGACGCCCAGCATCTGCGCCCCGATGCCGATGCGCCCCTCGTTCAGGGTCTCGATAGCGATCTTGTAGCCCTTGCCGGCCTCGCCGAGCACGTTGGCGCGGGGCACTTTGCAGTCCTCCAGGATCAGCTCGCAGGTCGAGGACGCCCGGATGCCGAGCTTGTCTTCCTTCTTGCCCACGGTGAAGCCGGGGAAGTCCTTCTCCACCAGGAAGGCGGTGATGCCTTTGTATCCGGCATTGAAATCGATGTTGGCGAAGATGATGAACAGCCCGGCTTCCTTGCCGTTGGTGATCCAGAGCTTGCGGCCGTTGAGGACGTAGTCGCTGCCCTTCAGTTCGGCCTTGGTGGCCAGGGCGAAAGCGTCGGAGCCGGAACCGGCCTCGCTGAGGGCGTAGGCGCCGACCATATCGGCGCACATCCTGGGCAGGTAGCGCTTCTTCTGCTCGTCGGTGGCCCAGCGCAGCAGGGCGTTGTTGACCAGCGTGTTCTGCACGTCCACGACCACGCCGGCGGAGGCGTCCACCCGCGAGAGCTCCTCTACGGCGAGGATGGCCTCGAAGAACTTGCCGCCGCCCCCGCCGAATTGCTCGGGGATCTCGATGCCCATCAGCCCGAGCTGGAAGAACTGCTCGAGCAACCCGTGATCGAAGACGCCTTTCTCGTCCATCTCACGGGAAAGGGGACGGATCTTCTCGTCGGCGAATTGCCGCACGTTGTCCCGGAACAGGACTTCGTCCTCGGTGAGCGCGACCAGCGGGGCGGGCGCCGTTTCCTTTTGCAAAGTGGTTTCAGCCATATGAAGACCTCACGGATAAGAATGCCAAACCCACAATTTTACACTTCGGAATTGTGATTTGCGACGAGGGACCCGGAACTACTTGCGGCGATAGACCACGCGCAGGGAATCGTCTTCCAGGATGCGGTGGATCTGGTTGCGGGCATGCACCGCCCAAGGGCCGGAGGTGTCGAGCTTCACGTAGGCGCGCCAATGGGGCAGGGCATGGCGCGGCTGTTTCAGCTTCTCGTAAGCCAGGGCCAGGTTGTAGTGCGCGTCGGCGTAGGTGGGAGCCAGCAGCAGTGCTTGCTTGTAGGAGCGGATGGCTTCCTGCAGCCGCCCGGTCTCGTCCAGCACGTTCCCCAAGTCGAAATAGGCCAGGGCGTACTTGGGATCGGCCTCCACCGCCTTACGATAGTGCTCCTCCGCCTGGGTGTAGTTCTGGCGGTTGTAGTACAGCGTGCCCAGGTTGATGTGGGCGGCGGCGTGGACGGGATCGAGCTCGATAGCCCGTTCGTAGGCCTCGATGGCCTCCTGTTGCGAGGCCGGGTCGTCTTCCAGCGAGATACCCTTGGCGAACCACTCCGCCCCGGTCTCCGCCGAGCGCATGCTCTTGACCTTGGCCGACACCACGGCGCGGCGGTCGTAATCCATGACCAGCTGTCCGGACATCGGTTCCACCGCCATGCCTTCGTGGCGGAAGGCGATGCGGCCCCGGGTGGAGAAGGTGCCGGCTTCCAGCAGCGGGTTCTGCATGCCGGCGGCGGCCTTTTGCATGGCCTGGAGGGACTCGCGGATCATGGCCGGGCGCACCTTGCGGGCGCTCAGGTCACGCAGTTTCTTCAATTGCAGGAGTTCGAAGAAGGAATAGTCCTCGCCGGGCGCGATCAAACCGGCTTTTTCCCATCCGGCGAGTTGGCGCGCCGACATGCGCAGGATCCGCAGGACGTCCGCTCGTGCGTATCGGGTCACTGTATGCGGTTGTGGCCTAACAAGATGCATTATGGGGAGACTGCCTGAGGATTAGCAAGTGGAAAAACTGTGGAATAGCCGGCAGTAACCAGGGGCAAATTACGTCCGGGGGTACGTGCCGAGGCTGATGCGTTCTAAAGGAGTACTCAGTACTCAGCGTGGGCCTGGGTCAGGGCGAGAGGCGGCGGATTGCTTTACGCATCCGGCCCAAGCAACTAAAATCGAGATGAGAGGTGCGCTGCTGCGTCTCTTCCTTCCGCCGGGCCGACGTAGCTCAGTTGGTAGAGCAGTCGATTCGTAATCGACAGGTCATCGGTTCAAGTCCGATCGTCGGCTCCATCTTCTTCGAAACCCCAGGAGTAGCTTGTCGCTCACTGAAAAATGCGGCACACTCAGGCAACGATGTCCTCGTCCGTGACCAGTTCCCCGGAAGCCATGCCGCCAGCTCCTGCGCCAGGGAAGAGGAATGCCTGGGCCTTGTTGCGCGGCCTCTCGTGGCGGGTGAAGATCGCTCTCCCCCTGGTGCTGGCCGGGATCGGCTTTGTGGTGTACCTGACGGGGAAGTCCGCGACCCTGAAGTTGACCTGCCAGCACAACCTCCGTTCGGGAGAGATCCGGGTCTGGACCGACGACCAGCTGGTGTACTCGGGCAAGCTCAGCAGCACGAAGAAGAGGTTCGGACTCTTCGGCAAGACACCGCTGACGAGCGGGAAAGCGGCCACGTTCTCGCATACGGTGAAGGTGCCCGACGGGCCGCACAAGCTGCGCATCCAGGTGGTGGGCGAGGGCTACGATGCATCGCGCGTGATCCCGGTGGACTTCAGTCCCGACACGCAATCCACGGTCTCCATCAACGCGCTGAGCCGCAATCTGCAAGTCAACTGGAAGGACACCCAATTCCTCCCGGCGAGCGGCGAGACGCCCTGGTACCTGCGTTACGGGAAAGCGCTGTTCATCACTTTGTTCGGCTCGGTCATCTCTGCCGTGATGGGGATGGTGGTGAAGGAGATCCTGGAAAAGTTGCGCCAGCCGGCGCGCACGTAGACGAGATCGAGGGAGAAACGAAAAGACCGCTCTGGCAATGAGCGGCCTTTCCTTCTAGGGAGAATAGTTCCAACAGAAGTTTCGCCGTCAGAACTTTCTGGCGAAATCTTATGAGGGGGCTAAATGGGGTGTCAAGGATTTTTTGGAGAATAAATCCCTTTATTCTCAATGACTTACAAGAATAGCCAACTTTTCCCAATAATGGCCGGAAACCGCCCGGATGGCCGGGAATCCAGAAGTAAGCACTTGAAATTAAACCACTTACAAGCTATTACCGGAGATTGAGGCGGATGATCTCGACGTCCTCCGGGCGGTCGAAGACGCGATCGGGGAAGAGGCGCTTGAGCACCACGCGGACACCGCCGAACATCACGCCCAGCACCAGCGCGAACAGCAACACGACGCCGATGAGGACGAAGATGTTCACGATCAGATTGCCGATGTTGTCGCGCTTGCTGAGCGAAGTGGCTTCGTTCCAGGTGACGTCGGCTTCGTAGTTGATGGCAGCGAGCAGAGACTTCGCTTCCTTCGAGGAGATGTCGCCGGTGACCAGGGCGAGTAGAGGGCCGCTGCGCTTGAGGTTGAGCTCGGGCCCGGGAGTCGCGCCGGCTTGGATGGCGCGCAGGCGCTCGCCGGCGATCGCCGGCGTGGGATACGAGATGAGGGTGAGCGTCGCCACGCCTTGCGACGTCGAGTACTTGCCCAGCACGACCTCGGCGCCTTTGCTGAAGTCCACCAGCTGCGGCGAGAGCGGCGCCCCTACGGCATCGAGCCCGACCGGCCCAAGGACATAGCGGGCGGAGTGGCGGATGTAGGCCTGCCTGGGCAAATAGAGCGGCAAGGTCGGGGGCTTGCTGGACTCACCGGAGGCGACGGGCAGTGCTTTGGCAAGGTCGCGCAGCTCCGCTGCCGACATCGCGGTCACCCGATCGAAGACCGCGTCCGCCAGGATGTTGCCGCGGTAGAACAGGACGTGGTTGTTCTCCGAGGCGCCCTGTTCGCCGATGCTCTCGGTCTGCATGTCGCCGCGCTTGTAAAAGGTGAAGGCCCCGTAGGCGCCGGAGGTGTCGGCGAAGCGGGCGGCCTTGACGCTCAACTTGCGCCCCGCCTGGGAGTAGGTCGCGGCTTCGAAGCCGGTAAACCCGTACTCCTTGAGCAGCGGCCCGTTGGCCGCGTCGGCCTGAGAGGGATCGGTGCTGGCGCGCAGGTCCCCCCTCTGCCAGCCGGCGAAGACGTCGGGCAGCAGGGGCGCGGGCTTGTCGGCGGCGAAGGCGCAGGAAGCCAGCGCGAGCGCCAGAGCCAGGACTGTGAACAGACGGGACATTAGGGACAGCAAAACTTCCTACTTACTTTAGACAACCAACCGGGATAGAAAGATTCTACGCCTTGCCCCGCAGAAGAAATCGCCCCACTGCCGTGGGGCTCTCGAGGAGCTGCAAGCCGTAGGTCCTCACGCTCATCCCTAACGGGATCTCGCTCAGGATGACAAATGAAGGGGTCGCTTACTGGCCGGAGTCCTTGTTCAGCTTGGCGGCCACCTTCACCCCTGACAGGCCGCTGACGTACTTGGCCATGCCGCGGTAGAGGGATTCGGCGATCTTCTGCCGCCATTCCGGGGTCATCAGCTTTTTCTCGTCGGCCGGATTGCTGACGAAGGAGACCTCCGCCAGGATGGAGGGCATGTTGGCGCCGATGAGGACGATGAAGGGCGCCTTCTTGACCCCGCGGTTGCGCATGGAGGAGCTTCTCGTGGAAAGCCCCGTCGCCAGGGACTTCTGCACGTCGGTGGCGAACTCCCGCGATTCCTCGATCTTCTCCTTGAGCGCGATCTTCTTCACCAGGTCCTGAAGCTCGTGAATGGACTTCTCCGAAACCGCGTTCTCGCGCGCCGCCACTTCCAGGGCGTCGGCCGAGGAGGTGAAGTTCAGGTAGTAGGTCTCGACGCCGCGGGCGGAAGAGTCACTGCTGGAGTTGGCGTGGATGGAGATGAACAGGTCCGCCTCCTCCTTGTTGGCGATGGCGGTGCGCGTCTCCAGGGGCACGAAGGTGTCGTCGTCGCGGGTGTAGACCACCTCGGCGCCCATGCGGTTCTCCAAGAGCTTGCCCAGGCGCAGGGCGACGTCGAGCACCAGGTCCTTCTCCTCCAGGCCCTTGGGGCCGACGGTACCGGTGTCATGGCCGCCATGGCCGGCGTCCACCACGATGCGGCCGATCTTCAGCCCCAGCGCCCGGATCAGCGACCGCTCGCCGTTGGCGGCGGGCTGAGCCTCGCGGGCGTTGGGGTCCTGCACCGCCCCTGTCTTGGAATGACGCTTGCCCTTGGAACGCGGGGCCACGGCTTCAAAAGTCGGACCGGTCGTGGGCTTGGCGGTGTCCTTGACGGTGGGTTCCGACTTGGCGATGTCCGGCGCAGCAGCATCATCAATGACCTTGGCGGCTGTTTCCTTGGCTTTCTCTTTCACGGCGGGCGCAGGCTCCGCCGGCTTGCTCCTGGCGGGGGAAGGCGCCGGAGCTTCCGCAGCCTTGGCTTCCTTGGCCGTGGGCTCGGACTTCTTGGCCTCAGGCTTGCTCTCGGCCGGCTTGACCGCCTCTTTGACGGTGTTCTTCGCTTCCGGCGTCGGAGGTTGGGCCTTGGCCATCATCTTGGGCTGCTGGCGGCCGTGGATGTCGACGACCAGCCGGTAAGGATCCGGCAGCAGGAAGGCGGAGTACTCGGCCAGCTCATCCACTTCCAGCACGACCCGGGTGATGCCTCGCTGGTAGGGGGCGACGCGGATCTTCTTCAGGAACCCGTCCTCAACGTCGAAGGTCTTGCCGACCAGTTCGGAGGCCAGCTTGGTGTCGTGCAGGTCGAAAAAGATGCGGTCGGGGCCGGAGACCCGTCCGGCTTCGTACTTGACCTCCTGCTCCAGGTCGATGGCCACGCGGGTGTAATCAGGCGTGGACCAGTGGCGGATGCCGGTCACCAGGGGCAGGCCGGAACGGGCCTTGGCGGGCGCCGGCTGCTCGTCTGCCTCCTTGGCTTGCTCCTCGGGCAGCTGCTTCCTGGGCGCAGGGGCAGGCTTCTTCTTGCCAGCGTTCTTGGGCGCATCGATCTCCTCGATCTCGGCCCTGGCCTGCTCCGCCAGGCGGCTGGAAGGGTAATGCTTCAGGAATTCCTGGAAGGTCGCCTTGGCCTGGATCGGATCGTCGAGGTCCTGGTGATAGATCTGGCCGATGGTGAACAGCGCCTCCGCGCGGTACCTGCTCCCGGGATACTCGCGGCGCAGAAACTCGTACTGCTTGATGGCGTCCTTTGAGGATTTCGGGTCGTCGAAGACGCGCCCGGACTCGGCGAGCAGTTCAGCCACGGCCACCACGCTCTCATTGGCCTTGGGGGATGTGGGAGCCACGTAATAGACCTTGCGGAAGGCGTCGGTGACGCGCTGGTAATCGCGGCGGGTGCGCTGGGCGGTGGGCTTGCCGTTCAGCGCCTCGCGCATCCGGAGGGCGGTCTCGAACTGGGTGCGCGCGGTCTGTTTCTTCTGCTTGACGTTCCTGGTTGCTGCGGGAACGGCAAGACTCAGGAGCAGCAGGACGGCCAGCCCGCGCGAGACCAGTCGCATTGGACCCACGGTCACAGTCAGTTGCTTCGATTCGCCAAGAGCCGAAAAAGCTGTATCCCCGCCCTACTCGTTCGTGATCACCAGCACGCCATCGGCGCCGCGGTACATGCGGATGGGCGCCACGGTGGGGCCGGTGAGCAGCACGTCCCCCGCTCCGTAAAGCGACTTGATCTTGCGTACGTAGCTCCGGGTTTCCGCGTAAGGCGGCACGCCGTTGCTGCGATCCACCGCCCCGGCGCCCGCGTTGTACGCCGCCAGCGAGCGGTTCAGATCGCCGTTATAGGTATCAAGGAGCTGCTTCAGGTGGCGGACCCCGGCCTCCACGTTCTGTTGCGGGTCGTAGGGGTTGCTCACGTTCAGCGAGCGGGCGGTGCCCGGCATGAGCTGCATGAGGCCCATGGCCCCCTTGCGCGAACGGGCGCTGGGATTGAAGTTCGACTCCACCTTGATGACGGCCCGGACCAGGTTCACGTCCACGTTATGGCGGGCGGCGGCGTCAGCAATGATCTTGTCCAGTTCCGCCGAGCTGATGGCGCGGGTGCCGATCAACTCCCGGTTGTCGGGGCTGACGTCGGAATCGGCGAGTGGCTGGCCGGGCTCCCGCGCCGGCGCCGCGCCCAGGAACTGCTGCACCTCCGCAGCGGCGGAGCGTGCGGCGCGCATGGCTCCGCGAGTGGGCGCAGGGACCCGCTTCCAGCCCTTCTCCGAGCGGCTCCAGTACACCAGCACGCTGGCGCGCTGGGCCGGCGGCGGCATCGCCGTAGGAGCGTCGACGTAGACCTTGTGTCCGTTCTCCTGCACCGCGACGATGCCCTTGTCGGAGCCGAGCGCGGGCCGCGCTGCCAGGATACATGCAGCCGTGCAGACAGAGGCCAGGATGCCCGCGTAAGTGCGGGGCGACAGCCCGGACTTTGAAATTTGGCTCATCCGCGAAACCGGCACGGCGGCGCGACAGGGCCGGGCCGCCAGACCTATCCTGGCAGAAAAGTCCAGAGGTGGCTGGATTATATGATGGAGAGAGCGGGGGAGCAATCGGATAGTTACAGGGCATCGAGGGAGTGAAGACCGACGATCTCCGGGCAAAAACCGGCAAAACAGGGAAGCCGGGTCGCGACCGGTTACGGAAGGGGGCGGCCTTCGGTCCCCAGAAGGCGTCATGCTGAGCGCTCTTAGGCGCGAAGCATCTCGCGCGCCGCAGGCGAGGTCCTTCGGGGGCTGAAAGCCCCTCAGGATGGCGCCGCGCTTACTTGAACGCCTTCTTCAACAGCGCGATCTGGCCGGCGTGATAGAGGTCGTGTTGCACGACCCCGAGCAGCATGAACTCGAAGCTGTAGGGCTTGCCGGGGACGGCATCGGCCAGGCGCGACTCGGGCAGCCTCTCCACGGCCGCGAGCAGGGCATCGTGGGTGCGGCGCAGGGACTCCACGGCCCGCTGCCAGGCGGCCTCGCTCTGGTCGGAGATGGCGGGGTAGTCTTCGGCGGCGGTGGGCTCCAGCGCCTCGCCTTTGAGGCGCCGGGTCACGACGCTCGACCAGGTCGTCAGGTGCAGCACCAGCTCCCAGATGCTGTGCGCGCCGGAGAGGGGCTTGGCCGCCGCCTGCCGGGCGGTGACCCCTTTCAGGATCTCCATGACGGCAGGACCATGCCAAGCGTCGCCATCGAAGCTGCGTCGCATCTGATCGGTGATGGTGGCGAGTGCCGCCATGTGCCCCCGTGAAGACCGCAAGAATATACTAGCGGGGCCTCATGCCTGAAGCTCCACAGGAACCGGCGGCCGAGACGCTGATGCTGCGCGGGTTCTGGTATCCGGCGCTGCGCAGCGACCGGGTGCACGGGCGGCGCATGGTGACGGCCATGCTGCTCGGCATCCCGCTGGTGCTGGGGCGCAACGACCGTCGCCAGGCCTTCGCCCTGCGCGATTCCTGCCCCCACCGGGCCATGCCGCTCTCGCGCGGCTGGTTCGACGGGCAGGAGGTGCAGTGTTCCTATCACGGCTGGAAGTTCGAGCCCGTGAGCGGCCGATGCAACGAGATCCCTTCATTGGTTCCGGGGCAGGCGCTCGATGTCTCCAGAATCTACGCCACGGCCTTTCCCTGCCGCGAGCAGGATGGCTTCTTCTGGGTGTACGTGCCGGAGGGGGAGAAGCTCCGCGGAGACCGGGAGCAGGCGGGCGAACCGCCGAAGCTCCCCACCTTCAGCAAGAAGTACAGGCTGACGTTCCTGTCCGCCGACCTGCCGGTGAACGTGGACCACGGGATCATCGGGCTGATGGACCCGGCGCACGGGCCGTTCGTCCACCAAGCCTGGTGGTGGCGGACGCGGCACAGCATCCATGAGAAGCAGAAGGCCTTCGAGCCCATCGCCAACGGCTTCCGCATGAGCGCCCACGCGCCATCGTCGAACAGCGCGCCCTACAAGCTGCTGCGGGCCTACGCCAAGGCTGACGCCATCACCACCACTATCGATTTCGTACTGCCCAACTGCCGCTACGAAACCATCCACGCGGGCAAGTACTGGTTCTCGACCCTGACTACGGTCACGCCCATCACGGCGAGCACCTGCCGCATCGATGTGCGGGCGGCGTGGAACATCTTCCGCTTCGTGCCCGGCGCGCTGAGCGTCTTCCGTTACTTCGGGGAGAAGTTCATGGAGCAGGACCGGCGCACCATGGAGATGCAGGCGGAAGGCCTGAAACGCCAGTCGGCGATGATGCTGAT
>Ga0335070_10002773_pt1 | contig 20358 bp, 18 predicted proteins | sample Lox_Sample_13_FD_206722 | JGI IMG/M metagenome (GOLD analysis project Ga0335070, IMG submission 206722) | Soil microbial communities from Loxahatchee National Wildlife Refuge, Florida, United States - Lox_Sample_1.3 | ecosystem: Environmental > Terrestrial > Soil > Wetlands | place: USA...
CCTGCCCAGCTACACCTCCTCTGCCTGGTATCACAAGAAGCTGCCGCCCGACTTGCAACAGAAGGACCTCGCCAGCGTGTTGGCCGAGTCTGAGCAATTTGCCGCGGGTGCCTATGCCAACGCCCTGGAGAAGGGCGACAGCCTCAGCCCGCAGGAGCGCCAGAGCCTGGTCGATCAAGTCGCGCGCTACACCGGACTGGACCGCAGTGTGGTTGATTTAAATGACTTGCGGCTGAAGCAAGGGGTGTTCTGCCGTGAACTGCTGAAGGGCCAGCGCCTGATGATTGGTCGGCTCGACAGCCGCTTCACTGGCGATGAACTTTCCCAGGTGCGGGGCGAAGGCCAGTTCTGGGACCCCTCGATGGCCGTGATTCGTCCGCCCTTTACTGCCACGTTCAACAACTATGTGCGCGGTGACCTGGGCTTCAAGAGCGATCTGGAGTACTACGTCCTCGGCGGCGGGGTCGGCGAGTGGGACTGGGGCTCAGCAGGCGAAGGTTTTCCCGACACCAGCGAGGCGCTTCGCCTGGCCTTTGTCAAGAACCCGTACATGAAGTTGTTTGTCGCTTCGGGTTACTTCGATCTGGCGACTCCGTTTTTCGCCACCCGGTACACGCTGGACCACATGAACCTGACGCTCCAGCAGCACCAGAAGATCACCCTCGGCTACTACGATGCGGGACACATGATGTACATCAAGAGCGACGCGCTCGGTCGACTGAAGAAGGATGTGGGCGGGTTCCTGGCGAACGCGCTGCAATGAAGGCGGTGGCAGGATTCCCATCGCACCCCAACTGCCGGTGGCTTTGACTTCCGAAATCCGATTTTCAGCGAACTGGACACAGCAAAGCCCTCAATGTCCAAGTCGCCGGCGACCTGCGGTCCAGCTACGACACGCACCTACCCATCCCACCCATCAGTGTTCAAGAATGGACGCATTCCTCCAAGCTGGACAATCGTGCGGCTCAGCACCATCGGTCAAGCAGTCCCATGTGATTTGATTGCACGAACTTACCCGTTGAGCGAAGTGGTGATGCACTTGCGCTTGTGCTGTACGATTCCGTCAAGCGTCGGGAGGCCAATGTGAGCTCCGTGTTGCAGGACCTGCGATTAGCCCTTCGCCAGATGCGCCGTTCGCCCGGCTTTGCCATCACGGCCGTCTTCATCCTGGCGCTTGGGATTGCTGCCAATGTCATCGTTTTCGGCGTGCTGCAGGCGATGATCCTCAGACCCTTGGATGTGCCGAATCCAGACCGGGTGATGACGTTTGCGCCTCACGTTGCTGACTATCCGATTTTCTCCTATCCGGAAGTGCGCGATGTGCGCGATGGCAATACGGTGTTTTCGGCCGTTGCCGCGGATACGATCCAGATGTTTGGCTTGGAAGCCGACGGCGTCACCCGCCCAGTCTGGGGATACACCGTAAGCGGGCAATACTTCGAGGTCGTCGGCATCAAGCCCTTCCTCGGCCGTCTGCTTGAGCGTAGCGATGACGACCATCCCGGGGCCTCAGAAGTTGCCGTGCTTACCTTCGCGGCGTGGAAGAGTGATTTTGCCGCAGACCCCGATATCGTGGGAAAGACAGTCCGCATTAACAAGCGTCCTTACACGATCGTCGGCGTTACACCGGAAGGCTTCTACGGAACGGAGAAATTCCTGCAGCCCGAAATCTTCGTTCCGCTGGCGAATGAAGGATTGCTGGAAGGGGTCAACTGGCTGGAATCGCGGAGCGAGAAGAGGGTCTTCCCCATCGTGCGCATCAAGGACGGCATCTCTCTCACTCAGGTGCAAGCCGAACTCGACACGATTGCCGCCCGCATTCGGCAGCAGAACCCAAAGGAAGAAGACGACCTGGAATACAAACTGGCCCGTGCTGGTATAGTTGGTGACTTTCTCGGCGGGGCGGCGCGGCGCTTTCTCTCTGGAGTCATGGCACTGGCCGGCATTGTGTTGCTTGCCGCCTGTGCCAATCTCGGCAGCCTGTTTGCAGCTCGCACCGCCGACCGCACGCGCGAGATTGCCATCCGCCTGGCCGTTGGATCGAGCCGCTGGCGCGTTCTGCGCCAGGTGCTGGTCGAGGCCCTGGTGGTTTCGGTCATCGGAGGCGCATTTGCCTGCGGTTTAGCTTGGGTCGCTCTCCGCGGCCTGGCCAAGTGGCATCCACCCACCGACTACCCCATGCGGTTCCTGGTCGAGCCGCAGCCCGTGTTGGTCCTGGTTGCGTTGTTGATCTCGGTAATCGCCGGCGTTGTGTTCGGAGTGATGCCGCTGCGGCAGATCTTCAAGGCCGATCCCAACGATGCCATTAAGAGCGGTGGAAGCCAAACAGGCGGAGGACGCCGCTGGGCGCTGCGCGATGTCCTGCTGGCGGCGCAGATCGCGCTCTGCTGCGTCACTATCACGGCTGCGTTCGTCTCGCTGCGTGGCCTGGCCAGAACCATGACGGCCGACCTGGGCTTCAATCCCAAGAACGCCGTGCTCGCGACATTCGATCTCAGTCAGGCCGCTTATTCCACCGTGGCTGCCGACCAGTTTCAGCGCCAGTTGCAGGAGCGGCTGTCGCAACTCCCGGGAGTGGAAGCCGTAGGCTACGCCAACACCACGCCTACGACCGGAGACAATGCCACTCCTCCGGTTTATTCGCAACGGACTTCCGATTTCCGGCCCTCCAACGCAGCGTTTTATATTTTTGAGTACGACGTCTCGCCCGGATATCTGGCCGCCTGCGCGACTCCACTACTCTCCGGACGCGATGTCAGCTTCAGCGACACGGCGAACACCCCAGCGGTTGCGGTGGTGAATCAGGAGTTCGCCCGCCGCCTCTTTCAGTTGGACAAGGTTCACGCCGGCAACGCCGTCGGCCGCTACTTCAAGAGCCAATCCGGCGTGTCCATCCAGATCGTGGGCATCGCCGCCGATGGCAAATATTTCCTGGTCAGTGAGACTCCGAGGGCCGCGGCGTACTTTCCGATCTCGCAGCGCCCAACTCCGGAAACATCGCTCGTCGTCCGCACCCGGCCTGATCCCAGGGGCGCGGCCACGAATGACATGGCAGCCACGGTACGCAAGATGGTCCGCGATCTCGACCCCGCCGTTCCTATCCGGACATCGGCCGATTGGAGAAGCCAGCTTGCCATGAGTTTCTTCCCCGCCCAAGTGGCTACCATCGCCCTCGGCTTGTTCGGAGCTTTTGGACTGCTGCTCTCCGTCACCGGAACCTTCGGCCTGGCGTCTTATACGGTCGGCAAGCGGATGCGCGAGCTGAGTATTCGCGTCGCGCTCGGAGCGCAGGCGAGGCAGGTTCTCGCCGCCGCGCTGGGTCGGATGCTAGTCCTGCTGGCCAGCGGGTCAGTGGCTGGGTTGTTGCTCGGCGTCGCTGCGAGCCGACTACTTTCGGTCATCGTCTTCCAGGCGACCGCACAAGATCCCTTTGTAATTGCGGCTGTTGCTTTCACCATATTGCTCACCGGCTCGCTCTCGGTGGCGGGCCCGGTGCGCCGCGCCCTGCGAGTCGATCCGGCGAACGTGCTTCGCGAACTGTAGCCTCGTAGCCAGCTTTAATCAGAGAGGGACCCATCAGACGCAACAGGATTTGCCGCACACAGACGAACGGGTGAATTGTGACCGGTCACGGTGTACACTAAGCGACATCACGGTGGGGTTTCACGTGTCTACCAGTCCACACTTATTCCGCTCTCATCCCAATCTCAGCGATGAAGTGAATCGCAACCTGGTTCAATCCGAAATTGAAGGGGGCGTGTTCCTCAACGATTTGCCACCTTCGACCGTGCTCGAGATTGAAACTCAGAACCACTGTTACCAGGTTGTGCTTCTCGGTGACAACAACGCGCTTATCTCGGGACATCCCAAGTACTGTCCAGAACCAATCCGGGTGGCCATTGCGGGTTCGACCTGGGGCGGCTCCATGCTGAAACGTCGTTACGTCGGTCGCGGTATGCATATGGAATTTCGTCATCCCGAGTACCAGGCCCCGATTGTGACCTCACGTGTCCAGGAAATCCGCGAGCCACAGGTGAAGCAGGTCCAGGATCAATTTATGAATGTAGATCGCCGCCGCTGACTTGCCGTTTCCTGCAATGCCGCATGCGATCTCACCAATAGTTAGAGCGTGTTTCAAAAAGGCGGTTTGAAAGGGCACGGCTTCAGCCGTGCCGTTCCGGGTCGCTTCTAACCTGGGCTTTAGCCCCTGAGGGAACAAGCGGTTCGTCGTCAGGCGATTGTTGAAACACGCTCTAGGCTATTGCCAGTCAAGGTTAGCTCCGCCCCAATAGCGGGGGTGGACAGGCCATGGCGCAACCAATGCGGAATTGGATTACGGGGCGCTTGTTCCGGTCATCGCAAAGTCCAACTTGGCGCCCCGTTCTAGCCTGGTTTTGGCCAAGACCGGGACTTTCTCGCTTCGGACGACTGGCAAACCCGAAACCCGACAACGCTGGCTAACCAACCTCCACCAGTCCGATTTGAGAAGGCTGGCGGAATTCGGAGGCAACCTTATGGAACTGCCCTGCATCTAACCGCCATCTCTGAGGAGGGGTAAGGAGATGCATAAGCACGTGGCTGTATTCGCAGTAGCTGCAGCTCTCGCCCTGGGCATTCTCGCCCTGGGTGCTGCGACAAAACCTGCTTCCGTGGCCGGATCCTGGCAAGTTGACACCCGCCATTCCGCTGCGCAGCTTATCACCGACGGAACGACAAATTACGGAAAGACGAAACTGGACTATACCCTTGGTTTCGCAAGGTTGAACGGCAGTCTGAAAATCGACGACGATCCCACAAAATCCAATATCGTCTTCAGGTTCTATCCGGCTCACGGTATGGAACCTGCCATTTCTGAAAATGGAAAATTCCTGAGCCAATGGGTGGAAGACGAGGCCAATCACACGCTGGTGTGCTTTCATTCCAAGACGGTCCAGCGGACCGCTGACGGCCGGCTGCAAGCCACAGGTGACCTGACTCTGACACGCGTTGATCGCAACGTACAGGTGCAGCCTGATGAAGCATATTCCGGGCCCGTGTATGGCCCTCCCATAATCCACCGCGTTTCGCGCGAAGCCACTTTCGTTTTCGACCTCCCGGCCGCCAATGGGAGCGGATCGAAAGACGGCGAGCTCCAGGCATCGGCCTCGACAAGTGTGAACCACGAGGGGTTCCCCCAGTTGTTGACGGCCGTAGTCGCTACCTTCTGGCCGCCCGTGGTTCAAGATCGAAAGTGTCAAAACCCTGCCAATGTGAGTGAGGATTATCGCGGCTACCGATGCACTGGAACGTTTATGGAAGCTACTGGCCTTCCCCCAGCGCCTGTCACCCAGGTTGGTGAGGACTACTCAGGTCCCCCCTCGGATTTCAATGCCGTCACCGGAAGCCACCTTACTATTCTCCTTCACATGCGGTTGACGGCGAAGGCCTCGGGAGAATCGGCGGGAGGTATCCACTAGGTTCCATTTCGGGAACAACTGGTTACCCTCGTCATATCGGACTGCTGATTTTTCATGCCCGCTGCCCGCAGAGCATCGTCGCGCATCGGCCTTACCGGCGGGCGGCCCGGCGCATCGAAACGCGAATCACTTTCGCGTTTGGGAACATGGCTCTTTTCATAATCCGCCGGCTCAAGACACAAATTTGGGCCGCCCGCCCACACCCGTCTCCTGTTACCCTATCCCTTCATGTCGATTAAGTTCAGCCACCGGCCAGGGCTTATCGCCTACATCACCTGCGGCGATCCCAGCCTCGAAGTCTCACGCGATGTTGCACTTGCAGCCATCGAGTCAGGCGCCGACGTCATCGAATTGGGCGTCCCCTTCAGCGACCCCGTCGCCGACGGCCCCGTCATCCAGCGCGCGAGTGAGCGAGCCATCGCGCAACGCACTGATTTGGCTGGAGTTATCGACATCGCCCGCCAAATTCGCCAGCATTCGCAAGTCGGTCTGATCATCTTTAGTTATCTCAATCCCATCCTGCAGTTCGGCCTCGACAACTTCTGCCAATCTGCTGCAAACACAGGAGTTGACGGCGCCCTGGTCACCGACCTTCCCGTGGAAGAAGCAACGGATTATCTGCGAGCGATGAACACGCACAAACTAGCGCCCGTATTTCTGGCCGCGCCGACCAGCACCGACGAACGCCTGAAGTCCGTCGCAAGGTATTCAAAGGGCTTCGTTTACGCCATCTCGCGCACCGGAATTACCGGAGCGCGTCAGGAAGTCGCCGACGATGCGCGCGCGCTGGTGCAACGCTTGCGCGCGTTCACCAAGCTGCCGATTGCCATTGGCTTCGGCGTCTCGACTCCGGAACAGTTTGCGGAGGTCGGACAGTTCGCCGATGCGGCCGTCATCGGCAGCGCGATCGTGCAGCGGATCGAACGAAATCCAGGACGCGAAGCGGCGGCTGTGTCAGAATTTCTGAAAGGGTTGCGGCACGGCTGAAGCCGTAGTTATAAATCATTGACGACCATGGACATAGCGGAATGGCGGCGCAAAATCGACGAACTCGACCGGCGACTGGTGGCGTTGATCAATGAGCGCGCGCGCTGCGCCGAAGAGATCGGCAAGCTCAAACGCAACTCGAGCCTGCCGATTTACGAGCCTGACCGCGAGCGCATCATCTTCGAGAACATACGGCGCGAGAACCACGGGCCGCTGACCGACATACAGTTGCGGCAGATTTATGAGCGCCTGGTGGATGTGATGCGCCAGATCCAGAGCGACGAGATCGTTCCCCAGCGCGTCTCGGAACGCAGCGGCGAGCCGACGGAGATGGAACCGAATGACTAAAAGAAGCAACTAGCAGTTAGCGCCTTGCTCCTACTGTGGTCGGCAATCGCGGTTGCAACCAGTTGCTGATTGCTAATGGGGCTAGTTGCTCACAGGAGACTCTTTTCGAATGATTGTTGCGATGTTGGAAACCGCCAGCGAAGACCAGATTCAGGACGTGACCGATCACCTGATGCGGATGGGCTTCGCGGTGCACCGCACCACCGGGGCGCGCCAATCGGTGCTGGCCGCGGTTGGCAAACGGATTGACTTTGATACCCGCGACCTCGAGGTGCTGCCCGGCGTTGAGAAGGTGCACCGCATCAGCGCGCCCTACAAGCTGGTTGGCCGCCAATTCCGTCCGCACGACACAGTCATCAAGTTTCCCAACGGGGTCGAGATTGGCGGCAAAGAAGTCGTCGTGATGGCTGGCCCGTGCTCAGTGGAATCGCGCGAGCAGCTTTTCTCCGCTGCCGAAAAGGTCTCCAAAGCCGGCGCGAAGGTGCTGCGCGGAGGCGCATTCAAGCCGCGCAGCTCGCCGTACACGTTCCAGGGACTCGGGCTCGAAGCGCTCAAGCTGCTGCGCGAGGCAGCCGACGCCCACGGGCTGCTGGTCATTAGCGAGGTCATGGAAATCTCCCAGATCGACTTGATGATGCCTTACGTGGACATCTTCCAGTCGGGCGCGCGCAATATGCAGAACTTCAACCTGCTGCGCGAGTTGGGCAAGGTGCGCAAGCCGGTGCTGATGAAGCGCGGCATCGCGGCCACCATCGAGGAGATGCTGCTCTCGGCGGAGTACATCATGTCGGGCGGCAACTACGATGTGATTCTGTGCGAGCGCGGTATTCGCACGTTTGAGACGTACACGCGCAATACGCTCGACATCTCGGCGATTCCCATTGTGCACAAGTTGTCGCACCTGCCGATTACGTCGGACCCTTCGCACGGCACGGGTTTGCGTGACAAAGTTGCGCCCATGGCATGTGCATCGCTGGCGGCGGGAGCGGACGCGCTGTTGATCGAAGTGCATCCCGATCCCGATCACGCATTGTCGGATGGCGCTCAGTCGCTGTTTCCCGAGCAGTTTGCGGAGTTGATGCAGCGCCTGCGGATGATTGCGCCGGCGGTGGGGAGGACGATGTAGCGTCCGTGTCCTCGCGGGCTAAAGCCCGCTCGGGGTGACAATAATTCGGGCGTGTCGGCACGGCTGAAGCCGTGCCCTGATACGAAGCCGCCAGACCCCGCCCTACGCCGCGCTGCGCGCGTCGTAGAACGGGGCACCCACTTGTTTGAGATTTCCAATGCCAATTGGACAAATCACGATTGTCGGGACGGGGCTGATCGGCGGCTCGCTCGGGCTGGCCCTGCGTCAGCTTGGTTTCGCCGGGACCATTGTTGGCTGCGACAAGCGCGCGGTGCTCGAAACGGCGATGGAGCGCAAAGCCATCGATCGCGCTGAAGCTGACCTCGAACGCGCTGTTGCTGGCAGTGACGTCATCGTCTTCGCCACGCCAGTGGGAACCATCCTGTCGCAGTTTGAGGCTATCGCGCCGACACTGCATCCCTCCACCCTCATCACCGACACCGGTAGCACCAAGCAGAAGTTGGTTGAGCGGGCACGCATGGTCTTTGGCGACGAGGCAGGGAAGCGGGTACTGCCCGGGCATCCCATGGCGGGCAAGGAGTTCAGTGGGGTGGAGCACGCCGATGCCAACCTGTTTCAGGGTGCGGTGTGGCTCATCACGCCCATCGCTGCCAACCAGCAATACACGCCGCTACAGGAAGAATTTACCGCGCTGGTGACGGCAATCGGCGCGCGAATCATCGTGCTCGATTCCGAGCGTCACGACATTGTGTGTGCGTGGATTAGCCACCTGCCGCAGATGATCTCGACCGCGCTGACCTCAGTGCTGCACGAAGAGCTGGGCGACGATGAGACCGTCACGCAGATTGGTGGCCGCGCCTTGCGCGAGATGACACGCATCGCGCACAGTCCTTATTCGATGTGGCGCGACATCGCGCTCACCAACAGCCAGAACATTGAAGACGTGATGCTTCGCTTCGAACAGCAGATGACGCACCTACGCGAGAACCTGAAGGGACCGGCGCTGAGGGAGATGTTCGAGAGCGCGAACCGGTTTGGAAGAGGTTCGTGATTTTCCATCCCACCCTATCGCCAAAGGAAGGCGATAAGGGTGGGGCACCCGGAGAAAACGGCGTTAAGATGATGGGCAGGAGGGGCCGATGGCGACCACGAAGGTGAGCCTCGAAGAGTATCTCAAGACGAGCTATCGCCCGGATGTTGAGTACATCGACGGCGAGCTACAGGAGAGGAACGTGGGAGAGATCGAGCACGCCCGGATGATTATGGCTGTACTGAAGTGGTTTGTTGGACGCAGCCAACAATGGCGGATCGAAGTTCTGCCGGACGTGCGGGTGCAGGTGAAAGCTGAACGCTTTCGCGTGCCGGATGTTTGCATCTGTGCTGCATCGAATTCAGATACGCACATCGTGACCACGGCACCATTGGTCGTGGTTGAGGTATTGTCTCCCGAGGACCGCATCGGGGACTATCGCGACCGAATCGCTGACTACCTTGGTATGGGAATTCATGGCGTTTGGATGATCGATCCAGCGACCCGCAAGGGCTGGGATTGCTCGACGGGAAACTGGGTCGAGACCGCGATATTTCGGCTTGCGGCTTCGCCGATTTATCTGGACTTGAGCGCGATCTGATGAAATAAGGGAAATAGTCTTCAACTGCGTCATCGGGTTTTCATAAGCGGATGAAGTGGCTCCACTGGGCAACTGTTCTTGGAAGGCCGGTGTCTAATTCACTAGATATGGTCCGGTTGATACTCGCAACGTTGTTGATCAGTTCGGCCGCGAATGCGTCGGCCCAATTATCGGGGAGGTTCTATTTAGACAAATCAACCTTCGCAGCGGGCGAACCAGTTTTCTTGTATTTCGAAGTCACGAACGATGGAACTGAACCGGTAAACATATTTCAAGCCGACCCCTATTCCTTCTGTTCCGGCTACCAAGTCAAGTTGCACAGTGGATCCGAATCCAACACCTCGTGCAGTCCCTATGGAGTCGCTGGAAGTTGCCTTTCCTCCGATACACTTCTGCCGGCCGGGAAGAAATACGTTCAACGACTGCTTTTGAATTTCGAGCACGACCTGAACTCACCGGGTGAATATTCAGTCGAGGTCTCTCGTGCCCTTCCCAGTGCCAGTGCAAAACTGGAGTACTACGAAGCTCCGAAAGACACGCTCGAAGTACGCGACACGCTTCATTTTGCGGTCGATTCGAATGCCACCCTGGAATCGAAAACGTTGCAACCTTGGGTCGAGCAGCTTCAGTCTCGCGATGCAAGCAAGCGACGAGAGGCGGCGCGCACCTTGGCCGGTATTGCTCCACCACAGTTGGACGACACGTTGCTCACCTTTGCTGACGTTGCCGAGTTTCGACAGTTTGCCCCTCTTGCATTTCACAGGCTGAATACGTCTCGAAGTATTGCCGCGCTCGCTAGCCTGGTAAAGCAAGCGCAGCCGGGATCGAATGAGCACTCAGAAAGCGCCCAATACCTCGCTGCGAGTGGCGATCAGCAATGGTTCCCACTCTTGCAGGAGGTTGCGATGGAGAACGCTCAGAATTCGATTTATCCCGATTATGCGGCCACACTTGGAGGCGAAAAGATGTTGCCGACGCTCATTTCTTTGATGAACTGTTCTGATCGGCAATGTGCCAGAGTCAGCGCGGTTACAGCGATGGGCTTCACGGGATCGCGCGCTGCGGTGCCGATTCTGATCGAACTGCTGAAGAACCCTGATCCCGACGTAGCTGACCGAACCCGATACGCTTTGCGGCTGTTAACCCACCGCTCGGTGAGCAAGGAGAACGCGGACAGTCCTCAGTCTGAATATCCGGCGTGGTCGCGCTGGTGGGCGCTAGAGGGTCCGTCCGCGCCGATCTACAAAGCGAGCGATTGCGGCGAGGTTACAGAACTGCACTAACGTTATAGTCAAGTCGATTTCTGGCTCGTCAACTCCTTTCGTCTTTGCCACACTGCCCCTTCGATGATTACAATCGCCCGTTCGGTGAATAACCATGTCCATGAACAAGGTGTTTGCGAGCGCAGACGAGGCAGTCGCCGACATCAACGATGGCGCGACGATCATGGTGGGCGGCTTCGGGCTGTGCGGGATTCCTGAGAACCTGATCCGCGCGATGGTGAAGAAGGGTGTGAAGAACCTCGACACCATCAGCAACAACGTTGGGGTGGACGAATTCGGCCTCGGCCTCATGCTTTACGCCGGACAGATTCGCTCACACAAGGGCAGCTACGTCGGCGAGAATCGTCTGCTCGAAGAAATGGTGCTGACGGGCAAGATCGACCTGGAGCTGATTCCGCAGGGCACGTTTGCCGAGCGCATTCGCGCGGGTGGCGCGGGGATTCCAGCGTTCTACACGCCTGCGGGCTACGGCACGGTCGTAGCTGAAGGCAAGGAGACGCGCGAGTTCGACGGGCGTCCGTATGTGCTGGAGCACGCGCTGAAGGCTGACTTCGCGCTCATCAAGGCATGGAAGGGCGACCGCTGGGGCAACCTGGTGTATCGCAAGACCGCGCGCAACTTCAATCCCATGATGGCGACGGCGGCGAAAATTACCATCGCCGAAGTGGAGCATCTGGTGGAGCCGGGAGAGATCGAGCCCGACCAGGTTCACACGCCGAGCGTGTATGTAAAGCGCATCATTCAGGGCGAGAATTATGAGAAGCGGATTGAGAGAAGAACGCTAAGAAAGCCGTAGTTCGCAGCGAACAGCAGGTCCCTCGCGGACTAAAGTCCGCTCGGGATGACAATTTAAACGGGCATTACGGCACGGCTATAGCCGTGCCCCTTCAAAACAGAGCCTTGACGCTGGTCTGAAGGCCAGCTCTACGGTGGGAGCGCCGAGAATGGCCGATACAAGACTCGACAAGCAGAAGGACACCGACAAGCGTGACCGCATCGTGCGGCGCGTCGCCCAGGAGTTGCGCGACGGCTTTTACGTCAATCTTGGCATTGGCATGCCGACGCTGGTCGCCAACTGCGTGCCTCCGGGGATGCAAGTGGTTCTGCAGAGCGAAAACGGCATGCTCGGTGTTGGTCCATACCCGCTGCCCGGCGAAGAAGACCCGGACCTCATTAATGCGGGCAAGGAGACAGTGAGTGAGTTGCCGGGCACAGCCTACTTCTCCAGCGCCGAATCGTTTGCCATGATTCGCGGCGGGCACATCGACCTGAGCGTGCTCGGTGCAATGGAAGTGGATGAGGAAGGGAACCTGGCCAACTGGATGATTCCCGGCAAAATGGTGAAGGGTATGGGAGGTGCCATGGACCTGGTCGCCAGTGCCCGGCGGGTGATCGTCGCCATGGAGCACACCACCCGCGACGGCGCTCCCAAGATCCTGAAGAAATGCACCCTGCCCATTACCGGTTTGCGCGTCGTCCACAACATCGCCACCGAGATGGCATACATTCGGGTGACCCGGTCTGGGCTGGTGTTGGAAGAGATCGCCCCTGGGCTCAGTGTTGAAGATGTGCAGCGAGCGACCGACGCGCCGCTGATGATCAGTCCGCAGTTGAAAACGATGACCATCTGACGTGACAGCGAATCGAGACGTGCAGCCGTTAGTTGCCGAGCAGTCCCTATGTAGTTCTGAAAGAAGTCCCAAATCGGGAAACCTCCTTGCCTCGTTACCATTGTCCTGTGACGGCGGCCGTTGACCCCGCTTCGGTGGGGGCTGATAGTGGAGTGTAATGATCGCCAACAATTGCGAAAGAAGGCAATTATGTTCGTCCGAAGTGTTCTCGTGATCGTGATGCTTGCTTTGACCTGCTGCATGTACGCAAGCGCGCAGACCGCACCCGCGGCAGCCGCTCCCCAGACGGCGAAGCCCGAGATTAGGCATGTGCCGGCAACCTATACCAGTCCCTCGTCGGGCAAAGCGATGTATGAGGCGTACTGCGCTTCCTGTCACGGGCTGGATGGCAAGGGAGACGGGCCCGCCGCCCCTGCGCTGAAAATGACGGCCACGAACTTGACTACACTTTCGGTAAAGAACGGTGGCATCTTTCCCGCGGCGCATGTGGCCGCTGAGATTCAGGGAGGCGCCACGACACCGGCACACGGCAGCAAGGAAATGCCGGTATGGGGGCCTATCTTTATGACGCTGAGCGGCCATAGCGCGGCCCAGACCCAGCTTCGCATCCGCAACCTGACCAATTACCTGGAGTCGATACAGGTGAAGTAGCTGCGACCGTATGTTTTCGCAGCGCAACAGAAAGGGCGCATGGTCCGCGCCCTTTCTGCGTGTCTGGTTTGCTCGACGGTTACACCGCGACCGCCTGCTTCATCGGAACCGGGGTCAGCCAGCCGTGGCGGTCCTCTGTCTTGCCATTCACGATAGAGTAGAACTCCGAGCGAATAGCGCGGGTCACCGGTCCCACCAGTCCGTTGCCCACCTTGATCTTGTCCACCGAGCGGATGGGAGTAATCTCTGCCGCGGTTCCGCTGAAGAACACCTCGTCGGCGAGGTAGAGCAGTTCGCGCGGGATGGCCTGCTCGAGGGTCGGAATGCCGAGGTCCTGGGCGATGTGCAGCACCGAGCTTCGGGTGATGCCCGGCAGCACGCTGTTCGCCAACGGCGGCGTGTAGAGGCGGTCCTTGTGGACGACGAACACGTTCTCGCCCGAGCCTTCGCTGACATAGCCGCCCACATCGAGGGCAATGCCTTCGCTGTAGCCGTTGGCCACAGCCTCCATCTTGATGAGCTGCGAGTTCATGTAGTTGGCGCCGGCTTTGGCCATAGTCGGCATGGTGTTGGGGGCCAGCCGGCTCCAGGTGGAGACGCACACATCCACGCCCTCGTCGCCTTCGCCGCCGAGATACTTTCCCCATTCGTAGTTCACGATGTAGACATCGATCGGCGAGCCGGCGGGGTCCACGCCGACGGTGCCGTATCCCCGCAGAACGATGGGACGGATGTAGCAGGGGGATACCTTGTTAGCGGTGACCAAATCAACCGTAGCACGCACCAGTTCATCGACGCTGTAGTCCACTTCCATGCGATAGACCTTGGCGGAGTCGAGCAGCCTCTGGGTGTGCTCGCGCAGGCGGAACACCGCCGGGCCTTTCGTCGTCTGGTAGCAACGGATACCTTCAAATACCGACGAGCCGTAGTTCACGACGTGCGACATCACGTGCAGCTTGGCGTCTTCCCAGGGGATCAGGCTTCCGTTGCACCAGATACTTTCACTTGCTTTGATGGCCATCGAGGCGCTCCTTGCGGGGGTTGGGATTGTACTTGCCGTCAGAGCTTGTCCGGCCAGTCGCGGGATGCCCCGGTCGCCCTCGGTCAGCGGCTGGGCATTGCAAGGAACAGCGTTCGACATCGTGGACTCAGCTTGACTGGGCATTATAACCGAGCAAACACCACATCCGCGGAATTGGTATTCCACAGGCGGTATATTGTGGACCCTCGAAAAAAGTTGCTTGCAGCTGGCTGCAGGTAATCGCAGTTCGTCCCGAAGTAGTTGCGGTTGGACGCTGCTAACCCCATGCGAGGCATAAAGTTGCGGGCAACCTTTGGGTTAATTTCGCGTCTAATTCACTGGGTTGCCAGGTCCGGCCGGCGTGGCCGGGAAGCAAGCCACCTCCGAACAGTTCCTACCGCCTGGCGCTACTGCAGTCCGTCGAAGAGATACCAGGGCGCAAGGGTGAGGTGTGGTGCGGAGACAACTCGCGGTTTCAGGAGAATAAAAGCAATGAAGAAGTCGTTGATACTCATAGCAGCTGCACTGCTGTTCGCCGTGGCTGCGGTTGCGCAGGATATTCCGAAATTCGAATTGACCGGCGGCTATTCGTACGTCAATTTCCATCCCGGACTTTCCCAGATAACGTCGCAGAACATGAATGGCGGCGGCGGTGCATTCGTGTATAACCTGACCCACCTCATTGGAATCAAGGCCGATTTCATGGGCTACGCGGTGGGGAGCGGCTGGACTAACAAGCTGATCAATGCGGGCTATCCCGTCACCGGCTCGGCCAGCGGCAACATGTTCACCTACATGTTTGGCCCACAGATCAAGAAGCACTCCGGCAAGTTCCAGCCCTTCGGTGAGGCTCTGTTTGGTGCGGCCCACTCCAACGGCTACGCCACGATCCTGGGGTGCATCTCAGGCAATGACTCGACAAGCTGCAACTTGAAAAGCGGAAATGGCAACAACAATGCGTTTGCCATGGAATATGGCGGCGGTCTTGACTACGCCCTGACCCCGCACGTTCAGATCCGGCCCGTCGAGGTGGATTACCTGTACACGAACTTCAGCAGCAACCGCGTGGCACACATTGCAAATAGCCAGAACAGTTTCAAGTATTTTGCCGGTGTGAACTTTACCTTCGGCGGCAAGTAAGCCCGACGAAGCGGAGCAGTCCATGGCGTCACCCAAAAGGTGACGCCTTTTCTCGTTGCAGACAAGGCGCCGGAGAGCACTTCGGGCGTCTTAGAGCAATTTCCACAGTTGGTGTATTCCGAGCCCCCGACTTTAGTCGGGAGGAACTGGACTTGAGTCCAGCGGAAAAGAAACAGGTCCCCCGCTCAACGGGCTTCAGCCCTAGGCTCTTCAGCGCTATAGGGGTTTCACAGTTGATGTAGTCCGGCTCTCGCCTTGAAAGGGCACGGCTTTAGCCGTGCCGTAGATGGCATTCACGACGCTGGGCTTCAGCCCCTGAGGGAAATCGGTCTGCACCTTCTCTGAAAATGCTCTAGCGGGAGAGCCACCGCCAAAGACACACCACTTCTCCGGCAACAAATAGGCTTCCAAAGATGATCTTATTGTTCTGTGCCAGCCAGCGCGGCAGGTAGATATCGAAATTCGCCGCGCGATCGCTGGTAAAACGCGCGGCAACGTCGGTCAACGGACACCGCCCCCCATTCAACGCCAGCACCACGCACTCCACGACGATCAAGGCCGTGAGCCACGCCGCTGCACGAAACCGCCGGCGCAATGCTGCCAACGGAATACACAGGATTGCCGTCGCCATCACCGCCCAAATCGCAGTGTGCGTAACTTTGACCAGCGTTAATGCCTGTTCGGCAGTCATCCCGGCACTGCGCCCATTCTAGTTTGACGATGCCTCTTCGTGGGCGGCGCACCTACTGTTTACAATAAAGAGAACGCCGCTAATCCGGGAGAAACCAGCATTCGCACATTTCATCTGGGCATCGTCGGACTGGGCAACGTTGGCTCAGCTCTTGTAGGACTCCTGCAGCGCAAGCAGCAGGAGCTTGCCCACCGCTATGGTATTGCGTGGCTCATCACGGGTGTGGCCACTCGACGCCTTGGGTGGTTGGTGGATCACAACGGCTTCGAGCCAGAAAAGATCCTGGCCAGGGACTTCTCTGGAGCACGCTCGGTTTGCCATGTCGCCAGTTGGTTGCACGCCGCCAAGCCCGACGTCCTTTTCGAAGCCAGCTCCCTCAACGCTGAGACCGGTGAGCCTGCCCTAAGCCACATCCGTGTGGCACTCGAATATGGCGCCCACGCCATCAGCGCCAACAAAGGGCCGGTGGTTCACGCATATCGGGAACTCACGGAACTGGCGAAGAAGAAACATCGCCGCTTCTACTTCGAATCGGCCATGATGGACGGCGCTCCCGTCTTCTCCCTGTTTCGCGAAGCGCTGCCTGCCATCGAGATCCGTGGCTTCCGCGGTGTCATCAACTCCACCACCACCGTCATCCTGGAGGCCATGCAGGCAGGGAAGAGCTTCGACGATGCCATTGCCGAAGCGCAACGGCTCGGTGTCGCGGAAAGCGATCCCTCGGCAGATGTGGACGGTATCGACGCGGCGGTGAAGGTCGTCGAAGTTGCTAACGTGCTCATGGCCGCCGACCTTAAACTCAATGCCATTGCCCGCGCGGGTATCCGCGGCATTACCCCCGCGCAGTTGCGCGAAGCGCACGAGAACGGCGAAGCTTGGAGACTAGTGAGCCGCGCGCGACGTCAGCCCGATGGCAGCATTGCGGCCTCAGTGGCACCGGAACGGTTGAAGCTCGACGATCCCCTGGCGCAGGTGCACGGCACTTCGCTGCTCATCGCCTTCGAAACGGATATCTTTAAGGAGTTGCTGATCAGCGAACGCGATCCCGGGCCGGAAGCCACCGCCTACGGAATGCTTTCCGATTTTATCAACGCAGTCAGGAGTTCATAGGCATGTCAGCCAGTGCACGAGTCACCCCCCAAGTACGCAAACTCGATATCGACTGGGTACGCCGGCAGTTTCCCGTGCTGAGCCAGACGGTCAACGGCCAACCCGCGGTCTTCTTCGACGCGCCCGGCGGCACGCAGGTGCCGCAGCGTGTCATCGATGCTATCTCGGAGTACCTCTCGAAGTGGAACGCCAACCTCGGCGGCGCCTTCCTCACCAGCGAGCGCAGCGAGTTGATCGTGGAACAGGCGCATCAGGCCATGGCCGACTTCTTTAACTGCGCGCCCGACGAGGTCGTCTTCGGCGCCAACATGACCACCCTGACCTTCGCCTTCAGCCGCGCCATCGGACGCGAACTTAAAAGCGGCGACGAGCTCTTGGTTACCTGTCTCGACCACGACGGAAACGTGTCACCCTGGGTCTGCCTCGAAGAGCGCGGCGCCAAGGTCCGCACCGCCGACATCAAGATCGCCGACTGTACCCTCGACATGTTCGACCTGCAGGCCAAGATTCGCCGCAACACCCGCCTGGTAGCGGTGGGTTGGGCGGCCAACGCTGTGGGCACCATCAACGATGTGCGGGAAGCCATCCGCCTGGCGCACGATGTGGGCGCCATGACCTTCATCGACGCCGTCCACTACGCGCCGCACGGACTCATCGACGTAAAGGCCATCGATACCGATTTCCTCGTTTGTTCCAGCTACAAGTTTTTCGGCCCGCATCAGGGCGTGCTTTACGGCAAGCGCGAGCAACTGTTGCGCCTGCGTCCTTACAAGCTGCGCGTGTGCAGCGAAAAGCTTCCCGATCGCTGGGAGACCGGCACGCAGAACCACGAGTGCATGGCAGGAGTGACCGCCGCCATCGACTACATTGCCGACGTGGGCCGACATCACAGCAGCGAGACCCACACTCGCCGCGAAGCCATCGTCGCTGCCTATGAAGTCTTCCAGCAGCACGAGCGCGAGCTGGCCGCGCAGCTTATCCGGGGGCTGCTGGCGGTCCCCGGTCTTACTTTCTACGGTATCACCGATCCCGCAAAGCTCGACCAGCGCACGCCCACCGTGGCCATTCGCGTGGAGGGCTACACCCCGCGCGAACTCGCCACCCGCCTGGGTGAACGCGGCATCTTCACCTGGGACGGCAATTATTACGCCATCAATCTGGCGGAACGCCTGGGCCTGCAACAGAGCGGAGGCATGCTGCGCATCGGCCTGGCCCACTACAACACTGCGGAAGAGGTGCAGCGGCTGCTGGCGGAATTGCGGTCGCTGGCGGAAAAAGCCAAGAGCGTTTAGCTGGCGAGTCGCGCGTTTATCGTTGTCCTATGGCGATGAGCTGGAAGGAGCAGTTTACAGCCGTGTCATCCTGAGCCGAGGCGTTGTCCGCTGCGGCGGACGACGCCGGAGTCGAAGGACGTCTACCCGGCGATGCTGTCGTTGGCTGTGGGCAGATGGGGAGACTCAGACCAGCGTGGCAACGGCGAACGAGCTTATGGCATAATCGCCCCGCCATGAAAATGACTATTGCATTCCTGCTGCTGTTCTCGACGTGCACGCTGCTCGCGCAAAATCCGCCTGCCGCTTCGCCGGCCCAGGCGCAGGTCAACCCCCAGATCAAGCAGGCGCAGCAGCTCAACAGCGAAGGCAAGTACGAAGAAGCCCTCGCCGTTCTCGACCAGGTGCTCGCAGTCAGTCCGCAGGACTACGAAGCGAACTTGATGTCAGGCATTGTCCTCGACATGCAGGGCGACTTCGGCAAGGCCCGCGGTTATCTGGAAAAAGCAGTCGAAGTTGCGCCGCCCGCCCGTCAGGTACAGGCGCTGCGCACCATGGTTGTCTCTTACGCATTTCAGTGCGATCTGCCGCAGGTGGCCAAGTATGAGCAGCAAGCGTTTGAGTCGCAGATGAACAACCAGAAGTTCACCGACGCTGCGGGCACCGCCAACGAGTTGGCGCGCATTTACCTCGAGTGCAGCGACGTTCCCGAAGCCTCAAAGTGGTACCAGACGGGCTATGACACCGCCATGCGCCAACCCAACTTGTCCGAGGCCGACCGCGAGTTGTGGCAATTCCGCTGGGAGAACGCCAAGGCGCGCATCGCAGCGCGCGAAGGCAAGCCGAAACAAGCCGACGCCGATGTCGCGGCTGCCAAAATCGCTCTCGACAAGAGCAAGAACGCCGAACAGCAAGTCTTTTATCCCTACCTCATCGGCTATGTCGCTTACTATGCTGGAAACTACAAGGTCGCTATCGAGGAACTACAGAAGGCCAACCAGAAAGACCCGTTCATCCTCGTGCTGCTTGCGCAGGCTTACGAGAAGAGCGGCAACAAAGACGAGGCCACGAAGCTCTACCGGCAGGTGCTGACCATCAACTCGCACAATCCGACCAACGCTTTCGCGCGTCCGCTGGCGAAGAAGAAGCTGGGGATGTGAAACGATGGCCCGCACGACCCCCGCGCTCGAAGGAATCCGCATACCTTCCCACACTTCTCAACTAGCACCCATCGGTTGCCACGCACCGCTTCCCAATTCGGCACTAGCCTTCATTTTTCTCTTGCTTTTTCCGCGGGCGTTGTGGCCACGTACTAGACTGTAGGCAAATGGGCTAAGGGTGCGCGTATGAGTGTTTCGCGCTCCGCCTTCCTCTTTCTCGCGTTTTTGCTGTTGGGTCTGTCTGTGACACTTCCTGCGCCCGACGTGTGCGAGACGGCCTACGACGAATCGGAAGCGCTCCCTTTCGAAGCTACTCCCTTGATATCGCTTGTGACACCGCTTGCCCGCGGCTCTCCGACGCGGTTTACGCTGAGGAATTTCCAACGTACTTCGGCCGTTCCCGCCCGCGCGCGGCGAATCCGCATTCCGAAGCTGCGGGCCGACGCCTCTACCAGTCGGCGAGTCACCCTCACATTGCTGTGCGCGCTCCATTGTTAGCCGACGCAGCCACAACCCTGACAGGGTTATCTGTTCTCCCCGTCGTAGTTCCTCGGTTTCCCCAACCAACATGACAAGCAATGAAAGGAGCTGCGTCATGAAATCTGAAAGAAGTAGTCGTTCTACGTTCCCAGTCGGACTGGCGATCACTATCGCCGTCCTGATCGCTCTTCTGGCAATGCCAACGGTGCTGTACGCCCAGGCCTCCCCACAAGACGACGATCACGGCGTGAGTATCGTGCCACGGAACGAGCAGTACGCCGGCCTGACTTATCCGGAGTGGGCCGCACGAGACTACCAATGGCTAACATTGCTACCAAGTACACACCATCCATTTTTCGACACAACCGATTGCTCTGCCGGACAAATGGGCCCCGTGTGGTTCATCGGCGG
>Ga0335070_10002774_pt1 | contig 20352 bp, 16 predicted proteins | sample Lox_Sample_13_FD_206722 | JGI IMG/M metagenome (GOLD analysis project Ga0335070, IMG submission 206722) | Soil microbial communities from Loxahatchee National Wildlife Refuge, Florida, United States - Lox_Sample_1.3 | ecosystem: Environmental > Terrestrial > Soil > Wetlands | place: USA...
CCAGCGCGCCGCCTCGGCCGGGTCCTTTGAGACGCCGTCGCCGCGCAGATAGAGCTGAGCGAGCGCGAGCTGCGCCTTGACGTTGCCGGCGGTCGCCGCCTGGCGATAGACCTCGACATGCTGCGATGCCGGCTCCGGCAGCGGCGCGGCCTTCACCGTCGGACGCTCGCTCTCGCCGGGACGCGTGAGCGGCAGGGTCTCGATCTTGTCGACGCTCGCCGGCTCGCGCCGCGCGGTCGCGTTGGGCGACGGCAGCTGCTGGACGTAATCCGGCTTCTTTTCGAACTGCACGCCAAACTGCCAGGATCAGGAGCGCCGCGACCGTCAGCCAGGGGCCGCCGCGACTGCGCGGCCGCGCCCGCGCCGGACCCGCGCCGGCGACCGTCGGCTGGATCGGCAGGGCGGGGGGCTGCGGCGTCTGCGCGGCGTTGCGCGCCATGGCCGCGACCTCGGCGCGCGCGTCGGCGATGATCTGGGCCAGGCGCTTGTCGAGCACCGCGTCGGGCACCGAGACATCCTCGGCTTCGGGCTCGCTCTTCTCGGACGGCAGCGCGGGAATTTCGCTGTCGCGCGCGAAGCGCGGCTCGGCCTTTGCCTTGTCATCGCTCGGCACGTCGGCCTTGGCGGGACCGAAGCTCGGCTCCCGGCCGGCGGCGGGCGCGGCGGGCGGCGTCTCGGCGAGCTCGTTGAGGAAGCCCGGCTCGAACAGCGGCGACGGCCGGCTCGGCACCCTGGGCGGCGCCACGACGACGTCGGGAATTTCGGTGTGCACGCGCGGCTGGAACGGCTCCGGCGTCGGGATATCGGGGAAGGAGGGCAGCTCGGGGATCGGCTGCGCGACCAGTTCGTGCGCCCCCGGCGGCGCCGGCGTCTCCTTGGCCCACGTCGGCGTCGGCCTTTCGGGGGTATGCGGCGGCGTGGCCGGCGCCGTCTCTGGCTCGGTCGCCGCCGTCTCGGCCTCAGGCTCGGTCGCCTCTGCCTTGGGCTCGCTCGTCGCTGTCGCCGCGGGCGCCGGCACGACCAGTGCGCGCTCAGGCGGCGCGGCCGGCGCCGCAGCCGGGGCTGGAGTGCTCGCATCGCCCGGCGGCGGCGGCGCGACGCGCCTGGGTGGGGCCGCCGGCTTGAGCAGCGGCGGCCTCGGCTCGGCGACCGGCGCGATCACCGGCGTCTTGGTCGGCGCGACCTCCGCGGTCTTGGCTGGCGCCGCCGTCGGCACGGTCAGCTCGGCGCGGATCGGCACGACGCGCGCGCTGGCCGGCCGCGGCGGGACGTTGCGGAACAAGGACAGGTCGGGCTCCTCCGACGAGCGGCCCTGCTGCGCGACCGGCGTGGTGTTGGTCAGGATCGCCTGGCTCAGCCACTGCTCGAAGCTGACGCCCGCGGCCGAGGCGGCGTCGGCGGCGGTCTTGAGGTTCTGCGAGATCGACGAGAGCGGGTCGGCCCAGCGGCCCTCCGGCGGCTCGGCTCGGCGCCCGCCATTGCGCGCGGCGGCGAAGCCGCCGACGATGCCGAGAATGGTGCGGTTCAGCCATTCGTCGAGCGTCAGGCCCGAGGCCGCGGCGGCGGCGCGCGCCGCCTCGACGACGTCCGGGCTCAGCGATTGCAGCGTGAGTGGTTCTTCGCGCGCCATCAGTCCGGCACTGCGCCGTTGAGCCGCATGACGATGTCGGCCAGCTGCTCGCGGTTGACGAAATGGACCGACACCATGCCGATGTCGTTGCGCTCGGTGATCGAGACCTTGAGGCCGAGCTCGTTGGACAGCTGGCGCTCCATGAGCGCCGTGGTCGCGACGTTGTCGTTGATCGCCGGCCGCCGCGGCCGCTCGTTGCCTGTGGCCCGCACCAGCTGCTCGGTCTGATAGATGTCGAGCCGGCGCGCCACCACCTCGCGCGCCGAGGCCTCGGGGTCGCGCGCGTTGAGCAGGGCACGGGCGTGCATCACGGTGAGCTGCTCGCTTTCGAGCATCTTGAGCACCGCCTCGGGCAGGTCGAGCAGGCGCAGCATGGTCGCGACATGGGACGGCGACTTGCCGACGGCGCGCGCCAGGTCCTCGGTGTTCATCGAGACGTCGGTCATCAGGCGCCGATAGGCGCGCGCCTCGTCGAGCGGCGGCAGGGTCTGGCGCTTGATCTGGCGGATCAGCGTCGCCTGGATGACGTCGGTGTCGCTCATGTCGTGGACGATGACCGGCACCTCGCGCATCTGCACGCGCTGGGCGGCGTGCCAGCGCTCGATGCCGGCGACGATCTCATAGGCCTCGGGCTCGTCATGGGGTGCCGCGCCGGCGGCGCGGATCGGCCGGACCAGCACCGGCTCGAGCATGCCGGTGCGGCGCCAATGCTCGAGCGCCGCCTCGACGTCGCGGTCGTTGATGTCCTCGCGCGCGTCGAGCGGGCTGGGCCTGAGCGCCTCGAGCGGCACCGCGGCCGGCGGCATGCCCGGCAGCTGGCGCGGCGCGCTGCCGCCGGCGAGCGGCGGCGCGCCCATCGACTGGGTCGCGCGCGTGAGCGCGGGGCGCACGGGTGCTGTGGCGGCGGGCGCGGGGGCGGCCGGCCGCGGGGCGGCGTCATGCTCGGCGGCGCGCGCCTCCTCGCTCGCGGCGCGCGCCTTGAGCTCCATGGTGCTGACGTATTTGATGAGCTGGTTGAGCCACGCCTCGAGCGGCATGCCGGCGGCCTCCGCTGCCGCTTCTGCGGCGCGACGCGCTTCGGGCGTAATGGCGTCGATGCTCCACGACGCGTGGGGAGCGGTCATCCGCGATTCCGGCTCTTTCGACCGTTAACCATACTGCGTCCGGCGCCATTTTTCGTACGGTTGCGCGCAGATGTCCAGCACGGAAACGCGCCGGCCGCCGGTTGCGGCTGCCGCGCATTGCGCCTATTTTCTCGTTTCCGCCGACGAGCGGGCCGGGTTCGCGCGCAGGAAAGGGCGATTTTTTCCGGCGCCCGGGTCAGTTTCACCAGGCGATTGGGGCGTGGCCAAGTGGTAAGGCAACGGGTTTTGGTCCCGTGATCCCAGGTTCGAATCCTGGCGCCCCAACCAATCCGTTTCGCGAAATCTGGCCGCCTGCGGCTCAAGCGGCCTCGGTCAGCACGCCGGCATCGCAGAGCGTCCGGCACAGCCGGGCGCAGTCGAGCGCATCGACGCCGGTCCGCTCGGCCAGCGCCAGCACGTCGTGGGCGCCGTCGCAATACGCCAGGACGTTCATCATGTCCCGGACCCGGGCTCCGCTCTGCCGGTCGCTCAAGGTCGGGTAGAGCCCGCGCCGCCCGAGCTGGGGCTCGCACGGCACCGTCGTCCGATAAACGCGATTGGCCTCGAGGATCTCGAGGCAGCGGCGCAGGACGCCGTAGCTGACGCCGAGGCCGGCGGGGGAGATCAGCGACAGGTCGTCGAGCGAGCTGTGATATTCGGGGTAGTGGACATAGGAGCGCGAGATCGTGACGACCGGCAGGTCGACGCCCGGGCTGCAGTACTGCCGCTCGTCGCTGTGGCGGTCGAGATAGGAATAGGCGGTAAAGGCGCCGACCTCGCGCTCCAGCACGTGGCGGGCGACGCGGTCGGCGAGCGTCCCGCCTAGCCGGGACGGCACATGGGACCAGCCGCGGTCATCGCCCATACAGGTCAGCACGAAGCCGGCGACGGTGTGCCCTTTCATGTGCTCGAGATGGCGGCTCAGATAGACGATGGCGCCGATCGTCTCGGGCGTGAACAGGATGCGGTAGCTGAGCTGCCGCTCGCGCAGGCCGCAGAGCCAGCGGCCCAGGGCTGCCGCCACCGCCGGCCCGGACAGCTCGTTGTTGGCCATCGAGGGGTGGCAGATATAGGTGGAGATCAGGACCTCGCGGTCCGACTCGCCGGGCAGGAACAGCTCGCCATAGTTCAGCATGCCCGGCTTGAGCTCGCTGTCGATGACGGCGCGATAGCGGCCGGGCGGCAGCGCGGCGCGCTGCCGGTGCGGTAGGCAGAAGCCCCAACACGGCGCATAGTAGGAAGTGACGTAGGGGATGGCGTCTGGCTGCTCGGGCAGTGAATGGAGATGGGCATCCAGCTCCTCGCGGCTGAGGGTAGCATCGACCGGCACGGAATAGCCGACGACATGAAGATTGTGGCGGCGGAAGTCGACGATGCGCTCGCCCCGCTCGTCGGCGATGTAGGCGTCCCTGATGCGCCACTCGTCGGGCACGGTCCAGTCGAACGCCTTCGTGCCGCTCGCCACCTGGCGCACCTGCAGGTCGGGCAGGAGGCGCTGGAGATAGGCGAGGGTCTCGCGCACGCCGGGGCCGGTCAGGCTGCGGTTGAGCGGAAACAGATCGCACGCCCAGCCATACATCTCCTCGCCGGCCGCGCGCGCTCCGGCAAAGCGATCCAAAAGGCCGCCGCGCTGGTTCTTGGGTGGCTCCGGGCGGGTCATCCGGCGCCGGCGCGTCAGGGGCGCTTGACGAGGTAAAGCACGGGCTGGCGCCCGATCCGATTGGCGCCCATTTCGAAGCGGCCGGACGCGCAGTCCTCGAGGAATTCGCGCAGGGCCAGGGTCTCGCCGGGCCAGGCCGACGACAGCGCCTCGTCGAACACGACGATGCCGCCTACCGCGAGCCGCCGCGCGAGGAAGCGCAGCGCCGCCTTGGTCGGCTCGTAGAGGTCGAAATCCAGCCAGGCGAGCGACACCAGGACCTCAGGGAACTTCTCCTCGAAGGCCGGGATCGTCTCGAGTGCATCGCCCTTGATCAGGTGCACCCAGTCGTCCAGGCCGTAGAGCTCGATCGCCGCGCGCAACACCTGCTCATTGCCCCGATAGGCGCCCGGGGTGCGGGGGGCGCGAGCGCCGTCGGCGCCACTCGCTGCCGGCAATCCGGCGAAATTGTCGAATCCGAAGAGCAGCTTGGCTGTATTGGGCTGGAGCAGGCGCAGGGTCTTCGCCAGGAACATCAGGTTGGCGCCATGCCAAACGCCGAACTCGACGATGTGTCCCGGCACGTCGAGCGTCTGCTTCAGGATCTCATAGGTCGCAAGCCGCGTCGCCAGCGTCTGCTCGCCGGCGTAGAGCGCGAACTGATCGATGAAGGCATAGAGGTCCGGGAAGCCGAGATCCTCGGCGAATTTCTTGCGCCGTGAGAGATAGTCCCGGTCGCCGTCGCGGAACTTGGCGATGGCGCGGATCGCGTCGAGCTGGCGGTCGATGTCGGACATTCAGCGCTCGCGATCGGGTCGTTGGCCCGCGGCCGGGCGGCGCTCGCCGGCCAGTTTCCGCGCGCACAGGGATTCGAGCTCCTTGAACAGCGTCGTGCCCTCCATTTCGGCGGATTGGAACTGGATGCCGAAGGCCTCCTCGAGCGCCAGGACGATCTCGATGTGTTTCAGCGAATCCCAGCCCGGGGTCAAGCCCAGCCCGCCGCCCGCCAGATCGGCGCCGTTGGCCAGTCCAAGTCTGCGCCGCACCACCGACGCGACGTCCGCTTCGGCGGCCGGCCCCGCGGCCTGGGCGGGCGCCGCCTTAGGCAGCGGCGCTTCGCGCAGCGCGGCCGGCGCCGGCTCTGCCGCGCGCGGCGACGACGCCCCGGTCGCCGGCTGGAAGCCGAACCGCCCGGCCAGCTCTCCGGCCGGCTGCAGAATGCGATAGCTCTCGGCCGGGCCCGGCGTCGCGAGGAATGCGACCAGATGCTCGGCGACCTCCTCGGCGAGCATCGGCGCGTCGTCGGGCCGGCGATAGGCGGCCGAGAACGGCGTGTCGACCATGGCGGGTGCGAGCGTCAGGGAGCGTACGCCGTAGCCGGCATAAGCCTGGTCGAGGCCGGCCAGATAATTGGCCGCCATGGCCTTGGCCGCGCCATAATTCTCCCAGCCGGGCAATTGAAGGTGCGTGGCGCGCGAGCCGACGAACAGGATGCGCCCGTCCTGCCGGCGCAGCAGAGCGGGGAGCGCCGCCTCCGCCATTGCCCGCAGCGCGGTGAAGTTGACCCGGACGAGATCGTCGATCGGCGCGTCGACGCGGGGCGACGCCGCATGAACGATGGCCGACAGCCCGTCCTCCGCGCGGATCGCGGCGGCCAGCCGCTCGATGCCGGCGCCGTCGTTGAGATCGGCTTCGACCAGGCGCGGCTCGGCCTCGACGGTGCCGAGCCGCTTGCGCAGCCTTGCGGCCGCGCTCTTGCCGCCGCGATGCTGCAGGACAAGACGCCAGCCGGCGCGCGCCAGCGCCCGCGCGACCGCCGAGCCGATCACGCCCGACGCGCCCGTCACCAGGGCGGCGCCGCGTGCGCTGCCTGGGACGATGGGCAGTGCCGGCTGCGTCGTCCAGGTCGCCGCGCGCGCCTGGACGCGCAGGGTTGCGTCGAGCTTTACCTCGGCGCCGGCGATGGCGAGGATGCGGACCTGTAGCACGTGCAGCGCGCGGTCCAGCGCGACGATCCGCGCCGAATAGACAATTGGCTCGTAGTAGAAGATCGGCTTCAAGGCGCGCGCCTCGTGGCCGAGATAGAGCGCCGGCTCGCCGGGGAAAACCATGCCCGCGACCATCGACAGCGGCGCGAGCGCCAGATGCAGCGGCACGATCGGGTGGCCGAAATCCGAATCGGCGGCATAGGCCGCATCGACGTGCAGCGGGTTGGCGTCGCCGCTCATCGCCGAGAACGTCTTGAAGTCGGCGACGGTGAAGCGCCGCTCGAACGTGACGTGATCGCCGACCCGGAAGTCGTCGAACGACCGGCCGGTGCGCGCCGCCGGGCGCCGCGGGGCGGGCGGCTTCACGACGCGCCCATGGCGAGATCGCGCACGCGGTCATGGACTTCGATCCAGGGCGGCAGACGCTCGCCCGGCTCGGCCGTCCTGCGCCATGTCCCGGGACGCTCGCCCGGCGCATAGCCGGCCTCGGCAAAGACCTGACGGACCGGCGTGTTGCGTTCGGTCTCGATCACCTCGCCCTCGACGCCGACCCAGCCGCGCGCCGCCGCCCGCTGCACGGCCCAGAGCGGCAGCGCCCGCTCGACGCCGCGGCCGAGAATGCGACAGGACAGCAGAAGCGTATCGACATAGCCCCAACCGGGCTTGGTTGCGTGGGGACTCAATATCACGAGTCCGATGTTCTCGCGCGCGGAATGCTTGTCGGCCAGGCCGACGACGACCACGTCGTGGCCGGCGGCCGCGAGCCGTCTGAGATCTTCGGCCGTGCGCCGCCGCGTCGTGGCATTGAACTGGTTGGTCTTGGCGCAGAGCTGCGCGGCGCGCGCGACATTGCCCTCGTCGAGCGGGTCGAGGAAGAGGCGCATGCCGAGGGACGCGAGAAAATCGTCGAGCGAGGCGGCGCTCGCTCGCACGCGCTCGACGGCGCGGCGCGTCTTGTAGCCGGCCACGCGCCGCCGGTCTTCCTCGGTCAACGTAACCGCTTCGATCCAGGGCGAGCCGAGCAGTGTCTCGGCGTAGCGCGCCGGGTCTGCCGGCAGCTCGAGGATCTTCACGTCCGGCAGGTTGCGCCGCACCGCCTCGCGCTCGACCGGATTGTCGTCGACGAACAGCACGTTCTCGAGGCCGAGGCCTAGCTCGGTGGCGATCTCCTCGATGTTCTGCCATTTCGGCTGCCAGTTGATCCGGTGCGCGACCAGCGCCTCGCTGCGCACCAGCATTTCGGGCAGGGAGTCGAGCGCCTTGAGCGCCAGATCCTCGTCGTTCTTGCTGGCGACGGCGAGGGCGATGCCGCGCTCGCCAAGCGCCAGCAGGGCCGCCTGCAGCGCACGATAGGCATTGCCTGGGTAGTCGCCGCCGGTGCGCAGACCGGCCATGCCGTCCTCGCCGAGAACGCCGCCCCACAAGGTGTTGTCTAGATCGCAGACAATGACCCGCGCGGTCTTGCCAAGGGCGGCGAGCGCCAGCCCGGCCCAGCGGTCGGCCAGATGCCGCGAGAAGGCCTGCGAGAACGGGAATCGGCCGACGACCCACAGGCGGCTGTCGAGCGCAGGCACGCCGGCCAGCGCTGCCTCGACCTGCGGATCGACGAACACCAGCCGATCGAGCGAATTGAGCTCGCCATGCAGCATGTCGTTCATGCGCGCGACGAGCGCGGCGCGGGCGCCGGCGGCCGCGCCCGTGGCGGACGCCGAAAGCTGCGCGAAGCGGTGGACGACGATCCAGCCGCGATGGGCCGCGTGATAGCGGCGGATCAGCGCCGCGTGGTCGCGGACGCTGCTCTCGATCGTCTCCGGCGCGACGCGGTCAAGCAGGTTTTCCTGGATAAGGTCTTCGAGCCGATCGGCGAAGATCGCGAGATCGCAGCCGGCGTCGTTGAGGCCGGAAGTGCGGCCCAGGACGGCCTGCCCGAGCTGGCCGTATGGCACCGTGACGATCTCGGCGCGCCGCTCGGGCATCAGCTCCTTCAGCCGCTCGCCCAGAGCGCGGCCGAGCAGCTCGGCGTTGGACCGGGACAGAACGGCCACGCGAAAGGGGACATCGGCGGCGCTGCGCGCGCGCCGGCGCAGCGCCGTGCGCACCCGCGTCGGCTCGGCGACGAAGCAGAGCTTGTCCCGCGCCAGGAGCTCGCGCGCCGCGGCCGCCAGATCGGCGGTCGAGACCGCCTCGACCCGGCCGCGCCACAGCGGGACGCTGGCGATCCGGCCTTGCTCGCGCAGCAGCGCGACCGCGGGTGCGAAGTCGTTGGCGGCGTCGATCTCGAGGTCGCGCACGAACATGCGCGCCTGCGTCGGCCGCGCGCCCGCGTCGTCGCCGAGATCGGCCGAGCCCTCGAACGTCTTGTACTGGCGGTAGGGGACGGCGGCCTGCTCCTCGTAGCGGTGGAACTGGGTGCAGGTGCTCCATGGACAGCCGAGCATAACGAGGCGCGCATTGGCGCGCTCGAACAGCCCGAACGGCGAGTCGTCGCTGAAGCAGGTCGCGGAGCGGCAGGCCAGCAGCTCGTCGCGCCGCGGACCGACGACCGCGAAGGAATAGATCGGGTGCGGCGTGCGGGCGGCGTCCGCCAGCTCGGCGAGACACCAGTCGGCGAGCCGCCCTGTCTCCGACGGCGAGGCGCGAAAACCATAGGGCGCGCCGCGGCAGAAGCTGAAGGTGAATGCGGGGATGGCCAAGGTCCAGCCGCGCGCCGTGAGCATCTTGACCGCATAAAGCGCGTCCCATTTGTCGAGGCGCTGGGGGGCGCCGAGCAGGGCGAGCGACGAATGCACGACAGCGATGCCGGGTTCGCGGCCCAGGCACGCCTCGAGCGCCTCTAGGAGGCTTTGTCTCGCACTCACGCTCCGCATCGCTCCCGCTTCATCTCGTCGCCCGGGGCCGGGCCAGCCGCGCCGGCGGGGACCGGGCAGCCCAGGGTTGACAATCTGCCCGCCGAGGGCTTAGACCATAGACCGCGTTCGCGGCGTGAACAAGGTCTGTTCCGCCCTGCCAATATGGCCTTCCGCGACCCGGCGACCGCTGTCACCCGGACTGCGGTAGCATTCCAAGATATTGATATGAAAGGCTTTTGACCCTGTTTGATCTGACAGGTCGGGTGGCCTATGTGACTGGCGGGCTGGGCCTGATCGGCGCGGCCGTGAGCCGGGCGTTGGCCGCCGGCAGGGCGGGGGTGATCGCGCTCGAGACAGAGGCGGCGGTGGGACGGGCACGGGCCCAAGGGGCGCAGGCCGTGGCCTTCGACGCGGCGGCACTCGACGACCTACCGGCGCGGCTCGAGCGTCTCGAGGCCGAGCACGGCTCGGCCGACATCTGGATCAATTGCGCCTATCCGCGCACCGACGACTGGGGCCGGAGCCGGCAGGAGCCGCTCGACGCGGCGGGCTGGCGCGCCAACGTCGATCTGCAGATGAACGGCTTCTGCCTGATCGCGGGCCATGTCGCCGCCGCGATGGCCAAGCGCGGCCGCGGCGCGATCGTCAACGTCGCCTCGATCTACGGCGCAGTCGGACCCGACTTCGCGGTCTATGACGGCACCGACATGACGACGCCGCCGGCCTACAGCGCGATCAAGGGCGGCATCATCGCCTATACGCGCTATCTTGCGAGCTACTACGGGCCGCGCGGCGTGCGAATCAATGCCGTGTGCCCGGGTGGCGTCGCCAACAACCAGCCGCCGCGCTTCGTCGAGAACTATGCGGCCCGTACGCCGCTCCGGCGCATGGCGCGGCCCGAGGAGATCGCCGGGCCGGTCGCGTTCCTCGCCTCGGATGCGGCGTCCTACGTGACCGGCGCGATCCTGCCCGTGGACGGTGGATGGACGGCGATCTGATGACGCTCCGCCTTTCGCGCGACGGACTGCGCATCGAGGGCGCGCGCTGCTGGCTGGAGCCCTTCGGGCTCGAGCATCGCGACGACCCGCACTACCTCGCCTGGCTGCGCGACCCAGAGGTCGTGCGCACGCTCAATCTGCCGGACTATCTTGCGGCACCGGTCCCGGCCGCCAAAGTCGCGGCTTATTGCGATGGGCTGATGGCGTCCGACCGTGACCTGCTGCTGGCGCTCCGCGATCGGGCCGATGGCGTCTTTGTCGGCACCGTCAAAGCCGGCCATATCGACTGGCACGCCGGCACGGCCGATATCGGCATCATGATCGGACGGCGCGACCGCTGGGGCCGCGGGCTTGCGACGGATGCGATTTACGCCCTGGCCCGTCATCTGTTCGACCGCGTCGGCTTGCGCAAGCTGACCGCGGGCGCGATGGCCAATAACCCGGCGATGATCCGCGCCTTCGAGCGGCTCGGCTTCGCACGCGAAGGCGTGTTTCGCCGGCAGGACCGGCTGGGCGACACCTATATCGACCACATCCATTTCGGCTGCTTCGCGCACGAGCTGCGCCAGCCGCCGTCGAGAGCATAGATGAAGAACACGTGGCGTTTCGGCGAGCGCGAGCTCGGCTATATCCGCGAGGTGCTGGACTCGGGCCTGGGCTCCGGCACCTCGGGCAACATGAACAACCGCTTCGAGGCGGCGTTCGCCGAGAAGGTCGGCGCCAAATACGCCGTGACCTACAATTCCGGCACCTCGACCCTGCACGGCGCGCTCGACGCGGTCGGCGTCGGCTATGGCGACGAGGTGATCACGGCGCCGCTCACCGTCATCTCGAATCTCGACGTCATTCTGGCGCAGAACGCCGTGCCGGTGTTCGCCGACGTCGATCCGGAGACGTTCAACATCGATCCGGCCGACGTCGCGCGCAAGATCACCAAGCGCACCAAGGCGATCATGCCGATCTCGCTCTACGGCGTAAGCTGCGACCTCGGCCCACTGATGGAGCTGGGGCGCAAGCACGGCATCCCGGTCATCAACGACGCGGCCGAGGCATTCGGCACGATGTACAAGGGCAGGCCGATCGCCGAAATCGCCGACGTCACCAGCTATTCGCTCGAGAACTCCAAGCACATCACGACCGGCGACGGCGGTATCGTCGTGACCAACGACGCCGACATCGCCGCGCGCATGCGCAAGTTCGGCAGCCTCGGCTATGCCGCGCTCAAGGCGACCGACGGGCGCATCCGCACCAACAAGGACATCTTCCAGGACCCGACCTACAAGCGCCACGACGCCTTCGGCTACAACTACCGCATGCCCGAGGTTGCGGCCGCCGTCGGGCTGGCGCAGACCGAGCGCATGGACTTCTTCCTCAAGCTGCGCGCCGACATCGCGCGGATGTACATCGACGTCGTCTCCGAATGCGACTATTTGATCCCGCAGAAGGTGCCGGCCGGCTGCAACAACAGCTACTGGACCGTCGCCATGCGCTATGAGCGCGCCGACGTGTCGTGGCAGGACTTCCGCTACAAGTTCATGGACTTCGGCGGCGACGGCATCTACGCCTGCTGGGCGCTGCTCTATCACGAGACCGTCGTCGCCTCGGGCGCGTGGAAGAAGCGCTGCCCGCCGCTCTACGACGAGATCGAGTTCCCGGCGCGCGGCCTCTGCCCCAACGCCGAGGCGGTGCAGCCGAAGATCATGCAGTTCGTCAACAACTACGGCAGCCCCGCCGAAGCCGAGCCCAAGGTCGAGGCGCTGCGCAAGACGATCCGGCATTTCGCATGAAGATCGGCGCGCTCATCCCGATCCGCCTCGCCTCCGAGCGGCTGCCCGGCAAGGCGCTCAAGGACATGGCCGGCCGGCCGGCCGTCCACCATCTGCTAGACCGCGTCGCCGCCTGCCGGCACATCAAGGATCCGCGCGACGTCGTCGTGTGCACGACGACCGAGGCGACGGACGACGCGCTCGTGCCGGTCGTCGAGTCCTACGGTTGCTCGGTGTTCCGCGGCTCGGTCGACGACATCATCCGCCGCTTCGGCGACGCGATGGCGGCGCACGGCTTCGACGCGGTCGTGCAGGCCGACGGCGACGATCCGCTCTCGGCGACCGAATACATGGATCTGACCATGGACCGGCTGCTCGCCGATCCAGCGATCGACATCGTCACGGTCAAGGGCGTGCCGCTCGGCACCGCGACCAAGAGCTTTACGCGCCGCGCCATGGACAAGGTGCTCGCCGCCTATCGCACCGAGCGCAACGACACCGGCTTCATCTATTTCTTCACCAAGAGCGGCCTGTGCCGCCATGTCGAGATCGACGTGCTCGGCCCGCAGCACGTGCACCCGACCGCGCGGCTGACGCTCGACTACGAGGTCGACCTCGCGCTGTTCCGCCGCATCTTCGAGGCGCTCTACAAGCCCGGGCAGATGTTCGGCCTGGCCGAGGTGGTGGCGTTCCTCAACGCACACCCCGATCTCGTCGAGCTCAACCGCCATGTCGAGAAGGAATACTGGCAGCGCACGGCAGAGAAGGCGCGGCTGGAATTTGTGGCGGCCGACGGCTCCGTTCGCGGGGTTGCGCTTTGAGCGAGCTGCGGCCGATGCCGGACAAGAAGTACGTCTGGCTGTTGACCAACAGCTATACGCGCTGGCTTTGGCGGGCCTTCGGCGATTATTTGCGAGACAAGACCGGGTTGGCGCCGATCCTGGTCATCTACAGCGAGCAAGAGCGGACGTTCTATACGGAACAGTTCGGCGAGACGGCACGGTGCGAGTTCATCAAGCTCGAGAGTCCCTACGAATTTGTTCTGAGCGGCGGCACGCGCTCGCGATCGCCCGGGGTCGTTCGACGGAAAGCGAAGGCCCTCGAAGATCGTTTTGGTATTACATTGCTGCGCGACATGATGCTGCCGGATCAGCATTTCTGCAGGCCGTATATGATCCTGGGCAGCGGACATCCGCGCTCTCGGGTGAGCGAGAAGATCACGTTGGAGCTAGCGTACGACGCATGCATTAGCCAGTTCGAATCGGTGGAGCGGTTCATGGCGTCGTACCCGCCGGCCTTGGTGGTCAGCTACTATGGCGGCGGCGGTCTGCAGGGCAAGCCGATTTCGCTGCTGTGCCGCGAGCGCGGCGTGCCGTTCAAGGCGCTTTGCCCGGTTCGTTTCGGCAATTTGATGTACTGGGCCGACGATGAATTCGAAGGATCCGCAGAGCTACAAAAGTATCTTGCGCGGCCGGCGCTGATATTGCCCGAGGCGGAAATAGAGGAAATCAGGTCGTCGTTGCGCCCGAGCGGATTGTCGACCGATCCGAAGCTTCTAGCCACCGTCCGGAAGATGCAGAAGCTTCCCTTTGCTCTGAAAAAGGCCGGCTACGTGGTCTTGCAGCGGCTCTACGGCCGAGCGCGCGGCTATTACCTTGCCCGCGTGGGGTACACGATCAGGTCCCTGCTCGCGCAGATTTTTCGCGCGCCTCGCCACGCCCGCGTGCTGGACCGGATCGCCGCTCGGACTGTGCCGCCCCTGGACGGCGTGAAGCTCGTCTACTATCCGTTACAGCAGGAGCCCGAGGTCTCGACGTTTCAGTTGTCTCCGGATCATTTCAACCAATTCGCCACGATTCTCGAGCTGTCGCTCAGCTTGCCGGCAGACGCGCGACTTTGCGTCAAGGAGCACATCTGGCAAGCGGGGCGTCGGCCGGACGGCTTCTACGAAGCGCTGACCAAGCTGCACAATGTCATTTTGGTCCATCCTGAGGCGTCCAGCATCGACCTGATCAGGCGCTCGTCGCTGGTTTGCGTCATTACCAGCTCGGTCGGCCATGAAGCGGCTGCGCTCGGTAAGCCGGTCATCACGTTCTGGAATCGATCTCCGATCGGCGTGCTGCCTCACGTTCATGTCGCGCCTAGTTTCGCCGATATGGGGCTCGTGCGCAGGCTGCTGGCGGACGACGACGCGGACGCGCGGCGCCGACGCGAGAATGACGGCGCGGTGTTTCTCAAGCGGATTCGCGAATTTTGCATGGACTTGGATCCGCTGAAGATGCATGGGCGCCAGCACAAGCCGAGCGAGGCGGAGCTCGATATCATCGGATTGCCGCTCCTTGCCGAATTGGGCCACCCGATATCGGGCGCGGACAAGCGCCGCGCCGCCAGCGCTTAGCGACCGCCCGTCCGGTCGAAATTGCCGCAACCCATAGGCCAGACTTCATGACCCGCCGAACCGCGCCGATCCCCTTTGATCCGACCGACGTCGTCGATCGCCGCTCTCAGGCATCGAAAGACAGTGGCGAAATCCGCCGCTGCACCAAGTGCCTCATTCCCGAGACCGAACAAACGATGACGTTCGACGAGAACGGCGTGTGCAATATGTGCCGTGTCGCGACCGAACGGGATCACGATATCGATTGGGCCGCCCGCGAAAGGGAGTTCCAGGACATCGTCGAGCAATTCCGAGGCAAGTACCAGTACGACGCCATCGTGCCGTTCAGCGGCGGCAAGGACAGCGCATGGGTGGCCTACAAGCTGGTCCGTCATTTCAAGATGAAGGTCCTATTGGTCACATTCGACTCGCATTTCCGCCGGCCCATCCATCTGCAGAATATCGAAAGGATCATCCGGGCACTTGGTTGCGAACACATCACCTTACGCGCCAAGGACGACGTGATCCGCAAGACTATGCTCGAATCGCTAAAGCGGAAGGGTGACTTTTGCTGGTTCTGCCATACCGGCGTCGTAGCCTCTCCATTCAAGGCCGCGCTTATGTTCAAGGTGCCGCTCATCATCTGGGGCGAGCCGGGCACCGAGCAATCGGGCGGCTACTACAACTACAAAATCAAAACGCCGCCGGATGAGCGCTGGTTCAACCGGCAGATCAACCTTTCGATCAACGCCGAAGACATGGCGGGCTTCGTGCCTGACGTGGAGATGCGCGATCTAGAGCCGTTCAAGCTGCCGCCATGGGATGAAATGAAAAAGCTCGGCGTCCTATCTATCCACCTGGGCGACTACTTCAAGTGGAACGCGCCGCTCCAGTACGAGATCATTCACAAGGAGCTGGGCTGGGAGATGGCGGAGGTGGAGAACCTTCACCCCCGGTATCACTATGAGAAGGTCGAATGCTTCCTTCAGGGAACGCGCGACTATCTCCGCTTCATCAAGCGCGGTTACAGCCGAACAGTTCAGCGCGCGAATCTAGACATTCGCAACGGCGTGTTGACCCGCGAGGAAGCGGAGCAAATGATCCACTATGACGCCCAAAGGCCCGCCAGTCTCGACGTGATTCTTGAATATTTGGGGATCACCGAGGAAGAGTTCATGAAGATCGCCAAGTCGCACCAGATCTATCCCCACGTTCACGATCCCGAGAAGATCCGACCCGCGCAAAAGAAGGTCGACGATCATGATCTTTGGGTCGAGCGGCTGGCGCCGCAGTTGAAGGAAGAAGGGCATTGAACCTCTCCCAGCCGCTCGATCGGTCACGGCCGGCCGCGAAGGTAGCCGCGCCTGGACGGCATCCGCGGTCGATCACCATCGTCGATTACGGTATGGGCAATCTACGGTCGGTAGCGAAGGTCGTCTCTCGTCTGGGCGCTGACGTCCGGATATCGTCTGAGCCTGCCGACCTAAGATGGGCCGAGCGCCTTATTCTGCCTGGCGTCGGGGCATTTCCGGACGCCATGCGCTCGCTGCGCGAGCTTCGGCTTCTGGACGTGCTCAACGAAGAAGTGGTGACGCGGAAAAAGCCGATCCTCGGCATCTGCCTTGGCATGCAGCTGATGGCGAAAAGCAGCGCCGAGCTCGGCCAAACCGAGGGACTCGGCTGGTTCGATGCGACGATGGTTTCGTTCGATCGATCGAAGGGGATCCGCGTGCCCCATATCGGATGGAATCGCGTAAATATCCGGCGGACGATACCGCTGTTCGACGGCTTTGACGACGGGTCGTTCTGCTATTTCGTCCATAGCTATCACATGATTTGCCCTAATCCGTCCGTCGTGGCGGCAACGACGACCTATGGCGACGATTTCGTTTCGGCGATCGCCCGCGACAACATATTCGGCACCCAGTTCCATCCTGAGAAGAGCCAAGCGGCGGGGGCAATCATCCTCATCAACTTCGTTACCGGGACGCTCGGCCTGTGAGCTTCATCCGACTCATTCCGACCCTGTCGCTCAAGGACGGCCGGATCATCAAGACCATCCGGTTTGACGAATTTCGCGACGTCGGACATCCGAAGACCATGGGCAAAGTATTCGACTCCCAGGATGTCGACGAGCTCATCTTCACGGATATCACGGCTACTCAAGAGCACCGTGAGCCGGATTGGGAGAGCATTAAGATGTTCGCGGAGGAATGCGCCATGCCGCTCACGATCGGCGGCGGCATCAAGACCGTCGAGCATATTCGCAGAATGCTGCAGATCGGAGCGGACAAGGTCACTATCAACAGCGCGGCCGTCGAGGATCCCGCCTTCGTTACCCGTGCTTCGACGATGTTCGGCAGTCAATGCATCGTGGTATCGATCGACGCCGTCGCCTGCCGCCGCGGCGACTACGAAGTCATGATCGAAGGGGGCGCGGCAGCGACGGGACGCGACGCAGTCAGCTGGGCCAGTGAATGCGAGCGCCTGGGCGCGGGCGAGATTCTGATCACGTCAATCGATCGCGACGGTACAATGCAGGGCTACGACCTTGATCTGGTCAACGCCGTTGCGTCGGCTGTGAGCATTCCGGTAATCGCGAACGGCGGGGCAGGGCTACTCGTCGACTTGATCGATGCCGCGACGAAGACGCGGGCATCGGCCGTCGCGTGCTCGAGCCTATTCCATTTTTCCGATAACAAGCCGATCAAGGCAAAGGCGTTTCTCCAGGATCATGGTGTCAACGTGAGGCCGATCTGATGGGCGCTCTGGCCCACGCGTCCGCCAAGGCGGATTCCGGAAGCTTTCTGCAGGGATCAAGAATCACCCTCCGCGCCTTGACGCGTGACGACCTCGCGCTCTATCGCCGCTGGCTCGACGATCCGCGGGTCACGGAATTCCTCGAGATGGGGGCGCGGCCGACGCGCGACGCGGATTGCGAGGCGTTCTGGCGGTTAGCCAGCGAGGCGGAGGACGCTATCGTCTTCGCGATGGCCGAGCGCAAGGGCGGCAAGACGGTGGGCACCTGCGGCCTTTACCTCATCCAGTGGATGGCGCGACGGGCCCAGTTCAACATGCTGATCGGCGAACCCACGGCCTGGGACAAGGGCTACGGCACCGAGGCCGCGCACCTGATCCTGGGCTATGCGTTCGACGTGCTGAACCTCAATTCGGTGCAGCTCGGCGTCAACGCCGATAATGCGCGTGCCGTTCGGTCCTACGAGAAGGTCGGCTTTGTCCACGAGGGTGTGCGCCGGCAGTTTGTCTACCGCAACGGACGCTACTACGACAGCGTGATGATGAGCGTGCTGCGCGACGAATACAAGGCGCCGAAGAAGAAGTGATCCCGGTCGCCATCGTCGGGCTCGGCCGCATCGGCGCGGGCAATGTCGGCCTCGCCGGCGACGTGCCGCTCTCGCATCTCGCAGCGCTGCGTGCAGTCGAGGGGCTGGCGCCGGTCGCGCTGGTCGATGCCGATGCCGCGGCGCGCGCCGCCGTGCTTCGCGACCATTCCGGCATCGCGCCTGAGACGGTGAAGGCGAGCCTCGATGAGGTCGGTCCGCTCGACGGGGGCATCGCCGTGCTGGCGACGCCGCCCGCCGGCCGCGCCGGGCTGCTCGCCCAGGTGCTGCAGCGCAGGCCGTGCGTTGTGATCGTCGAGAAGCCGCTGGCGCGCGATATCGCGGAGGCGCGCAGCATGGTCGCGGCGGCCGAGCGCGCCGGCGTCGCGTTGCGCGTGAACTTTCACCGGCGGTTCGATCCGCGCCACCGCCGCTGGCGGGCGCTGGCGCCGAAGAGCCCGCGCGCGATCGCCCTGCGCTACGGCAAGGGCCTCTACAACTATGCGAGCCACATGGTCGATCTGCTGATGGACTGGTACGGCGCCGTCGCCGAGGTCCGCGCGCTCGGCCCCGTGCCCGCCGGCGCGAGCGATCCCAATCTCGGCTTCGTCTGCCGCATGGCCGCGGGCTTCGATGCCGTAGCGATGGGCGTCGATGGGCTCGACTACGACCTGTTCGACATCGATATCTTTAGCGCCGACGCGCGCGTCGAGCTGCTAGCCGGCGGCGCTGACATCCGGCGCTACGTGCCGGTGCAGGATCTCCACTATCGTGGCTATTGCCATCTGGCCGAGCGCGAGGACGAACGCGACATCGGTCCGGTCGGCGGCTTTGTCGAGCTCTATCGGGCGGTGCGCGATCACCTTGTGGAAGGCGTGCCGCTGGCTGGCTGTGACGGTTGGGCCGCGCTCGCCAACATGGCGGTGCTCGATGCGGTGCTGCGCTCGGCCGCCGCGGGCGGTGCGGCCATGGCGCCGGCCCATTCCCTGCCGCGCGCGGCGTGAGCGAGACCGACAGGATCGAGACATGAGCAAGGCGAACACCCTGGCGCTGTTCGGCGGCACGCCCGTCTATACCGCACCCTTCCGCTTCAATAACGGCATCGGCGCCGAGGAGCAGGCCGCGGTGATGCGCGTTCTCGAGCGCGGCGAACTGTCGGGCTTCATCGCCTCGCCGGGCGCGCCGTTCTGGGGCGGCATCGAGGTCAAGGCGCTGCAGCAGGCTTTCGTCGATCACTACGGCGTCGCCCACGCGCTGGCGTTCAACTCGGCGACCTCGGCGCTGCATGCTGCCGTCTCCGCGATCGGCGCCGGGCCGGGCGACGAAGTCATCGTCTCGCCCTACACCATGAGCGCCTCGTCGACCGCGATCCTGATGACCGGCGCCGTGCCGATCTTCGCCGACATCGAGGACGACAGCTTCGGCATCGATCCCGCCTCGGTCGAAGCGAACATCACGCCGCAGACGCGCGGCATCATGGCGGTGAACATCTTCGGCCATGCTGCGCGCCTCGGCCCGCTGCGCGAGATCGCCGACCGCCACGGCCTATTCCTCATCGAGGACAACGCCCAGGCGCCGGACGCGCTCTACAAGGGTCGCCCGACCGGCACCGTCGGCCATATCGGCGTGTTCAGCTTCAACCGCCACAAGGTGATGCAGTCGGGCGAGGGCGGCGTGTTGGTCACCGGCGACGAGCGCCTGGCGCTCAAGGCGGCGCTCCTGCGCAATCACGGCGAAGCCGTGGTCGCCGACATGGGCGTCGACGACATCGTCAATACGGCCGGCCTCAACCTGCGCATGACCGAGATGGAGGCGGCGGTCGCCCAGGAGCAGTTCCGCAAGATGCCGGCCATGAACGCCGAGCGCATCCGTCTGGCCAACCGCCTGTCCGCGGGGCTCTCGGAGCTGCCCGGCATCGTGCCGCCCAAGGTCGAGCCGGACTGCCGCCACGTCTTCTACATGTACGTCATGAAATACGACGCGCGCGCGACCGGCATTCCGCGCGACCTGTTCGTCAAGGCGGTGCAGGCCGAGGGGCCGTTTCTGCGCGCCGGCTATCTGCGGCCGACCTATCTCGAGCCGCTCTACCGCCGGAAGATCTGCTTCGGTGCGAAGGGCTTCCCGTTCAGCGCCAATCCGCGCAACGACCGGCTCGCCTACGGCCCGGGCCTGTGTCCGACCTGCGAGCGCCTGCAGGACGGCGAGCTGATGCTGACCGCGATCATGCAGCCGCCGCAGACGCTCGACGACATGGACCGCTTCGTCGAGGCCTGCGCCAAGGTGCTGGCCAATCGCGACGCGCTGCTCGCGGCCGGCAAGCGGCTGGCCAGCTGAAAGTGGCGGCGGGTGACGGCCAGGCTGCTCTGCGTCGCCGAACAATGGGCCTCGGCCGCCTATCTCGCGGCGCTGGCACGCCATTGGTGCGCGCATCCGCCGGCCTTCGACTGGCGGCTTGCCACGTCGGCGCCGCTGTCCGGCACGTTGAACGATGATCCCGCTCTCGCCTCCCGGCTCGTCGATGTCGATCCGGCCGGGCTCGCGGCCCATGGCTGGCAGCCATCGGCGTTGCTCGTCTCGGCCGGTGGCCTGGCGCGCGAATTCGCCTTCGTCGCCGCCGCGCGCGCCCGCGACCTGCCTGTC
>Ga0335070_10002775_pt1 | contig 20351 bp, 18 predicted proteins | sample Lox_Sample_13_FD_206722 | JGI IMG/M metagenome (GOLD analysis project Ga0335070, IMG submission 206722) | Soil microbial communities from Loxahatchee National Wildlife Refuge, Florida, United States - Lox_Sample_1.3 | ecosystem: Environmental > Terrestrial > Soil > Wetlands | place: USA...
TTTCCCAGCCTCACCCAGTTTTCTCATTCCGTCGGACAGAGAGCAGTTGCCGCCTTTCTTCGCGGATTCGAGGGCGTCAAACAGCCCCTGGCCACAAAGGAACATGCCCGTATCGAACCCATCGTAGTCAACGAGGTTCTTGCCGATTGCGATGATCCGGCCGTCGTCTCGCCTGACCTTGGTTGCGTCGTCCAGGTCAAAGACGCGATCGAGATTCGAATCAACGGCCAGGATGACTTCGTCCTGCTGCAGCGGCTGCCGAACCAGGGCGCTGGCTGTTGCGGCGTCGAAGATGTGGTCGGACATGAGCAACAGAAAGGGTCCAGAGACTTCGGCGCGAGCCGCCAGAACGGAAACGCCGTTGTCCTTGTGATAGTCCAGATTTTCGATGCACGACACCGTCATACCGGCGAAGTCCTGCCCAGCGATCCACTGCCGAATGGCATCTCCACGATAGCCAACCACAACCACGAAGGTCGTGATGCCCGCCTGTTGTGCTCGTCCTATGACGTGCTCCAACAACGGCCGGCCCTGAAGTTCGACCAGTGGTTTGGGTATAGCGCTTGAACGCTGGACGAGACGGCTGCCATTACCGGCGGCCAGGATGATGCATTGGTCAATATTGGGCATCGCGATATCTTCCTTTGCTCTGTCGGCCTATTATTTGTTCAAAGGCTGTAACTTCTTGGCGCTGGCTGTTTCGGATGTGCCGGACGGCCTGGGCGAGTAATCGAAGTAGTTGATAGTTACTTTCGTCGTTCCAAAAATGCGCACATCGGTTACGCTCTCGGTGGAGCTGGGGTACCAGAGCGGACCACTCTTTTCATAGGTGTGTACAAAATGTACCTTCTTGATCCAGAACGAAGGATTCTTGGCCGGCTTGCCTTCTACTCGAACGAGGGCGTAATCTTGCGCGTCGATCCAGATACGCCCAGCAAATAGCTTCTCCTCATTACGCTTGGGCGTGACGTCAATGGCGTAGGTTGACCTGCCGCCGATCGTTTCGGAGCCGACCATTCGAAAGTCGTAGTTCTGTGGTGCCACTTGGGTCTTCAGGCGCTCTTGCGGGCTCGACGCCTCTTCCTCGGACGCCAGCATCTTCCGAAATACATGCTTGTCGGCGGCCTTCCAGCCGTCTTCTTCGAGGATCTCGAAGTGTTTCGCGCCATCCCCTCCTGCTTCCACGTGCGCGAGCAACTCCGCCTGCTTGTGCAGGCGGTCGTTCTCAAGCACGTAGCGACGCATTCCCTGATATCCATCGGCCAGTGTGCGCCGTTGCGCGTCGCGCTGGAGCATCGTCGCGACCACGGTGTTCGCATCAGGGAGAGAATCGCTGTCGGCGGCCCTCAACGATATTCCAGTTGAGGCTAGGAGTAGAGCTGCGAAAATGATTTGAGTTTTCATAGCTAGAACTGAAAAACGAGCTTTCCTCGGAATATGAGTGCGGGACTGTTATAGAACTGGCCGAAACTGGTACTGGCTATGTCGTTTTGCACGTCGCGGGGGTTGAAACGACCGAAGAGATTGAAGATGCCGCCTCCGATTCTTGCTTTGATGTGCCGCTCTCCGAGGGGCAGTGAAATCGGCCGCGTGATCTGGAGATCCAGCGACGAAAACCGCGGGAACCTGTCGACGTTTCTCGCGCCGATGTATTCGCGATATTGGTTCTCTACGGAGTACGGAAAACCGGTATGAATGTCGAAAACAGGGACAATCGTCAGCTTCCACGGCCCCTCGATGTCAGCATGAAGCAAGACACGATTTGGCGCGTCGAACGACAACCGCCCGAAGGCATCGGGTTGAATCACCGCCTGCGGGTAATTGCCGAAGAACAACTGCGGATCGTTCAATGTGCCATAGGCTCTGGAGTGGACATAGGAGGCGTCCAGCGTCATGCGAGATAGACGGTATCTGCCTGTTACCTGAAACTCTCGGTAAGAATCGCTTCCTGCATTGGAAAGAGTGATAAAGCCCGAGCCGTAGCCGGCGCTGGGAGAAACCACGAAGTCTCTCGCTGTGTTGCGTTGCTCATAGGCGACCCGCAGAGTGAAGTGTTCTGAGACTTGTCTTTCAATCGCGAGATTCCACGCTGTGCTGCGGGGGTTCTGAAGTTTCCCACCAATGCGATTTGTATAAGCGGTTGAGACGAGGGCCTGACCATTTGTACCGAGCAGCGTCACCGTCCGGTCCGGCATTCGGTCGAAGACCGGGTAAATGAGAGGGACGCGATCATAGAACATGCCTGCCCCACCCTTAAGCAGCGTCTTGCCATCGTTGGTCAGAGCCAGCAAAAAGCCCAGACGTGGAGCAACATGAGTCGAGCCGGTCACACTATCGCTGTCGAACCGCAGCCCGGAGTCAAGCGTCACCCGGTGCGAGAGTGACCACTGGTCCGCCACGAACCACGTAACCTCATTCTGATTGGTGGCAAAGGAAGTGGGCGGAGTAAATGTCAACCGCTCGATCGGTAGGTTGTTGGCTCCAATTAGTTCGACTGGCAAGAATGTTTCGTGTCCGCTATAGCTCGAGTGGGCGTATTCCACCCCAAGCTTTACTTGGTGAGAACCAAGAAGCTGCTTGGGCGCCATTTGATAGATCTCTTGCCAGTCAAACCGGGTGGCTCGTCGCGACTGGCGGTTGAAGAACCCGCCCTGTGTCGTGTCAACAAGGAGTTGGAAGGGATCGTTGTTTTGGGCGGTGACATCCACGTCGTATCGTTTAAGGCTGAGCTGCGAGGTGAGAACGCTATTGTTCCCAAACAAATAATGGTCCTGCCCGGAGATCTGATATCCCCGCTGATGGAGGTCGCCCGTCGAGGGCTGGGGCGTAAATGTATTCAGCCCGAGGTAGTCCAGCTTCTGAGGATAAATTGCGAGAGAAACCGTCGCCGTTTGCTTCGGACTGATCGTCAGGTCGTATTGGCTGTAGGAATTGAATCCTTCCAGCTTCATGTCCCGCTGTAGCGGCGGCAGGCTGTTCACCGGCGTGCGGACAAACCGGTACTCAAACGACTGCGTAAATGCGATCCGATCCTTGACGAGAGGACCAGTAAAGGTCATCCGGGGCGTGGCCGATTCTATGCCGACAAAGCTGCCATCGCGCACCCGTGGTCGCGGTAAGATGTTTTGTATCGAGAAGTGGTAGCCCTCATAGTCCCCGGTCTTTGTTTCGACGTTCGAGACGGCCCCTGTCAGCTTCCCATACTCAGGGTCGTAGGGGTCCGAAATGACTTTCACCGATGAAACGACGTCGATGGGCAAACTGATGGCCGGGCCGCCGGTGGCCGGGTCGGAAACGTTGGCGCTGTTCAACAGCGCTCCGCTCTGCGTGTTCCGCGTGCCCTTCAAGTTCACGAGCCCGTCGGGGCCGCGAACCACTCCGGGAACGAGGGGTAGTAAGCCTTGAAATTGTTCGTTGGCATTGGGAGCGTTGATGACGGTTCTTTCGTTGATCGTTTCCCCCGGAGCGGGAGATGCAGACGTCGACTCAGTCGCGGACACGGTTACCGACGTCTTAATTTCAGACATTGTCAGTTGTATGGGAAGTTCAACTAACTGGTCAGGCTCGATCTTGATGCTCAGCTCTCCCTTGAGAGTCTCGAAGCTTGCTTCAACCGTATAGATCCCAGGCGGAATATTGTCGAATCTATATTTGCCATCCTGATCAGTTTCCGTTATCGCCATAACCGGCCCGCTAACCAACACCTGGGCCTTTGCGACGTATGCTTCGCTACCTGGGTCCCCGACAAATACCGTTCCTTTCAGGTTGGAGGTTGCACCTCGAACATCCTGTCCGTATCCGGCTTGAGTCATCCAACAAAACAAGGTCAACGTAAGAGCCATTTGATGGAACGCGGTCAACGCGGAGCCGTGACGAGTGGCGGTAGCTCCATCGTTCCGAAAGGCGGTGCTGCGTCGTTTTGCAATCCGGGACAATGTGGTTCACCTTTCACCTCGACAGAAGGCACGTACGATTCCAAACAGGCTGACGGGGCTTCCACGGAGAAGAAACTACGAGCTATGAGCACTTTAGCGGGTAAAGTCGGGTGACAGATCAGAAGCTTCGATGTCACTCGTTCGACGTTCGTGTCGAAGCCATATGTCAAACCCGAGGCAAGATTTCATCTTCACGGTTCGAGTCAAACCATTTACTGTCAAGCCTTCGACAGTCTTGTCGAAATTAGGCCACGATTTCCCTGAGATTCTAAAAGACCCTCTTGCAACACCCCGCTAAAGCGGCCCAGATGAGCCGGTTAGACGAGGACACCCTTAGGAAGAATACTTGCTCCACGTTCAGTGGGCAGCGATCCAAGACTCAACTCTGGCTCGCGGGGAGACGGATATGGCCAAGAGAGTAGCTGATCTGTTGGTAGACGTGTTGGCGGAGGCAGGAGTTCAGAGAATCTATGGTGTAAGCGGGGACTCGCTGAACGGCATCACGGATTCGATTCGTACTCAGAGACAGATCCAGTGGATACATGTCCGCCACGAAGAGGCAGCGGCATTCGCGGCCGGCGCCGAAGCGCACCTGACAAACAAATTGGCTGTTTGCGCCGGCAGTTGCGGTCCGGGCAATCTTCACTTGATCAACGGGCTCTACGATTGCCACCGCAGCCGTATCCCTGTTTTGGCGATCGCCGCACAAATCCCCAGTTCTGAAATCGGAAGCGGATATTTTCAGGAGACCCATCCTGATTATCTCTTCGGACAGTGCAGCCACTATTCTGAGCTGGTGTCGCAGCCGACACAGATGCCCCGCGTGCTCGAGATTGCGATGCAGACTGCAATCTCGCGACGCGGTGTTGCAGTCATTTCCCTGCCAGGCGATGTGGCGATGCGAGAAGCGGTCCACGATAGTCCAAGGGTGCATTTTCCTGACGCCAAGCCTACGGTCTGTCCCTCCGAAGACGAACTCAACATACTGGCCGACCTCCTGAATCGCTCGGAAAGAATATCCATTCTAGGCGGCGCTGGTTGCGCGGGAGCCCATGATGAACTGATCCAACTCGCGGGGAAACTACAAGCCCCGATCGTCCATGCGATGCGTGGGAAAGAGTTCATTGAGTACGACAACCCGTTCGACGTTGGCATGACCGGGCTGCTGGGATTCTCTTCCGGCTATCACGCGATGATGAGCTGCGATTTGTTGCTGGTGATCGGGACCGACTTCCCGTATCAGCAGTTCTATCCTAAGGAGGCCATCATTGCTCAGATCGACCTTCGCGGCGAACAGCTCGGACGCCGCACCAAGCTTGACTTCGGCTTCGTTGGTGACACGAAAACCACGCTGCGGGCACTCTTGCCGAAGCTGGAGCAAAACAGATACGAAGCGCATTTGAAGAAATCCGTTGAGCACTATCATGAGGCGCGCAAAGGTCTGGACGATCTCGCCATACCTAACCACGGGAAGAAGACGATTCATCCTCAGTATGTCGCACGCTTGCTCGACCAACTTGCCACGGAAGACGCGGTTTTCACTTGTGACGTGGGGACGCCGACCATCTGGGCTGCCCGTTATCTCAGGATGAACGGCAAACGAAGGATTATCGGCTCGTTCACACACGGGTCCATGGCCAACGCCCTGCCTCAAGCCATCGGCGCGCAGGCCAGTCATCCGGGCCGACAGGTGATCTCGATGTCTGGCGATGGTGGCTTGGCGATGCTAATGGGCGATCTGCTCACGCTTCGCCAACAGAAATTGCCGGTGAAGGTAGTCGTCTTCAAGAACGACTCCCTAGCGTTTGTCGAGCTGGAAATGAAGGCAGCTGGAATTCTTGATTTCAGCACGGATCTGCACAACCCGGATTTCACGAAAATTGCAGAGGGAGCGGGGCTGCTCGGCCTGCGTGCGGAAACTCCAGACCAGGTGGAACCTATGATCGCGCGAGCTCTCACTTATGACGGCCCAGCGTTGGTCGAGGTTCCGGTATCCCGCCAGGAACTCTCGATGCCATCGACGATTACGTACGAGCAAGCCAGGGGTTTCAGTCTGTTCACGGCCAAAGCAGTGCTCAACGGACGTGCCGATGAAGTCATCGATCTCGCAAAGGTCAACTTGTTCCGCTAGTCTTTGAACATTTGAGGTAGCACTTGACAACACAAGCAATCACAGCTTCTTTTACATCCGAGGCAGCCAGCACATCGCGAACGCGAGCCTTCCAGATCGCCTGGGTGCTAGCCTTGTGTTTCTACTTTGTCGAATATGCCGTGAGATCCGCGCCTGCAGTCATGATCCCGCAATTGTCGCTGGCGTTCGGCACGACCGCGGTCGGCGTCAGTGCCATCCTCGGGGCCTACTATTACACCTATTCTCTGACCAGCCTTATTGCCGGCGCGGCGATGATTCCGTACACCATCGTCAAAGAGGTCAATCCAGACGAGGTTAAGGGTAGCGCTACAGGTGCGATTAACTTTCTCACCTTTGGAGATACCGCGCTCGTTGGACCGGCCTTCGCCGACTTGGTCGGCAGAGGTATCGCAAATACGCCAAACCATGTCGCCCACTTTCGCGAAAGTGGTCTCTTTTGGATCTCCAGCATCACCCTGGCGATCCTACTGAGTCTGCTTCTGCTCGAAACCGGGCACGCGCGCCGAGAGCCATAGTCCAAGGGCCGAAATATGAAGAGATTTACCCCATCTTGGCATCGTTGTGGCTAAGTGACAACCTGCTCCGCTAATAACGGTCGACCGCATACAGAAAGGCAGCGACACCCAGATGATCAAAACATCAGCCAACACGCCAACAGGTCGGTCAAATATTCCTCACGGCCTAGATCTTCTCAATCGGCAAGGTGTGAACAAAGGCACCGCTTTCACCGAGGTGGAGCGCACAAGATTTGGCCTGCACGGGCTTCTTCCGCCGCATGTCGAAACCCTTGACGAGCAAGTCGTCCGCGCCTATGGGGCTTACCAGAGAAAATACGACGATCTGGAGCGACATATCTACTTGCGCGCTCTGCAGGACACGAACGAGGTCCTCTTCTATAGACTCCTTCTCGACCATATCGAAGAAATGATGCCGATCGTTTACACACCAACAGTTGCGTTGGCATGTGAGCAATTCAGCCACATCTATCGACGGCCGCGTGGAGTATTCATCTCTTATCCCCTCCGCGATTCGATCCCCGAGTTACTGCAAAATCGTCCAAACAAGGACGTCGATGTGATTGTCGTGACGGATGGCGAGCGCATTCTGGGGATCGGTGATCAGGGCGCAGGCGGACTCGGTATCCCCATCGGCAAGCTCTCCCTTTACACGTTGATCGGCGGCATTCGTCCAGAACGGACGCTACCGATCGTCTTGGATGTGGGAACCAACAACACTGAGCGACTGAACGATCCGGAGTATCTCGGCTGGCGTCATGAACGCATCACTGGTCAAGACTACTGCGACTTCGTAGACCAGTTTGTGCAAGCGGTGAAGCTGGAAATGCCCGAAACATGCTTGCAATGGGAAGACTTCGCGACTCCTCATGCCCGACCAATCCTCAATCGCTATCGCGACCAATTGTTGACCTTTAACGACGATATCCAGGGAACATCGGCGGTTGCTCTTGGCGCCATATTGGCAGCCGTCAAGGTGACTGGTAAAAGCTTAAAGGACCAACACGTGGTCATGCTCGGCGCGGGTTCAGCCGGCATTGGTGTTGCAGATGGACTGTGTGCCGAGATGAAAGAAGAAGGACTATCTGAGGAGGAGGCACGTAGCCGCTTCTGGGTCATCGACAAAGATGGCCTTCTGCGCTCGGGCAGAAAAGACCTTGCACCTGAACAGAGCGTGTATGCCCAGCCGGAGAGCCGCTTCTCCGGGTGGCCTCGAACTTCCAACGGAGATATCGGACTGGCCGATGTAATTGCAACGATCAATGCAACTATTCTCATTGGTCTCTCAACTGTTGGCGGCGCCTTTACGGATCCAATTGTTCGTGAAATGGCGCGCAAGGTCGAGCGGCCTATTATTTTTCCGCTCTCGAATCCCACTTCGAGATCGGAAGCCAACGCGGAGGATTTAATCCGCTGGAGCGATGGACGCGCGCTGGTGGCAGCAGGTTCTCCGTTTGCTCCTGTCGGCTACAGCGGCCGCAAGATTCCCATCGCGCAATGCAACAATGTGTACATCTTCCCCGCAATGGGACTTGGCGTTGTCGCGTCCGGCGCCCGCCGGGTCACCGAAGCGATGATGCTGGCAGCAGCCCGGGCGCTTGCCGGAAACTCGCCGGCCCTCAAGGACGCTTCCGCTTCCCTGCTCCCTCCGCTGCCAGACCTCAGGCGGGTGGCTGCAGAAATCGCGGTCGCGGTGGGAATGCAGGCACAAAGAGACGGTGTCGCTCACATGGTCGATGAAGACGAACTGCGTGAACGAGTGCGTAAAACGCAGTGGACGCCTGCCTATGACACGGGGTGATAATAAGGATAGGGCCCCCTCCCCCTCCCCAAAAAATCCTTGTTTTCATGGAGATAGCGTCCTTTTGAGTGCAAATTCGTGAGCCCGTGAGGCTTACAGGTAAAATCCTACTAACAATGGACTTAGGTGGGATTTTCAAAGGCCGATCGGAGGTGTTGGCGAGCAGTCGGGTAAGAAATCGAAAACTAGCTTGACCCATCACAGGTCGAACCACCTACCGCAGATGGGGGCATAGTCTGGCTGTCGACTCATGGTACGACAGCTTTCCCTCATCCATCCGTGGCCAGCGTACGACTAAGAAGCGCGAAACACCAAGCGATTTAGTCACAGATCAGCGTGACGGACGACCATTGCCGATGGTTGGGCCACCCCACCCGCGCAAAACGCTGCTGCATTGCTCGCCGCAGCCACACCTTGCGCCATACCGGTAAATGGGAAAGTACGATGCAAGAACAGATGAGCCTCTTAGCTGGGTAGCGCATTAACCCTTCCGCTCTGGCTCAGGCAAGACTGCACCTCACGGAGTACAAGTGCGATCAAAAGCAGCACGGCTCCGAGCATCCCGAGCGCCTTAAAATGAGAGACCATGGCTGCTCCCGTCCCAGCACCCAGCACAAAGCGTTCCAGATGCCGCTGAGACGGCCTGTTTTGGGTCGGGAGCCTTCACCGGCGGAGGCTCAGAAGCATATTTTTCAGCTTCCGAAGCAATCAGGCTTGTAATCATCCCCGTCAGATATGTCGTGTGAACGCTTATGCCACCGACGCGTCGAAATGCTCCATTTTGCAGCCCTGGCTGCACGATCTGCAGGACGAAGAGCCGGCGCTTGGCCTTATCTTCTTCCTCGCGCACCGCGGGCGGTAGCTCGGTTTTCTCCAGATCAGCAGCGCGCTCGACGTGGACCGCTTCTTCCGCCGCAAGATCGTCAAGCAGTTGCCGGACGCTTGCATCCTGAGCGCGTGCCGCGGCCTGCTCATAGAAGCGCCGCGTCTCGACTTCCATAGCGCTGACTTGGGCGCGGATCTGCTCCAGGCGCAAAGGTGTATTCAGCCAGATCGGCTTGCGCTGCACAAATCCGCGCCCGTCCTGACGGCGGATGAGGGGAATGTGCTCGCCGAACTTCTGCTGGTACAACTCAATCAGGCGGCGGCGGTGCCCGATCTCATCCTGGCGCATCCCTTCAAAGACTTGTGCAGTGCCGGGAAAGCTTCCCCTCAGGCTCTCGCCAAAATCGGAGTAAATGCGTTCGTCCTCCTCCTCCAGCGAAATGGCAAGGGCAAGAATTTCCTTCTGGGACAAGGTGTCGAAGTCTCGCAATGCGATTCCTCTTATTCGGGTGAGCATGCCCCATGCCACTCCCCGAATCGCTCACAATGCAAGTGCCATCGCCTTCTCCCGCAATTACTTTGCGGGACTCTTTGTCTTTTGGGGCGCGTACGGGGCTGATCCCACGTGTCGGCGGAAGCACAGTGTCAACGAACGTGACCAATGGTCGACACTTCGTGCCAATTGGAGCCAGCCTCACGCGCGCAAGTCATACAGGTATAAGGCTGAAGCATATGGGCTGACGGGGCTTACTTTGGCAATCGTGGTGCTTTGACATGCAGCGAGGAGAGCTGCCGCCGGCAATTCAGCGCAGTCATAAATTTTGCGCACGTCATAGACGACGATTCTAAGGCACTCTCCTCACGTGTTGCCAGGGAGTCGCAATATGACGTTGCTTGGTCCGCTCGCTGCCACTTCAAGAGTTGCCGAAACTATTGATGAGCGCCTGATGCGGTGCGGCGTCAGCCGGCGTGCCTTCCTGCAGTTCTGCTCGACGCTGATGGTCGCCGCGCCATTCGGCCTTGCAATCACTGACAAGAAGACTCCGGAGGAAGTTGCCGCGGGACTTGGAAAAGTGATTCGTCCGCCCGTGATCTGGTTGCATTTTCAGGACTGTACGGGCTGCACCGAAACGCTACTCCGGCCCTCGCACCCAGACTTGGGTGATTTGATTCTGAACGTCATCTCGCTCGAATACCACGAGACCTTGATGGCGGGTTCGGGTAAGCAGGCCGAAGAGGCGCTGGCTGAGGCCGTCGACCGTTATTCCGGAAAATACGTCTGTGTCGTTGAGGGCTCGATCCCCACCAAGGATAAGGGCATTTACATGAAGCTGGCCGGGCGGCCAGCCATGAACGTCCTGGCCGATGTTGGAGCAAAGGCAGCGGCCATCATTGCCATCGGGTCGTGTGCGGCGTGGGGAGGGATTCCCTCGGCCGATCCTGATCCGACTGGGGCAGTTGGTGTAGCTGACCTCATGCCGCACAAGACGATCGTCAACCTTCCCGGCTGTCCGCCGAATCCGTACACGCTGCTCGGCGTGGTCCTGCAATTTGCCGATTCGGGCACACTGCCTGAGCTCGACGAAGAACGGCGCCCAAAGTTCGCCTACGACCGCGATATTCACGAGCAATGCCCGCGTCGGGCGCACTTCGATGCCGGCCGTTTTGTGAAGCAGTACGGCGACGAGGGCCATCGTGAAGGCTGGTGTCTGTATGAGATGGGCTGCAAGGGGCCAGACACTCACGCGGGATGCTCGACGCGACATTTCAACGAAATGCCCGACGTGTGGCCCATAGGTATCGGTGCACCTTGCATTGGATGTACGGAGAAAACAATCGCGTTCCGCGTCCCGATGTTCAAGGTCATACAAATTCATACCCGAGCCACACCGCCTGAGACCTACCCGCCAATCAGCGCGCCCCAGGGAGTGGTGAGCCCGCTGGCAACAGGTCTGGTCGGACTGGGAGTCGGCGCGCTTGCGGGAGCAGGCTATGTCGCCTCGCGCAAGTTCTCGACCAAGCCCGACGATGAGAGTGTGCCCGGCTCCGGGCCGCCCGCTGATGAGGGAAACGGAGAGGGTAGCGCGGAGAAGAACCCCAAGAGTCCGTCATGAGAGCCGCCGGAACGTTCGTGTTGCTGATCGCCAGCTCGATTTGGTGTGTGCTCCCGAGTGCGGCTCAAAAAGGGGAGCACGAGCCTCCCTGCATGGAGTGTCATCAGCCAAAGGACACCACGATCGATCCAGTACAGTTCTCGCACTCCGTACACGCCGCCCTGGATTGCGGTAGCTGCCATGTAGAAGGTTTCAACAAGTTTCCTCACACCAGCACCCGCGCTGGTATGCCCGACTGTATCGATTGTCATAGCGGGGCAGTAATTTCCCCTACCATCGACTTCGACAAGATCTCGCAGGGAGTGCAGGCGAGTGTCCACGTCAAGATGGTTGATCCGGCATTTCGCTGCACCAATTGCCACTCGCCACATTACTTCATTCCGGCGAGCCGCATGACGGATGCCTCTGCAGCGCGTTCCGCGGCTAACAAATCCTGCCTGGGATGCCATGCCGCTGGAGACACCCCAGCCGCCAACGACCTCGCCTTGGAGGAGCTGGTTGAAAAGCATAGGCTGTTTCCGCATTGGAAATTGCATATTCAGGAGAATGCGTGTATCGCCTGTCACACTCCCCGCGGAGAACAGACGGTGCATCTGATTCTCCCCAAATCAGAGGCGCTAAGGGATTGTGCAGCATGCCATGGCAAGAACTCGCTCCTGACTACAAAGCTCTATACCCATCTGGCCCTGAAAGAACGCACTGAACGCGGATGGGCGAATGCGATGCTGTTCAACAACGCGTACCTGACTGGAGCTATCCGGAACAGGTGGCTGGACTGGGCAACTCTTGGCCTGGCTGCACTACTTGTTCTCGGAATTGCGGCTCATGGCGTAGGCCGGTGGCTATTCGCCATTCTAAGGAGGAGGTCATGAGGCGCGAACTCGGTGCGTATCCTCTCTGGCTTCGATTATGGCATTGGAGCAATGCAGTGCTCTTCGTGGTGCTGCTTATTACCGGGCTTAGCATGCACTACTCCAGGCCTGCACCTTCACTTGGGTTCCGAGGCGATGTCCTGATTCACAACGCAGCCGGAGCAGTTCTCACTCTGTTCTACTGTTTGTTCCTCTACGGCAATTTGCGACTAGGGAATGGTCGTTACTACCATATCGTAGCCGGCGACATCGAGCCGGGATTGCTCTTGCAGACCCGTTATTACTTGTGGGGGATCTTTGTAGGATCGCCTCATCCATACCCGCACAGTGAACAGCGCAAGTTCAATCCCCTTCAGAAACTGTTCTATCTGGCGGTGATGTATCTGCTCTTTCCAATACTGACCGTCACCGGGTGGGCCCTGCTTTCTCCCGGGCGACTGCCCGAAGCGATGTTTGGCGTACCTGGCATCGGTTTTTGGGCCCTCGCCCATACCTACATTGGCTATTTTCTTTCTCTCTTTATGGTCATTCACGTTTATCTGGGTACCACTGGGACAACGCCGGGCCAACTTTTCCGCCTTATGTGGTTCGGCGAAACTGGCCGGCCGGAACATCTGCCCACGCCTCGCAGCCCCGATTCAGGAGATCGGCCCGGGAATCGCGACAGCGTGCCGGTTACGACTCCAGAGGAGCACATATGAGCTGTGCCATCAACCGTCGTCAGCTCCTTTTGGGAATCATCGGAGCCGGGGGCGCCGTCGCCGGCGGGCTGGCCACGTCCGCCGGCGCGGAGGAGCATCCAGCACATCCTGTGGCTCCTCCGGACGCCGTGGCGATGCTCTACGACAGCACCATCTGCACCGGCTGCCGGGCGTGCATGACGGCATGCAGCGAGGCAAATGGATTGCCGCCCGACACGACCGGAGGCGTGCCGCCGGACACCTCCCTCACCTCGGGTATCTGGGACATCCCGGTTGACCTCAACTCGGAGACCAAAAACATCATCAAGCTCTACAAGGATCCGGGTGGAGAGTTCGCCTTCGTCAAAAGGCAATGCATGCACTGCCTCGATCCCGCATGCGTGACCGGCTGCCCCTTCGGCGCCCTGAAGAAGGGCGAGTGGGGCGCTGTTAGATGGAACAGTTCGCTGTGTATCGGATGCCGTTACTGCGAGGTGGCCTGCCCGTTCGATGTTCCAAAGTTCGAGTGGGGCAACTGGAATCCTAAGATCGTCAAGTGCGAGTTCTGCTTCGACCAACGCTTGAAGAAGAATGAGGAGCCCGCATGCACCGCCGTGTGCCCCACGGGGGCAGTAATTTTCGGCAAGCGGACGGACCTCCTGTCGAAGGCCAAGGAACGCGTCGCGGACGCGCCGGATAAGTATTTCGAGAACAGGGTGTATGGAGAGTACGAAGCGGGAGGAACCCAAGTGCTTTATCTCTCCAGCGTCTCGTTCGAGAAGATTGGCCTTCCCAAGCTCGGTTCGACCTCGCTGGGTCACTACGCTACCAAGGTGACATCCGTGATCTACAAGTGGCTTTCGGGACCGATTCTCGTGGCCGGACTTCTGGGCGCGGTGATCAAGCGGAACTGGAACCGTCATGAGGCGGAGAGAATTGAATGCGAGAACGTAACCGGCCTGAAGGACCAGCTATGAACAGATGGAGGAAATTAACCGAGTTGCTGTCTGTAGCCAATCGCCGCAACACGACTACGGGCACCCGCGACGAAGACGGCGCAACCCTTGTCAACCACTGGCAGCGCGGCGTTCCCGTCTATGACGAACCGGTAGTTACTCCTACACTGCTATTTTTCGCAGGCCTGGCCGCAATCGGTTTGAGCCTGGCTCTAGTGCGGTTCTTCTCACCTCTCGGTCCATTCGCTGGGATGAACGATGCTTATGCCTGGGGAATCTGGAAGACCTTCAATGTCATGACTCTGACCGCCCTGGGCTCGGCTCCGCTGGCGGTGGGCATGGCGGCCTGGGTCTTCAACCGGCAAAAGCTGCACATGGTCATGCGGGCCGCCCTCGTGTCGGGTTTCCTGTTCTACGCGACGGGCCTGGTAGCTCTCGGCTTCGATGTGGGGCGTGCGTGGAATTTTTATTGGATCGCGGTCCCATGGCGTTGGAATACCGAATCGGCGATGCTCGAGATTTGCTTTTGTATGCCAGTCTACTGCGCAGTGTTCCTGGCCTTCGAGAACCTTCCTCTGGTTCTGGAACGCTTCTACTATACGGGCACCGATGAGACCAAGGCGTTTCTTCGAATATGCGCCCCCCCTCTGCGTCGGATTTATCCATTTATGCTCATTGGAGCGTATGTATTCCCCCTCATGCACCAGTCTTCGCTGGGAGGGCTGATGCTCCTAGCTGGCAACAAAGTCTACCCTCTGTGGCAGACGCCGCTTCTGCCGTTCCTGTATCTCCTGGCTGCATGTCTGTGCGGGCTGGGCTTTGTGACCTTTCTGCTTCTCATGGCCTCTCTTCGCTACTCGCGGCCGCTCGACCTAGGAGTATTGGAAGAGTTAGGCAACCTGCTGTCGTGGATGTGCTGCGTCTTCCTCGCCGTCCGCTTCGGCGACCTCATCTGGCGGGGACAGCTCCATACTGCTTTCGCGTTCGGCAAAATGAGTGCACTCTTCCTCGTCGAGACAGCGCTCATCTTAATCCCCGCCATAGCCCTCCGGAGCAAGACTGTACGCGAGACACCACGAAGCCTGCTCAATATGGCCACGCTCGCCTGCTTGGGAGGGCTGCTGTTTCGGTTCATTCCCACCACCATCGCGTTCTTCCCTGCGCGCCACGCCAGATACTTCCCGAGCGTGCCCGAGTTGCTCATGACCGTCGGGTACATCTCACTCGGGATCGCGGCTTTCGGTCTCGCGGTCAAGTACTTTGCAGTGCTGCCCGGGGAAATCAAAGACTGGAATTACATGTTCAGACTTGTGCGGCAGCGCCACCAGGCGGCAGAGTCAAAAGGAGAGACACCATGGCCCGAATCTCTATCGACCCAGTAACTCGCATTGAAGGGCATCTGCGCATCGACGTCGAGGTCGGTGGCGGCAGCGTGCAAAAGGCATGGGCAAGCTGCACCATGTGGCGCGGCATCGAAAACATTCTGAAGGGGCGCGACCCCCGTGAAGGCTGGGTCTTTGCGCAGCGCTTCTGCGGAGTTTGCACCACGGTACACGCCATGGCCTCCGTGCGGGCCGTGGAAGATGCGCTGCAGCTCGAGATTCCGGCGAACGCGCAGTACATTCGCAACCTGATTCTCATCGGCCACGCCCTGCACGACCACATCGTGCATTTTTATCACCTCTCCGCACTCGATTGGGTGGACATTACGACCATTCCCAAGGCCGACCCAGCAAAAGCAGCTTCCATCGCAGACGGCGTGAGCACCTGGACGGGAAACTCACATCGCGAACTCGCGGCGGTCCAGCAGAAGGTCAACGGCTTGATTGGTAGCGGCCAGCTCGGAATTTTCTCGCACGGCTACTGGGGCCATCCGGCGATGCGGTTGAGCCCGGAAATGAACCTGATTCTGTTTGCTCACTATTTGCAGGCCCTGGAATTTCAACGCAAAGCTTGCCAGGTCGTCGGGATTCTTGGCGGCAAAACGCCGCACATCCAGAACCTGGCCGTGGGCGGCGTAATGAACGCGATTAACCTGAACAGCCTCGCGACCATGAACATGGATCGCCTGGGGACGTTGCAATCTCTTTTCCAGGAGATGATCCCGTTCGTGCAACAGGCCTATTTCGCCGATGCGTGCCTACTGGCCGCCTCCTATCCCGAGTGGTTCCGTTATGGACGCGGCGTCGCGAATTATCTTGCCGTCCCTGACCTGCCGGTGGACGCGAAGGCTACGAAGTTCGATCTTCCTGGTGGGGTCATCATGAATGGAAATCTTGGTTCCGTGCGGCCGATTCAAGATTGGCACGACCAACCCATCCGAGCGGCGGTGGCCGAGGATGTCACGCGCGCTTGGTACATGGGAGAAGGTCCGCAGCCGCCCTGGAAAGGCAAGACCGACCCGTACTACACGGACTTCCGCGAAGAAGGGAAATACACCTGGGTGAAAGCGCCCCGTTATGACGATCAGCCGATGCAGGTCGGTCCGCTGGCGAATATTCTCGTCGGTTACGCTTCCGGACACCCGCTCACGCGCAAATGGACGGACACCGCGTTCAGCCAAATTTCCTCGGTAAATGGTACGAAACTAACTCCGGATGCCATGCAGTCCACAATGGGGCGTTACCTCGCCCGCGCGATTCGCTCGGCCATGCTCTCAGACCTCGCGCTCCAGCACTGGCAGTCGCTCACCAACAACATTCTGAAGGGTGACGACACGACGTACAATCCACCGCAATTCCCACAGCACGAAGTTGTGGGTGTGGGGATGCATGAAGCCCCACGCGGCACGCTTTCGCACTGGGTGGTCATTGACAAAGGCGCCTTCTCTAACTACCAGGCAGTTGTACCGACTACGTGGAATGCCAGTCCCCGCGACCAGAAAGGCATTCCCGGGCCATACGAAAGCTCGCTGCTGGCTAACCCGGTGGCCGATCCAGTGAAGCCGTTGGAGGTGCTGCGCACCGTGCACTCCTTCGATCCGTGCATGGCGTGCGCGTGTCACACCCTCGATACAAGCGGTCGCGAAATCACTCGGGTGAAGGTCTTATGAACACAACAGGGAGCGAGCGGTGTACGGAGGGGAATGCCATGAAGGCTAAAAACTGGCTCTACGCGGAGCGCATGGCGTTTTCACCTTCGAAGCGTGTCTGCGTAATCGGATTGGGAAACGTGCTGATGGGCGATGACGGCTTTGGCCCGCTGGCTGTCGAAAGGTTTCGTTGCGAGTATCAATGCGGCCCGAACGTTGAGGTTCTTGACCTCGGCACACCTGGACTGGATCTCGCTCCGTATTTGTTCGGCATGGATCTGGTCGTGATCGCCGACGCTGTAAATGCGGACGAGAAGCCCGGCACGTTGAGCATCTACTGCGAAGCCGATCTTGTGACGCACCGGGCCCAGCTTCGTCTGAGCGACCACGATCCGGGACTTCAGGAATCGCTGGCCCATTTGCGACTGTCGGGCGCAACCCCATCCGAACTTATCATTGTGGGAGCAGTTCCCGAATCGTGCGACTTCGGCAAGGGCATTAGCCCCTCAGTGTTGAGGGCCTCGTCGGTTGCTGTCGAGAGCATCGCCGGCTTGTTGATAGAGCGCGGCATCCGTTGCTCACGCCGGCATGCTGCCCTCCGGCCGAATCTTTGGTGGTTGTCTGAGGACGGGTCTGAATTTGTCCTGCCCAGATCAAAATCCCAGAACCAAGCACAGACCAACAATGTCGGAGGTGCACTTGGCCAGGCTGTTCTCGCTGGGCGCGTCGAAGGCTAAGGGCGCGCCATGTGTCTGGCTCTGCCCGGGAGAATCGTAGCCATCTTCGAAGAAGAAAATCTTGGTTTGCGCCGTGGCAAGGTATATTTCGCGGACATCTGCAAAGAAGTCTGCCTGGACTACATACCGGAGGCTCGCGTCGGAGATTACGTTCTTGTTCACGTAGGCCTCGCACTGACACTGGTCGATGAACAAGAGGCAAATCAGGTATTCGAAGCGCTGCGGCAGCTCGACGAAGTTGAACACGGCCCAGTCTCCACGTGTACCGGGTCTGCGGAGTCGTCGGGGTATAATCCTCAGCGCGTTGTTGATTCATCGCAATCTCCGGTCTAAGTGAGGACCTTATGAAATTTCTCGTGCTGTGGCATTTTGATGTGACCCGCTTGAATGCCGATGTCGTTCGCGCCATCGCGGAGCAGCCCAAGTATGGCGAGAAACTCGAAGCTGACGGCAAACTCGAGTGCCGCTATCACGTGGTCGGCAGCCATGGCGGAGCCTGGATCTATAAGGTTGCATCCAACGAGGAGCTTGACCGCCTTCTGGCCATGTCTCCGGTATATAACTTCGCAACTTATCAGGTGCTGGCTTTGGCGGAGATGACCGATCCGTATACGATCGCGGGGAAGAATAAGTAAACCGACCAGGAGGGTCACAGCCCATCCGAAGCGAGCATAAAGTTGGTGATTGGCGTGCCATCGGGAAGCGGCTGTCGCCGGCTGCTCGCCCGCACCTGCCTGTTGCATGCATCCTTATTATTTTCGTCGTCCTTTTCACGCAGCCAGGCTGCCACAACACCGTCCGCGATGCTTCTGGAGTCACCCTGACTCTCATTGCTCAAAGTTGGGCGGATAAGGGCACTCAGCGGCGCCTCAACGAAGAACTCGACCTGTTCACCAAGCAAGCCGGAATTCGGGTTCAAGTCCTCCCTGCGCCCGAAGGAGCCGTGGAGCAACTGGCCACGTGGCGCAAGCTGCTGGAGAGCGGAGCAGAAGTACCCGACGTTTACGCAATCGATGTAATTTGGCCTGGAGTTCTCGCAGACAACCTCCTCGACCTCAAGGCCTACGTGCCGGCGGAAGAAATCGGCGCGTATTTTCCGAAGCTCATTGCGAACTACACAGTCAATGGCAAACTTGTAGCTCTCCCGTACAACATGAGCATGGGGATTCTGTTTTACCGGACTGATCTGCTGCGAAAGTACGGCTATGGCACGCCGCCTAAGACATGGGCAGAGCTCGAAGCGATGGCCAAGCGGATCCAGGCTGGCGAGCGCACCGCAGGCAATAAGGATTTCTGGGGCTTGGTTTGGGAAGGAGCGCCGTCTGAGGCATTGACCTGCAACGCCATGGAATGGCAAGTGTCAGAGGGTGGTGGGACCATTCTCGACGAACACGGCCGCGTCACCGTAAATAACCCGCACGCGATCCTAGCTTGGAGCAGGGCGGCGCGGTGGGTGGGATCGATATCACCGCCCGGAGTAACAGCGTACAAAGAGTGGGATGCCTTCAATATCTGGCAAGCGGGAAACGCTGCGTTTATGCGCAACTGGACTAGCTCATATGTGGCAGCTCGTGCCCAAGACTCGCCAACAAGGGATCGATTTGAAGTTGCCCCGCTGCCGCGGGGCAGCGCCGGCATCGGAGCAACTTTGGGTGGAAACGGCTACGGTGTTTCGCGCAATTCGCGTCATCCGCGAGAGGCAGCGATGTTGGTCCGTTTTCTTACCAGTCGCGACGAACAAGCCAGGCGATGCCGGACGTCCGCTGAACCCCCTACGATTCCTGCTTTGTACGAAGACCCCGACATCTTGGCCGCAAATCCGTATCTTTCTCATATTCTGCAGGTGAACGAAGGTCTGGCACCGCGGCCATCTGTGCAGGCGGGCAGGATGTATCCGGAGGTCTCTCGCGCTTATTTCGACGCGGTGCATGCGGTGCTGAGTCATAGGCGGAACGCTACAAAGGCGGCGAGCGAATTGCAGGGGCAACTGGTGACGATGCTCAAATCACAAGCAGCCGACGCGAATACACTTCGTTCTCCGGAGACCGCCACCGCACGAAGATAGCTTGGTAGCGGCATCGCCTAGAGTTCAAGCGCAGCGACATGCCAACGACTCGGACCAACTCTCCAGCGGATGTGATAAGGACGCCGGACACTGCCGGCGGCCCATTCCGTAGAGGTGCGCTTAGCATCGGCAGACGCTTGGCCGTGTGCTTCCTCGTAATCGTGGTTTCGATGGTCGCTGCTGATACCGTGGCCTTCTGGCAGTTCAGACGAACGGTAGCTCCTAGCCAGCGTCTCAACAATGCCGACGAGGCGTCGCTCGCCATCGCTCGCCTCCACCTTGATGTGGACGCCTTCAGGGACAAAGTGGCTGCACTGGAGAGCAGTCACGACACGAATCAATTCTCGACCGAAGCAGCTTGGCTTCGGCAGAGTTTCCTCCAGGATGTCGGAGACGCGCAGCAGACGCTCAGTATCGCTCCCGAAATTGGGCGAGAAGATCCGACGCTTCCTGTGGCCTTGGAAACGCTCGAGGTAACGCTTCCCTCTCAACTCGACACCGCGGTTCGGCTCGCGGTGGCGGAAGATTGGACCGCGGTCCAGCTCCGCCTCAAGACACAAATTCAGGACCTGATTGACCTCAGTTCCTCCCTCGTGCAACGGGTGGACCGGCAGGTACAGCGACAGCGCACCAAGGCAATCGAAGACGCCCAGACTGCGCAGCGACGC
>Ga0335070_10002776_pt1 | contig 20343 bp, 25 predicted proteins | sample Lox_Sample_13_FD_206722 | JGI IMG/M metagenome (GOLD analysis project Ga0335070, IMG submission 206722) | Soil microbial communities from Loxahatchee National Wildlife Refuge, Florida, United States - Lox_Sample_1.3 | ecosystem: Environmental > Terrestrial > Soil > Wetlands | place: USA...
CCAGCTGGGCCTTTGCCAATCTCCAGTACAAACTCAACCAGTACGTCACCTTCGGCTACGAGATCGGCCACTACCAGACCATCGACGTGGGTACGGCGACCTGGGAAGGCCACGCGCAGCACGTCGCGCACGACCTGCACAGCGAATTCTCCACCATCTTCACCTTCTGACCTGGATCAACCCAACCGGGGCGGCCTTGCGGCCGCCCCGCCTTTTTTGCCGCTCCAGAGTTGCACTTTCCGGGCCGAGGCGTATGATGTGGCCCGCCAAAAAAAGAGGGCTATTTTCGCAGTCCTGTCCAACTCCCAAAGGAGGAAATCCCGATGTCGAGAAAGAAGAGCGGCCGCTGGAGCCGGCGCGATTTCGTCAAGACCATGGGGACCGGCGCTCTGGTGGCCGGAGTAGGGCCTGCGTTTCTTTTTCCGGAACGGGCCCAAGCCCAGCAAAAGACCCTGAAGATCGGCCAGTGGAGCCACTTCGTCCCCGATTACGACAAGTGGTTTGACAACGAGTTCACCAAGCAATGGGGACAGAAGAACAACACCAACGTGGTGGTGGACCACATCAATCTCAACGAGCTGAAGACCCGCGCCACCGCCGAGGTCTCGGCCAAGAAGGGGCATGACCTGTTCATGTTCCTCTCCCCTCCCGCCGCCTTCGAGAAGCAGGTCATCGACATGACCCACGTGTACCAGGAAGTGGAGAAGAAACACGGCAAGAAGATCGATCTGGCGCACAAGTCCACCTACAACCCGAAGACCAAGAAGTACTTCGCCTTCTCCGATTCCTACGTGCCCGATCCCGGCAACTACTACAAGGAGTGGTGGGCCGAGGCGGGCTATCCCAACGGCCCCGATACCTACGACGACCTGCGCGCCGGCGCCAAGAAGATCAAGGACAAGAGCGGCCATCCCTGCGGCGTCGGACTCTCCCAGGAACTCGACACCAGCATGGCCATGCGCGCCATCCTCTGGTCCTTCGGCGGCAAGGAGCAGGACGAGCACGGCAACGTGGCCATCAACTCCAAGCAGACGGTCGAAGCCCTGAAGTTCGTGAAGGCGCTCTTCCAGGAGTCGGAGACGGCCGAAGTCTTCACCTGGGACCCGTCGTCCAACAATCGCGGCATGCTGGCGGGCAAGCTGTCTTTTGTCATGAACGCCATCTCCATCACCCGCCAGGCGGAACGCGAGCACTCGGAGATCTCCAAGCACGTCATGATCTCCAAGGCGCTCAAGGGCCCGGCCAAGCGGCTGGCCGCCGAGCACGTCATGGACTGCTACGTGGTCTGGGAGTTCGCCGAGAACAAGGAAGGCGCGCAGCAGTTCCTCATCGATTACATCGACAACTTCAAGTCCGGCTTCGAAGCGGGCAAGTGGTACAACTTCCCCTGCTTCCCCAGCACCGTGCCCGACCTGCAGAAGACCATCCAGAACGATCCCGCGGCCGAACCTCCCAACAAGTACGCCGTGCTCAGCGACGTGCTCGATTGGGCCACCAACGTCGGCTACCCCGGCTACGCCACCGCCGCCATCGACGAAGCCTTCACCACCTGGGTCATCCCCACCCACTTCGCCAAGGTGGCCCGCGGTGACGAGACCCCGGAGGAAGGCGTCAAGGCGATGGAAACCGAATACAAACGCATCTGGGAACGCTGGAAGTAGTTCAGCCTCTCCCTGCTTCCCGCCCTTCCGGCCTATGCCGGAAGGGCAGTTTCTTGTTCGTGTCCCGATCCGGCGCGCGCACTGCGGTTGGCGCGCGGGGCAGCGTGGTACACTCCTTCTCTTGTTTGCACGACACCGCTCGTACCGAGGTAAGGATGGCTGTTGTCGAAACCCGCAATCTCACCAAGATCTTCAAGGCAGGAGAACTCGGGGCCGTTAATGAAGTGAATCTGGTCACCCGCGAGGGCGAGTTCCTGGTCTTTCTCGGGCCTTCCGGTTCAGGCAAGACCACGCTCCTGCGTATGATCGCCGGACTGGAGACGCCCACCTCGGGCACCATCCTGATCGGCGGCCAGGACGTCACGTACCTGACCCCGCGCGAGCGCCGCATCGCGATGGTCTTCCAGAGCTACGCGCTCTATCCCCACCTGAGCGTGTACAAGAACATCGCCTTTCCCCTGAAAGCGCAGAAGGTGCCCAAGGAAAAGCACAAGGAGAAGGTGGAATGGGCGGCGGGGCTGCTGGGCATCACCCGCCTGCTGCAACGCAAGCCGCGCGAACTCTCCGGCGGCGAGCGCCAGCGCGTGGCCCTGGCCCGCGCCATCGTGCGTGAGCCCTCGGTCTTCCTGCTCGACGAGCCGCTCTCCAACCTCGACGCCAAGCTGCGGGCTTCCGCCCGGGAAGAACTGGAGATCTTCCACCGCCGCATCGGCACCACCACCATCTACGTCACCCACGACCAGGTGGAGGCTATGGCCATGGGCGACCGGGTCATGGTGCTGCATCAGGGCATCGTCCGTCAGCTCGGCACCCCGACTGAGGTCTATGACCAGCCGGAAGACACCTTTGTCGCCACCTTCCTCGGTTCCCCGCCCATGAACCTGCTCGTGGATCAGGAGGTGATCGTGGGCTTCCGTCCCGAACACGTCGCTCCGCTCGAGCTCGCGCCGGCAACCGCCGTGAGATTCCGCCTGCGCGTACAGAACGTCGAGTACCTCGGATCGGAATGGATCCTGTACGCCGCAGTGGACAGCGGCAAGTTCAAGGACAAGGAGATCATCTCGCGCCTGCCATCGGCGGCCTCCTTCCAACTCGGTGAAGTCTACGACTTCGCCGTCGCCGAGAAGGACTTGCGCTTCTTCGACCGCCAGACCGAGAAGAAGACCCAGGCGAGGGCCCTGGCATGGCAATAGGCGCCAAGACCCCGCCTCCCCCGGGGGTGGGCGTCACCCCGCCGGAGAAAAAAGGCGGGGGATACTTCCGCACCCCCGCCGCCCGCACCTACGGTTTGGGCATCGCCATGTTCGGCCCCGCCGTGCTCTACATCGCCGCCCTGATCGGCGTGCCTTTCGTGATGGCTTTTCTCTACGCTTTCGGGGACGTGCGCGTGGGCAGCGTCGGCTACCACTTCGTCGGCCTGGAGAACTACCGCCACATCCTCGCGAGCCCCAGCTTCCGCACGGCGCTCAAGAATTCCTTTATTTTCACCATCAGTTCGCAGGTGCTGGTGATCGTCGGCTCGACCATCCTGTCGCTGGTGCTGGAGAAGAAGTTTCGCGGGCGCGGCTTTATCCGCTTCCTGGTCTTGATGCCCTGGGTGGCGCCGATCTCGCTGGGCGCCATCGGCTGGAAATGGATCCTGGATTCGCTGTACAGCGTCATCAACTGGCTGCTGGTGGCGATGCACATCTACAAACCCTATGGCGCGCCCATGTGGCTGGGCGAGCCCACCCTGGCCATGATCTCGGTGATCGCGGTACACACTTGGCGGCTGCTGCCCTTCTCCACCGTGATCCTCCTGGCGGGCGTCACCGCTATCCCCAAGGACATCCCCGAGGCGGCGGCCGTAGACGGCGCGGGGTTCTGGCGCACCTTGTTCCAGATCCGCATCCCCATGATGCTGCCCATCGTCAACGTGGCCGTGCTGTTCGGCATCATCTTCACCTTCACCGACATGACCGTGGTCTACATCCTGACCGCCGGCGGGCCCTTCGATTCCACCCAGGTGCTGCCTTCGCTGGCCTTCTTCACCGGCATTCTGGGCGGGGACCTGTCGGCCGGCGCTGCCATCTCGCTCTTCCTGGTGCCCCTGCTGGTGCTGGTGGCCTGGGGCATGCTGCGCATGGCCCACCGGGCGGAGGTGGTGTGATGGCCCGGGGCGCCGCACGCACCGCTTTTTACAACCTCGCCCACTGGGTGGTCGTGGTGGTGTTCACCGTCCTGCTCGCCTTCCCCTTCTACTGGATGCTGATCACCACCTTCAAGCAATCCAGCGACCTCTATAACCTCGAGAACAATCCCTTCATCTTCAATGCCAAACCGACGCTGGAGAACCTGCGCCTGCTGTTCCTGGAGACCAGCTTCCTGCGCTGGCTGGGCAACACGGCCCTGGTCGGGGTCCTGGTGGTCGGGATCACCTTGGTGCTGGCCTTGCCCGCCGCCTATGCCCTGGCGCGGCTCACCGGCCGCTGGGGACAGCGCCTGGGGATCGGCATCTTCCTCACCTACCTGGTCCCCCCCACCCTGCTCTTCATCCCGTTGTCGCGCGTGGTCGCCATCCTGGGGCTGCAGGACACCATCTGGTCGGTCGTGGTCGTCTACCCCAGCTTCACCGTGCCCTTCTCCATCTGGCTGCTGATGGGCTTCTTCAAGACCATTCCCAGGGAGCTGGAGGACGCCGCCATGGTGGACGGCCTCACCCGCTTCCAGGCTTTCTACAAGCTGGTGATCCCCATCTCCCTCTCTGGCATCCTGACCGTGGTCATCTTCACCTTCACCCTGGTGACCCAGGAATTCGTGTACGCGCTGACCTTCATCTCCCCGGAGGCGCACCAGATGCTGGGGGTGGGCGTGCCCACCTTCCTCATCCGCGGCGACGTTTACTTCTGGGGGTCGCTGATGGCCGGATGCCTGATCGCCAGCGTGCCCATCGCCCTGCTCTACAACCTGTTCCTCGACCGCTTCATCGCCGGCTTCACCGTGGGCGCGGTGAAATGACCCTCCCGCCGGGGACGGCGCGGTGGAAAACCCCGCCCTTTCCAGTCCATCGCCTTCAAAAAGGCGGCGGTTCCCGCTTCGGGCCAAACAGGGGGGAGCGTCAACCGTCACGCGGCTATGTGACCGTTATCACTGCAAGCCGGGAGCGCGGGGTGAAGAATGCGCGGAATCATCGCAGGCCCCCTCCGGGCGGGCCCGTACTGCGCTTCGGGGCGCCGCGACGGGCTGACCTTCGGAGACCCTGCGGCGAGGCACAGGAAGGATCCGCTGGGGACGGCTGCGCGCCCGCATCAGGGCGTGACGGGCCCTCGGCCCGTCGCTTCCCCCTGTGTGGCACGCGTGAGCGGTTGGGTCCAACCCCCGAAACCTGCGCGCCGTGGATCCGGATGATCGCGCGCGCAGCCTCAGATAAACGAACTACCGACAGGAGACTCATACTATGGCAACAGCGGCACAAGCTACTCCTGGGACCGGCCTCAGCCGTTGGTGGCGGGTGGTGGGCGGTCTCTCCATGAACCTCGCTTTAGGCTCCCTCTACGCGTGGAGCGTTTTCATCGCTCCTCTGGAAAAAGAATTCAAATGGAAGCGCGCCGACACCTCGATGGTGTTCACCATCGCGGTGGTGGTCTTCGCCATCACCTTCGTGATCGCCGGCCGCTTGCAGGACAAACTGGGGCCGTTCAAGATCTCCCTTATTGGCGGCATCCTGGTCAGCATCGGCTTCTTCCTCTGCGCCTACACCAGCAGCCTGACGTACCTGTTCATCTGCTTCGGCGCGATCGGAGGCCTGGGCAACGGCTTCGGATACTCCACGCCCATCCCCGTCATGGCCAAGTGGTTCCCGGACAAACGCGGCCTGGCGGTGGGCCTGGCGGTAGCCGGTTACGGCGGCGGTTCCGCCATCTTCGGCCCGCTTGCCAACCTCTACCTGATCCCGGCGTTCGGCTGGCGCGCTACCTTCCAGATCCTGGGCGGTATCTTCTTCGTGATGACCGTCTTCGGCTCCTTCCTGCTGCAGAACCCACCGGCGGGCTACAAGCCGGCCGGCTGGGCTCCGGCTCCGGCCTCCAAGTCGGCGGCCACCACCTATGAGTTCAGCCCCAGCGAGACCCTGCGCACCCCGACGTTCTACTTTATGTGGGTGGCGTACGCGCTGGGCTGTTCCGCCGGCCTGATGGTCATCAGCCAGTTGGTGCCCTTTGCCAAAAGCGTGGGCATCGCCGCGGCTGCCCTGGCCACCATGAGCCTGGTGGTGGGCGCGGCCGGCAACGCTCTCGGCCGAATCCTTTCCGGCTGGATGTCCGACGCCATCGGCCGCATCGCTCAGCTGCGTCTGATGATCGCCATCTCCGCCATCGCCATGCCGGTGCTGTACCTGGTGGGCGGCAACGTGGTCGGACTGTATGCGGCGGTGTTCGTCGTGTACTGGTGCTATGGCACGCAGTTGTCGGTGAACGGCTCGGCCGCCTCCGACTTCTGGGGCACCAAGAACGCCGGCATCAACTACGGCATGCTGTTCACCGCCTGGGGCGTGGCCGGCATCATCGGCCCGCGCATCGGCGGCGTGCTCTACGACAAGTACAAGAACTACCAGGCCGCTTTCTACACCGCGGCTGTCTTGGCGGCGATCGCACTGATCTGCGAGCTGCTCGCCAAGCGCCCTGAGGCCCCCGAATCCAGCGTACGGACGGCCCTCAAGACGGCGTAGTCATCTTCAACCGCGCCTTCCCGCCGGCTTCCTTTTCGGCGGGAAGGCGTTTTTCTTGCTTCTTCATTCTTACCGACGACCCAGCCAAGACTTTTGAGGGGCTCCTAGTCGGATGACGTCTTTCACTGCCGAGGCGTCGATCGAAACAGCTCCGCCAGCGTGTGCACGTCCTGCGACTCCGCGTCGCTGATCACCGTGTAGCGCAGCCCGCGCTGCGACCAACTCTCCAGGTGAAAGGAGTTGACTGAGGTCTCGGTGGAGCCGAGCCTTTCCAGCCCATCGCGGTCCAGACTCAAGATCACGGATACCTTGTGCTTGCGGATGCCGAATACCAGCAGCGCCGCGGGCTCCTGCTCGACGAACACCATCCGCCCACCGATCAGCTCGAACTGTGTTCCGTTCAAGTCCGGCAGGTCGAAGGTGAACGGCAGCTTGCCTTGGAACCAGGGCTTGACCGTGTGCTGGTCGGACGAAACCACGTCCACCGGGCTCGCGCCGGCGAGATTCGTGACGTGCAGGTCGGCGATCTCGCGGATCACCTGCTGCCGTTGCGCGTTGTGCACATAAAAAACGTGCCCCGTGAACGCCAGCAGCAGCACCGCCAAGCCAACCACCACCGGGCGCCACCAGGCGGCCGCTGCCCTCGGCCTGGGCGCGGCGATCCGGCGCGCCATGCGCGCGCGGAACTCCACCGAGGGCTGATACCGCTTCCCCGCCGACTTCACAGCACGCTTCAGGTCCATCCGCCCCAGCGTCGCCTGCGAACAGGCGGCGCAGGACGCCAGGTGCTCGCGAAAGTTACGCTCTTCCTCCCCCGCCAGCTCCCCGTCCACGTAGGCGTCGATCTTGGTCTCCCAGCGCTCGCAGGTCATCTCGAGGCCCCCTGTTTGCGCGTGCTTCCCTGCAATGTCTCGCGCACCGCCCGGCGCGCCCGCGACAGCCGCGACATCACCGTCCCGATGGGGATGCCGATGGTGTCGGCGATCTCCTGATACGACATCTCTTCCATATCGGCCAATAGCAGGACCTCGCGATACGGCACCGGCAGGCCGGCAATGGCGTGGTGAAGGGCATCGGCCTCAAGCCGCTCCAGCAGCAGCGATTCCGGCGTCGTCGGCGACGGCGTCAACACCGACTCGTCCTCCTCCTCATTCAGCGGCAGTTTGGTCGCGGTCGCCGCCAGGCCGGTCCGCGAGGTCAGGAACGTGTTGCGCAAGATGCGAAAGATCCAGGCGCGAAAATTCGTCCCCGGCTGGAACGAGCCGAACCCCTTCAACGCCTTGGCGAATGTCTCTTGCACCAGGTCCTCGGCATCCTCGCGGCTCTGGGTCAGCCAGTGCGCCAGGTTATAGAGCGAGTCGAACAGCGGCATCGCCAGCGCTTCGAATTGAGGATCTGGCCGGGACACGTCATCCGCCTACGTAAACCAGGGCGGACGGCATTCTATTCCCGATACACCGTCTTTTATTTCAAAATCCCGGCAATGCCTCCGAGTGCCGTGGCCATCTGCGCCCGGACAAACCGTGGCGGGGCAGTCCCAGGTTCGGGCTCCTGCCCCTTCCCTCCGGAGGACGACGACATTAACCGCCACCACCCATCTCGACCAGATCCGGGGCCGCCTGCGGCTCAGCTTCCTGGCGGGCGCGCTTCCGAGCCTCTTTCTCCTGCTTCTTGGCCAACTTGGCCTGCTTCTTGGCCTCTTTGCTGGACATACCGTTCTTGTCGGCACAGCCGGGCTCCCGCTGTTCCACCTGGCTTGGATTGGCTGCGGCCGTTTGCGGCTGGGCAGGCGTCTCGGCCCACGCCAGTCCGACTCCCAGCATGCAAACCATCATGGCTTGCGAAACGAATCTGTTCATTGCCTTCGGCTCCTTCTGTCATGACCTCATTGCGCCATGCACCGGTGAGAACGGAGGCGGCCGCGTTTTATTCCCACCGCTCCGCAGGGAATAGAAATGAACGACAGCGGTTATCCCTGTAGCGGCCCAGCACCCAGAGAAACAACGCTGCGTTTCGAGAGACGCTTGCCGGGCGCACATTGGAGGTCACATGTTTGAAGGTCTGTTTCAACCGATGCATCTGCTGGTGATCCTCGGGATCGCCCTGTTGGTATTTGGGCCCAAGAAGCTCCCCGAGCTGCGAAAGGGATTGGGGGAAGGCATTCGTGGCTTCAAGTCCGCGATGCATGACAGCGATGGGCCCCAGGACCGAGGCCGGTGACGTTGGATCTTGGGCCGCGATTTTTCGGGAATAAAACCCTCCCGGCCCGGTTAGCACTCTCGTACGCCGAGATTTGAGACCCATGACGGCGCGCCACTAAGGAGGCGCACTAGAAAACTATGTCCGACCACATCATTCACGATCACAGCCATGACGGCATCGACCGTCGAGGCTTCCTCAAATGCATGGCCTGGGCCGGAGCGGGCGCGTTCTGCGTCCTCCAGGGCGGAGTCCTGAGATCGTTTGCCCTCAACCAACTCGACCGCCACGACGCCGGTTCACTCAAGGGGGAGCTGAGTTTCGTCCAGATCAGCGACAGCCACATCGGGTTCAACAAAGCCGCGAACCCGGACGTGATCGCCACCCTGCAGGCCGCGATCGCAAAGATCAATGCACTGCCGACACCCCCGGAATTCGTGCTTCACACCGGCGACCTCACACACCTCTCCAAACCCGAGGAGTTCGACGCCCTGGAACAGAACCTCAAGAGCATCAGGACCGGCAGGGTGTTCTATGTCCCCGGCGAGCACGACGTGCTCAACGACAACGGCAAGCTGTATCTGGAGCGGTTCGGCAAGCAGACTGTGGGGGACGGCTGGTACAGCTTCGACCAGAAAGGCGTGCATTTCATCGGCTTGGTCAACGTCATGAACCTCAAGGCCGGCGGCCTCGGCAATCTCGGCCAGGAGCAACTGGAGTGGCTCGAGAAGGACCTGAAGCACCTGAAGAAGAGCACGCCCATCGTGCTGTTCGCCCACATTCCCTTGTGGACCGTCTACCCGGACTGGGGCTGGGGGACCGACGACGGTACCCAGGCGCTTTCCTATCTGAAGAAGTTCGGCTCCGTCACCGTACTCAACGGTCACATCCACCAGACCATGCAGAAGGTGGAGGGCAACGTCACCTTCCACACCGCCATGTCGACCGCCTTTCCTCAACCGCAGCCCGGCACGGCGCCCTCGCCAGGTCCGATGAAGGTTCCCGCCGAGAAGCTGCGGGAGCTCTTGGGCATCACCAACGTGGACTATGTCCGCGGCCGGCATGCTCTCGCGATCACGGATTCACCGATCGGAACCTAGATTCGCTCTTCGAACAAGGAGTTCGCAATGCACAAAGGATTCGCTTTCCGGATGGTTGTTTCGCTACTGTTGCTCGCCGGTCTTGTCGTCTTCGGCAATGGACAAGCTCGCGCGGGAGCCCCCGAAAACAACGCCGACAAGTACCGCGTGAAGATCGACAACTTCAGCTTCACGCCGCCGACCCTGACCGTCCCAGCCGGCGCCAGGGTCACCTGGGTCAATGCCGACGATATTCCGCATACGGTCGTCGCGGACGACAGGACTTTCAAATCGAAGGTCCTCGATACCGACGAAGCGTTCACCTACACCTTCACTCAACCTGGGACCTACAGCTACTTCTGCTCCGTCCATCCCAAGATGACGGCGAAGATCGTGGTGCAGTGACGGAGAGCCAGCTTGAACCCCTTTGACATCAAGTCGGCCCTGCTCGCCAGGCACGCGCAACACGTGGTGCTCATCCACTTTCCCATCGCTCTGTTCCTGGTGGGGGTTGGGTTCGACTTCGTGGCGCAACGGACGAAGGACCAGGCGCTCGCCGCTATCGCCTACTACAACCTGCTCGCGGCGGCGATTTCGACCCTGCCGGTGCTGCTGACCGGGGTGCTGGCGTGGCAGTGGGTCCTCGGGGGCCACAAGCCCAAGGGAGTCCTGTTGCTGCACTTTGCGTTGGCCAGCGCGACCAGCGCGCTGATCTGGGTCGTGGCGTGGCTACACTTCCGGTCACGCCGAGACCCAGCCTGCCGTTTGCCCCTCTACCGCTTCCCCATCGAAGTCGTGGCGGCCGTCGCCGTCGCTTTGACTGCCCACCTTGGAGGATTTCTCAGCGGCATCAACGGCGGGTAGCTCAAGCCAAGTAGCCGCTTATTGGCACGGGGCGGTGGAACCGCCGAATCCAGCAAGATGCCGGCGGAGATCAACAGCAATCTCTGATGTCGGTATCCACGCCGCCGGACGGACCAATAGAAGGTCCATAGCAGCGCTACAGCGGTCAAAGCATAAGCCGGGACAACGTAGGCTAAGGAGGCTGGGCCATGGATGCTGCCCAGCAGTCCGAGAAGACAGCCGATCGTGAGCAGCAGGATGGAGAAAACAATGCCGATCAGCCGCTCGATCATCGCCCGCGGCCCGCCAGGGCCCGCGTCTGGCAGTCATGCGCTTTCTGGAGCAGCTCGGCGTAGGCCGGGATCTCGCGCAGGTTGGCCATCAGAGGATCGAGTTCCAGCGCCTGGTAGGCGCAATAGTTGTTGGCGATGGCGCTGCGTAGCAGCTTGGCGGCGCTGTCGGTCTTGCTGCAATAGGAGAGGATGGCGGCGTGGTAGTAGCGTAACTCGGGATCGCGCTCGGTCATCAGCGCGGGCTCGGCGGCGTGCACCGCGTCATCGGCTTCCCACACCGCGCCCGGCTGGATGCAGGCGGAGAGCAGGAAACGGTACCAGGTGGGATTGGCGCTCATCTTTTGCAGCGCCTGCCGGGCCTCGCCCAGCTTGCCGGCGCGCAACAGGATGCTGGGCAACACGTCGGTGGCCCACTCCGAGCCGGAATCGACCTTGAGGAATTCCAGGGCCCGATCGGGTTTCCCCATCATCGCGTAGGTGATGGCACAGGAACGGAAGTCAAAGTTGCCGGGATCGAGTGCCGCCGCGGTGTCGCACTCCCGGGCGGCTTCGTCGAGCAGCCCGGCGTAGCGCAGTACATAGGCCAGCGTGAAGTGCGCCTGCGCGTTCTCCGGGCGGAGCCGGATGAGTTCCTGGGCCTCATCGTAGGCTTTGGCCAGTTCCCCGCGCTCCACCCGGTTCTGGGTGAGGTGGGCGCGGGCCGAGAACAGGTTGGCATCGAGCGCGATGGCGCGCTCATAGGCGGCATCGGAGCGCTTCATCACCGCCTCGCCGCCCCCGAAGTAGGCGGCATCGAAATAGTAGCGCCGTCCCAGCACGTCCCAGGCAGGGGCATAGGACGGATCCAGTCCCACCGCCCGCTCCAGCATGGCGATGGCGTCCTTGTTGGTTTCGGGATCATGGGGCACGGCCGTGGCGCGCAAGTAGAGATCGAAGGCCTCGGAGTTCTTGGGCGGGGTCGAGGTGTCGGTGGTCGAGGCGGCGGAGCCCCCCAGCACCGGCAGCAGCCCGCGGCGCAGCTCGGTGGCCAGCTTGTCCTGCAGCAGAATGAGGTTGCCGGCGGGCGCCTTGACCGTCCCCTGCCACAGCACCTTGTCGCTCTTCACTTCCACCGCCTGTAGCGTGACCACCAGGTCGGGTCCCTGTTTCATGAAGTGTCCGGCCATGATGTTGGCCACCCGCAGGTCCCTCCCCACCTTCTGCGGGTCCACGTTGGGATCGTCGGCATACTTCTTGGTCGCGGCCGAGGGCCGGATCTCCAGGAAGCGGGTGTAGGCCAGCACGGTGTCGATCTCGTCGGCCAGGGCGAAGCGCAGGAAGTCCAGCGAGGGATCACTGCCGACGTTCTGCAGGGGCAGGACGGCGATGGTGTTGTTGGCCGCGGCGCTCACCGTGCGCGCATGCACCCCGCGCTTGGCCCACCAGATGGTGACCACCAACGCCAGCATCACCAGCACGCCGGCGATGCCCAGTTGCACGTAGGTGTGGCGGACATCGCTGTAACGGAAGGTGCGGGTGGGACGGCGCGCCACCGGCCGGGTGATGGTGGGCAGGATGTCGGAATCGCTGTCCCGCTTGAGCCGCCGCAGGTCTTCGCGGAATTCGGCGGCCGTCTGGTAGCGGCGCTCGCGTTTCTTCTCCAGCGCCCGGCCGATCACGTCCTCGAAGGCCGGCGGCAGCGCCGGGGTCAGCACCAGCGGCGACATCGGCTTCTTGTGCAGGATGTTGTCCAGGGTGAGCAGCGTGCTGGGGCCGGCGAACGGCTTCTTGTGGGTCGCCATCTCGTAGAGCACGACCCCGAACGAGAACAGGTCGGTGCGGGCATCGAGGGGCTCGCCGTTGGCCTGCTCCGGCGACATGTAAACAGCGGTGCCTGCGATGATCCCGGTCCCGGTCTGGGTCTGCTCCTGGTCGGCGACCATGGCCACGGCGCGCGGGCCCACCGGCTGCGGGACGGCCTGGCTCTCGCGCACCAGCTTGGCCAGGCCGAAATCGAGGATCTTGGCCTGCCCGCGCCGGGTGATGAGGATATTGGCCGGCTTGATGTCGCGGTGCACGATGCCTTCCGAGTGCGCGGCGTCGAGGGCATCGGCGATCTGGATGCTGATGTCGAGCACCTCGTCGAAGTCCATGGCGTGGTCGTGCAAGCGGTCCTTCAGGCTCTCGCCCTCCAGCAGCTCCATGGCGATGAAGGGCTGGCCCTGGTAGTCGCCGACATCGTAGATGGTGCAGATGTTGGGGTGGTTGAGCTTGGAGGCGGCCCGGGCTTCGCGCTGAAAGCGCTCCAGGGCGTGGACGTCGTTGGCGAACTGTTCGGGAAGGAACTTGAGGGCGACGCGGCGGCCCAGGCGCACGTCTTCCGCTTCATAGACGACTCCCATGCCCCCACCGCCTATTTTGCGCAGCACCCGGTAGTGGGAAATCGTCTGGCCGATCAAGGCCCGCCTCCGGAAAGTCGAATGGTAGGGTGTGCGACAGCGCAAGTCAATGAAGACAGGGCATCTGCGGCTTGCTTCAGCGGCTTTTCGCTTGATTTTCCGCGACCTTTGGGGCCGCACCGTGTTCTAAATAGAGGGAATTCGTGTCGCCCTCCGACACTTCCAGGAGATGTGAATGCTCGAAGGACTGTTCCAACCCATGCATCTGCTCGTCATCCTGTTCATTGCCGTGCTGGTGTTCGGCCCCAAGCGGCTGCCGGAGCTGGGCAAGAGCCTCGGTGAGGGCATCCGCGGCTTCAAGAACGCCATGAACGATGACCAGAAGCCGAGCGACGGCAAGACCGAAACCAAGCCCTAGCCGTCGCCAGCCGTCCTATCCTCCGTCAATCCTGCAAGATGCAAGAGTGTGATTTTCTGATGACCTGGCGCCGTCCTGCGCGTCTAACTCCTATCTGCCAAGGGTGAGGTGTCTTCTATGGGAAGTGCTGCCGACCAGGCGCTGCCGGCTGAAACCGGGAACGATGCCGGAGTAAAGCAGACGGCCGTGATCGGGATGGGCTCGGTATGGTTCGCCATGGCGCAGGCCGCCTGCGCTACCAGCGTGTTCCTGAAGTCGATCGCCGTGGTGTTGGGCATCTCCGTGGTGGGCGCGGCGGGAGCGCTGGAGCTGTTTCACGGGCACGCGGCGCGGGCCATCCTGTTGGCGTTCGCCCTGAGCGGCGCAACCGCCAACCTGTATTTGGTATGGAACGCCTGGAGGCTGCGGCGCAACCCGGCGGCGCGCTGGCGGCTGCGGCCCCTGAGCACCGCGGAGCGCCGGCGGATCGCCATCGCCGTCTCCACCTCGCTCCTGACCTTCGTCGTGCTGGCGCTGGAGGTCTGGGCCCACTTCTACCTCCACCCGCGCGGCTAGCCGGCTCCGATCTCCTCGGCCAGGCGCTTCATGAGGCGCTCGTGGAAGCCGGCGGGCAGCCGGAAGGTCCGCTGGTCGGCGATCAGCACCAGCACGTTGTGGGTGGAATCCAGCAGCGCGGCGCAATGCCGGCAGGTCTCCAGGTGGAGCTCGATCTCCCGGCGCAGCTCCGGATCGAGATCGTTCTCGATATAGTTCGAGATCTCCCGCCAGACGTGTTTGCAGTCGATCACCATGCCTGAGTCTTCTTCTTGGGGCGGAGGTACCCGGGCAGGCGCTCCACCAACTGGTCGCGCAACTTGAGCCGGGCGCGGAAGAGCCGCACCTTGACCGTGGCCTCGGTGATGTCGAGGATCTGCGCGGTCTCGGCGATGCTCAATTCCTCGATGTCGCGCAGCACCAGGACCTCGCGGTACTTGTCCGAGAGGCGGGCGATGGCGTTCTGGATCTCCTCGCGGATCTCCTTGCGCTCCAGCACCTCGGGCGGAAGCTCGCGCCAGTCGGCGATCTGCAGGGGCACGTAGTCCTGGTCGTCCCCGGAGTCGTCCAGCGACTGCAGCTTCTCGCCCTGCCGCTTGCGATAGCGCATGCGCGCTTCGTTGAACGCGATCTTCACCAGCCAGTGCTGGAAGCGGGCATCGCCGCGGAAGGCGGAGAGCGAGCGGAAAGCCTTGAGCATGGCTTCCTGGGCCACGTCTTCGGCGTCGGCTTCGTTCTTCAGCACCGAGTAAGCCACCAGGTACACCGCCCGTTCGTGAGGCCGAACCAACTCGTAGAACAGCTCCCGCTCGCCGCCGCGGATCCGCTCGATCAGCCGTGCTTCAGCCTGGTCCTGGGACATGCAAGACACGCGGGGCGTCGGTGCCATGCTTGAGGATGCCCCACGTTGCAGTCAGGTTACACCCCCGGGCGTGAAACTTCCGAGTCCGGGTCCCCTCTCCCAAGGGGGCGGAAGCCCGACGAAAAGCGCTTTTGACCCCGTTCTTCTGTATGATCGCACCGCGGCGCGTAACCGACAGGCCCGCGGCGGCCTCTGTATATAGAGGGCCCAACATCGTGCCTGCCGGGGGTCGTTCCTTGCTGATGAGAGTGCTGCTGTCGAAATCGTCCTGCTGGGCTGTTCTGGTGGTCGTCCTGGCCGCCACCGCGGCCGCGCAGGACCCTCCGCCGCCCTCGCTCGACCGCGGCTACCGGCTCATGTACAACCTCGACTTCTCGGGCGCCCAGCACGAGTTCGAAGAGTGGCAGCGTGTCCATGAGGGCGACCCGCTGGGGCCAGCCTCGGAGGCGGCCGGATTGCTGTTCTCCGAATTCCAACGGCTGCACGTGCTGGAGTCGAAGTTCTTCACCAACGACGACGAATTCCGCAAGCGCCAGAAGCTCGAGCCCGATGCGCAGCTCAAGGCGCGCTTCGAAGCGAAGCTGATGGCGGCCCAGATCCTGGCGCGCTCCGTCCTGGCCCGCGATCCCAAGGACCAGAACGCGCTCTTCACCATGGCGTTGGTGGCCGGCCTGCGCGCCGATTACCTGGCACTCATCGAGAATCGCAACCTGGCTTCGCTCGACTACACCAAGGAGGGCGCGCGCTGGGGACGGGAGCTGCTGGCCATCGCTCCTGAGTTCTACGACGCGTACCTGGCGACCGGGATCGGCAAGTACCTGGTCGGCCTTCAGCCGGCCCCGGTGCGCTGGTTCCTGCGCCTGGGCGGACACGCCGGCGACAAGAGCGCCGGCGTGCGCGAGCTGACCCTGTGCGCCGAGCGCGGGCGCTACCTCGCGCCCTTCGCCCGGCTGCTGCTGGCCATCGCCTATCTCCGCGACCACGACCCCACCCGGGCGCGGGTGCTGCTGGCCTCCTTGCATGATGACTTCCCCGCCAACCCGCTCTTCGCCCGCGAACTGGCGCGCCTGGGGGCGGGGCAATGAGCCGCGGCCTGCGGGCCCTCTGCTTCCTACTCTTGCTGAGCGCCACCCTGGCCGCGCAGGAGCGGGCCATCGACCCCCCGCGCTCCACCGTTACCGTGCACGTCGGCAAGGCCGGGGTCTTCTCCGCCTTCGGCCACGGACACGAGGTGCGCGGGCCCATCGCCCAGGGCAGCGTGGACGCGTCCGGCGCCGACCCCAAGGTCGAGGTACTGGTGCGCGCCGCCGACCTGAAAGTGCTCGATCCGGACCTCAAGCCGGCCGACCGGGCCGAGGTGCAGTCCACCATGCTCGGGCCCAAGGTGCTGGACGCCGAGCGCTTCCCCGACATCCGCTTCCGCTCCACCCGCGCCCAGCGTGAGGGCGACGGCTGGAAGATCGAGGGCGAGCTCACACTGCACGGGGAGACGCATCCGGTGATGGTCAGGGCGCGCGAGGCCGCCGGGCACTACACTGCTTCCGCCAACTTCAGGCAGACCACCTTCGGCATCACCCCGGTGACCGCCGGCGGCGGAGGCGTGAAGGTGAAGGACGAGCTGCAGCTCGACTTCAGCATCGCGCTGCGGTAGTGCCGGCCTGCCAGCCTGCCGAGGCAGCGCCGGCTCTGAGGTAGAACCTGGCCGTTCGCAGTTAGTTGCTGGGTACCAACACGGGGGCGCCTTTGTCCTTCACGAAGAACACGACGAATCTCGCGGGTTTGGTCTGGCTTGCGTTCCGCCCAACCACGTGAACATCCTCCGGGCCCTCGTAGAAGGTCTGACCAGGTGCCAGGGTCGTTTCCTTTCCGCCTCTCACCTGCATCACGATCGAGCCTTCCAGCACATAGATGAACCCATGTGCATTGTGGCGATGTATCGGGTCCGAACTGCCCGGCGGATATTCCACGGTGAGCATCAGACCCTCCTTGCCGGGAATGTTTGTCAGGTCTTTCGACATGAGCTCCGTGACCTTAGCCTCCTGTGACGTCAGCGTGCCGGACATGAGACATGCCAGTAGCAGAACCAACCGTGTGAACGTCATAGCCAAGCCTTTCGCTTGCCCGACGCCATTTCAACGCGCGCCGGGGTGTATTGGCGGCACCTCGCAGCTACGCGAGGTGCCGCACGAGCTCCTGTTCAGCCCGGAACCAGTCTTCACGCCGCCGCGGTCTCTGCTGCGGACTGAGTGAGCCAGGTCTCGAAACGCGTCTCGCCGAGTCGTGCGTTCTTGCCCGGAACCAGTGTCGTCTCACCGATCTTCGCCCCAGAGTAACGCGCTTGTGGGTCGGCGATGACTTCGCGGGGATCTTTGAGCGACGCCAAGCGCCGCCGTACGAGTTCATGCACGCGAAACTGTTCCGGCCCTCCTATTTCGACAGTGCCATTTTGCGGCGGGCCTACCGCGATCCCTCTCAAGGCACTCGCGACATCGTCGGCGGCCATCGGCTGGAAGAGCACGGGAGGCAGATGCACCTTGCCGCCGACCATGGAAATGTCGGCAAGGCCCTTGACGAACTCGAAGAACTGCGTCGCCTGCACGATGGAGTAGGGGACCGGAGATTCTTTGATCAGTCTCTCCTGAGCGATCTTGGCCCGGAAATAACCGCTCTCGGACAGCCGTTCGGTTCCCACCACTGACAGCGCGACGTGATGTCCTACCCCCGCGGCCGCTTCATAGGTGAGCTGGTTACGGGTGGATGTCTCGAAGAAGTTCAGCACGGCTGCGTCCTCCCAGGAGGGAGAGTTCGATACGTCCACGACTGCGGAGGCGCCCTTCAGCGCTTCGGCCAGCCCCTCGCCGGTGAGAGTGTCGACCCCAGACTTGGGTGATGCCGCCACCGCCTCGTGTCCGTGCGCACGAAGCTGGTTGACAAGCCTTGATCCAATGAGCCCACTGCCGCCGATCACTACGATCTTCATATGTGTCTCCTTCATTCTCGACCAAGGCATTTCGAAGCCGTCGGTCTTTGCATTGGCTAGGACAGGACCGAGTGCGAACACGGCCGTTAGCGTGAGAGTCGCGTCAGGTTGTTTACAGGACACCTCCCCGCGGAGAAGGGCGCGAAGGTTAGCGATGATTCTTCAGCGGCTCGACGATCGAGCCGGGCCAGTGCGTGACGATGAGCGGGAACGCATCCTCATGTTTCGAGAGACGCCCCCACAACTCGACCTTTGTTGGTGGCGCCAGGTCATGCGCACGCCAACAAGGGTCTCTTGCGCCTCTGTCGATGGCACTAAGAGCTACTTACCCCACAAACCCGGATAGTTTACCGCGTTCACTGCAAGCGGAATGTCGTTGCCCCATGAAATTTTATTGACTTCGTGGCTCCTGGCGCGGCGCGTCAGCGGGTGTCCTATCCGCCTGAGGTAGTGGCGTTCCCGAACAGAAGAATGGACGGCTTTGGCCGCTGGAGGGCACAGTGGGTGACGGGCGTCACAGCCGGCTGGTTGTCCGCCAGCTAGCATGTGCGGATGCGACGATGGGAGAAACTGCTGCACCCGTTCATGCGCAGCACCAAGCGCCGCGGCGAATGGGCCGAAGCCGCCTTCGTCGCCAAGGCCCTCGGCCAGGGACTGAGGGTTTCCAAACCCTTGGGCGACTCCGATCCCTACGACTACGTCGTCTTCAATATCCGGCATGCCATGAACCGCGTGCAGGTGAAATCGGCGTGGGCCCGTCGGATGGGCCGGGGCTACGAGGTCCGCAGCACGAATCAAAAGCTAGACCGGCGCGATTTCGACTTTCTCGTGGTGGCCCTACCTGAGGTCGATGTCTGGTATGTGATTCCGGTAGACGCCGTACACGGGAAGCGGAACGCTCGTCTGTATCCGGTGGAGCGGAGGCGCAGGAAGACGCGATGTGACTACGAGCAGTACCGCGAGGCCTGGCACCTGCTGACCGGCGACGAGCCCGGCGCCTGGGCCCGCTACCAGCGCTTCACCATCCACGCGGGCACGGAGTAGCCTTAGCCCGGCGCGTGTTGGAGAAGAAGACGGCGGCAGGGGTTGCCCACCCGCCTTGAGTTAGAGAGGTGCACTGATGAAACTGACGTTTGCTTTACTTTCTTTACTCGTGGTCTTGACCGCCGTCGCGTCCACCTCGGGGAATGGTGTGCTGAGCGGCCAAGTTGCCAGCGTTGTCGACGGGTCGCCTGTCGCGCGTGCCTGGGTGCTGATTCACCCCTCCGGCGGAGGAATTGAAGATGTCCGCATCACCGTCGAGCGTGACGGCAAGTTCTCTGCTGAATTGCCACCGGGCTTCTACGACGTGTTCGTCACGGCAGTAGGATTTGCCCCGACGTGCTCCAAAGTGCGGCTGCGGGCGGGCCAGACTACTACCTATAACCCAAGAATCGGCGTGTCCAAACTTGAGTCTTCCCAAATAGCCAGCCGAGTCGCCCTCATGTGAATTTGCCCGGGGGGCTCTAGCTCCCAACTCCTGACGTGGGTTGGCCGTTCTGTTGCTTATGATCAGGCAGCCCGATTAAACCCGAATTTTTCAACCCTGTCATCCTGAGCGAGGGCGCCTGCCCGAGCGAAGGACCCCCGCCAATTCGCACCTGACGATGCCGCGTACAGGCACTCCGGCCCGGAATGCTCAGCGTTGGGCCTCTCCGATGATCAGCATCTCGGCATCGAGGTGCTCAGCCAGGTCAGCCCAGCGCGGGTTCAGCTTCTCGATCAGTGCGATCTTTTTCGAGCGCCTCCAGCCCTTTAGTTCCTTCTCCCGTCGGATCGCCTTCAGGACATTGTCGTACTCCTCGTAACAAAGCAATCGATCACACCCGTACTTGGCGGCGAAGCCTTCTAACTCGCCACTCTTGTGTTGTCGGACGCGGTTGCTCAGGTCATTGGTCATGCCGATGTACAGCGTTCCGGAGTTGCTGCCGACGATGTACACCCAATAGCGATGCTCGCGCATGGAAGCAACCTAGCAACTGCAGCCGCGCCTGTCTGTGACATCTCGAACCGAAGCGCCTGCGAGCAGCCCTCAAGCTGCGGGCAGTCGAGGGGTCCTTCGCTCGGGCATGCGCCCTCGCTCAGGATGACAGATGGGATGAGTACGCCCTCGCTCAGGATGACACCCCCGGGGGGCTGCTGGCCGGGTCGGATGCTCTGCGTAACTCTCTGTCGCTCAACTACATACAGATAGTGCCGTCACACATCCGAGTGACTGCCCTCACTGCCGCCGGCCCGCCCCAAGGCGCACCATAGCCTGTAATTCATTCCGCAGTCATACGAGGCCCCTATGAAGAAGGTCGTCATTCTCGGGGCGGCGGGGCGGGACTTTCATAACTTTAATGTCGTGTT
>Ga0335070_10002777_pt1 | contig 20343 bp, 19 predicted proteins | sample Lox_Sample_13_FD_206722 | JGI IMG/M metagenome (GOLD analysis project Ga0335070, IMG submission 206722) | Soil microbial communities from Loxahatchee National Wildlife Refuge, Florida, United States - Lox_Sample_1.3 | ecosystem: Environmental > Terrestrial > Soil > Wetlands | place: USA...
CGCTCAAGCCAGTAATCATGACGACCGGAATCAGCCGCGTGGCAGGATCGGTTTTCAGTTCACGGCACAGCTCATAGCCCGACTTGCCGGGCATCACCACATCGAGCAGGATTAGGTCGGGAGGATGGCGGCGAATTTCCGCCTCTGCATCGGCCGCGTGCGGGACCTCAGTGACGTGATAGCCCCGCTCGGCCAGCAGTTCACGCAACAACTCGGCGTTTTGCGGATTGTCATCCACCACTAGGACAGACTGCTTCCGCCGGCCAATCAGCACGTCCCCCATATCCTGATATGAGTTCAGATTGGGGGAGACGGTTGTCCGGCGCTTGCGTGGGGGGAGATTCATGCCCTGACCTGTGGGCCTTATTGTAAATCCATCACGGCCTCAGCGGAGTTGGCAGCGTGCCGGAAAACCGAACATTTTCAATGTTCAGATAACCTTGCGGCAGTGTAGCAGCCATGCCACGCTTCCCATCGTGCTGCGAAGATGCCTGTAACTGGTGTCACGAATCGGTTTTGGGGAGGGCACGGCTTTCAGCCGTGCCGTTCAGGCCCGCCCAACGCGTGGGTTTTAGCCCCTGAGGGTCGTTTTCGTTCCCCACGAGCGCTTCTCAAACCACTTCTCATCGTTTCATCGTTGCTTCTATTTACCGGCGGCCAATGCCAGGCTGCACCGAAGCCGCACGTCATCGCCTTTGGGAAGTGGACCTCCGCCAAATGGCCGGACGCCACTGGACAAAAGCTGCTCGACCTCAGAGTGCGGCCTCTGTTTTTGGATTCGCGCTTGAAGGAATACACCACCGGAACACCCCATGAGTTGACCGATCGTCTGTTTGTCGTGCGCCGGGTATTTCGCATAAACGACGCCTTGCCCTCCGAGAGCGCAGTGCGCTGGCAGTGGCAGCGCGGTGGCTGGCTGCTGGTGGATCGTGTCACTGGAAGAGTTTCGCAACTGAACCTGCCGCAGTTCGATCCCTTCTACTCGACGGCGAGCTGGTACCGCGATTACGTGGCCTACTGCGGCGTCTCGGAAGACGGCAAGAAGCTGTATGCGGTCGTGGCGCAGGTGGGCCGGCGCAAGCCGATCCTGAAGAAGCCGCTGGGTGAACCGGCGGGAGACGATCAGCCACATTCAGAATGTCCGGCGCCGGCGTGGGACCGGGCTCCAGTGAGAGTCACGTTCGAGCCCGACGAGACGCAGAAGCTAGTGTTTTCGATTCGGGGCCGGGTCGTGGATGTAAGCAGCGAACCGGAAGAAGAAGCCGAAGAACAGTAAGCGTGTGGCACGGGCATTCCTGCCCGCCTCCCATAGTCAATCTCCAGTGGCTTCGACGGCAGGGAGTTCTTCGGCCACGGTGCGCGTCTTGATCTTGGCGCTGGTGACCAGAACGACCGAAGCCACGATGACGGCGCTGCCCAGCAGGATGAAATGATCAATCCGCTCGTGGAGCACGAGCCATCCCAAAAACACGGCGACCACTGGGTTCACGTAGGCGTAGGTCGATACCTTTGAAGTCGGCACGTGCTGCAGCAGCCAGATGTAGGCGGTGTAGCCGATCCAGGAGCCGCACACCACCAGGTACAGAGTCGCGCCCACGCCGCGCGCGGTCCACTCGACCGCTGAGACCTTCTCGAAGAGCAACGAAAAAGTCAGATTCCCGAGACCCGCCAGAGTGACCTGCCAGGCGGTAGCGCTGAAAGGATCGGCCGACGGCCACTTTTTCGAAAGCACGGAACCCAGCGCCCAACTGAGCGAGCCACCTTGCAGGGCGAGCGACCACCAGAGCTCGCGGCGTCCAAGCGAAGTTGTCGCCATAAGCTTAGGCCAGATGAGCACCACTACGCCGGCAATGCCCAGCAGCAGGCCGATCTTTCCGCGTCGCGAGATATGGTGGTCGCCGAGCAGCAGACTGTCAACCACCAGGAACCAGAGCGGCGTTACGGCGACGAGCAGAGCCGCCAATCCGGTGGGCACGATCTTTTCCGCGTAGGACAGGGTCAAGTTTCCCCCGACCAGCAGCAGAATGCCGATGACGGCCATGTTGGCGAGTTCGCGTGCCGAGAAGCGAATGCGGCGTCCGGTGAGCGCGCAATACGCTAGCATAACCACGCCTGCAATGGAGAATCGCGTGGCGCACATCAGCCCGGGAGGAATGCGTTCAACTGCGATCCCGATGCCTAGATACGTCGATCCCCAGAAAACGTAAACCAGCCCGAAGGCAAGAATGACCTTCCAGCGGCTTGGCGATGCGGCGCTGCTCATGGGAGTGGGGAAGGATCAGAATAGCAGAGCCGCCTATGCTCTACGATCCACTCACCGCGACGCGCCGTTCAGCAGGTTCCGCAGCACCGCAACCTCGGCCGCGATCCCGGTCCGCAACGCCGGCTCCACATCCGGCGCGAAAAACGGAGAATGGTTCGAGGGCAGCATCGTTCCCGCCCCCCTGGCTTCCGCGAGCTTCTGCGGATCAGCGCCTCCCAGGCTGAAATACAGCGACGGCACGCCCTGCTCGATGAATACGGAGTAGTCCTCCGACGGCGTAATCGGCCCGGTCGCGATCACGTTCTCCTTGCCCAACGCAGCTTCGAGCGGCACCCGGAGCCGCTGCGCCAGGGCCGGATCGTTATAGACCAGGTTGGCCTCTTCGAAATGCTCAATGAGCGGCTCCCGCGGCGCTCCGCCCGCCAACGCTTCCGCCTTAGTGATGCGAGTGATCGCGGCCAGAATCTGTTTCCGCACTTCTGCATTGCGGGTCCGCACGGTGAGCCCCATTTCGGCCTGGTCGGGGATAATGTTGTTCTTCGTTCCCGCCCAAATGTAGCCGACCGTCACCACGGCCATCTCGCCCGGCCTTACTTCACGCGAGGCGATGGTCTGCAAAGCAAGGATCGTCCTCGCCGCAATCACGATGGGATCAATCGTCGTGTGGGGCGCCGAGCCGTGTCCTCCTTTGCCGTAGATCGTGATGCGCAGGGAGTCCGCGTTCGTGTTGTAGACGCCGGGAGTAATCCCTACCTGTCCAGCCGGGAGATCGTTGCCGACGTGCAGCGCGACGCCCACCGCCGGTTTCGGGAAGCGGGTGAACAGGCCGTCGTCGACCATCATTTTGGCGCCGCCAATAGCTTCTTCCGCGGGCTGGCCAATCAGCATAAGCGTGCCGTGCCAGGTATCGCGGCTGTGCGCCATGACGGCGGCCGTACCAACCAGCGCCGCCATGTGGAGATCGTGTCCGCAGGCATGCATCACCGGAACCTCGTGTCCGGCGTCGTCTTTGGTGTGCACTCTGCTGGCGTAGGGAAGGCCAGTCTTCTCCTCCACAGGGAGCGCGTCGAGTTCGGTACGCAGCATGACCGTCGGCCCCGCCCCGTTGCGCAGGATGGCCACTACACCGGTTCCGCCCACGTGCTCCGTGACTTCGTAGCCCAGATTCCGCAGACGAGCAGCCAGCTTCGACGCGGTCTGGGTCTCATGCGCCGACAGTTCCGGGTTCTGATGTAGATCGACGTACAGATCGTGAGCCTGGGGATAGACCGCATCCACTTCTTTAGAGCTTGCGCCGGTTTGCGCGTTCGCGGAGGCAGTCAGCGAGAGAAGGAGCAGCAGTGTGGCCGTTTTCATGATCCGAGGATGATATCCGGCAAGGGGGCATATGGTAAACCGCAACTGTCGCGGCAGCGCGTCATACCCGAACGGACAGCGTAGTGGTCGGTTCCAGGCCCATCGCGGCCAAGATCTGGTTCGCCGCGTCCGTGCCGGAGCGGACGCAATCGGGCACGCCAATGCCGTTGAAGCCGTTGCCCGCGAGGGCGAGGCCGGGAAGCTTCTGCAACAGGGTCTCAATGCGCGCGACGCGGTCGAGATGTCCGACACCGTACTGCGCCATCGCGCCCTGCCACTTGTAGATGCGGACAAACAACGGCTCGGCCGTGAGGCCGATAATCTGCTTCAGTTCGTCGCGGACAATCCGCAGAATCTCCTCTTCGCTACTTTGAAGGATCGCCTCATCGCGCGCCCCGCCGAGGAAACAACGAACAATGGCTCGATTCTCCGGCGCACGATGCGGAAACTTGTTGTGCACGAAGGTGGCCGCCAGCATGCGCCGGCCTTCGCTGCGCGGCACCAGGAATCCGAAGCCGGGTGGGAGCACGCGGCGAACCTTCTCGTCATAGCCGAGCGTGACCGTCACCGATGAGCTGTAGCGGATTTCGCCCAGCTCGCGGGCAAGATTCTCATCGGTCATTTGCAGCAGCACGGATGCGGCGGTCGCGGGGGTGGCGATGATCAGCGCATGGAAGTGATCGCTCTGGTAGCCAGCGGAGACGGTCCAGCCGTCATCCTGTGCGATCACCGACTGCACCGGCGCTGAAGGGCGAAGCGCGTTTGCGTCCAGGCGCGCCACCAGGGTATCGACCATCTGCTGCATGCCCTCTTTGAGCGAAGTGAACAGCGGCGGCGCCGGGCCTTTCCTGGCCGCAATCATCCTTCTGTGCGCCGAGAGCATCGCCCGTCCCAGGCTGCCGTGTTTCGCTTCCATCTCGGCAAAGCGCGCGAGCACGGCGCGTACGCTCAGCTGTGATGCCTCTCCACCATACACGCCCGAGAGCAGCGGGTCGGCGAGGCGGTCGACCATTTCGGCGCCGTAGTGGCGCTCGACCATGGCTGCGACTGTCTCGTCGGCGGACGCCCGGTGCGGCGGATGGAACCATTCCTCTGCCATGTGGATTTTGGTGCGCAGCGAAAACAGCGGCGAAAACACGGTGGGCAAAATCTTTGTGGGCACCATGAACATCAGGCCGTCGGGCATCACCACCAGCTTGCCCTTCACCAGGATGTAGGTCTTGCGCTCGGCGTCATTCGAGCCGATGAGTTGATCGGCGAGTCCAATCCTTTTGCAGAGATCGGCAGCCCAGGGTTTTTCGGTGATGAACGAGTCGGGGCCGGCTTCGACCAGGCAGTCCTCGACGCGATCGGTGACCATCACGCCGCCCAGCCGCGGACTCGACTCGAACAGGACGTATTCGATAGGCGCGCCGCCGCGGCGCTTTTCTTCCAGCGCGAACGCAGCCGCCATGCCAGAAATACCGCCGCCGATGATGGCAATACGTTTGGGCATGGGTACGCTGTTCGCTATTCGTCGTTCGCTGTTCGCTGAGATGGCCAGCGACGCAAGAAAAACCCCCGGTCACACATAGCACGCAACTGCAGCGGCGGTGCACACTTCGCGCACAAAAACTTCGTTTCACCATTCTCATTTATCGTCACCGTCATGAGAACCGGATCGGGGCATTCGATCTTAGCTTCACAAAATGAACACTCCGTGGCACGGCGGCCCCACACGCCCGAAGTTCTCCAACCCGGTACCTCTGCGTCTAAAACCTCCTGCACCGTGTCAGTCAAGACATTGAACGCATCAGTCGGCGCCGCAGGGCCAAGCAGTTCCGGATGCTCAATGAAAATTGCCAGGGTGACTATCGAGAATAAATCTGGATGGTCATGAACCAATTCCTCGACTGCGCCGGGGTTCTGCTTCAGAAGCTTATACTGCACAGGCCCGCCCATTACACTCTGCGCGAGAACTCGTTTAACAAACAAACGCCGTATCAGCATTTGCTCTTCCACTGATGGATTGTTTTCCTTCCCAATCCGATAGTCTCTCGCCATTCGTTTGGCGATGTATCCAGGAGACCCGAGTGCGTGCTTCATCAAGAACTTATGCCAGCCCATCTGAAGGCTCCACTCTTGATTCTGGTCGTAGGCCGTAGACTGGGCAAGTGCGTGGATCACTTGGACGCATGGGGTCAACGTTCTTCGCGCCATTCGTCATTTGGTTTCAGCACTGGTTGGAAGGGCGGATTCGACACGCTCCTGAAATAACTCGTCTAGCTTTTCTGCGAACTTCCTAAGCCCGCTGTCGTTCGTATAGAACTTGAATTCCTTATCGTCGGGACAAGAGATCGTAAGGCCTGGGCCATTACGATACACACTCAATTCAATGTACAGCGTTCTGCCTTTTCCTTCTTTCGATACCCAAATGCGCCGTTTGGTCATATTCGCCTCCCTACGTTTCTTATCTATCTCTGCACCCATTGAATCTGCAATTGTAAGGTGGGTCGAAATTGGGACAGCCAAAATACAGCTTTCCCGTTCCCTGCTGTTGGCGTGCGACGAGAAGAGTTCTAATGCCGTACTTTCTCTCACACTCTGGGCATAAAGGGCCGATCTCCCCTCGGCGAATGGGTTTGTCCATCGGATCTTTCGGTTTTTGCAGTGTTAAGGTAATCATGCACCGCAACGTACACCGACGCATTCACGGATTCAAGAATCAATTATGAGTCAATTCATGATGAAATCGGGTGACGGTTTCTGTTTCCGGGAGGGGCAGCGGCTAACTGCCGACCGCCCCGACTCGGCTGCGAACCAAGTCTGCCAACGCCTCGGTCAACAACGGCGAGCCGTTCAGCGATTCGGCTCGCCATAGCCGCATGCCTTCTTTTACCGCAGACTCTTTGAAGGCGATATCGATGTCGTACAGCACTTCCACGTGATCACAGAGAAATCCGACGGGCTGCAGGAACACGCCGCGATGGCCTTTGGTCTTCAGAGTCCGAATCGTCTCCTCCACTGTGGGCCCAATCCAGAGGCCGCCTGACATTCCCTGGCTCTGAAATGCAAACACCCACTCGTCGGCGGACAATCCCGCATCTTTCGCCACCAGGGTGGCGGTCCCTTTCGCCTGTGCCTCATAAGGATCGCCTTCCGTGATCGTGCGCTCGGGGACGCTGTGCGCAGTGAAGATCACGGGCAGCTTCGTTCCGCTTTCCTGGTTGGCTTTCGCCCAGCCGGGGCGCAGTCTTTCTGCGAAGGCTTTCACCAGCAGCGCCTGATCATGCCACGACTCGACGAAATCCAGTTTGAAAGGAAGTGTGGATTCGCCGGTCACGGCTTGGCGGTAAAGGCCGACGCTCGTGCGCGAATTCTGCGGCGCCAGGCAGATGGCGATCACCCGCTCGACCCCTTGCGCCGCGATCGCCTTTACGGCATCCGCGATAAAGGGCTTCCAGTTACGCATGCCGGCAAAGACAGGCATTCCAAGCGCCTTCGATAGCTGATCGGCCTGCAACAGGGTCCAGCAAGGAAGCGGCGAGAAACCGATGAGCGAATACCGGCGCCGCACTTCCTTTACGACCTGCCGCGGCAGCGGTCGGCCTCCCGTAATGCATTTCAGGAATTCCGGAACCTGCTCGGCGCTTTCCGGGCTGCCATGGGCAAGCAGCAACACGGCCGATTTGCCAGGAGCGGTGGCGAATGAACTGACTTGGTTCGCGCAGTAGCACTGGCTGCCGAGTCCTAGCGGGCAGGGGTTCATTTCTTAAACTCCGCGGCGTCCCCAGACCACGCGGTTTTCGCGGGCTGGGGTGCTGCCGAGCGTTCGCGGATGAAATCGCAGAGCGCCTTCACATTCTTCACCGGAGTTTCTGGAAGGATGCCGTGGCCGAGATTGAAGATGTGGCCTGGGTGGCCACCGGCGCGCCGCAAAATATCCTGCGCGCGCGATTTCAGTTCCTTCCAATCCGCAAACAGGAGCACCGGGTCGAGATTCCCCTGCACGGCGCCTCTGAAGCCCAGGCTCTGCCATCCCGCGTCGAGCGGAATGCGCCAGTCGAGGCCAATCACTTCCGCGCCGGTTTCCTTCATCGAAGGCAGCAGCGTGGCGCTGTCGGTGCCGAAATAGATGATGGGCACGCCGGTCTTCTGCAGGCGCTTCACCAGGTCGGTGACGTGTGGCAGAACGTAGCGCCGGTAGTCTTCGACGCTCAGGCAGCCTACCCAACTGTCGAAGATTTGGATGGCGTCGGCGCCGGCCCGCACCTGCTCGGCCGAGTACGCCGCCGTCACATCGACCAGCTTGCGCATGAGCGCGTCCCAGGATGCGGGGGCGGAGTACATCATCTTCTTGGTGAAGATGTAATTCCGGGAGCCGCCGCCTTCGATCATGTAGCTGGCCAGCGTGAAGGGCGCGCCACAGAAGCCGATCACCGGCAGGCGGTCGCCGAAGTGCTTGCACACCAGCCCTACTGCCTCGGAGACATAGCCGAGGTCGGCGGCCCGGTCAGTGCGAAGGCGAGCAACGTCCTCCTTATTGCGCACGGGCTTTTCGATTCGCGGGCCCTCCCCGGCAGCAAAGTGGAAGGGCAATCCCATCACTTCCAGCGGGAGCAGGAGGTCGGCAAAGATGATGGCCGCGTCGACCTTCAGGATTTCGGCCGCTTCAATCGTGACCTGCGCGGCGAGTTCGGGCTTCTTGCAGATTTCGATCAGCGAGTGCTTCTTGCGGATGGCGCGATACTCGGCCATGTAGCGTCCAGCCTGGCGCATGAACCAGACCGGCGTGCGCTCGGTAGGCTGAGCCTTTGCGGCCCGTACAAACAGGGAGTTCGGAGCAGACATGAACCTTCCAATGTAGCATTTTCAGGCCGAGCGAATGGGAGGGGATCCTGAGATGACTCTTCTGCGCTTTTCTGCGCCCGCGCTTGGTTATGATGTTCCGTTTGGCTCTATGTGAGCCGATTTTGCGGGGAGGAAGATGTTATGGCGTGCAATCCGGAAATCCTGCGGCAGGTTCCATTGTTTGCTTTGCTTGACGAGGAAGAGGCGGCAGTCCTGGCCAGCCAGGTCGAAATCCGCCAGTTTGCGGCTCGGCAGCGGATCTACAAGATCGGCGATCCCGGCGGGCGAGCCTATATCGTGGTCTCTGGCGCCGTCAGGGTGACGACTGTTGACGAGGACAACCAGGAAGTGGTCGTCGACCAGCCCGGCCGGGGAGAGTTCTTCGGCTTCGCCTCCATGCTGGAAGAGACCATCCATCAATCGAGTGCGATTGCGCTGGAAGAGACGGTCTGCATCGAGGTTGACCGCCACGACATCGCCATTCTGCTGGAGCGCAAGCCCATGGCCGGAATGGACATGCTGGCCGTCCTGGGCCGCCAGTTTCACGCCTCGCAAAAACTGGTGCGCGTGCGAGCGGCACGCAACCCAAACGAGGTGATCGAAGAACAAGTCACCTTCGGCGAGCGCGTCGCCGACCAGGTCGCCGCCTTCGGCGGGTCGTGGACGTTCATCCTTTCGTTCCTCGTGATCCTCAGCGCCTATGCCGTGGTCAGCGTCGTCATGGGGCGGCGCTCATGGGACCCCTACCCCTTCATCCTGCTCAACCTGTTTCTCTCCATGCTAGCCGCCATCCAGGCGCCGATCATCATGATGAGCCAGAACCGGCAGGACAAGAAAGACCGCCTGCGCGGCGAATTGGATTTTCAAGTCAACCGGCGCGCGGAAACCGAAATCCAGGGCTTGGCGCACAAGATGCACCTGCTCGGGGACAAGATCGACGATGTCGAGGATTTGCTGCGAAAGCGGCTCTCGGGCGGAGCCATCGTATCGTCTTGACAAACGACCGCGAGCAACGATTCCAGAGTTACGGCGCTCTCAAGGTTCGAGGCGCCGCTGTGACTCCTGAGTCGTGAAACTCCTGAGACCCTGAAACCGCGCACCGACGCGGTTTTACTTCACAACGTCCTTGGTCTTCTCGGCTCCCTTTTTGGTGCCGTGACCAACATCGTGCGCGCCTTTCTTGAAGAAATGCCCGGTTTTTTTGGCTATGCCCTTGCTGGCAGTCCCGGTCTTGTCAGCAGCTTTTTCAGTTCCCTGCGCCGTGTCCTTGGCGGCTGTCTTGGTGGCGTGACCGGTGTCGTCGGCGGCCTTCTTCACATCGGAGCCGGCGCCTTGGCCATAAGCAAAGGCGGCAATAGCGAGCACCGCGGCCCCCAGGGGCAGTCTGGATTTCATGGTTTCCTCCACATCTGAGTGAGATTGATACCAGTATGAGCGCAGCGAACAGCCGAAGCAAGCAGCGCTAGCCCATCTGATCCGGCGATTCGTTGTCCAACGTGGCCAGAGTCTCGTCGTCCACGTCCCACTTCTTGAGGATCGCGAAGATGGTTTTCGATCGAAACCCCGCCCGCACCAACTGCCGAAAGACGCGCGCCGCCTGCTTCTGATCTTTGGGCTTCTCTAGTCGTTTGCGCCGCAGATAATCGCGGGCCAGCTTTTCCTCGTCCACATCTTCGTAAACGGAGGAAACTGCCTTCTCGATGACGTCGCGGTGGACCCCTTTGATCTTCAGGTCGGCGATCACGCGCTGGCGTCCGAACTTCTCGTTGTCGCGGCGGTAAGAAGAGAAAGCGGCGGCGTATTTCGCGTCGTTGAGATAGCCATGATCCTTCAGCCGCACGATGATCAGTTCCACCAGGGTCTGGCCGAATTCGGTGTCGGCTTCGACACGATTCCTCAGCAGGCGTTTCAACTCCGCCACCGAGCGCGCGCGGCGCGCCAGCGCACCCACAGCGTACTCATAGAGTTCTTCTTCGGTGAAGAGCTTCCTGGGACGGCCAAACGCCATGCCTACACGATAACGCGGTCAGAACAATCCCGGAATAGCGGCCGCCACGCAAACCCTAGAGCATTTCTCGAGTTGGTGGCGTGTGAGAGGCGGAGATTGTGTGGGGACGGGTGCCACGCCCGTCCAGGCCGAGCGAAGCTCGGCAGCAAACTCTACACCCATCCCGGAAAATGCTCTAAGCGCGCGAAAGCTTGCCGATTAACGGGTGCAGCGTGCGTTCCTGCAAGTCGGCGCCATCTGGTTGAAGCCAGCCTTCCCCGCCGCGTGTCGGCCTGGACACGTGCGCTTGTCTGCAGACACGGATTTCCGCCTTCGCGTAGATAGTAAACCACTCATTATCAACTACATACCAATGGGTCCTTGCTTGCTTTTTGTCCAGGCGAACGCAGTCAGACGACAAACAGGAGCAGGCGAGATGAGAGCGGCGGGAACGGAAGCAAAGGCGAAGCGGCAGACGAGGGCAGCAGAGATTTTGGCAGCCGTGCTGTGCATGTCCGGCATGAGCGCTGCGCTGCAGACGACCGCGGCTCCCGCACCGCCCGCCACGAAAGAACTCGCCAAAACCACGGTGCGCTGGATACTGGTCAGCATCCCCGACCGCAAGCTGGCGCTGATGGAGAACGGCAAAGCGCGCAAAGTCTATCGCGTGGCCGTCGGCAAGGTTTCCACGCCCAGTCCCGCCGGCGCGTTCAAGATCGTCAACCGCATCACCGACCCCGGCTACTACCACAAAGGACAGGTCGTCGCGCCCGGCAGGGGCAACCCGGTTGGCACACGCTGGATGGGCCTGAGCGCAAAGAGCTACGGCATCCACGGAACCAATCAGCCCGACTCCATAGGCAAGGCCGCATCGAGCGGGTGCATCCGCATGGGGAAGGCGGATCTCGAGGAGCTGTTCGAGCTGGTCGAAATCGGCGACCCGGTTCAGATTCGCGCCGAGCGCGATGAACAGATCGCAACGGTCTTCAGCGAGAGCGCTGAGACCGAGGCTCTCGCGCAGGTTCAGAACGAAACAGGTGCTGGCGGTGGGCAGTGATGGTTGGGAAGAAAGAAGTGCGCTGGTCGCCAAGCCACTGGCCGTTGGTCATTTGTCGGAGCGATTTAGCAGCGATGCCCTCCGAACGACCAACCGCTGACGACCAACGACCGATCCAAGGAGGCACGCCATGGAAACGATGATGCAACTTCTGGTGATTCTCGGCGGCCTGACGTTCTCGCTGGCCGCGGCCATTCTGATCGAAGAACTCATCTTCGGACGGATTTTCCAGGCGGTGTTTGCCCGCCGCCCGGACACTTCCAAATCTGGGCAAAAACGATGAAAGGAGCACGACCATGCTGTTGCTGAAGTACGTATTGCTGAGTGCGGGAATCGCGATGTTCATGATTGCCGCGGGAATTCTCGCTTATGACTCCTATCTGTTGCTCGCCTATCGCCGCGCACGCCTGCACCCCGAGGGCGCCACGGCCGCTCTGCCGCCTGCATTCCGTTGGCGGACTGTGATCGCCCTGGCCATGCTGGCTTGGGCGCCGCTGATAATCTCCGCTGCGATCGTAATTATTCCCAGCGGGATGGCTGGCGTCCGCGTCAGCCAGACCAAAGGCACGCTTGCCGGAACGCTGTACCCCGGCGTGCACCTTGTCGTCCCACTGGTCGAGCGAGTTGAGCTGTTCAACACACGCGACCAGTTGTTCACCACCGGCGTCAGCGAAGACTCGCTCGCCAAAGGAGAAGGCAAGGGCGAGCCGCTCCGCGTGCAGGCAAAAGAAGGATTGACCCTGGGTTTGGCCATCACTGTCCGTTACCAGGTGGACCCCAAGCGGCTGGACTACATCGAGGCCAACCTGCCGCAGCCGCTGGAAAAGGAGATCGTGCCCCCGATCGTAGCCACCGCGTGGCGCGAGATCGTCCCCAGCTACACCGTTCGCGATGTTTTCTCAGCCAAGCGTGAAGAGGTTCGCCAGCGCGCGGCGGAAGCGATCCGCAAACGGCTGGCCGCCGACGGCATCGTGGTGAAAGAAGTCATGCTCCGCGACATCGAGCTTCCACACGAGTACGCCAAAGGACTGGAAGCTCTACTACTCAAGGAGCAGGAAAACGACCGCATGGGGGTCGAGACTGAAATCCATCAGAAGCAGGTGAAGATCGCCGAAGCCGACGCCGAAGCCACTAAGGCGCAGCAAGTGAAGCAGGCCGAAGGGCAGGCCGCCGTCCGCGTGCTGCAAGCCAAGGGCGAGGCCGACGCCATGCAGTATCTGCTCCCGCTCAAGCAGAAGCAGATTGAGCAGTCGAAACTCGAGGCCGAAGCGCGCAAAGAATCAACCGTGAAGGGCGCCGAAGCGGCCGCCGACGCGAAGCTGATCGACAGCAAAGCCGAAATGGAACGCCGCAAGTTGCTGGCACAAGCCGAAGCGGAACGCATCCGGCTTACTGCAGCCGCCGACGCCGAGCGGATGGAGAGCGAGAGCAAGATCCTGAAGCAGAATCCGTTGTTGATCAATAAGATCGTTGCCGAGCGACTCTCCGACAAGCTGCAGATCATGATGGTGCCGGCCGACGGCAAGTTCTTCTTCACGAATGACGTGCTGCGCGGCATGAACGCCACGAATCAGGTGAGTCAGTCCGAGGATGCGGGAGAAGAGAAACCACAGCAGTGAGCATAGGCGTTAGGCGTTGGGCCTTAGGCTCTAGGTGTCTGGCGAGCCTCGATGGTTCGTGATCTTGAGCCTAAAGCCCAAAGCCTGAAGCCTAAAGCCTGCTATGAAAACCGCCGCCCAACCCGCGAGTTATAATCAGCGCAATCCACACATGCACGGGCGCTCGTCAGGCGGTCTGCGGCTGGTTTGGCTGACTTCGATCTTACTGCCGGCTCTTTTGATTCTTTCTTCCTTCTTATTCGCTTCCGGTCTCGGCGATACCGCCCGCCAACTGGCCCACAAGATTGCCGCCGTCACCGGGCCCGGCGCCATCTCTCTCGAGGTCGTGAACCGCTCGTCTCTCGATGAGAAATCGGTGCGGGAAGTGCACAGTGCGCTCGAAGCCCAGTTGCGCGTTGAGGGCGTGCGAACGGCAAAGCCCGATCAATCTGTCGGTTCGGTCGAGGTGATCCTCTCGGAAAGTCTGCGGGAATACGTTTGGTCGGCTGAAATTGCCGTCGGTTCCGACGCGAAAAAGGTTGCGCTGGTTTCCTTGCCCCGAGCACAAGCGAGCGCGCCGCCGGCGCCACCCACGCCGATGGTTCTCAGAAAGAGTTTTCTATATTCGCAGGAGGTGCCGATCCTCGACGCCGCTCTGGTCGAAATGAGTGGCGGTGCGCGCCTGCTGGTGCTCGATCCCGATCAGGTCGCCGTCTACCATCAGCAAAACGGACGTTGGGAACGGGAGAGTTCGTTTCCGCTTGCGCACTCGCGGACTTTCCCGCGTGATCCGCGGGGGCGGCTGCTCTTGCGTCGCGACCACCTCTTCGACGTCTATCTGCCCGGCACGTTTTGCCGGTCGAGCGCGTCGGCGCCGCTCACCCTCGCCTGCAACGACAGCGACGATCCATGGCCGTTGACCACGGAAGAGGGCGGTGTGCGGGCGTTCTACGCCGCGTCCAGAAACTTTTTTACCGGTGCTCTTTCTCCGGGAATCGGAAAGATCACGAATGCTCCATCCTTCTACTCGGCCGCGGCGCTGCCCCGTTCCGGCTACACATTGTGGGTACTCACCGCCGTGGACGGATCGCTGCACGAACTCGACGGAATGACCGATCAGGTCATCCGCGGTGTGAAATGGGGCAGCGATTTGGCTGCCATCCATTCCAGTTGCGGCAGCGGCACCGAGTTGCTGGTCTCCGAGAGCGGCGAGCCCCAGCGCGACAGCCTGCAGGCCTTCGAAATCCCCGATCGCGAGCCAGTGCCCGCCAGCCCGGCCATCGAATTCGACGGCTCGATTGTCGCGCTCTCGCCCGAAGCCAGCAGTCTGGGCGCCATCGCTGTGGTAAGGCGGGAAGATACAGGTTGGTATGAAGCGTATCGCATTTCCATTGCTTGCGGTCTGTAGCCTGCTGCTGACCGGCGGCGCCGTGGGTGCCACGCGCCCGCGCTATGGCGGCACCCTGCGCGTCACGATGCAGTCGGCGCCGAATGCACTGGAGGTTCCCGCCAACCCAGCCTCCGCCGATTACTGGGACTCAGCCCGAATCTCGGCGCTCCTCGCCGACAACCTGGTGCAGATTGATGTCCAGGGGCGCGCCCAGCCCGCTCTGGCCGTTTCGTGGCAGAGCGATCCGACCGCGAAACACTGGCAGTTCACGCTGCGGCGTGGCGTGAAGTTTCATGATGGCAGCACGCTCTCGGCAGGCGTCGTGGCGCAGATCCTTGGGGAGCGCCATTCCGACTGGACTGTCCGCGGAGCGGGTGATTCCATGACCATCGACCTCGATAGCCCGATCCCCTCGTTGCTTGCCGAGCTGGCACTGCCGCGTAATGCCATCGTGAAACTCAACTCGAGTGCGCTGCCGATCGGCACCGGAGCTTTTCGCGTCGCCGAGTTTCAGCCCGGAAGCGTCCTCAAGCTCGCCGCCAATGAAGAGAGTTGGGCGGGGCGTCCTTTCATCGATGCAATCGAGATCGAACTGGGCAGATCGCCACGCGACCAGGCGATCGCCCTGGAACTGGGTCGGACCGACGTGATCGAGGCCGCTCCGCAGGCGAGCGGCAGCTCACAACGCGTCCAGACATCTTTGCCGGTGGAACTGATGGCGCTGGTTTTTCCCGCGAACTCCAAGGCACAGGACCCTCGTCTGCGGGAGGCGCTCGCTCTTTCCATCGAACGCAAACCCATTCAATCCGTGCTGCTCAAAGGCGCCGCGACGCCCACCGGCAGCCTGCTTCCCAACTGGATGACCGGCTACAGTTCGATTTTCTCGGTCCAGGCCAATGCGCAACGCGCGCGGGCATTGCTGGCGGAATCCCGCCAGCCGGCGCTCACATTGAGTTACGACCCGCGCGATCCGCAGGCGCAACTGATCGCGGAGCGCATCGCTTTGAATGCGCGCGATGTTGGCATCACGCTGCAGGTCTCCCTGTCGGGACCGGATGACATCCGGCTGGTGCGCGTCGTCCTCCCCAGTCCTGATCCTGCCACGTCTCTGCGCGAGACCGCCCGGCAGTTGGGATTGCCGCAGCCCACCGTGCGCAGCAACGCCGTCGAAGACCTGTACCTCGCCGAACGAGCTCTTCTCGAAGGCCGCGCCGTGATTCCGCTCTTTCATCTGCCGGTCGCAGGCTCCGCCAGCGCCCGCGTGCATAACTGGGAACCGGATCGTCGCGGAGAATGGAATCTCTCCAACGTCTGGTTGGGGGCGGACTCCCCATGAGCTTCCGCCAGAAACTGTTGCTCTTGTTTTCGCTCACCGTCTTCCTCTGTGTCGTGGTGATCTCGGCCTCGGTATGGAGCACGATGCGGAAGTCGTTCAATCGCGCCAACGAGGAACGCGCCAGTGCTGTGGCTGCTCAGTTCCGTTCCGAGTTTCAGCGGCGCGGCGACGAGGTCGTCCGCAAGATCGAATCGATCGCCGCCAGCGAGCCGGTGCAGCGAATTGCGCTGGAGATCAACCGCGGCGTGTCTGACTCCGGCAGCTATGTCAGCGAAGCGCGCAATCTGGCCAGCCAGCAGCAGCTCGACTTCCTGGAACTGGTGGACCATCAGGGCACGATCCTCTCTTCTGCGCAGTGGCAGGCGAAGTTTGGTTACCCCGAGCCTGCCACACCCTCAACGCTCGGCTCCGCGGGAGCGTTCCTCAAACGCGAGGAGTTGCCCGATGGCTCGACGCTCGGGTTGTTTGCCGTCCGCACGGCCCGCATCGGTGAGTTGCCGCTGTACGTGATCGGCGGAGAGCGGCTCGACCAGGGTTTTCTCTCCACGCTCGACATCCCGGCGGGCACGCGCGTGCTCCTCTATCAGAACCTTGCGCCAGCGTGGAATCCGAAGTCGCTGCTCGACTTGAATGGCTCGGCTGCGGGCGCGGACCGGTTCGCGCCGCTGGTTGAGAAGGTGCGCAGCACGGGACAGGAATCCCAGGGCATCATTCAATGGACCGCGGATTCCGCCGATGCCGAAAGTTTCCGCGCTATTCCGCTGACCGGACCCAACCAGCAACTGATGGGTGTGTTGCTGGTCGGCATCTCGCGGCGTCCGCTGATCGAGCTGCAGAGGCAGGTCGTGTCCACGGCCTTACTCGTCGGTGGAGCGGGCATCCTGGTCGCGGTCCTGGCCAGCTTGTGGTTCACGGCTCGGGTTACACGCCCGGTCAAGTCCCTGGCCGAGGCGTCTCGCCGCGTTTCCGCTGGCGATCTCTACGCGAAGGTCGAAGTCGAATCGCACGACGAGCTGGGCGAGCTGGCTGCGTCGTTCAATCGCATGACCGAAGATCTCCTGCAGCAAAAGGAGCGCACCTTGCAGGCCGAGCGTGTGGCGGCGTGGCGCGAGCTGGCCCGGCGCTTGGCGCATGAGTTGAAGAATCCCCTGTTCCCCCTGCAGGTCACAGTCGAGAACCTGGTGCGCGCCAAAGAAAAAGCTCCGGAGATGTTCGAGGAAGTCTTCAGCGAGGGCACTTCGACTCTGCTCGCGGAGATCAACAACCTGAAAACGATCATCAGCCGGTTCAGCGAGTTCGCCAAGATGCCGCAGCCGCAGCGGAAACCGACGCAACTCAACGAGGTCGTGCGCTCCGTGCTGCGCGTTTTCCAGGCGCAGTTGCAGGAGAAAAGTCAGATCGCCGTCCGCCTTCAGCTCGAGGCCGAGCTGCCGGAAATCTCGGCCGATCCTGAACTGTTGCACCGCGCGCTTTCCAATCTCGTGCTCAATGCGATTGACGCCATGCCGCAAGGCGGCGAGTTGACCATCCGCACCGAATCCATCGGCAGCGTCGTGGCGCTCTCGGTCTCTGACACCGGCTCCGGTCTGACCCAGGAGGAATGTGAACGCCTGTTCACTCCCTACTACACAACCAAGAAACACGGCACCGGCCTGGGGCTGGCGATTGTGCAATCGGTGGTCAGCGACCACGGCGGCAAGATCTCCGTGCAGAGCGCGAAAGAAAAAGGAACGACATTCCGGATCGAGTTGCCGGGAGGACTGCAATGATTTCTGGTAGCGCCCGGAGAACATCCACCACGGAGACGCGGAGGCACGGAGGAAGAATTGATTGCCGAAGTCAGAAGGCAGATTGCAGAAGTAAAGGCTCCGTCATCTCACTTCTTCAATTTGATTTCTGCCTTTTGACTTTCTCCGTGCCTCCGTGCCTCCGTGGTAGAAGTTACCAGCGCTCGAGGTGAGAAACTCAGGAGAACACCGTGCCCCAAAAAGCGCACTTACTGATTGTCGATGACGAGCCCAACACGCTGGCCTCGCTCGCGCGGGCCTTTCGCCTGGAAGGACACGAAGCCACGGTGTGCGACAACGCCGTCAAGGCGCTGGACCTGGCGAAATCGCAGCCCTTCGACCTGATTCTTTCCGATGTCGTCATGCCCGGCAAAGACGGCCTAGCTCTGCTCGAAGAACTGAAAACGCAGGGCGTGCCGACACCCGTCGTCATGATGTCGGGACAGGCGCACATCGAGATGGCGGTGAAGGCCACGCGGTTGGGCGCGCTCGACTTTCTGGAAAAGCCGATCTCGACGGAAAAGTTGCTTCTCACGGTCGAAAACGCGCTGAAACTCGGCCGCCTCGAACGCGAAAACCAAGACCTGGAGCGGCGTCTCGGCAAGCACGAAATCGTCTGGCAGGGTGAGACAATGCGCCGCGTTATGGCGCAGGTGGAACGCGTCGCCGCCAGCGAAACGCGCGTCTGCATCCTCGGCGAAACGGGTACAGGCAAAGAACTCGTCGCGCGCACGCTGCATGAGCGTAGTGCGCGCGCGGGCGGCCCGTTCGTCACGCTGAACTGCGCCGCCGTGCCCGCCGAATTGATCGAGTCGGAACTATTCGGCCACGAGAAAGGATCGTTCACCGGCGCCGCCAGCCGCCATCTCGGAAAATTTGAGCAGGCGCAGCGCGGCACCTTCTTCCTCGACGAAATCGGCGACATGCCCCTCGCCATGCAGGCGAAGCTGTTGCGCGTGCTGGAAGAAGGCGAAATCGAGCGCATCGGCGGCGATCGCCCCATTGCCGTTGACGTGCGCGTGATCGTCGCCACCCACCACGACCTGGAAGCCCAGGTTCGCGACGGCAAATTTCGCCAGGACTTGTTTCATCGCGTGTTCGTCTTCCCGCTTCGCCTGCCGCCGTTGCGTGAGCGCCACGAAGATATCCCGGCGCTGGTCGAGCACTTTGCCGCGCAGGTCAGCGCCGCCAACGGATGGAAGCCGATGCGCTTCACCGAAGACGCCATTAGCGCCCTGAAAGAGTACGCTTGGCCGGGGAATGTCCGCGAACTGCGAAATGCCGTTGAGCGCCTGATGCTACTGGCCAGTTCCGACCAGGTCACGGCCGAGACCGTGGCGCTGGCACTGCCGAGTTCCTCGGTCAGTCCCGAGTCTTCTTTTGTGGGAAGCGGACCACTGGCTGACCGCGTGCGCGCCTTCGAGAAGCAGACGATCCTGGCCGAACTGAAACGGAATCATCATCAGATCTCGAACACCGCGCGGGCGCTGGGCCTGGAGCGCTCACATCTTTATAAGAAGGCTGAGCAGGTAGGGATTGATCTGAAAGCGGTGCGAAATGAAGGGGAAAAATAACGATGAGTGAGGTGTTTTGCTCGCGCCGCAGGTCCCTACGAGCGTTGCGCCGATGCCTTGTTATCTCTTTGCCGCGGCATCATCGGGAGTGCAGGCCTTTGTAATCTGATCGGTGTTCCCGGTTTGCATTGCGGCGGAACACCTGCGCCATGTTGATACTTCGACCTCTAATTCCTGTGGAGGTTTCCCCTTGATTTCGTCGCGCACGTACTGAATGGCCCAACCGACCTCCAGTTGCTTGTTGCGGTAGTCTTTGAAAAAGCTGTCCATACCATCAACAAACTGGCCCATTGCGATGCCGTCATAGTCGAACTCTGTGTTACTGAGGCACATCTTCTGCAAGATCTCCTTTGCATCGACGTTCGGAAATTCTTTCTTGTACATCGGTATATTCGACGCACAAGTTGCCATCTGAAGTGTGCCTGCAAGGTCCATCGCTTTGGCATAGCCACTCACCCAGCCGAGTTTGAAGGCAGGCGACATTTGCGACCACCAATAGCCGTCGAGAGATGGCTTGCCGGTGGCTGATAAAGCACACGAGCACGAGACCAGTATGGCAGTGATAGCAAGGAAACGTTGCATGGAAATCTCTCCTATCCACCGATCTCTACGACGTTGGCAGGGCCGCCATATGTGTCAACCAATTCGTGCACCTTCAGACGTAGTTGCGTCGCCGCTTGAAGCAGGGTGCCAGCGAAGCCAATCCAAACGCCTTTGTGGTTAGAAGCGGCGTGCGCTTCCATTCGTAAAGCGTCATTCGCATCATCCAAAAGGTGTGCGGCATGCCGTAGTTGGTTCTTTAAATACGGTGTGCGCCCAGCATCCAACGTAGAATCGAGCGCCTCTATCCTAGCCCTTTCTTCCGTGATTAGCTGTTGCAGGTTGCTAAGCACGGCTTCCATTTTACCAGCGAGCGACACTAAGATTCGCGCTGCACCGCTGCCAAGATGGGTACTGCTTCTCCCCCTGCCGCATTCGCTATCACCGCACCAGCGTGTCACAAGACTTCACCCCGTAAACGGTAAATTCCAATTGGCGTAATATCCAAATAGTACTTGCCCTCCGATCGATAGGATTACTCAACGACGCCCTCCATTTGCATTCGCCGCCCTCAAATAAGACAATCCCTCTGATCGCATCATGAGCCAAAACTCTCAACCCACCG
>Ga0335070_10002778_pt1 | contig 20334 bp, 15 predicted proteins | sample Lox_Sample_13_FD_206722 | JGI IMG/M metagenome (GOLD analysis project Ga0335070, IMG submission 206722) | Soil microbial communities from Loxahatchee National Wildlife Refuge, Florida, United States - Lox_Sample_1.3 | ecosystem: Environmental > Terrestrial > Soil > Wetlands | place: USA...
TTGCGATATTCAAAGATTCCCCGTACTATGGGATAGCTCTATCGGAAACGCCTGCAGGATTTGTCGTCGGGAGGACTTCTTCGCTTCGACACAGGACCAAAAGGGAGGGATTTCCACATGACTGCAGAAACGATCGGCATAGGCAGTCTTCTCGGGGGATTCCAGATCGAGAGCGAGCTCGGTAGAGGCGGCATGGGCGTCGTCTACAAGGCCCATGAGCTCTCTCTCAACCGGAAAGTGGCGATCAAGGTCCTTTCCCAGAGGTTGTGCGCTGACGAGGAGTTCATCCAGCGCTTCAAGAGAGAAGCCCAGGTCATCGCGGCGATGAATCATCCCAATATCGTCAACATCCTCACCTATGGAGAGGAGAAGGGCTCTTACTACTTCGCCATGGAGTATGTGCGGGGCAAAGACCTTAGCGAGATCATGAAGGAAAAAGAGGTCATGCCGCTCGACGAGGCCCTCACCATCACGGAGCAGGTTGCCAGCGCCCTCGGCGAGGCGGCTGCCCGGGGGGTGGTCCACCGTGACCTGAAGCCCTCGAACATCATGGTGGATGACTCGGGGAGGGTCCGGGTCACCGACTTCGGCGTCGCCCACCTCGAAGACTCGGCAGCGCAGTTGACCAGGACCGGCCTGTTTCTCGGCACTCCGGAATATGCCTCTCCGGAGCAGGCGAGCGGCGGCCCGCTGGACCCGAGGAGTGATATCTACTCCCTGGGCGCAGTGTTGTACCGTATGCTGTCGGGCAGACCACCCATCACCGGAGAATCACCGCTGAGGGTAGTGGTGAAGATTGCCACGGAGGCAGTCACCCCCATCGGTGAGATCAATCCCTCTGTGCCGGTGCCGGTGCGAGAGCTGATCGGCCGGATGATGGCGAGAGAGACGAGTGAGCGATATCAAACACCGCAGGAGGTGATCAAGGGAATAGAGAATTGCCGGAGGAGCCTCCGGGCCGCGGCAGCTCCTCCTGCGGAGGTTATGCCCGCTCAGCCGACCCGGACCGCCGTCATGCCAAAACGCAGGAACCGCGCGGCACTTGTTGGCGGTATCGTGGGTGTGGCTCTTGCGGTTGTCCTGGTTGTCTGGATTGTCGAAGGCATGCTGCGCCCGCAACCGCCGAAGCCGGTGCCGCAACCTCAACCGGCTATGGTTCAACCGCAGCAGCCTGCTCCCGCCCCGGTCGCGTCGACACCCACCGAACCCGTAAAGGCGCAACCACCCGAGGTCGCCCCCGCCCCAGTTGCGCCCACACCGACGCCCACCTCCCCCCCTCCGGAAACCAAAGCTGTCTCCCGGCCCCAAGCGCCCCCAGTGACGGAAGCGATGATTCCCAGACCTGCGGAACCAAAGCGGGCTGCGGCCTTGCCGAGCTCACCAACGGTGCTCCTGGTGACGTCAGGCCCGGAGAGCATGGTACACCTGGTCCGTGCCAATCTAGGAGCGGTTCTTGCTAAAAGCGGCTTGAGGGTTGCATCCGTCGCAGACATACCGGTGCTCAGGGAAAAGGCGCAGTATGGCCGGATACCGATGAGCTGGTATGAGATCAGGCAAATCGTGCCCAAGGACAAGGCCCAGGTTCTCGTTCTCGCCGAGGTGCAAAAAGCTGGTTCCACGGTCCTTACGTTTTACGGCCGTTCGCAGGAGCAGATCACGGCGACGTTCTCTATTCAGGCCTTGGACATGGCTACTGGTACATCCGTCGGCTCGCCGGCCACGGGAACCGTAGATTTCACTTCCCTCAATATGACGGAGAACTTCAAGGATGCGATCGCTTCTGCCGCCGGAGACATGGGGAACGACATCAAGAAATACTGGGCAGAGAAGATTCAGTCGGCGGGAAGATCGGGTTGAGAGCTAACAGGCGGTAGAGCGCTGGCGACGTGTTGACGTTGGTCTTTGGAGACGTGCCTCTCTCCGAGGCAATCCATTCATCATGTAACGCGTTTTTTCATCTCGTTGGTAAGAAAGGAGGGTAAGAATGAGACGCGCATATCTGGCTTTCATCATCCTGTGCATTCTTGCGGTAGGTCTTTGGAGCTGCCAGACAACCCCGACAGCAAAGGTGACAAGCGGCGGCGGACCCACCATCGCTCAGGCCCAGCAAGAGGCTTATAATGGTCCGAAGGCGAGAATCGCCGTTGCCCAGTTCAAGGATAAGACCGGAAAAGGCTGGTGGAGTGGGCAGATCGGCGATGGTATGGCTGACATGCTCGCTACCTCGTTGTTCAACACCAACCGGTACATTGTCCTCGAGCGGCACATTCTCGGTGACGTGCTCGCGGAGCAGGACCTTGGCGCCTCGGGGAGAGTGAAGAAGCAGACGGCAGCTCCCATCGGCCAAATCGAGGGAGCCGAGCTGCTGATAACCGGGGCAGTGACGGAGTTTGAGCCCGGCACGTCAGGCATGGGCGGCGACCTCGGGGGAACGGTCGGCAAGGTCTTTGGCGGCGTACTCGGCGGGATCAGGAAAGCTCATATTGCCATCGACGTGAGAGTCGTGGATACCCGGACATCCCGGCTTGTCGCCGCCACGAGCGTAGAAGGCGAAGCTACGGATTACAACCTCGGAGGACTGGCGATCGGCTCGAGCGTCGGAGGGAGCCTGGGCGGCTATTCCAAGACGCCCATGGAAAAGGCGGTCCGCGTCGCCCTGGGAGAGGCCGTCAACTTCATCGTCAGCCAGACACCGCCAACGTACTACCACTTCAAGTGAGCCCGGTGTAAACCTGGTGCAGGAATCGCGCGGAGAGCGCCGGCCCTTGCAGCCGACGGAGTTCTCCGCGTAGATCCATTCCTCACGTGCCGGCGGCGGCTTCCCGGGAGAATACCTCGCCCTACAGGACGGTAACCTCGGTCCCGGCGAATTATCAATGTCAGGAGACCCCTCATCTACGGATTGACGGTGGGTGCTTTTTTCGGCTTCGCACCGCCGCCGGTCACAAATTCCCTGGGCATGGGCTCGCGATTTTTCAGCAGCTCCGACGGGATCTGGATCTGACTGCCCAGGCGAATGCGGCGGGGGTCGAGTTTGGGGTTGGCTTTGGCGATAGCCCGCCAGTTTTCCGTATCGCCCGTGTACCACTTGGCGATGAGGGCAAGGGTTTCTCCCGGCCACTTGACCGTGTGGACGAGATAGGGAGACTCCTTCGGTGGTTCGGGTTGCACCGCCGGGAGCGGCTCCGGGGCCTTTGCCTCAGCAGGAGGAGGCTGCACCTCCTGCACGGGTGGCTGCGCCGCTCCCTTCTCCTGGGTGCCCGCGCACCCGGCCAACGACCAGATCAAGAGAAAACCGGCCAGACCTGCAATTACGACGGAGCGGAAGGTAAAGTTCATGGCGTCCCTCCTTGGAAGCTCTGTAAGAACGTATGTCAGCATAATACCTGGGGGCAAGAAGGAAGGGCAAGCCCTTTCGCCAAAGGAGTCTGTTGGTAGGAAAAGGCATTCATGAAGAGGGATTTCCCAGTAGAGCCCGTCGCCTGTGGTGGCACGTCCTTTTGCTTCGCCGGCGACCAACATCAATCGTGAGCTTGGGTGTGTCTCTAGGCGGGTCGTTGTTTCCGCCGTTCACCAACAACGACGCTTCCTTCTCCGGTTTTATTCCTCGATGAGCTCGGGGCGAGCCCATGAAGCCCCTGGGAATCCGGTGGCTTGCCAACGGATATTTACTACAGCGGCCGTCACTCATCCCGACTGGGATCATCAAGGATATATTCCTGTAACATGAACCATCAAGAGATTGATGTCGATACCCAGAAGAATAGATGCGAGGGACGGCCCAGTTCCGTCGCTCGGCACGAATGTCTTCTCCTGTCGGGGATACTCCTGCTGGCTCTGATCGTCCGCGCTGTGGCCCTTCTCGATCTCCGGCGCACGATCTATTTCCAGGCACTCCTGCCGGATGAGGCCCTGTATCATGACTGGGCCATGAGGATCGCCAAGGGCACGTACAGAGCGGTGTCGGTCTATGAGTTCCCGCCTCTCCCAGCCTATCTCTTTGCGCTCCTCTACCGGCTCTTCTCCCCGGACCCGGTCGTTGTCAGAGTCCTGAACGTATTCCTTGGCGTCGCCTCATGCCTCCTGATGTTCCTTGTCGGCAAACGGATGGGAGGGGCGACAGTCGGCCTTGTCGCCTGCCTGGTCGCATCTCTCTATGAGCCTTTCATACTCTACAGCGTCGTACCCCTGAAGACGTCGTTGGAGGTCTTTCTCTTCGCCCTTTCCGTCTATCTCCTTCTCGTCATCCTCGACAAACCGGCACTTTTCAGCATGTTCCTTCTCGGCATCGTTTCAGGTCTCATGGTCAATGTGCGTCCGAACTTTCTTATCGTTGTCCCCCTGTTGCTCTTGGCCGGCCTCTTCACTCTCCATTGCTCGATGCGGTCGGTCGCCAGGCACGGCCTCCTGTTCCTCCTCGGTTTGTCTCTGGCCGTCGCTCCTTTCGTCGTGCGCAACTATCGTGTCGCCCGAACCTTTGCCGTTACTCCGTCGGAGGCGGGCTTCAACCTGTACCTGGGAAACAACCCTGACAATCCGGACCCCTACTACAGACCCGTGCCCTTCGCCTCCAGCTCGGTCTGTTCTCAGGGAACCCAGTTCACCATCGAAGCGAGCAGGAGGGCCCAGAGAAAGCTCTCTCCCCAGGAGGCATCCACCTACTGGGTAGGCGAAGTCATCCGAATGGCGAGTGCCGATCCCACTCGCTTTCTGGCCAAGCTGGGCCAGAAGGCCCTCGCCCTCCTCAACCAGTTCGAGGCCGCGGATCACTACCACGTGGGCTTCCTGAGCGAGTTCGTCAGGTTCTTCAAGCTGCCATTCCTCGGCCTTTGGGCGATCCTTCCCCTTGGTATGGCCGGGATGGTGGTGACCGTCAGGGAGTCCAAGAAATTGCTCGCGCTGAGCCTTGCTCTTCTCCTCTACGGAGCGACCCTGGTCGCCTTCTTGCCGAACGCGAGGTATCGGCTGCCACTTCTCGCCATCCTAATCCCCTCTGCCGCTCTGGGGTTGGTTCGCGTGTGTTCCAGGCTCATGAACCGCCCGGTGAGAATCCCTCTGCTTTACCTCGGGACGGCACTCCTCTTCCTTGCCGTCGAGTTGCTCCCCATTCGTGGCGTCGGCGATCTCACGCCATACTATAATCTCCACGCCCTGCTCCTTGACGCGAAAGGACATGGCGACGAGGCCGTCCATTTCTGGAGACGCTCCTCCGAGATGCATGGCGCGTTCTCCCCGTACGCCGATCTGGCGCTGGCCGGCAAATCCCTCGAAAGACGTGATTTCGAGAGCGCTTTCGCCTGCATTGAGAGGGTCTCCGATACGTCGTTTGCCGCCCCCCTTAAGCACGAACTCTTGGCTGATACTTGGGCCATGAAGGGTGATTGGGCTGGGGCCTCGAGCGCGTATAGGAGATCCCTGGAGATCAATTCGGGGGAGATAATGGTGAGGCGCAAACTTGTCCAGGTGTTGAAGCGGATCGACCCGGAGGCGGCTCGCCAAGAGGCAGAGGGCCTCAAGGAGATTCTTTCATTCTATGATCCCTTCTGCCTCGGACTCGAATGGAAACGCTAAAGATTGACGACCAGATGCGGGGGAGTTCCGGCAGGGTTCGCAAGCAGAGGGCTTTTCTCTGGGGTGGGCCGAAGAGGAAAGCTTTTCCGCCGCGACCCGGGTCCAGGACTTTGGTGTTGAGCTTGGCGAGATCCTCGTGATAAAAAGAAGATACGGTTCATCGCGGGGTCGGGCAGTCAGGGAGACCACGCCGCCCATTGACTCTGGATGACTTCGTAAAAAGTCGCCAAAGTAGACGGTACAAGCTCTCCCGCCACAGGCGGGACAAGGCGCGCGAATCTTGAGGATTGAGGCGTAGATAGAAGTACGCTGCCATGACGAAAGATGAAGCGCAACGCCGCAGATGGACTTTTTACGAAGCCGTCACTCTTCAGTCTGGATGGCGGCGAGTCCCCTCGGAGGCCTGATGATCTTGGTCGCCGCCGATTCATCTCATACGTGCTACCGGCTAGAGTATTGATGCATCCTTGTTCTCTACGAGAACGGGGGCAACAAGGCGACGTCCGTCACTCGGAGGTAGAGCGTCGAGAGAATCCAAACGGTTCCATCGATTGCCCACCCTCGTTGGCCGGGCCGCGCGGAAAGGAGATTCCATGAAAAAGCTGTGGATGACATCCCTTGCCCCCTCGGAAGAAGCGGTGAAGAAGGTCATGGGACAGCTCAAGACCTATGGACTCGAGGTAAACGGACACTTCTGGGAAGACGACCTCCGAAAGATGGCTTGGATCAAGGCGCGGGATGTATTGATCGACACCAACGTGGCCCTCTGGCTCATTCTCGCCTCGAGGGCAAGTCTTCTCGCGCCCTCCATTTGCGGCGGCCTCTCGCTCCTCGCCATAACGGTGCAAGCCCAACGCGGGCTCGGCTTTCCCATTGCTCTGCTGCTGACAGAGGGAGATGCTCCGTCACCAGCGACTCTCCCCACTCCGTTGAAGGCCGCTCTTATCCTCGCGGCCGGCGATCCTGCCTACGGCGCAAAACTGGTAGCCACGGTGCACGCACCCATGAAGCATGCATTGCCGGAGTACCGTCTCGACGTCTACGGGAATCCTCATATCGGCCAGTGGTTCGAGGTGGGACCGCGAGAGGAACAATGGCGAGGCGCCATGCTCGGTGTGTCTGGGGCTGAGATCAGCTTCCACGGGGTCGGCCCGAAGGGAAGCCTGCCCAGTCGATCGGTGCTCAACTACCCGATGAAAGGTCTCAAGGTCAATCTCGGTGACAAAGAGTATGTGGCGTGGGCGGTGCAGAACGAACTGGATGCTCGAAACTCGTATTTCGTCAAGGTCGATGGTTGTCCCGGATCGATTCTTTTCGGTCCCTACTCCAGTGACCAGGAGGCCGAGGTTCACGTCGTCACGCTGAAGTAGCAGGGACTGCCAACCGGTTCGTTGACAACCCGGAAACCTGTTCTCGAGGCCGGTGCAGTACTTGATTGACAGCGAACCGGGATGCTTCCGTTTTTGTTGACATGCCTTGTCCACTTAAGGGATAATGCTTCAACAGTGTTCTCACCTGACAATAGCATGGCAGTTGCCTAAGATGTTCGCCGGGTCGCGCAATAGAAACCTTCACTAAGACGACTCTCTGGCATGTTTCAGGGTCTCCGTGGAATCTCCGGGAAGAAGGGTGGGTCATCATGAGGAAGATTCTTCAGCGTGTAGGCATGGTGGTGTTGGTGACCTTTGGACTTTGCGGCTGTTCGGCATACATGGCGGGCAATCTGGAGCTCAGTCAGCAAAAGTATGATGCGGCCATCAGTGACTTCCAGGAGGCCCTCGCCAAGGACCCTGATCACTGGCAGGCGAGGCGGCAGCTCGGCTACGCCTATATCAAGGCCGGCCAGTACGACAAAGCCATTGAGGAGCTGACCAAGGTGCTCCAGCAACGGCCGGGCGATCCCGATGCCACATACTATCTCGGACTGGCGCAGTTGAAAAATGAACAGCTGCCAAAGGCGACCCAGGCGTGGAAAACCTACAAAAACACCGAGAAGCCCCTGGTTGCCGAGGCAATCCGACGGCAGGTGACCGTGGTGGAGATCGCCGAGAGCCTGCGTCTCGCCAAGCAGGCCATTGCCGAGGAGGCAAAGCTTGAGGCCACTCCGCCCAAGCCCGGCACCGTGGCCGTGTTTTACTTTAAGGATCTCAGTCCTGACAAAAGTCTGCGGCCCCTGCAGAAGGCCCTCGCCATGATGGTCATCACCGATCTCGCCCAGGTTCGGTCGCTCGAGGTGGTGGAACGCCTGCAGGTCCAGGCGCTCCTTAGCGAGATGCAATTGGGACAGACCGGGATCGTCGAGGAACGTACGGCACCCAGGGCGGGGAGACTCCTGGGAGCGGAGAGCCTGATTGTAGGGACCTTTGAGCCGGGAAGCCTGGTGATCAAGACGAGTGTTGCCTCGACCTCAAAGAAGGATGTGGTGGGGAGTTTCTCTCTCAAGGGAGAGGAGCAGAAGTTCTTCGAGCTCGAGAAGGAGATCGTGTCCAACGTCCTCAAGGTCCTCCGCATCTCGCCGACTCCCGAGGAGCAGAAGTTGCTGGGCACTTACCAGACCAGGAACCTTCAGGCCGTTACCTACTTTGGCCAGGGTCTCGATGCCCTGGATGAGGGAAACTGGAAAGAGGCCCGAAACCTTTTCCAGAAGGCCGTCGCCGAGGACTCGGGGTTCGCCCTGGCGCGGTGGTGGAGGGATTCCTCTCCTGACGCTGGTACTCCCGGCATGGGCAGCCTCGGAGGTATGACCGGCGCGGCAATTGCAGATGTTGCGGATGCGGCCGTGGCTGAGGCGAGTTCCGGCGTGGGAGGGTCAGCGGACGGTCCTGGCGGCGCGGGTAACGGCGGAGACGGATCCACCGGGGGTGGTGCGGGTGGTGTAGGAGTCGGCTGGTAACATGAGCATTCTTGGCATCTCTCCAGATTTTCAATCATTCAGCATGAGGAGTTCACGTGAAGGGAAGAGCCATGAATACCAAGGTTAGCTCGCAAATCTCGTATCTTCTGCTTTGTTTCGTCCTCGCCTTTCTTCCCACGTGCGGCGGCGGGGGCGGGGGCTCGGAGCATTCGGGATCGGGGTCGGTGACGGTGATGCTGCACGTTGCCAAGGACAGCGGGACCACGCTCGCCCAGATCGACTGTGGCGAGATAGGTGTACAGACCGTCGAGGCCGAGATCTTCGATGCGACCAACACCTCTATCGCCTCGGGGGGGCCGTGGGTGTGTGACCTCCACCAAGGCACGATCGCCAACGTGCCCGCCGGCTGCGGGAATACCATTGTCGTCCGGGGGCTAAACAGTGACGCGACCGTCACCTACTTGGGCGAGGTTACCGACTTCTGCGTTATCGCAGGGCAAAAGAACGATGTGTTCGTAGAACTCTCGTTCTTCGAAGCGCCCATAGTTAATTCTCCAACGGAGGGCCAGTGGTGCTGCACTGAAGCTCCTTGCACCGTCACCTTAACATGGTACGGCGGCTGGATACGCAACATCCTCCAGGTGGACGAAGATCCCGAGTTCTTCATCTCCCAGACTTCCTTTATGGGATCCCACGACGTAACGCTGGGCGTAGGCCCGCACACCTGGAGAGTGAGAGCGTCGGATTCCGTTGGCAGCACACAAAGCGATTGGAGCGAGGCCGCCTTTAGCGTGGCGATCTGTCTGTGAACGCTCCCGGTGAGGGATAGGGGGACAAGAAGCGGACTCCTGGCGTCGAGAAAAGAGTCTCATGGCAGCTTTGGCGCCAACGGGCTTTCTCTCGCAGTCTGTCGATCCACCCCTCGTGGAGCGTTAGGAGGCGGTGCCACGCGAGCGGCGTTGCGGGGGGAGTCCATCTCCGGCTCCTTTCGAAACCCCTTGTGAGTGAACAGCGGTCGCGGTGTTCGTGGCTGAAATAAGAAGATGCGAGCCCGGGAGAGCAGAATCATAGCTCTCCCGGGCTTACTCTTTCTTGATGATGGCAATGAAGCAGCCGCGCCTCGACCTCACCCGCCCCGCGTCAGCTAGAGTGTGCTTGCCCCAGCCTCGGCGGAATAGCCCGATAGGTTACCACCGCTGTAATACGCTCTCACCCGGTACGTGTAAGCGGTCGACGAAGCGAGGTTCGTGTCGCTCCAGGTGGTGATATTGTTCTGGAGATCCTTGACCTCCGTGAAGGAACCGCTGCCGCTCTTCCGCTCGATCTTGAAGCCAATCTGGCCATAGTAGGTACTAGCCCAGGAGAGATCGATTCGGCTGTTCGATCTTGCCGTTGCCGCTAGACCGACGGGTTCCGCCGGCACGTTTGCGATGCTCTTCGAGGCGTTGATCCTTCCCCAGGTAACCACTTGCAGCGCCAGGTCCGTCAGCCTCTCCACCGAGTTCAGTATCCTTGCCTTTACCTCGCTCGCGGTGAGCGTCGGGGTTTGACTCCAGACAAGCGCCGCCAGGCCCACAACGTGCGGCGTGGCCATGGAGGTCCCACTCAGGTACTGGTAGACATCCTCAACCCCGGCAGTCGTGATCTGCACATCATCAATATAGACGACGTTCGCCGCTGCTGCGGCCTGGGTCGCACCGAGAGATAGGGGTGACCCGTATGCCGAGCTCCCGATGAAGCAGCCGCCGCCCCCACCGCCACCTCCCCCAGACGATTCCTTCTGGGTGTGAAAGCGAAAGCGAAAGTACATTGTAGGCGAACCGTCCAGACTGCCCAGATCCACCGAAGCATCCACCCATGACGCGACACTGCCTGAGATCCCATTCTCGAAGAGATCCTGGTCGTTCACCAGGACGGGCCGACGGGTCCAGTTGGTCCCGTCCGCGGACGTCTCCACAAAAAGGAGATCTCCGCCCGCCACGTTGGCCTTCACCATGAAGCTGAGCAATATCCCCGTCTGCCCTGAGAGGACAATGGCATTCGTGGGCCGGGCGATCAGGTCGAGTCCCTTCCCCTCAGCATCGCCCGGGACAAGGGCGAGTGCATAGGGGGGGCTGTTAGCCTCGCTTGACAGGGCCCAGTGAGGGTCTACCGTCCAGTCGCTGATGTCGTCGTCATCAAAGTTGTCACTAAAGACTGTCTGCCTCCCGGGCTTGGTGCTGTAGATGTCCGTGCCGGGCGCGGCCACGTGGACCGATGTCCTGCCGTAGTTCGAGAACCAGGCGAGGTTGTCGTTTTCGTCGGTCGCGGCCACCGCAATGATGTTCGGGAGATCGTAGCTTGCCGGATACGAAGGGTTGGCATCATTGTCGGTGCCCTCGTTCCCGGCGGCAGCAATCAATAGAATCCCCGCGCTGCTGAGGTTGGAAATCTCGTCCCTCTCCGCCTGAGAGAAATCGCCTCCAGCATAGCTCGCGTTGATGATCTTTGCGTTGTTCGTCCTTGCATACGCCATGGCGGAGATGATGTCGCTCAGAGTGGCGAAGCCGAAGGGGTCAAAGGCCCGGAGAATCATGAGCTTTCCGGTCCAACAGACCCCGGCGACGCCCCGAGCGTTATTTCCCACGGCTGCTATGGTTCCCGCCACGTGAGTTCCATGGCCATTCTGGTCCATGGGGTAGCTGTCATTATCGACGAAATCATACCCCCCGGGGGCGATGTTCGCCGCAAGGTCAGGGTGATTGTAATCTGCTCCGGTGTCGATAATGGCGACAATCTTCCCACTGCAGTCGTGGGTGATGTCCCAGGCGTCCGGAGCGTCGATGTCATTGAGGCCCCAGAGAAGTCCGTAGTCGGTGTCATTCGGGGTGACTGTAATATGGCGGTAGTAGTTGGGCTCCACGTACTCCACGTCGGGATTGCCCCGATAGAGCTCCAGCGCCTGCTCCACGGTCATGTCCACAGGGAGCCTAACGTGCTGGACCCCTACGTCGTGGAAGGTTCGGAGTGTCGAAACGCCCCAGCGTCTCTCGAAATACGCCGACGCCACCGCCCGAGCGGCTGGTTTGTACTTTACCAGGACCTCCCCCGGCACGTAGGTCGGCCGTCGACTGCTGGAGACGCCGCCGCCCGAGCCGATGTCCGCACCCCAAAAGGTTGACACCATGACAAGTGCAACCAGAAAGACGCGGATCGCTCTCTTCCCCATCGACTTCCTTTCTCTCACTGAATCCGTCTCACGTAGTTCGGTTCCGCCAGAACTACCTCGTCATACCTTTGGAGCCGCTGCACCGTTTCCTCGACCGATGTCTGATCCACGATTCTCATCAGCAAGAGGTTCGGGCTCGAGACCATCCTGACGGTCTCCAGGTGAACCTCCCGCTGAATTCGGGCGATCGTCCCCGCATCGGTCCCGTCCCGGAACTTGACGAGAACCTCCCCTGGAGCGTAGCGCCGCGCCCATTCCCCCGTGACGCCACTCTTCCTATCCACAGTCCGACTCTCGCCGTCGCCTCCTCCTTCGATCCCACTTCCATGCCCTGCACAGGCGACGGCAAAAACGACGAGAATCGCCACCTGAAGCATTCCATTAGCAGGAGACATGCCAGGGCCCTCCATCAAGAAGGATGTGCGATCAGCCAGCTCGCGGAGTGTACACCAGGGGAGTGGACTTGAGAAGGGAGGAGTGCCAAGGCTGGGGGAATGAACCCCGAACCTGCATGGTACGACGGGGGTTATTGCGCAGCCACGGACTCAATCCGAGGCGGTAGGAGCAATCTCCGGTTGCAAATCTGGTGGGCTCTTCCCCCTCATGCAGTTGCAATCGCGGCCGGGAGGCCGCTCCCACAGCGATTAAGGAGAATAGCGGTGTGGTAGGGAACTCTGTGGCCCCGTTCCTTGCGGTTCTCTCAGACCCCGCTCACCAGGTGAACTCCAATTCCACCCGCTGGCCGGAGGGAAGAACCTGGCGGGGCGGCTCAACTGTGAGCCTCACCCGCGCCGGTTTGTCCACCTCGGGCTTGGTGACCCGGATATCGAGCACCTGGGGCGCCGCGGTCTGGCCCGTCTGTTCCCAGAACAGGGCGAAGGCCTTCTTCAAGGCCTGTTCGAGGTCGCCCAACTCGAGACCCGGCACAAAGTTATCTTTGCACCAGAAGAGGAATCGACTCAGAACGGTGACCAGAAGCTGGTACCTCAAGGAGCCTCCCACCACCGTGGTCTCTCGTGGCACAAAGGCCATGTCTTTCCCGAAGGCCGAGACGAGAGGAGTGATCCCACTCTTGAGAAACTGGCTAATTCGGTCCTCAGCGAGGAGAGTCTCAGTGGCGAGAGGTTTCCGACCTTCCGCGGTCTGCAGGGGCAAGCTCTCGAGCCGCACCCGTTCCCAGTCGGTGAAGCGGGTGGGCCAACCGGTGCTAGCGACACTCTGGGAGATCAGGTTACCGAGGCCCCAGACAGGGCTCGCCCACAATCCCTGTTTCTCGTTGAAGTCGACCAGGGCGGCCCGGTTATCGGGCCCGTAGGGATACCGGAGCAGGAAACGGTTGCAGGTTGCGGTAAGCCAGCCGGCGGAGGAGAGGCCCTGGAGACGGCGCCACTTGGCGAACGCCGGCTCCTCCAGGTAGTGAGGCAGGAAGGGGAGGCGCCCGAGTTCCTCCCAGCCGTCGATAAAGAAAAATCTCGGGGCAATCCAGGTGATCGCCGGGACCAGCAGGGTTTCCCCAAACTCGGCGACCTTCTCCAGGAGCTCCAGGCTCCACGGCGTACTGTCGAAGGGAAGGTCGAGGAGGAGGAGACCAGGAGGCTCCCTGAGGAGACCGACGAGGAGTCCCGAAAGAGCGTCCTCAAGGGTTTCCCGCGACGCGGGGAAGATCTCCACCGTGACCGTGCCGTCCGTCCCGCCACCCGCCAGGAGGAATCTGAGCCCGCGCCATACCGATTCCAGCTCCCGGAACCCTCCATCTGCGAAGACCTGGCTGAGAACCCGCCGCAGGATCCCGTCGATCTCCGCCACGATAGGTCCGGCTTTGCTCGGCGCCGACTCGCCCCCTTCAGGAATGGCCACCATTTCGAGGATGCTCTCGATCGACCGTGCAGGAACCTTCTCCGGTTTGGCCCCGGAAATCCGGATATCCCTGAGATCGAGTGGGGGCAGGTCGGGCCATGCCTGCAAACGTTTCTTTACCTCCCGGGGAGGCAGGCCCTTGGCGGTAGCCTCGACAACAAAGGCCCTCGCGTCGAGCAGGTTCTTGAGGAAGGGGGTTTGACTGACGATGCTGTCCGGGTGGAAGTCCTTGATCCTCCGGAAACGGAGGAGGAGTTCCCCCGCCGGGCAAAGCGGTTTTTCCATCGGCACCGTGACGCTGAGTCCCTGCGCCGCCATGACTTCGTCAAGATTTGTCCGGTCAACCTGGAGGGTCCCCCGCTCTGATCCTGCCGCACCCTGGGCGGCAAACGGGGCTAGAACAAGAATGGTGAAGGGAAGCTGCCGTACTCTCATGGTCACCCCTCCTCAAAGCGCCACATAAAAGCGAGGCCAAAAAGGGAGCACTCCAAGGATATCGCCAAACGTATGGTTTAATCACCCTCGGCAGCGTGGGGACAGACAAGGTCGGAGAGCCTTAACTACGCAAGAATTTCTTGAAAAGCGACCTGGCGCCCTTGTCGGCTTTTTCCTCGGGGGCCCGCTTCTCCGTGGCCCCCACCGCCAGGGGCGGCTCCTCTGGCTTCGCCTCCTCCACCTCGGCAAAGCGGCCGGCGCCGAGGAATCGGAAAACGGGGCCTTTGGGGGTGAGTGCCAACTCGTCCTGGGCAGCGAGTGGCGCCTGTACGGCAATCGGGCGCCGGTTCACATGAACCAGATCTTTGCCGGTCAGGTCCTTCACCCAGTACTGGTTGTTGTGGAAGAAAATGAGGAGATGCTCGTCGAAAACCTGCGGATGGTCGAGGACGAACCCGGATCGGGGACTCTTGCCGATAGTAACCGGGACCTCCTTGAAAGACTTCAGGGTCGGCCCGTACTGAATGACCAATGGTGCCTGGGCGGCCTGGACCATGACCTCCTTTGGGGCTGACGGCTGCGGCGGTGGAGGATGGGGGACATCGTGCTCCGCGGTGCCCGCGGGCTCCGGCTCGGGGGGGAGCTGCGGCTCAGGCCTAAGCGGCGGCGCCGGCTCAGGCTGAGGAGGGGCAAGAGGGGCCTCCCGCATCTGGGTGAGGAAGCTGACCTTGGGCCCGCCTTCGGCGAAACTCATCACATCGCCATCTTTGAGGTAGGCCTCCTTGATCCTCTTCCCGTTGACAAAGGTCCCATTGGCGCTCTTGTCCACCACGCGAAAACGGTTTCCCTCCCGGATGATTGTGGCGTGCTCGCGCGACACGATGGTGAGATCAACCGGGAAACGAAGGTGGCAGGAAGGCTTCCGGCCGATGAGGATCTCGGGGTCGGAAAACTCCTGGATTTGTCCCTTCAGTGGACCCTGGATGTGAACAAGCTGGACGATGATTGTTGGTGGACGCTTCATGGCTGGCCACCGATCCTCTGGGGAGACAGGTGAAATGAGCCTAGACTGACGGCTGCAGAATGATCAAGAAGTTCCCGAACTGCCACCATAACTTACTCACCGGCAAGGAAATTATAGCCCATCGCCCGGCTTCGTTGCAAGGCATTTAGTGATTCTCCCACGAGAGCGATCCTTGTAGAATTGAGTGGAACATGATAATGTAGGCCGCGGCTGCTGGCGCGTTTCTCGGACTCCACCTCGTCCTTCACCTATGATGACACCAAGACTCATATGCTTCGGAAAATCAGACAACGGGCTCAGGCGCGCAGAGAACGAGGACACCTTCGCGGTGATGCCTGAGTTTAGTCTCTTTCTCGTGGCGGACGGCATGGGCGGCGAGGCGGCCGGAGAGCTGGCAAGTCGCATCTTCGCCGATGCCGCCGTCGAGATCTTCTCGACCACCCGGGCTGACTCGGAGGACGAACGCCTCGAGCTGGTCGAGCGGGCCTTCACCCTCGCCCACGATCGAATTCGGGAACACGTGAGCAAGCATCCTCACCACTGGGGCATGGGCTGCACCGCGGAGCTGGTGTCCTTTGTCGGCGAGAGTTGCCTGCTCGGGCACGTGGGCGACAGTAGAACCTTTCTCTGCCGAGACGGCCTGCTCAGACAGCTCACCCGAGATCACTCCCTCATCCAGGACCAGCTCGATCAGGGGCTGATCACGAGCGCCGAAGCCAAGAAGCATCCCCTCAGAAACGTAGTGCTGCGAGCCGTGGGAGTGAACGATAACCTCGGCGTCGATCTCCTCAAGGGGAAAATCCAGCCTGGCGACATCTTCCTCCTATGCTCGGATGGGCTCAGTGATATGGTGGACGAGGCGGCCATCGCGGCGGTACTCAGCTCCCCTGTGACCTGTGCCGAAAAGGGTGACAGGCTGATCGAGCTCGCCAAGGCGGCGGGAGGATATGACAATATCACCGTCGTCCTCTGCGAGGTGGAAGCACTGTCATGACCGCGGCGCGACTCGGGTTGCTCCTTGCACTGCTCCTCTGTACCCCGTTCCCAGTCCACGGGGAGCTGGGTCAGTCCTCCCGGGAGTTCCCCCTGCCACTCCCCGAAATGGAGCATATCATTGCGCGCTGGTTCACTCAGTCCGGACTCCAGGTCTCCCGCACTCTCCCCGAACCCGGCCGGGTCGATCTGAACGCCAAGCGAGAGGGGGAGAGCTGGGAGGTCGCCCTGAAGACTCGCTCCCCTCTGGCAACGGAGGTATCGGCCCTCTGCTTCCTCAATGGACAATCGGATGAGGCGAGACGGGAGGGGTTGTGGGCCTATCTCGCCCAGTACCTGCGGGATCTCTCCACCGCGGAGGAGAACGCTTCCGAAGAGGCACCGGAGGCGGTTCTCGCCAAACTGCCAGCTGTTGTCTGTATCAAGGCTATCGTCGAGAGCGGACATGTTCAGTTCTCGGGCTTCCTCATCGATCGAAAGGGCCTCCTTCTCGCCACCGCTCACGATCTCCAGGCAGCCCGTGAGATTTCCGTCACTCTCGCCGACGGTCGCACCCTCGAGGGACGGTTGCTGAAAACGGATCCCGACTGGGATCTCGCCCTGATCGCCGTCAAGGCCAAAGTGGGAAGCATTATCTCCCTCGACCGAGGCCGAAGCACCCTGAACGAGGGTGAGCGACTTTACTCTCTAGGCTGTCCGGGCAACTTGAGCGGCACCGTCCATGCCGCCGTCCTCTCCGGTCCACCCCGGCGCATGAACAATGCGCCCCTTCTCCAGGTCGTCATGAAAACCCTTCCGGGGGGGAGCGGCAGCCCGGTTTTCGATAGGGACGGGAACCTTGTCGCCATGGTAAAAGGAAGATATCGGGGAACCGACATAGTCGGCTTTCTCACTCCCCTGGAGGTCATGAGGCAGTTTCTACGCGAGAGATAGGGACAATGGAGTACGGTCGGTATCAAGTGGAAAAAGAGCTGGGCCGCGGATCCATGGGAATGGTCTACCAGGCGTACGACCCGCAGATCGATCGGCGGGTCGCCCTCAAGGTGTTACGTCCGGATCTCGTCACGAGTGAGGGGTTCGCGCAACGCTTTCTCAAGGAGGCTCGGGCCATCGGCAGGCTCTCCCATCCCAACATCGTCGTGGTCCACGACGTGGGGAGCGATCAGGGCACCATCTACATCGCCATGGAGCTCCTCACCGGGGAGCCGTTCCACGAGGTGATGCGAAATAAGGAGTTCAGCGACAAGGAGATCGTCCTCCTGGGTAGCCAGGCCGCCCGGGTGCTCGATTACGCCCATCAGCACGGCATCGTGCACCGTGACATCAAACCAAGCAATATCATCCTCAGCCCCGACGGCCAGATCAAGATCACCGACTTCGGCATCGCCCACATCGAAGATCCCTCGGCGCCACAGCAGACCCGTGCCGGAGAGGTCCTGGGTACCCCTGCCTACATGTCCCCCGAGCAGGTCCTCGGGAAGCCCGTTGACGGTCGCAGTGACATCTACTCCCTCGGGGTCATCCTCTATGAGCTCAGCACAGGGGCAAGGCCCTTCCGGGGCGAGAATCTCGCGGCCGTCTTTATGGCGGTCACTCAGCAGACGCCGCCGGAGCCGGTAACGGTGAAGCCGACCCGGTCACCGGAGCTCTCGGGGATTATCATGAAGTGTCTGAGCAAAGCGCCGGAGGAGCGCTTTCAGACCGGGAAAGAGCTGGCCGCGGCGCTTGAAGGGCTCGGACAGACAGAAGTGACGGCTCCGGTGCTGGCACAACCCACCAGGAGGCCGGTCAAGGCGTTCGCCCTCGCGGGCCTGCTCCTCGTCCTCCTCATCGGCGGGATATCGTATCACTTTCTGAGCAGGGAGGCGGCATCACCCCGACCGGGCGGGAGTACTACCAAGCCCGAGGTACCACCCCCGGCGGCGGTGAAACACGGGCTTCTCAAAGTTGACAGCAATCCCTTGGGAGCCCAGGTCTTTGTCGACGGTGGCTTCCGAGGACCAACGCCGCTCCAGCTTGAGCTTGCCCAGGGCAAGCATGAGGTCCGCCTTACGCTCCCCGACTTCCTGGACTGGGAGGCTCAGGTGGAGATCAGGGAGGGCGAGACCCCCCTTGTTGTCAAACTGAGACCCATGGAGGAGAAGAAGCAGTAATCCTGGAGGAAGGAGTGCCATATGAAGACGAACACGAGACTCCTGGCGGCTACCCTGGTCTTCGTGATGGGGATCTTTCTCGGGGTGGGAAGTGGGCAGGCTCAGCTGGCGCCCGGCAATCCAGCCCCTCCCTTCTCGCTCGCCGACGCTGGAGGCAAGGTCTACGACCTTGCTGACATGAAGGATCGGCCCCTGATCATACTATTCTACTTCGATGTGGATTCGAGGCCGAGCCAAGAAGGGCTGCTGAGTCTCAATCAGCTCGCCAGACAACACAAGGAGGCTGATCTCACCGTCTGGGCGATCACCCTTTCCCCGAAGGAGAAGACCAGCCAGTTTTCCACCCAGTCCAAGCTCACCTTTCCCGTACTCCTCGACACCGGCAAGGTGAGCGACCTCTATGGCGCCAGGGTCGTTCTACCCACCGTCTGCGTCATCGGCCCCGATCTCAAGGTGCTCGACCATATCCAAGGGGGTGGCAAGACCGCCGAGCTCATGATGACACGGCTGGCCGAACGGGAGCTGCAGCGGCGGCAGACCGCCCTGGCCAGCGCCCTGAGCGACGAGGCCATCAAGAAGAACCCCGATGATGTCAAAGCCAGAACCGTCAAGGGCTATGCCGCCCTCAAGTCAGGAAACGTGAAGGAAGCGGAAGAGACCTTCACCAAGCTCTCCCAGAAAGGTGGGAAGAGTGGTGCCGTAGGCAAGGAAGGCCTGGCCGCGGTGTATGCCAAGAAGGGCCAACAACAGGAGGCCTTGCAGCTCGCCCAGGAGGTGGAGCGGGTGGCACCCGAGCGCTCCTATGCCCATGTGATCAAAGGAGATATCCTTTACGCGCAGGGCAAGAAGCAGGAGGCCGAGGGTGAGTATCAGAAGGCGGTCCAGAAGGGTGATGCTGAGGTGTACTTGAAGCCGGTGGGCTACAACCAGTTGGGTCGAATGTACGCGAGCGCCGGCAAGTACGACAAGGCGCGGGGGCTCTTCGACCAGGCCGTTACCATTGACCCCTACTACGTGGAGGGGACCACCAACAAGGGGAGAACCTTCGAGAAGGAGGGGAACTGGGAGAAGGCGCTGGAGTCCTATCGGCAGGCCATGACCCGCGACAAGGCCGACACCTTCGCCGCAGTCCTTGCCAAGAATGCCCAGGAGATGCTGGCGATCCAACGAGACGCGGAGCGGAAGAAGCGGATGGATCAGCTGATCAAGGATCTGGCGGAGCGTTTCCGGAGCCAGAAGAAGGCCCCGGAAACGAAGGCAGAAGACACCTGGACCTCCCGGCCCATGATCCTCTCCTTCGTTGATTTCCAGGAAAAGGGTGGTCTCAGCGAACGGGATGGGTTCATTACGGTGCTTACCACCCAGCTTGCCGACCAGCTTAACGCCTCCGGCAGGCTCCAGGTGGTGGAACGAGTGCTTGTAGAGCGGCTCCTCGAGGAATTGAACCTCGGCTCCTCCGAGCTGGCCGATCCGGAGACCGCGCTGAAACTCGGCAGGGTGTTGGCCGCGAAACTCATCGGCACAGGGGCTCTCTTTTATTTCCCTGACTCCACGCTCCTCAGTCTCAGATTGATCGACACCGAGACCTCGGCGATCCCCCTGGTGCGGAATAATCCCCTCACTTCATCTGGGGCCATGGAGAAGGACCTCTTCGAGATCGACCGCGACATCCTGAAGACCGTGATCTCCAAGTACCCCCTCCGGGGCTTTGTGGTCAAGGGCATGGGGGATCAAGTGATGATCAATCTCGGCGCCAAGCAGGGCGTGGTGGTGGGCACCAAGTTCGAGGCTCTCGAGGAGCAACAGCCGGTCACCTACAAAGGGAAGGTCCTCCAGAGCGGGCCCAAGGCCTTTGCCGAGCTCGAGATCGTGAAGGTGGAGCCCGATCTCTCCTACGCCAAGGTGGTGAAACAGGAGCGGGGGCTGAAGACCGACGACAAGGTGCAGGAGAAGGCTGAAACCCAGCTCTAGTGTCTTGTCCCAGAAGTGACTTGACCTTGCGACCCGGCTGGACCATGTAACCCATAGCCAACAATGTCATCACCACGGGTGGCTTATTATTAATGATGTGATCATGCTCGAATCATATCACCCCCGCCTTCATCCTCCCCCGTCAAGGGGGAGGAAACTATCTGGTTTCACTATCATTTCCCCCTCTCTTGGTGGCCGCCGGCTCGGAGAGGAGGAGGGTACGGGGGAGGGGGAAAAGACTCTCTCGGTGGGGGATAGTTGCACCCGG
>Ga0335070_10002779_pt1 | contig 20333 bp, 15 predicted proteins | sample Lox_Sample_13_FD_206722 | JGI IMG/M metagenome (GOLD analysis project Ga0335070, IMG submission 206722) | Soil microbial communities from Loxahatchee National Wildlife Refuge, Florida, United States - Lox_Sample_1.3 | ecosystem: Environmental > Terrestrial > Soil > Wetlands | place: USA...
GACGCATCGAAGGTCACAATTTGATTCGCTTTGGGGTTTTGCGGCAAAATAGTGAAAGCGGCAACAGGCTTCGAGGCTGCTGCAACAACGCTGACCGAGAAAGGTGCAACTGCGTAGGATTGCCCGACCTGAGGCAGAGGGGTGTCATTATGGTCTCCTAAAAACGTGTCCAGGTAGTTGTCGACACCGATGAAGGATAGGGTGAAGTTGCCTGTTTTGCGAGCTGTAAAATTCATTACGCAAAGAATTGCGCTGTTGCTTACGTCGACTGCCTGATTAGGAAAGGACAACCCTTCAGCGGCGATAACGTGCGGTTGGCCTCCGAATTTGGCGTTCTGCGTCTCGTTGCTGAAGTCGGTAGTACCGATTTCCTGCTTGCCGGAAAAGATGTACGAGGGGTCTGTTTCAGGGATTAGTATGTTTGTGCATCTCATTGAGTTGTTGTCAAAGGTGATTGTCACTTGCCAGAACGCGATATCAGTTGTTGCTCCATCGAGAACAACTTTCACTGCGAACGGGTAGCCCCCTTGGGGTATTGGTTGGGTCTCGTTTCCCAAGCTGATGCTGTCTGATCCGCTTGTATAATCAACGATTTTCAGCGTCCTCTGAGCTTGTGCCGTGACGCCGCCCGCGCTTAAGATAAAGACGGTGAATAGCTGAATTATGATCAGCGTTACGCCGATTCTCTTATTGGATCTTAGATTCATTTTTGGCCTTCCGCAGAGCAAGAGTTGTGTGGCTAATTTTACGATTTAGGAGTATATATGCTTGCCGTGGTAGGCTGAAGCAATGTCAATTGTGTAGGTCAAAAAAAAATTGGTGGGGTTAGGGAGCGCTTTTGCCAAAGTTCATGACGCAAATCGCTATGTCACGCATGTCTACGATGCCGTTTCTGTCCAAATCGAACAGAGGATTCCAGTTCGGTTTGCCAGGGAACGTGTGGAACACTTGAACTAGTTGAGCTATGTCTTTCATGTTCACAACGCCGTCGCCGTTGATGTCGCCCATGACCCGTATATTGACGGTTCCATCTGTGAAATTGATATCAGACAAGTCCGTCTGATACGGCGCTGGATCGACTGTGCCCGAGATGGTATAGTTGTGGCTTATCGACGGCACGACTGCAGAAGTGTTCCATGTCATTTGAATTACTCTTTCCTCGTTCGGAACGACGCTTGTCACAAGTGTGGTTGCGTCCAGTGTGCTATCATAGTAGAAGTGGGCATTGATGGTTTCAGTCATGTTGCCCTTGTTCTTGACGGTCACGTTGACCAATACGTTCCAACCTTGATATGCCACTTGTATGTCTGTTGTGACGTTTGTCACTGCGACGTGGCGGATAATGCCCACAAAGATACCGTTCTGCACATCATGTGTGATTGGGTTGCTGTTCACATCATATAACTGAGTGTTTGTGAGGTTCAACGGGGTTACGCCCATAGCAAGAACCTGGAATTGTATGGTCATCAACGTTACGGGAGTGATTGTCGATATTCCGCTGTGGAAGGTTATGTTTGCCCAAATGTAGCCTGCTGTGTCATCAACTTGCAGCTTCTTGATTGGTGTTTGTCCGAGAACGCTCGGTATGTTGATGTCGATTTCTTGTATTACAGCCGGGTCGTAGGCAAGGTTGAAAATTGATGACTCGAAATCTTGAACCCCTCCCAACGTTACGTTTATCGTGAATGTCGTTCCAGGTACATACTGTGATCCTGTCACTTCGGGCGGGTCTACGTTGAGCATAGCTCTTAAGACGTTGTTGAAGTAGCCGTCTGTTGTGTTGAATGGGAGCGTCAAGCTTGATGGGTCAAGTAGTGAAGCGTTCACTATTTTTATCGCGCTTTGACCTGAGCCGAGGATTGCAAAGGTGATCGCGGACAAGTTGCCGTTTCCGTTGGCTCCACCTGTGGACAGTGCGCAGCTCATCTGTATCAACCCGTTTGTGGCGTTGTAGTTTTGTTGAATGTTGAAGCTGAAGATTGTCGAGTTCAACGATTTCAGGAAATCGCCTTCCACTACGCCGGTGGCATTGAGGATCGAGTTATCGTACACGATGCTTGTGCCCCATGAGTTCACGTCGGTTCCGTTTAGTATGCTCAATGCTACATTGAACTCCATGCCTGGATTCAACAGAGGATCAACGACTTTCTGAGGGTTGATGTACAAGATTGCTGGTGGCGGTGGTGGTGGCGGCGGTGCTGTGTACGTGTATTGTGCCTTGGTCCAAGTGTAGTTTCCGGTTAGATCGGTGAGGCTTGGATCCAAGAAGAAGGTGTCGACAGATAACCCTTCGAAGCTTATGTCGGTTTCAACGGAATGTCCTGGTTTTGGCGCAGCCACGATCTTCAGTGTGAGTTGCGCGATCCTGCCGGAACCGTTGAAGGGTGTCTGTCCTGCGCTAACGGCTGCGCCCATGACAACGAGTCCTGGGGTTGAGTTGTCTGGAGGTGAGACTACTGGACCCTTGTTGAAGAATATGTTGTCAGCCGGCAGACTCATTGAAACGAAGTGTAGGAGAGAGTTGTTCCATTGAAGTGCGAGTTGCCACGTGGCTATGTTGGCACCGTTTGAGAGCGTTATGTTAACGACGAACGTGTCTCCGACGTTTTTCTGTGCCGTCGTGAAGTTGATGCTGCTCGAGCCGTCTGCGGCATTGGTGATTGTCACCGTTCCCGCAGCATGCACTGGGACCGTGGTTAACATCATCGTTTCAAAGCAGAGTGATGTGATGAAAACGAAGCATAGAATTCTGGAATATTCTTTCAAATTCTCCTCTTCCCTTTCTCCTTTGGTCTACAGAAGATGCTTGTCGTCTAACCTTTTAAGCGTTCTGGAACAGAACTCCTTTAACGGTCTCATTTGCTAGGGGATCGCACTTTCCGTAAAAAACGATACAAGCATTCCTATGTCACGCATGTTAACCACGCCGTCCTTGTTCACGTCCGCCGCGGGGTTCCATTTCGGAGAGGCTGGTGTCGTCTGAAAGACCGAGACACAGATTGCTATGTCTTTCATGTTGATGACGTAGTCGTTGTTGATGTCGCCCAGTAATATTACCTTGAACTGCTTAGTGTCGGTTCGAGTCTGCAGCACCTCGAAGTTCGTCGCCGCGTGAATGGTGTAGTTTCCAAGTTTCACGTTCTTCTTGGGGAGATTAAAAGTCATGTTGACGTAGTCTGGTTGTGGGATCATTGCAGGTGTCGACGTGCCGAGTGAAAAGTTTGCAGCCTGTTCGGGACAGTACGCGTATCCACCGTTCACTGGCAAATCGGTGAAAAGACTAAGGAAAACCTCTCCCTGACCGGTGGGTGCATCAGGTGATGTTGGAAACGACGCCAGATGCTGAATCATCGAACCTGCACTGATGTTCTCGCCTTCGGGGTAGTAGGCGTACAGCGCCGTGCTATCCGAGCCCTGGGAATACATTCCAACTATCACTGTGTGCATGATGACATCAATGTTCTGAATGGTAAAGTTCACCCAGATCGAGTTGCCTGCTTGGAAGACGGTCTGTGGAGTTCCATATTGATTGCAGGTGTACATGTCGACGAACTTGACTCGAAAATACATCTTAGAAACGTTTCCAGTCTTGACTGTTCTGATCAAGCAAGAGTTTCCAGCAGGAGAATCTATTTCGATTGCTGCAAGATTCGCTGATGCGTTTCCGTCCAATGTTATGTTGGACGAAACCACTATTCCTTCATTCACAGTGTAAACTTGGCTTCCCAGAAAACTGAGGGCACTGTTGATGTGTCCCACAGTAATCTTGATGTCTAACACAGGAGCGGAAAGGACAAGGCCGCTGGAAAGCAGGAGAACGAATAGTGAAATCAAGCATATAGCAAAAAGCAATGGCCTTGTTGACTGCATTTTGGCGTACTCCTTAGGATTCACTGCTCTCCTACTCATTTAAGGATTCTGGAATATTCTTTCATATACGGTTAAGATAAAAAATGGGGGAGTTGTTTCTGTACTGAGTCTTCTTATGGCTTTGTTATGTAGAAGTCTTGCGTGTTCGTGACTTCTGGGCAGTATGGTACGCCTCCGTACCATGGCCAGTTGGTGAACGCGTCGCCGAACACTTTGCCTTTGCCCACAACTGCGTTGGTTGTCAGCGGAATCGAGAAGTCCCATATGAACGTCGCTGGCGTCGGGTTTCCTGGCATCAGATCCGCTGGATAGTTTGCTGCAGGATCTGAAATGCTTACCGACGTGTAGGCTGATCCGACGAAGAAGCCTAGTTCATCGTAGACTGTTCCCGTGAGCAGTGCGGTCTGTGACTGCATGCTGTACGTCAGATAGACCATTTCGAAGCTCATTGAACCCTCTTGTTGCGCGTACTTGGTCTGGTTGATGCTCGTGAACTTCGGTTCGACGCTTACGACTTGAACGGGCCACCATACCCAGAATCTCAGGTTGTCAACGACGGTCTGTTGAGCAACTTCGACCGTTGCGTTGACGTACCACCAGCCGAATATTTGTCCGACTGGGTCTGCGCATGGCCACGGTAGTCTGAAATCTACTTCAGCGATACCGTTCGCGTCCGTTGTGCCTTCTCTCGCGAAGTCGTAGATCGTCCCGTCTGCGGTTGCAACGTGGTATATCTGGTAGCCCACGAGTTTCTGTTGTACTGGGTACTCGTTGTAAGTGACCAGTGCGAACAGTTGAACCAAGTTTTGTGGACCGAAGCTGTCGCTCGTCATGTTTCCGCCTTGTCCACCGAACGGGTATGGGTACTGTGTGTACAGGTCTATTGACAAGCCCAGAACTTTCTGTGGCATCTGAACGACGGCGCCGGTGAGAGTAGTGAATCCTAGGTTGGTGTTGTAGTGGTTGAGTACAAGAACGTCCTCAGCGATGAAGTCAATGTTGGTAGTGATTATTGCAGGTGAGATTGTATCCAGCAAGCAGGTGAAGTAGAATGTTCCTAGAAGCCCTGGTGCGCTCGTGCTTGGGAACGGTGCGTGGTATGTGCCGTTGTACGGTGGTGCGAAGTCTGGCAGCAATAACTCACCGACTATCGAGTAGTTGTAGTCTGGAGCAATTGGGTTTAGCGGTGGCACACGAATGTGCACGTTGAGGTCTTCGGCGTAGATTACACCACTTGGAGCGTATTGGAATGTCTCAAGGAAAGTTCCGTCTGCAAAGTATGGTGCTGCTGGAGCCAACAGCGTTGTGTTCCACATAATGCTGTACTGGAAGGCCGTTATTTCCCAGCCTGAGTAGACGTTGTCAGTATAGATGTTAACTGCGAACACGTCACCCACTTTGGCTGGCTTTATCAGCGCTGGAACCATGTACAGTTTTGGAACTAGAGGCGGTTGAACCCAGTAGTACTGGAATGCTCCGCCGACTACTGTGAATGTAATGCCGGCGAGCCCGCTTAGCAGGAACGTGTCAGAACCGATGCCCTCGAACCCAAGTGGACATGCAACACTGGTCGGTGGAAGTATTCCGACCCCTTGAATTATCTTCAGAGTCAGAACACCGAGTCTTCCTGAACCAGTGAAGTTGTGTGTAGCATCTGCACCGAGGTTTGCACCACCCACGAAAAGCCCTGACGACACAGATGAGGCAGGGATGGGTGAGTCGTATGCGAAAACGTTGTCTGCAGGAAGCTTGAAGGCAAAGAAGTCAAGAAGCGTCGGATCCCAGGTGATGCCTGCTTGCCAACCGGACAGTTCTTCAACGTCGGTGATTGTTATGTTTATGTCGAAAGTGTCTCCGACACTCTTCTGGGTGTTCGTGAAGAAGAAATTGCTCGTGCCATCAACAGGGTTGACTAGCGACATTACTGCGGTTGCTGCTTTGACTTTTGGTGCTGCGACGAAGAACACGCCTAGCAGTAGCATGGCGATAAGTACATAGCTAGAGACTTTGCTAAATTTGTTCATTTTTCTTTCTCCCTTCTCCTTATTTGCAATATGAAACACTGTGGTCTGCTAATTTAAGGGTTACGGAATAATCTTCTATGCCACTTCTTGTCCATCAAAAAGGAAACGTGGGCAAATTCAATTATCGGTTTACTGCGAAGCACGCAACGTAATGTCCATCGCCAACATCGACGAGCGGGGGTTCTTCGCGTTCACAGGTGTTCGTCGCGAGTGAGCACCGCGGATGGAATCTACAGCCTGCGGGTGGATTCACTGGACTCGGAGGTTCTCCAGAAAGGGGTGCGCGCTCTCTGCGTCTCGTAGGGTCTGGAACTGGAATGGAGTTGAACAAAGCCTGAGCGTAAGGATGCAACGGGTTTTTGAAGAGTTCGCTAGTCTTTGCTTGTTCAACGATCTTTCCAAGGTACATCACGGCGACTCTGTCACTTATACATTCAACGACGCTCAAGTCGTGACTGATGAACATGTACGTTAGTCCCAAGTCTTTCTGCAAATCCTGAAACATATTCAACAGTTGCGCTCTCACGGATACGTCTACGGATGAGGTTGGTTCGTCGAGAACGATGAACTCTGGGCTGGTGATTATCGCTCGGGCTACGGCTATTCGCTGACGTTGTCCGCCGCTGAACTCATGCGGATAGCGGTAGAGATGTTTTTCGGTTAGACCCACCATTTGAAGCGTCTCCAACACGCGTCCTATGGTGCTGCCTCCTCTCTGGAGGCCTTGAGAAACTAGCGGTTCAGCAACGATGTCTTTGACGAGCATTCTGGGGTCAAGAGATGTTGTCGGATCCTGGTAGACTATTTGCATGTGTCTTCTCAGCTTCCTGAGCCGTGAACCCGACGCGTACGCGTGATCGTACTGTTTGAGCAGGCGCTTCAGTGTTTTGGATTTCGGGTTGTCTTTCTCGAGAGACCTGATTGATTCAGCCACGTCTTGTGGAGTGTTGTAAAAGATGTGGCCGGCGTTTGGGCTGAGCAGTCTTAACAAGGTCTTTGCGAGGGTTGTCTTTCCGCATCCGGATTCTCCGACAACTCCGAAGGTTTCGCCTTTGTATATGTCGAAGGTCACACCGTCGACGGCTTTTACGTCGGCTACTTTCTTCCTCAGGACCCCACCCATCACTGGGAAGTATTTCTTCAGGTCCTCGACGGTCATCAAGCTTTCCATTCTATGTCTCTCCATAGTAAAGGTGACACGACACGGAATGGTTCTTTTCCACTTCGATTAGTTCCGGTTCCACATGTATGCATCTGTCATGAGCGTAGTCGCATCTGTCGTAGAAGCGACAGCCTTTAGGAGGGCTGACGAGGCTAGGAACGGTGCCCCGTATTGAAACGAACTTGTGTCCAGGCCTCGGAATTGACTCTAGTAGTGCTTGAGTGTAAGGATGTAGAGGCTTCTTGAACAGGTCAATGACGCCTGCTATCTCCGCCACGTTTCCGGCGTACAGAACTGCCACTCGGTCACAGGTCTCAGCTACAACACCGAGGTCGTGAGTGACGTAGAGAATTGACGTGTGAAGTCTCCTTTGAAGATCCTTGATCAAAAGGAGTATCTGAACCTGAACGGTCACGTCCAGACTTGTCGTCGGCTCGTCTGCAATTAACATCACGGGATTGCATGATAGGGACATAGCTATGACCGCCCTTTGAGCCATTCCGCCGCTCAATTCATGGGGGTACATGTCAATCACTCTACCTGGGTCGGGGATGTTGAGGGATTTGAGCATGTCTACGATGTATCTTCTAGCCGCTCCTTTCATCCTATTCCTGAAACGATTGACAATCGGGATCTTCTGAGCCAGCCACACAGTACGGGATTTCGGATCATCTCGCATCTTTTCATAGAGTGAGAGTTCGCGTTTGTATATCGCGGCTTTCAGACCTGACGCCGTCTCCAAGTCCATTCTGAGCTGCGTGATGGCGCTCTCAATCAACTCGGCTTTTCGATGGTGAAAGAACACTTCTCCTATCTGATCGCCTATCGTATACACGGGGTTCAGCGCGGCTCTGGGTTCTTGGAATATCATTGAAATGTATTTTCCTCTGACACAGCTCATCGTCGCGTCGTTCAAGCTGAGAAGGTCGTAAGTCTTGCCCTTCAGGTTGATCTCAACATGTCCTTTCTCTATTCTCCCAGGCGGAATGACTATTGACAAGAGCGATAGAGATGTGACACTCTTTCCTGACCCTGTCTCGCCTACGAGCCCCAAGATTTCACCTTTTTTGATGTCGAGAGTTATTCCGTCTAGGGCCTTCACAACGCCATCGTAGGTATAGAAGTTGAGATATAGGTCCTTTATCTGTGCTACAGTTTGTTGGTTTTCCATGAATCATTTCCTCCTTGAAAGCGGATCAAGAACATCTCTAAGGGCGTCGCCAAGAAGATTCCATCCCAGAGTGAAGATTATTATGAACAGTCCTGGGTACATGAAGGTCCACCAGTACTGAAACCCGTTGCTTGCAAATGCAACTCCATCGAATATCAACCGTCCCCAGTCCGAATAGCCTGGTGGTGACCCTAAGCCAAGAAAACTGAGGGCTGCGGCTGTCAACACAATTGACCCAAAATCCAGTGATGCAACAATTATGACCGAGTAGATGGAGTTTGGCAGAATATGTCGCGTAATGATTCTCAAATCTGATGCACCAGAAGCCCTCGCAGCTTCCACATAGTCTTCGCCTCTAACTCTCAAGACTTCTCCGCGTATCAATCGTGTATAGCCTGGCCAGCCTATCAATATAATAGAAAGGATGGCAGCGTTGATAGTAGTCCAACCTGATTTGCTGAGCACCGAAACGAAGACCATCGCAAGAATCAAGCCTGGAAAGGCGAGAATTATGTCTGTGAAACGCATTATCACTTCGTCGATGAACCCGCCGTAATATCCTGCCAGAAGACCTAGAATCAGACCGATCAAAAGAGTGCTAACTATGACCTCAAGTCCAAGTTGAAAGGCGAACCTTGTTCCCCACACGCATCCGTAGTACAAATCTACCTGAGCGCTCGTAGTCCCGAACAAATACTTGGAGGTAGGTGCGCGCGGCTCCATCCAATATCCAGCTGTCGGATCCCTAGGAATTTTGTATGGATCCAGCATCCGGACACCGCTCGTGTTCGGAGCGATTATTGGAGCAACCACGGCAATCACGATATTGTAGATGATAAATACGAGCCCTGCGACTGAAAGTGGACTCTTAAGAAGGCGAGTCAGTGTGAACTTTAGTTCCTTGATCGTAGGTTGAAGTCTATTTCTGAAGCTCTCGTTCCTTTTTGTTGAAGTCATTTGTTGATCATCCCAAGCGGATTCTAGGATCTATGTAAGCGTATAGTATGTCCACGATCAGATTGGCGAGCACGAAAACGGCTGCGGAAAAAAGAGCGTAGATGATTACTACTGACACGTCGAAGTTCTGTGCTGCTGTTGCGGCCCATTGCCCTATGCCTGGGAAAAGAAACACTGTTTCGGTAATGACGAGCCCTGTCATCATTCCTCCCACAAGAAGACCTGAAATCGTCACCACGGGAATCAAGGCGTTTCTCCTTGCGTGCCTGTATATTACCTCGTCTTTTGAGAGCCCCTTCGCTCTTGCAGCTGTAATGTATGTTTTGCTCAGCGCTTCAAGCATACTTGAACGTGTCACTCTCACCAGCACCGCGGTTTGAATAAAAGTAAGAACCATGACAGGAAGCACCAAATGCTCCAGCGCATCCACAAAAAAGTCAGGTCTACCGTTCAGAAGCGCATCAACCGTTAACAGGCCCGTGTACACGTGCCACGTGTGGGCATTCCTCATGAGGGACCATTGCGTGCTCAACAGCGGCGTAAGCCTCCCAGCAGAGACCCATCTCAACTGCGCGATAAAAATCGCTGAAAGCACTACTCCAAAGAAGAATGACGGCAACGAAGTGCCGAGGATAGATAAGATTCTCGAAAATTGATCAAACGGTTTGTCCTTTTGCACTGCCGCCTTGACACCGATCCAAATACCAACTAGGATTATGACCGGAGCCGAAAACAGCACGATCTCAAGGGTCGACGGGACTCTTGCCAATAAACCAGGCAGGACCATCTCCCTATAGTATGCAGAATACCCGAAATTTCCTTGCAGCATCGTAGTGAGCCAATTGTAGAATTGCACGTATACAGGAGCATTCAGTCCATATGCTTGAATGAATTTCTCAATCACAGCTGGGTCAGATTCTCTTGGATTTCTGAGGTAAAGCGTCACTCTTGCATATGGGTCGACAAACTGAACCACGGCGAAAATCAGCACAACAACACCCAACATAATAGGGATTATTAGAATCAAACGTCGAATTATGTACTCTCGAAGCCCCATCTAACTGCCTCGCTCAGCGTATAGGAAGGCATTTGGGAATTTATAACCTTGCCGCTCCATCTTTGCATACCAGTCCAAGTGATTTTCTTCAGAGATTTGAACTTGAAAAATGTACAGTCTTTTCAGAACTTGCTAAAATGAAAAAAGGGGATGTTGAGTTTGTAGTTTATGTGCTTGTCTGCTTATGGATGACCTGTGCCGCCTTTTGCGTTGAAGCTCAGGATTGTGCCTGCGATGTCTTTCATGTTACACTTGCGGTCTCCGAACGGGTCAATACCGCCGTTTGCACCGTATTCTCCGTTCCACTTCGGGTCTAACGGTAGGCCTGGAACTGGTGCTTGGGCGTTGAAGTGTGCGATCAGGTAGGCTATGTCTTTCATGTTCACTACGCCGTCTGACACCCATATCGGATTCGCCACAGTCCCTATGTTAGTGCCGCTGATGTCATACCAGGGGTTGTCTTGCTTCCAATAGGTGTAGAACCACCTGTCTGGATACAGGGCATTATGGTAGTATCCTTTGACCCAGTACCACATCCATTGTCTGCCGGTTGGGTTGTTGATTGGCAGGCTTGGGGCGTCGTTGTAGTATATGAGTTGCAGTTGTTGGTATATTGCCTGTCTTGCTGGCCCGTCTGCGGTCAACACTGCTTGGTCTATGAGAGTGTCTTTGAGTGTACCCCAACCGTTTACGGCCGTGTATCTTTGTCCGAACGCGTAGTTTCCTGTGCTGTACATGTAGGGGCGCACAAAGTCGTCTGCATCTGCAAAGTCAGCCAGCCATCCTACGTCGTACATTGGCAGTTTGTGTGCCCTCTGCTCCGCCAAGAATGTAGGCCAATCTTCCTCTATCACGTTGATGTTGAAACCGTGTCCTGATCTACCGTCAAATGTGCTCAGTTGCGTGAAGAATCCTGCCATCATGTTGCAAGCTATCTTTCTGATGTCGTTTCCGCTGTTGTATGCCAAGTCCATGGTGAATCCCGTGGTCCACAGGCTCTGGCCGTTGTAAATAGCCAGCTTCAGCTCAGCCTCAGCACTGGCGAGGCTGTATGTGAAGCCTGGGACGCTGTCGTTGTAGTAGTCTGGAAACAGCCCTATTGCAAAAATGTTCTTCCTGTAGGTTGATTCGCCGAAGAACACTTGTGCGTCGAAGGAAACGTGGTCGAAGCCGTAGGAGAATGCTCTTCTCGTGTGAGTGTTGTTGAAGAAGTTCAACGGAATTCCGTCTGGGATCGTTCCTGTTCCAACGTGGCTCGTTCCGTTCACGAGCAAGAAACCGAACTCGTAAACGTCGATCTGTAGCGTTGGATTGATCTGCGTTATTGTCTTTATTCCTGGCACCGTGGGCTGCTTGGTTACGTTGTCAAGCATTTGGAACATGTATGCTCTTGGCACGTTACAGGCGTCAAGGGAGCCAGCCAAGAACGCGGCCTTCCTTGCATCCCAGCTTGAGATGTAGTCGATTTCGACCGTGTCAACCGAGCTGTTGCTCACGATTCCGGCATAGTTTGCTGGCCATCCCATCCAGAAGTCTAGGTTTCTCTGCAGAATTACCTTGAGGTTCACTGAGTCAACCGAGCTAACGTGGTAGGGTCCTGTGCCCATGTAAGTTGATCCGTCTAATGTCAGCGAGTTTGCTGGCACACCACCGCTCTCGTAGTCGTCGATTCGCCCTGTTCCTTGGTTGGCCCAATCGAGCCACCAGTCTGGGAACGGCCCACCGTACTTCGTCGTGGTGAACAAGTTTCCATCCCAGTCGCCCAATGCAATCGTGTTGTTCTTGCTCATCATTGAGCCCCACGTGTTGCACAGGCACTGTTTAAATCCGTTGTCTGGGAAGTGGTCACCTACGTTGATAGTGAACGTGTGGGCGACGTCGTCACCCTTAAAGGCATCGTTGATCAGATGAGCGAGATCCAGCGCTGTCGAGTTTGTGAATACAGTGTGGTCTGGAACGTCGAACATTGGTTTGTCAAACATCCATACTGGCGAGTAGCCGCCTCCTATGTCGCTCACGACCATGTATCTTTTCATTGTATACTCAGCGTCGGCCGCTGTGAACGCGCCAACGTGGTTGCCGTTGTGGTCGTAGAAGTAGATGGTTGGGCTAGTGCGAAGGTTGAAGACGTAGAAGCCTCGCCACAAGTTGAGAGTTATGGTCGAGGTTCCGGTCTTACCGTCAACCTGCCACGTGCGCCAAGTTGTTCCATCAGTCAGGTAGATCACGTCGACCGTGCTGAAGCCGTTCATCAGCTCGTCAACCCAACCAACCAGCGTGTAGCTCGTAGAGCCGTCCGTCCACGTTGAACCAGTTGGGTCGGTTCCAACAGCGGAAGTGTTGGTCACGATCATCGTTACAGCCTGAAGAGTCGGAATGTTTGTCGCCAAGACTGGAATGAAGTCATAGTACTGTTCTCCTTTCCACGCGATGAGCCCCTGATAAGAGTTCTGTAGGAGCTGTCCACTTGCAGTGTCGTAGGCAATTCCTGGGTCAGCGTCTGCTGGACCCCAAGCAATTGTACCCTGCCACAAAGTGTTGGTGATAATCGGCGGTTGTCCTGCAGCATGCGCAAAGGGTGTAAACAGTGGATATACCATTGCAAGCATCATAGCTATAGCAATCAAAACTACTATTTTTTTCATTGTTTTCTCTCCTTATCTCCTTAAATTGAGCGAATAAAATTATCCTTCAAGAGGTATATAGGCGTTGTGGAACAAAGTTTCAGTGCATCTGCAACGCATTAACACATCAAAATAGGTCATGCACGCGGAAAAAACCTGATCGAAATCGACAACGATTTATATTCGTTGATCGTCTAGTACATTCAAGGGAAATGCGAGGGAAAGGGCTGCGAAGATGGCCACGTTCCAAGTTGAACTGAGATGCCCCGAACACGGATTAGAACGCTTCAACATCAAAGTGATCAAGAAGTACAACGTTACCCCGGAACTCATAGCTCCAAAATACAGGACCAGACCCCGCCACGAGATGAGTGGAATAATAGTCGGAAGAAGCGTCAGCCACACAGAAATGCAGGATTTTATGATGCAATACTTCAGAGAGACAGGAATGATAGACAGACTCGTGGCACTAAAACTTCAAAAGTGAATATCAAGTTCACCTGTCTGGCCGTCAATAACCCGTATAGAAGCTAATAGCCTTGAAAATCAGACTCACCAGAAGGAAAGCCGCCCCCAACTCAAGACCATAATCGAAGAGAAAAAGAAAGGGCCTCAAGCTCACGGGGACATACATAACAAAAGTGATCGCCCCCGTATGAGAAGGAACCCCTTCGTGCTCAAACCCTGTGACCAGCTGAATCTGGATGGCCACGATGGCCAACGCAAAAAAGGCGACAGAGATGCACAATAGTACGGTTCCCAGTCCATTCATAGAACGCCAACGTACAGAAAACAGCCCCACTTGAATGAAGAACCCGTACACAACAAAGACCAGCCCCAAAAACAAAGTCAAAATGGGCACAGCCGCAAAGTCAGGAATGGAAAAAAAGAAAGTGCCCAAGGACATAATCCCTACAATAACCAATATCAAGCCAAGCCCTATCAGAATTCTACCCGCATACTCCCTGAGGAAATCCACTAACCCCAAGAATCTTAGACTCATGCTCTTTCGACCAATTCAGAAAGAGGCTGAATATAAAAGGCTAATGGAAAACTGCGGAATGTCCCAGCCTGCAACCACACGCCTCGAATGACGCCGTACGCCGGATGTGCCAAAGTACGTCAAGATCGAAAAGCAATTATCCATCACACAATACTCTAGTACAAGCCGATACCGGCTGAACCCGTATGCAGAGAACGTGGACAAACAGAAACGTTAACCTGAAACTCTTCGCCGAAAAAATACAGGAATTCTTCGAAAAAAACGAGTTCGACTTGACAGTAGACATATCCGAAAACACACACATCTTCGTAGCAAAAGGATCGCCAAACTACAGAATGGAGGGGCAGGCAAAAGTCACACTGTCAGGAACGCCGCAAGATTTCTCAATCATGCTTGAACTCGAAAGAACGTCACATTCAAAGAAATACTCTATGCCAATAACGTTGGCGGCATCCTTAGGACTGGGTCTTCTTCTGAGGGACGAATTCAGATCAGACGAAGAGTTCCTCAATTTGAGGAGAGACTTATGGGCGTTCGCAGACAGGGCTGCCATAAACCTCACCGGATCCGCAGAGACGCCCTGAATTGTCAAAGAGAAAACGCCGTGGAAAGCAAAGTATAAATGTTCTGGAAGATTTCTCCACAAGGATTATCTTTGAGTAAGTTGCATAGACATACGTAGATGGGGAAGGGAATTGTCTAGAAGCAACGTTGCTGCTCTGTTTCTCGCGTTAGCGTGTGCACTGTTCATCCTCTTCCCCACGTTCCCCACCTCTCATGCCCAAAGCTCTTGGGTTGGCATCTCAATAAACCCCTCAGTGTACATAGCGCATCAAAAGAACGAATTATTCAACATCACCGTCAACATTGACAACGTGGAAAACTTTAGTGGCTACCGACTATCCCTCACATACAACAATTCTCTGTTGACTGTGGCCCAGGTGTTTTTAGGATCGTTCTTTGCTGCACCGCCAAAGTCACAGTTCAGTTTCGACAACAGCACAACCCCAGGATCTCTTCAGATCAACTGTTCACTCAGCAACCCAGCAAACCCGATAAGCGGAAGTGGAATACTTGCATCAGTAACCTTCAAGGCACTGTATGTTCAGAACTCAACTCTTGAGAGTCCGTTGAAACTGAGCCAATCTGTGCTCTTAGACTCAAAACTTAACCCGATCGTTCACGACTACGTCGACGCCCTGTATTTCTGGAACTCAATGGAACCTGACCCTCCTGTCGACGGTCGATTGCTTGATGTCTACACCCAAAAAGGCGGAGTCGGTGAAGGACAACCCGACGGAAACTTCACGCTTGCAGAAGTGGTCTACTTGACAACAAGTGTGTCGTACAACGGCAACCCAGTTCAATCCAAACTGATCGCCTTCCAAGTGAAGAATCCCCTCAATCAAACCATAGTGATAAGGACCGCGATTTCGGACATGAATGGAATGGCCACAGTGAGCTTCAAAATCCCGAACGACGTTTCCAGCGTTGGAACATGGTCAGGCATTTCTGTCGTCGACATAGCCCAAGAAGTCGTATGGGATACGATAACTTTCCAGGTTAACGCAATAACGCCCGTCGGAGGATTCTCGATTTCGCTGAGCGAAACTCCGAGATTCAACGTCCTGCTGCCCTATCAGATCATGGTCTTCACGCTCATTCTTGCCTTCGTCGCTGCCAAACGCAAGGCGAAACAACCATAACCAAGCGTTCTTAGAGCTGTGATCCTTCGAATGTAGGAATGCAATATCCTAGAAGACTATTCCAGAAAGCTTAAACGCTCCAAATCCTCTGGTAAACCGTTTAAATTAGGGAGAAGAACAACAGGTTAAGGGGAGAAGAAAAATGAAAATCAAATTGAGCAAAACGTTGACAACTACACTGATCGCGATGTTTCTGGCAAGCACTGTCTACGTTATCATGCCGGCGCACGCGGCGACAGGATCAGTATCAATCATCAACCCGCTTGATGGCACAGGCAACTTCAATTTCACAACGGCTCAGAAAAACGTCGGGGACGCGTTCTTGATCAACATAACACTCGTGAATGGCGCCAACATTAGCACATGGCAACTTGGAATACAGTGGGACAACTCTTTGCTGAACTTCGTCAATATGACGCTGCCTTCCGACAACATCTTTTTCAACAAGGGTCCAGTGATATCACCCGCAGACAACTCAACTCCAGGATTAGTCATCATGGGCGCAAATGTAGGCGCGGGACAAACGCCATTCTTCGGCTCTGGCAGAATCGCCCAACTAGCGCTCAAAATCATACAAGCACCTGCAGGAGGACAATCTGTTGTGACGGACATAAAGTTTGAAGGCATAGGGTTGGACACCTTCTTTCTAGATCCAGGTCTTGGCGATATATCGGGTAACTATGATTGGATCAATGGGCATTACAAATACACTTCGACGGCACAAGTACAGGTCCATGACGTCGCCGTGACGAACGTTGCACCAGCAGGCACGAGCGTCATCAACGGTTCATCATTAAACATTGCAGTGACAGTGGCGAACAACGGTAACTTCACAGAAACCTTTAACGTGGTAGTCACAGCCAACGGCACAAACGTGGCGGCAAATCAAACAGCCTCCAACTTGGCCTCTGGCACAACCACCACGCTGACGTTCGTATGGGACACCACAGGATGGGCGCTGGGCGACTACCAAATAGTAGCATTCGCAGACTTGCCCGGAGACCCAACACCCGCCGACAACACAGTAACATACGGCATCGTCCACATCGTGACAGCCGGCGCTGGCCACGACGTTGGTGTCTTAAGCATCGTTCCCAAGAACCCGGCTGCAGTAGGTCAAGGCTACCCGCTGAACGTGAGCGTAACCGTGACCAACAACGGTGTCGGAGGCTTCAGTGAAACCTTCGACGTGAAAATCTTTGCTAACGGAACTCAAGCGGCGCCAACCCAAACAGTATCGAACCTCGGTCCAGGACAAAACGCGACACTGGTGTTTGTGTGGAACACGACAGGATGGACAGTTGCCAATTACACTCTGAGCGCGACAGCAGACTTAACCGGAGACCCAACACCCGCCGACAACAACGTGACCTACGGCAACATCTGGGTGATGTTCACGGGAGACGTCAACAATGACGGTGTTGTAAACATGAAAGACATAGCTGCATGCGTAGCCTATTTGCAGGCTCATGGGTTCAACTCGTTCGCTGGACATCCCAACTACGATCCGTACATGGATCTGGACGGAAGCGGCAGAATAGACATTCGAGATCTGCTGATAATCATCTTGAACTTCAACAAACACATCTAAACCCTCTTCTTTTTCTAAAGATCCATTTCCTCACGTCTCCACATGACAATACCGTTCTCGAAAAATCTAGAAGGGCAAGTTCGCTTGAAGCATCGAACTCACTTTTCAGCGATTTTCTTCAACTGTTTTCTGTACATTTCAACGATCTCGGCCGCGGTTGTCGCATCTTCTGCAGCTTTGTCAACCCTGTAGTTTCCGGTGAACCTTGGAAAACGAACAGCGAGGCCACTGCCCTTGCGCACGGAATCCATTGCACATGTATGTATCGGACTCAAAGTGATCTCCGCCCCCAAAACTTCGAGAACGATCACGGGTTCAAACCAGACATCCGCCTTGAGCAGAGAGTCAACCCTCGAATGCTTATGAGGAATAACATGTTTCTCGAGCATCTTCGGAAGTTTCGCCAAGTCCTCATCAGTGAAGCCTGTCCCACATTTCGTAACCGTTTCAAACATGTCACTATCAGGATCATACACGGCTAGGAGCAACGCGCCGTAGGCCCCGGCCCTCTTGCCTCGTCCGTGAAAGGCTCCAACGACAACCAGATCCACCGTATCGGTCATCTCACTCTTGTAGTCGCGTTTGTACTTGATCCACAACCACCCTCGAGCCCCAGCCTGGTAGATCGAATCCTTGCTTATGGACTTGCAGACCAGTCCTTCGCAACCATCCTGAATGGCTTCCAGAAAGAACTTTTCAAGCTCCTCCGCGTTCGCTGTGATACGGCCGTTGACCAGATTGACTCGATCGCTGACGCGAATTGCCTTCTCCAAGGCTTTTCTTCTCGTGGGAAACGCCTCCAACGTCAAATCTTTGCCATCAAGGAAAAGCGCTTCAAACATGAACAGGGACACGGGATACTCTTCAATGGCCTTTTCAATCCCGAACTTGCGCCGGCGATGCATAAGCTCCTGAAAAGGCCGCATCTCACCAGTATCAGTGTCAACAGCCACGCATTCACATTCGAGGATGGCTTCCTTGGCCCTTACGTGCTGCTTAAACAGTGCAACGGCATCTGGGTACTGACTTGAAATGTTCTCCAACCTGCGCGAAAACAGTGTGACCTTGTCTCCTTGCTTGTGCGCCTGAAGCCGTTCACCGTCATATTTGTACTCAGCCACACATTTCCCGCCAAGTTTTTCAAGAATCGCCTCAGGTGAAGAAAGTCGTTCGGCCAGCATAGGCCTGATGGGCTCGCCCACAGACACTTCAAAACTCTTGACACCCTCAAGACCCTTGTCAACGACCGCTTTCGCCACTCTTCCAAGATCAGAACAAATGTTGTATGCCCGTTCAACGTACTCGCGAGAATCTTTGCCGCCTCCAAAAGCTATCGCCAAGGCATCCAAAACAGTCATATCTGCTATGCCCAAACGCAAGTTTCCCGTGACAGTCCTCAAAACATACTTCGCTTCGTCAGGAGAAGCATCCGACAACAGACCTGCCAACAAATTGAGCTTCTGGTCCACCGCACCAGATCCTGACAATCTTGCCATTCTGTCAAAAGTATCGTACACCCTTTCAACAGTCAACGGCTCCTGAAAAAACGTAACCTGCTTCTTTACGCCTATGAATTTGCGTCCAGTCTCTCCAATATCGCCGCTCTTCTTCAGATCCTCCTCGATTGCACTTTCTTTTGCTCCACACGCTCTTGCCACTGCTTTCACTGCAAGTTTTTCAGCCACCCCTATCTCAATTCCAACGAAATCGGGATAGATCCTGCCCTGAGTCAAATATGCGACTTTATCAATCAAATCCTTGGGCGTGCTCTTCAGAAGCCCAACCAGAAGATCGGTCATCTCCAGCCTTTTCGTTGTCGCTTCAATCTTCTCATAGGCGTCAGCCATCACACTGTACTTCAAGCTCGTAACCCCTGAGCCAAGATGGAACCGAGAGAATATTAAAACTTTACAGAGTTCACGTTAAAGAACTGCAGATTCGGCTACCCTTATCAGAACGTTTCATGGTGGACGATGTCTTCCACAGGTCTTTTTCTTCTTGGAGAAGGAGAAGCCGCAGGATACCCCACTGGAACGATTGCCACTGGCTTCACTCCTGCAGGAATCTTCATTACGTCTTTCACCCGATCCTCCTTGAATGCACCGATCCAACAAGTGCCCAAACCACTGGAATAAGCGGTCAACAACATGTTCTGAATCGCTGCCGCCGTGTCTTGAAGACAGTAAAGAGACTTTCCACGTTCACCGTACCTCTGTGCCGACCGATCTTCATTTGCACAAACAACAATAACAACCGGAACCTGTTCGATGAACGATTGTCCCCACGCCGCTTCCACGAGTTTTCTTTTCATTTCCGGCTTCGTAACAATTATGAATTCCCATGGCTGAATGTTACCTGCAGAAGGAGCTGAAGTTGCGGCTTCGATAAGCTCCTCAACATCATTTCCCGAGACATCGTCTGGCTTAAAGGCGCGTATACTTCTTCTTCCTCTTATTGCTTCGGAGAGCTCCATTTTCTTACACCTCATCAGACAACCATTTCACGTTCACAAAAGCCTTAAGTCTTTTCACGACTCAGACATGCGCTTGGATGATGAAACAGAGAGTCAATAGAGCGAGAGCTGTGACATGACTCGACGGGCGAACTGACAAATTTCAATACAGAAAACTTTGAAGAAAAACCATAAGTGAAGAAGAGAATATCTGACGGCTGAGAATGTGGAAGGGCAAGAACATCTGTGGCTAACAGCAAGATTGCATCGACTCTGACAATCGCCAAAAGCAAGTTGACAGCGGCACTCGACAGACTGTCTTCAAAGAAAGGCATCAAATACTCAATCTACGCCGCCGCCATAGTGCTGTTTCTGGCCCTCATACTGTTACCACCCATTCTCGGCATATTCTTCAAAGTGAACACCATCCAAAAGGTTTTGAACCAGCCTGCACTCACATCACGCGCACTCGTTGCCGTGCAGAACTCTTTCGCAGTAGCCCTGCTCGTTTCTGTAGTTGATCTCGTATCTGGAATTCCGATGGCTTGGTTGATAGCTCGAAAGAAGGGCAGGTGGATAAACATTCTGGACACGCTTGCCGACATTCCGTTCGTAGTTCCCACGGCGGTGCTCGGCTATTCATTGTTGCTGTTTTGGAGTAAACCTCAAGGCGTATCCTCTCTTTTCGGAGGCTCACTCATCTCGCCAGGGTGGTT
>Ga0335070_10002780_pt1 | contig 20333 bp, 16 predicted proteins | sample Lox_Sample_13_FD_206722 | JGI IMG/M metagenome (GOLD analysis project Ga0335070, IMG submission 206722) | Soil microbial communities from Loxahatchee National Wildlife Refuge, Florida, United States - Lox_Sample_1.3 | ecosystem: Environmental > Terrestrial > Soil > Wetlands | place: USA...
CAAGGGTGAAGCGATCTTATAAACTGGACGAGGAAAATTACAATTTCAGGTTCTGAATACAATCTTGATTAGACATAAGCATAATTGAGATTATACATTAGCTTCGATTGACCACGCAAGAAGTTCTCATAGGGCAGAACAACGGAAACCTCAGCCTGCTGGTGCCTGCCCATGCAGATTTAACCGGGTGAACGCAAAATTGAATAATCTATTAGGGGAGAATCACAGAAAAGAAGGCAGCAAGAGTTAACTGTTTAATCGTCAAGAAAACGTGGAGAATTCAGAAGAAATGACCGACACGGCGAGGCTTCAGAGAGTAGTCGAGAAAACAATCGCTGCAGGATACCAAATGGACAGAGAAGCCTTCGATTTTCTGAGCGCCATCGCGGCAAGCGATGACCCAGATGAGTTGGTCACAAAGGTATTGAAAAGAATTGAAGATCTTGAAGAAAAACCGATGTTTATTGGAAAAGGTTTCTTTGAAGAAGAAGCCATCCATCTTCAACATGAAAGAATGATAGAACCTCCACACCCAGCCGTTCAACCACCAGCGAACAAGCCTGAAAGCCCTGAAGAAGCTATCCAATATCCAAAGGTTTCAGGCCCTCATCATCCATACGCAAAAGATGTCGAAGCAAAGCTAGAAGTTTTGGAAGACCCGACACGAAAACTTAGTTCCAACGGCACTATGGACGAATTTCTCCTTTACTTCCAAGATCGGTTTAAGCGCATGGAAAAAATCCTCCGTCAAAGGATGGACGTGAAATCTGCCACTCCCATTTCTGAGGCACTCAAAGCCCAGCCTAAGTCTAAGCTGAAGATAATCGGAATGGTAACCGAAAAAAGAGAAGCAAAGCAACAGCTCCTAATAACCATCGAAGACCTCAACGCCTCCGCCACCATACTCGTACCAACGAGAGCACCCGAAGAGGTCCAAAGAAAAGCACAAATGCTTCTCCAAGACCAGGTCATCTGCGCAGCCGTTGCTAAAACTCGAGGTCACCTCTTTCTCGCCGAAGACATAATCTTCCCCGAGGTTGGTCAGAAACCCCCACGCAGGGCTTCTGAACCAGTCTACGCAGTGTTGACTTCGGACATTCACATAGGAAGCAACAAGTTCAACCGCGAAGCATTCAAACGATTCCTTCACTGGCTCAACGGGCAATATGGAAATGAGCAAATGCGCGACATAGCAAGCCATGTAAAATACTGCCTCATAGCGGGTGACCTAGTTGATGGTGTTGGTGTCTTCCCGGGCCAACAAAAAGAACTCAGCATAAGAGACGTTCATAAACAGTATCGCGTTGTTGCCAAGGCAATTTCTCGGCTGCCTGAACATATCGAAATCGTCGTTTCGCCTGGAAATCACGATGCACCAAGAAAAGCGCTCCCTCAGCCAGCAATATCAGAAGACTACTTTCCGACGCTTCAGGGAGGTAAGAGAATTTGCTCTCTTGGAAATCCCTGCACTGTCAGCCTACATGGGGTCGAAGTCTTGATGTACCATGGAAGAAGCCTTGATGACATATTGGGCGCAGTCCCTGGAGTAGATCAAGCTCACCCAGAGAAAGGTATGAAACTCCTAATGCAAGGCAGACATTTGGCACCTATCTACGGCGGGAAAACTACGCTTTCACCTGAAAGCCGAGACTTTCTGGTGGTAGATCATGTTCCCGACATCTTTCATGCTGGCCACATTCACGTTCTAGGAATGTGCAGCCACAGAGGCGTGCTAATTGTTAATTCCGGGGGTTGGCAAGAGCAGACGAATTACATGGCGAAGCTCGGCTTGGTTCCGACCCCAGGGAAGGTGCCGGTCGTCAATCTCCAGACTATGGAAACAACTGTGCTTAACTTCGCTTGAATCCACATGAACGATTCAAACCACTATCCTCAACCTAATGACGGCATCTCATTTTTTCACGGGCGGGTCTGTGGATTCTTTGTACAAAACTTTGGTGTGTAACTTATCATCCGACCAAGTCTGGTATCAGAGGCGAAAACTTCTTGGATTAGGCTTCGGGAAATCTCCAAGCGGATTTTCTTGGTCCGTCCGTATCGCCCCATGCTTACAACCTTGCTGTTGAGGAGACCTAACGCATCAAGCTCGTTGATTAGAGTGCCCAAACGCCGCTGAGTCAGCAGTCCAACGCCAAGTTCCCCACACAGTTCACTGTAGATATCGTAAATCTCCCCTGTAGTTGCACTCACACCGCTGTTCTTGCCTAAATGATAGACGCTCAGGAGCACTAGCTTAGAATGTAGAGTCGAATTCCTTAAAGCCTCAACGACTTTGTTGTGTTCAATGTGTTTTTCTGCATCCCGCACATGTTCTTCACCTATTACTGAGGAGCCTTGGCGCTCAGCAACTTCGCCGGCTATTCGCAACAAATCGAGTGCGCGCCTAGCATCCCCGTGTTCAGCTGCAGCAAGAGCAGAGCAAATGCTTAACGCGGCTTCCGACAAAACTCCGTCCAGGAACCCCAACTTTGACCGCTCGAGAAGAATGTTGCGCAATTCGCCAGCATCATATGGCCTGAAAACCATTTCTTCTTCGCTGAGTGAGCTGAAAACACGGGGGTCCAAGAACTCTTTGAGCCTCAAATCGTTTGATATACCTATTACCGCCAATTTGCTCCTGTGTAGTGATTCGTTTACTCTAGTTAGCTCGTAGAGGATACTGTCACCGCGGCTTTTTATCAAGGCGTCAATTTCGTCGAGCACGACAATGAAGATTGTTCTTGAAGCATCTAAGCCAGTGCGGAACCGGTCAAATACTTCTCCAACCGACAAACCTGTGAACGGAATGGATAATCCCAGGCTTTGGCTTAAAGCAGCAAACACCCTATACTCTGAACCCATCATTCTGCAGTTAACGTGGCAAAATCTGACGGGTGAATTGTATTCCTTCGCCTTGGCTTCTAAGTGACTGAGCACAAACTTGGTAACTGCAGTTTTTCCCGTACCCGTCTTGCCATAAATGAAAATATTTGAACAACGAGAAGCTTTCAGAACAGGTGCTACAGCTTGGCCTAAATCACGTATCTGTTCCTCTCGATGAGGAAGTTTTTCCGGCAGATAATCATGTCTCAGAACTTCTCTATCTTTGAAAACCTTTGCTTCACTCACAAACTTCTCGAAGACATCATCCAATATGCTTGGCTTTCCCAGTTGTAACTCCCCCAGCTTTTTTCAGAGGCTAAACCGTTATTTCGGGTGGAACAGATAAGGCATGCAGTACAAAAAAGTAGTTTCTAAGCATAACAATCCTAAAACCAAATGTTAGTCCTTTCCGCTGTTGTTGCAAAGATCAACAGAGGAAGGCACACACACCAATATTTCCACTGGAAAGGGAAATATACACTGGAAAGTTACTAATTAATAATAAAATAGAAATATACTCTGGAAGCTAATACTTGTTTTAGTATATTAATAACCATTGTTAAAGATTTTAGACGATCAAATATCATAATTTTTCAAAGACCAAGTGGTTCGGCTGTTTCTCAAAAAACCTTCGAGAGGAAATGTAGGGGTGTCTCTCTTCAACATACGATCAACTAAAAGTGACGGAATGACCGACATTGTATTGTTCCGCAGGAACACGAAACCAACTATACAACTCATAAACTAACAATGTCAGCACCCATCAGAAACTACAAACTGTTTTTACTTCACACTTCTGTGAATCCCATGTGAGATTGAACTAGAAATGTCTCTTCTATGCCCTTATTTTTCCAAAAAATACTCTAATTATGTCGCTTCACTGTGAATTGCACACCCCCTCACTTCTACTGGAGAAACAGAATCATGCCTTTACCAAGAGGATTTTTGAATTTTAACTAACTGTGAACCCTGTAAACTCAAAATCTCTGAAAATATCTTACCTTCCAACGAAACAAGCTTCGAATAGGCATTTTTACATCAATTGCTTTCACCATAACAGCTATAAAGTGTGAAGTGTAAAGTTGTGAACCCCTCTAGGTGTGCTGTAGATGCCCGCTCGAAAAATGCGCGTGGAATTATTTGACAGCGAAGGCAATCGATATACTATTGCGTTCGAGGGCCAAGTAACAAGGGATAAAGCAGTGAAACTTATGGATCTTGTCGAACTGCTCGGTGGCATGCCTGGAGACGCTCCAAATGCCAGTTCATCAAACAGCCAAGTGCAGGAGAATTCTTCGAGGTTTGAAAAAGTTCGCTCCATCGTCCAGAAGAGTTTTCCAATGGTTTGGTTTTCGTCAAAGGATGTTCAATCAGTCTATGAGCAAGAGCTTAAGGAACCTGTAAGCCTGAGCACAGTGTCCACATACCTTTCACGCATGGCAAGCAAGGGATTTCTTATCAGAAATGGCGCCGCAAACAACCTGAAATACAAAGTCTTGGCCACAAATCCGCAAGCTGTCATAAAGCAGAAAATAAAGTAACCAGCTTCTAGCGCTGCAAACTGAGTGAACTTATAGCGCCGTTGGTTCAGGTTTCCTGAGCAACTTCTCCATTTCTTTCTTAACACTGTACTTGAACGGCAACTTCCCTGTTTCCCGTTCTAGGTAGCCTTCTTCGTAAAGTTTCTTCATTAGCCTAGCGGTGTGTTCTCGGCTGAGCTGAACCTTCTCCTTGATTTCGGGAGCCGTCTTCGAACCTTCAGCCACCAGGAATTCGAGGACTACAATTTCGGTTTCTGTGAGGCTGGCCATGGCTTTGTCACGTTTTATGGGCATAACCGGTGTAGGTGTGGCTAGCTCATTACCTATCCTGGATCCCAAAGTCAATTTCTGCAGTTGCTCTTCTAGCTTCGCAATTTTTGAATCCAATGCGGTCTTTGATGTTTCTATCTCTTGAAACTTCGAATCCACCTCGGTAAATTTCTTGTTCGAAGTCACTTGGAAACTTTGCAGCTTTTCGTTGCCACCTTCAGAGCTCAAATTTGATATCTTCTCAAGCATCATATTGTTGCTCTCAGAAATGGAGCCGACTAGATTAGTCAATTGTCCGACTTCAACTTTCACTTGGTTCATATTTGCTTCCACTGGAGTTATTCTTTTCTCGATATCTTCTACTTTTCTGAGTCCAGATTCAGCTTGGACGGTTACACCTTCTACTCTAAACGAGACTGCTTCTATACGCTGTGCTTCTCGTCTAAGCTCCCTGTTAAAGCTGATCACTATTTCTTCTACAGTGTCCCGCGCTTTCTCATACTCTTGCTGTGCCTTTCGTAATTGCTTGTAGTATGCTGAAGCTACGTAAGAAGTTGCTGCAAGCAAGATCGCAAGCACTGCCACGCTGGCAATAAACACTAAGTCAACCAATAGAATTCCTCTGTGATGCTTACGTGATTTGAGCGTGACATACCCGTGACCCGAGCTGTTGCATCACACATCACAGATGCCATGGAAAATTTAAGCTTTTTGGTTGCGATGATTTTTGCTTATGTTATGACGTCACACATCACAGTTTGCTTCTTCTCTTCTCATGTTCTTATAGTTTTGGTGCTATCTCAATATGCTGTAGTTTGAGTCTTATTTAGTAAAAATCCCTTAATTTGGGCTTTTTGATCCAACTCTGCAGTCCCTACTTAGTTTGGCTAGTAATCTCGATTGATTCGAATTTTTTTGCCAAATTTTTGTGATTTGTGATGTCACAAACTCCTGTCTGAAGGGCTAGAAAGCCGTTTTAGGGTCAATTCTAGCTCTTCTCGGATCATTTCTATGACTCTTGCATGGTGTTGAGCACCCTCTAGCGTGTTGGGAAGGTTTTCGTGAGCCTCCAGATACTCCTTTAATTTATTCGCTATTTCGAGATACGGGTCAAGAGTTGTGGTCTCAAAAATGCCCAAATAGCCTAAGAGTAGTACCGTGTAAATCGATTTTATGACGTTCTCTTTGGACTGCGCTAGTGTCCTATTAAAGGAGCCCCGGCTTAATTTAGCCTTTGTTAACCTAAAGCTCGCTTTTTCATCGTATTTTAGCTGTTTGCCAGCTATACTTTCGGCTAATATGTCAATTAGGAGTGTCTCGAGCTGTGTTTTTGTTAAATGGCTATTTTTGGCGAGTGTTTTCACAATAGGGTCATTTAAGGCTCCTGTTAACCACAGTTGAACGTTGTCTTTCAGCTTCAATTTGATGTTCCCCGCGACATGTTAAATGGATACCATTTTGTATACTGGGTGCTGTTTTTTAAACTAATCCTAAAAAAAGCGAAGGAAAAATCGAGAATGCGAGCGTCTATTCGACCTTAAATTGCTCCAGAGACGAAATTTTTGGGTATTTTTTACTTTGCAAGGCACATTTAAGTCTATTTGCTGAAATGTGCTCGCTCTGGTTTTAATTAGTTTGCCAAATTGACACAACTTGGGCATGTTTGTGCCCTTTCTATAAACAGGAACGTCCTGTTTTGGTCCGATTCGCTTCATACCACTCAATTATTCGCATCCTTTTCCCTCGTGTATTCCAGCGCAATTGTAAGCTGTCAAGCGAGAAATTGTATGTTCAATGGCAGAAATCAGTTTACTGGGTTAAACAGTGATATCACCAAATCACGGTAGACGGCATGAAAATCACGCTGAAATCACACGTGATTATATCCAAGACATGATGTCACAGGTTGTGATGCAACAGTTATGCTAAGCCTGTATAAAGGCTACAGCCAATCTAGCACAAGGGCAACAATTAGATGTTTTCTGAACTTCGTCTCAACTCTTCGAAGAGCTCTGGCCGCAAGTCTCTCAGAGTGGGAATGAATGTTTCCGCTGCCCTAATATCATTGAAGTTGATGTCGCAAAGCACGAAATCCTCTTCATCGTATTTGGCTTTGACGATTACGTCGCCAGTTGGAGCAATAACTCTGCTTCCTCCCCAGAATTGCAGACCATCTTCAACTCCAACCAGGTTTACATAAGCAAGAAATGCAGTATTCTCCAAAGCCCTTGCGGCTGTTAGAATTTCAAAATAGCTTCTTCTGACTGCGGGTGATGCAGATATGCAAACAATCAATTGGGCTCCGGCTAGTCGAACCAATCGGGTAACCTCGGGAAAAAACACGTCATAGCATATGCATAGCCCAATTTTTCCTATGGGGGTGTCGAATGCTGCTGCTTGGTATCCGGGGCGGAAATGTCTCTTCTCTTCGAACACGCTGTGAGTGGGCAGGTACATTTTGCGGTATTTTCCAATGAAACCTTTCGGTCCTATTAAAACGGCGGTATTGAATATAGTGGCACGGGTTTTTTCGCTTAGTTCAGGAATCCCAAAAATTATGTGCAATCCAGTTTTTTTTGCAACGCCTTCCATCCTTTGTACTGAAGGTCCTGGAACGGATTCCGCCAATTCATAGATTTGATCTCTGACCACGTAGCCTGTCAGTGAGAGTTCGGGAAAGATTACCAAATCCGCGCCTTGCTCTCTCGCTTTCTTTGTCATATTTTCGAACTTAATCAGGTTTTCTTCTTTGTTTTCCCTTTTGCTGCTTATTTGTGCAAGGGCTAATCTGATTTTGTCCTTCATTCGGTTTCCTCTTAATACGATCCGTGCGGAAGTCTGAAGTCGGTTCCAACGGTTCGGAATTCAAGTTTGGGTGCCAGCGGTAGTCGACGTTTGTGTTCGACCCAAAGCCATCTTTTCTTGACTTTGGTTACTTGGTCTTCGGTGATGCCTAGTTTTTCAGCAATTTCCGATGGCTCCATAAAGCGTTCTAGTCCGAATAGAATGAGGTCTAGAACTTCATATTTTATTCCTAATTCGCCCTCAGCTGATTGATTGGGCCAAAGGGCTGGCGTAGACGGTTTCTGAGCTAGGTTGGATGGAACGCCAATGTGCTCGGCGAGTTTGCGAACTTGCGTTTTGTAGAGGTCCATGTTTGGCGCTATGTCGGCTGCGACGTCTCCCCACTTTGTGAAGTAGCCCATCATGGTTTCAGACTTGTCACTGCTTCCGCAAACAATTCGATTTAGCTTGTTTGCGTAGTAGTAGATATAGATCATCCGACTACGGGCTTTGATGTTGCCTTTGGAGAGTTTGTCGAGTGGGTCGAAGATTGGGATGGACCTGTAGTATCCTTCTAGCGTGGGTGTAATGTCGCAGACTTGTGTTTGCACGCCGAATTTTTCGGCTACGGTTTTTGCGTCTTCTATGTCTTTCGGGTTGAGTGTTTCCTTCTCTGGAAGCATTAGGCCCATTACTTTGTCTCCACCAATTGCCAATGCGGATAAGGCAGCTGCAGTGTTGCTGTCTACCCCTCCCGACATGCCCAAGACTATTCCTTTTGTACCCGAGTTTTCGACGTAGCTTTTGATAAATCGTTTTATCCTACTTTCAACGTCGACTAGGTTCATTTCAAGGGTAGAAAGGTTGAGGTCCAAGGAGCGATACACTCTGCATTTTGTATGTTTGTAGGCAAGTATTTAAGGGCAAGCTAAGATAATTACGAGCGTTAAACTCATTTAGGGGCTGCTAAGATTGGGGCGAAGAAGGAAAAAAGTTGTTCATATTCCAAAGAAGAAACTGCCAAAGTTCTTCTCCTGCCCTCGATGCGGCAAAGAAACAGTTCGAGTTGACATTCTTAGAGACGAAGGTCAAGCTAAAGTCCGTTGCAGCAATTGCGGGCTTCAGGAGGAATTCCCAATTAAGCAGGCGCAGGGTGAGGTTGATGTTTACTGTATGTTTACGGACAAGATCTACGGCAAGTCTAGAAGGCAATTATCACCCCATAGCGTTAAAGATGAGTAGCAGGCTAGGTTATTTGCATGGTAGGGCGCGTCGAAAAGCTCTTGCTGGGGAAAATTAAAGCGGAAGGCTCCATCCACATTACACTTATAGACCCTGAGAAGGTCAAAGTTGAACAAGCAGTGAACATTGCTGAAAACTCCAAGGCGAGCGGCACAGCCGCCATAATGATTGGCGGCTCAACCTTTGCCTCGCAAGGTCACTTGGACAATATTCTTCAAGCCATTCGCGGTGCGGTGGACCTTCCCACAATTCTTTTCCCGAACAACATCACGGGGATAAGTCGCTACGCTGATGCCATTTGGTTCATGTCGCTTCTGAACTCTGTCGACCCATACTTTTTGGTTGGAGCCCAAATCTTGGGCGCGCCACTTGTCAAGAAATACGGGTTGGAACCAATTTCCATGGGTTACGTCATCGTAGGTGAAGGCGGTACCGCTGGCATTGTAGGGAAAGCAATTCCCGTGCCCTACAACAAGCCTGAGGTTGCAGCAGCTCATGCGCTGGCCGGAGAGTACTTGGGTATGCGGTTCATCTATCTCGAGGGAGGATCAGGAGCGAAGGATCCAGTGCCACCTGAAATGATTAGAACCGTAAAGAGCCTTATCAAGGCAAAACTCATTGTTGGAGGCGGGATCCGAACAAAAGAGCAGGCGTATGCAGCAGCTTCCGCGGGCGCAGATATCATAGTCACTGGCAACATTGTTGAAACCGCCGGTTCCGGGCGACGAGTAGCTGAAATCATTAGTGGCATTAAAAATATGAAGCACTAGCGGAGCTTGCTGGTTTCGGTAAATTTCTCCCTATCCAGGTTTTTCTCAGTATGCCCATTTCTTCGGGTTTCTGTTAGAAAGCCAAAAGAATACGATCCACCACACTGATGCGGAGAGCTAAGCATTTGTCGAAAACGATGAGTGATGTTTACCGCTGCTACATTGAATCCTTGCAGAGCGAGCTCTCTAAACTTTATGAGCTAAGCGAGCAAGCCCACCAAAAAGGCTTGGATCCTTCGTTGAAAACAGAGAGCATAATTGCGCAAGACATAGCAGACCTTGTCGAAGGACTGGTTGGCCCGAAGGGTGTTGCGGCCAGCATTCGCGATTTGGCTACCAAGATGGGGCGGGAAGAAGTCGCGTTCAAAGTTTGTGAACAAATTGTAAATGGCGCATTTGGACCTGTGGAACCTCAAGCTGCGGCCGAACAAGCTATCCGGACAGCATTGGCAATATTTACTGAGGGCGTTACAGCGGCTCCAATCCAAGGAGTTGCGGAAGTAAAAATCAAGCTTAACGCGGACAGGTCTCGGTACTTGGCTATATACTTTGCCGGACCGATCAGGTCAGCAGGAGGAACTGATCAGGCACTCACGCTGGTCGTTGGAGATTTCGTGAGGCGACTGCTTAAGTTGGATCGCTACAAACCTAGCACCGAAGAAGTCTCCAGGTTTATCGAAGAACTGCGATTGTATGAGCGTTCAGTAGGCAAGTTTCAGTTTCATATTCCTGACGAAGAGCTAAGGAAGGCTTTCGATTACCTAACGATTGAAGTCACAGGAACAGAATCAGATCCGGTTGAAGTATCTTCTTATCGCAACCTGCCGAGAGTAGAAACAAATCGTGTTCGAGGCGGGGCTCTCAGGGTCGTTAATGATGGCATCGTGGGTCGTGCACTTAAGGTTCATTTGATTGTCGAGAAACTTGGCTTTCAAGGTTGGGACTGGCTTAGAGAGTTTAAGAAAAAATCTGAGAAAAAATCAGCAGGCTTTATGGACGATGTCATTGCTGGGCGCCCCATTTTTGCTTTCCCATCAAGGCGAGGTGGATTTCGGCTTCGATATGGGCGTTCAAGGAATACAGGTTTATCTGCTGTAGGTATTCACCCGGCGACTATGCTCGTTTTGGAGAATTTCCTAGCTGCGGGAACACAGATGCGTCTTGAGCTACCGGGAAAAGGAGGGGTCAGTGTACCGGTGGATTCGCTTGAACCCCCAGTCGTCTCACTTGAAGACGGTTCAGTCACTCGAGTTACACTGGAAACATTCCCAGAAGTCAAAAACAAGATCTCCAAAATCCTGTTTTTGGGTGACATGCTAATCAGCTTTGGTGACTTCCTATACTGTAACAAACCTCTTTCTCCTTCGGGTTACGTCGAAGAGTGGTGGATCAAAGACCTGCGCAAAGCAATAGGAGAAAAATTCTGCGGAGATTTGTGCCGCGCTTCTAAAGTTCTCGAGTTCTCACAAGCAAGGATAAACCTGTTGATGCAAGATCCCTTCAAACCTGAGATATCCACAAAAGAGGCTATCAGACTATCTCAGCGCTTGCAAATACCTTTGCATCCAAAATTCACGTTTTTCTGGTCAAACCTTTCTTCCGTTCTAGAAATCTGCCTGCTGAAGGATTGGCTGTCTAATTCGAACGTAAAGTGCGAGGACGGTTTCGTAGTTTCAATTTCAGGAGTATTCAAGCTCGGTGTTTCCAAAACCTTGAGTAAAATCTTTGTGCCACACAAAATTTCAGAAGGCAACATAATCTTATGTGGTGAAGAAGCTTGTTCATTGGCCTTTTCTCTTGGCTATGGAACTTCCCGCTTCGCGGACAGTATTCCATCCGATTCCATTTTCTCCGCGCTTGCTGCACTATCGGGTGTTCAGGTTCGTGACAAGGCCCCTTCTTTTGTCGGGGCTCGAATGGGACGGCCTGAGAAGGCAAAGCGACGAGAAATGAAACCTCTAGTGCATGTCCTATTCCCGTTGGGCATGGCAGGTGGCCCGCATCGCGACTTGGTGGAAGCTGGCAAGAGCGGTCCTGCTTTCGTAGAAATTGTGAAGCGCAAATGCCCCAACTGCAAGGACTACACTTTTCGCGTTAGGTGTCCGGACTGCGGGTGCGAAACGATTGTGGAAAAGTGTTGCCCCAGATGCGGGAAATTGCTGAGGGAGCATGTTTGTCCGACGTGTAGAGCTGACGCGGTTCCTTATCAACGACAGAGCATAAACTTCAAGGATTTAGTTGAAACCGCCTCACGCAACCTTGGTGTTCCGGCCCCAAAGATGCTTCGGGGCGTTAAAGGATTGACGAATGAAGACAAAAGCCCCGAAATTATTGAGAAAGGTATCTTGCGTTCAAAGTACGATTTGTCAATTTACAAAGATGGCACCATTCGCTTTGACGCTACCAACGCTCCGCTTACTCACTTCACGCCGGCTGAAGTCGACGTGTCCGTTGAGAAGCTGAAGCAACTCGGGTACACCCACGATGTTTTGGGTGTACCGTTGACAAAGCTCGATCAAATTCTTGAGCTTAAGGTTCAAGACATTGTAATTCCGCGAAACGCTGGTGAATATTTCGTCCGAATAGCCAATTACATAGACGAGCTGCTTGTTCGCGTATACAAGTTACCTTCCTACTACAACATCAAGAACCCCAATGAGGTTGTTGGTCAACTTGTTTTTGGTTTAGCTCCACACACATGTGTTGGCATTCTCGGCCGAGTGGTAGGCTTTACAGATGTAAAGGTGATTTACGCGCATCCGCTTTGGCATTCAGCCAAACGGCGTGACTGTGACGGTGACGAGGATGCCATAATGCTTGCTATGGACACACTTCTGAACTATTCCAAGCATTTTCTGCCTGCTCAGATAGGCGGCATAATGGATGCGCCTATACTGGTCATCCCGTTCGTCAACACCCGGGAAGTTCAGCGGCAGGCACATGACTTCGATGTGGATGCTGTGTACCCCCGAGAGTTCTACGAGAAAACTCTAGAGAAAGCGGAAGCTAAGCAAGTGAGCGCGTTTATGGATGTAATTGGTCACAGGCTGGGAACTGAAGCTCAATTTGAAGGCTTTAAGTACACTACCCCCGTTTCGAACATTGGTATGGGGAACTCTGAAAGCAGCTACAAACAATTCAAGTCGATGATTCAGAAGCTTAATTTGCAGATGGAGCTTGGAGCCAAGATTGAAGCGGTCGATGTCAGAAGTGTGGCTTTGAAGGTCTTGACAAAACACTTTTTGGGAGACATTTCTGGAAACCTAAGAGCATTTTCAACTCAATCCTTCCGCTGTAAATCGTGTAACAAGAAATTCCGGCGGCCGCCTTTGCAGGGCAAATGTCCCTTTTGCGGTAGCAAACTGACTCTAACGGTTTATCGCGGAGGAATTGAAAAATACTTGGATGCTGCGCAACATCTTGTCGATGAATATGGCCTTCCCAAGTACTATACGCAAAGGTTAGTCCTCATACGGGAAGAAATTAATTCCATGTTTGAAAATAATAAACCTAAGCAAACTACCCTTTTTGAATTTGGGCACTAAAGCTTTTCAATAAAGACAGACATGTACTATTCGGTGGACGACATTAAGGAAAACTACCATCCAAATGCTTACCTGCAACACGTTCGAAACGTTAGGAGCGGATTGAGGACTCGAACGAAACTTCTTAGCTCCCTTGAAGTGCAACCCAACAGTGCAGGCAACCTTGCAGTCAAAGAGAGTACATCATACGAAGTCGTTATGCATCACCTTCGGCTCCTCGAAGTTGAGGGCACAGTTTCTCGGAAGGGAAAAAGACCTTGGGTTTGGACCACAACCGGCTTGGGTCAAAAACGCTTGACTTAGAGTGGACATCGACAGGGGGATTGCCGACATTTTGGACATTTGTTGGGATACTTGCCGATGGCAGCTGTTTCTAAATTCACTTTTGCAACATTGGCGAGGGATGCTAACCAGGCAATGACGTCTGCAAACTCTTTTTCTGTGGCTTCCTTGTCAGTTCCTTCAAGGGCTTCACCAAGTTCTTTAACCTCGTCGACAAGCCAGTTGTAGGTCCCTTTCCAGCCACGTTCGGCGTCCTTGCGGAAATATATGTCTTTCATCATTTCCTGGAATTCGGCGATATGCATGGTCGCACCCCTGAGTAAGTGTCGGTTCTTTGGTCTTAAACTTGATTGTGCCGCTCTAGACGCTCTCAGTTGAAGAATTTCCAAAAAATCTGTCTGTTTTGTTGATGCTTTTGTATACGGCAATTCGGACCGTGTAGTTTGGTGATCCAAGTTTTTTAAATGGTTTCTATGATTTCTATACGCAACGTTAAATAATGAATTGCAATACTCCAAGGGTGATAACGAGGCAGAACACTTTGAGTCGCAAACGAAAACAAGATCAAGGACCAATGCCAGCAGCAAGCGCCGGGTTACTGAGGTTCTTCGAAGAAGAAACGGAAGGCGTTAAAATCCGACCCGAGCTTCTCATGGCTCTAGCAGTCGCCTTAATTGTTGTTTCCGTTCTTGCATACATTATCAAGTAGGCCTTTCGTGGTGACTAGCGCCTCGGCGGCGTTGTGTGCAGGATCTCTATTCTCTGAACAGAATGTAAATTGAGAAAGATTTCGCTTCTTTCTTCTCGGCTGGCTACCTGCGGAATTGGCTGTGCCATTGTTGACCGAAGCACTATGGCCTCGGCATCTGAGAGCCATATGCCTGCAGGTTCACTCGTTACCGAAATTAACGTTCCGTCGAAGCCGTAAGTGGGATCAAGGATAACTCGGATTTTTTTGCCCACGTTTCTCTCAAGCATGTGGAATATTGACGGGGGCAGTTCAGTATCTGGCATGACTCTCGCAAAATGAATACTATATGAAGTTTAAGGATAAAACACTTCCCTCGTGTTGAAATAACACTTTCATGTTAGATTTGTGCGGAAAAGGAGAGCGTTATCCCTAATCTTAACGATTTTCATGTTAACTTCTGTGTCTTGTCTTGGTTGCTTTTTCTAGTTAGTATTACTTTACGTCTTGGAAGCAGGCCACGTGTTAGTTAGCCTTTAATAGGAATACTAACTCTGATAATGAATTCATTAATTAGAGATGATAAGTTTGGCGACTGAGGATTCCCTTAATCAGTCAATGAGCAAGGCGCATAGGCATTATTCTTCCCTGTTTTTCTTACCTTCCTTCAAGAGTGCCCTCGCTGGAGTCGCCGCAATGTGCATTGTCACCGGAATAACTTCTGGCTTCTTCTATCCATCAGTTGAGGGTCTGCCACTTGGCGTGGGACTAGGGTTTGTACTTGGGGTGGCCGTTTTTGTGGCAAATTTCATCATTGACTGGATTGCTAGCAAGAAGATTCTGCGAGATGCCGTCTTCGTTCTGCGAAGAATTGTGGTTCTCTCTTTCTTCGGCTGGATCTTCTGGATGGTCGTGATAATCGCAGGTGTTATTTTGGGTTTAGCTTTTGGTCCAATTTGGTGGGTCAAAGTGTTCTTGCTAGGTTTTGGAGTGCTAGTTACATTGCGAACCGTCGTTCTTTTTTCCGTCGCTTCAGCTAACCTTACTAACAGAGTGCTCGCTGTTGTCCTTCAACCAGTCGCATGCATTGTTCCATTTGCTATCTTCTGGTCTCTGAGTGGCTTGGCACTGATCGATTTCGTGCCCTTTCTTTTAGTTTCGCCATTTATTGCGATGGTTTCTGCTTACATTTTTATCACAATGTTGGACCGATTGGGTCGAGAAGCCAATGGCTTGTCTTCTATGATGCTTTTCAGGGCATTTATGCTAAACTGGGTTGCTGCTTTGAACGGACCGTTAGAAAGCTACTTGGAGAAACTTGGCGAAGATGCAGATGTTGAGGTCTCTTTGCTTAAGTTTGACTCATCCAAGCCTAAAGCTGCTTTCATTGTCCCCTTGGTCCATCCAGGGCCTTTTAAGAACATAGGAAGTAGTCTCTTGCCCTCTCTCCTCAAGGAAAGCTTTGAAAGGGAAGTTGGAGGCGACGCGTGTGTTCCTTTGGGATTGCTTGGGCACGAGCTTGACGCAGCATCTCAAGAGCAAAATCATAAAATAATTGAACAAGTGTTACAAAGGGCGAAATTTGCTTCTTCAATTGACAGGGCAACCCAAATGGTTAGAATGTCAGAAGGCTTTGTGACAGTATCTTGCCAGATTTTTGGAAAAACTGCTTTTCTTTCTTTTACACTTGCGCCTAAAACGACTGAGGATTTACCACAGGAACTTGGCAGCATTATGCGTGAAGAAGCCGAAAACCTAGGTTTGCACTCGGCCGTAGTTGTTAATGCTCATAACAGTCTAACTGATAACACCCAGATTGAGGCGCCGCTCGAGGCACTCAGAGAAGTTGCTTCCAGATGCCTACAGAAAGCTGTCGCTCAACAGACTTTCCCATTTGAAGTCGGTTCCGCATCAATACATCCGGCGGAGTTTAGTCTTAAAGACGGCATGGGCACTGGCGGAATCACTGCAATAGTCGTTGACGTGGCTCAACAAAGAACGGCATACGTGGTAATAGATGGAAATAACATGGTTTCAGGGCTTCGCGAACGAATCCTGTCTTCCATTGATGCTTTAGGATTACAGATGAGCGAAGTCTTCACCACGGACACTCATGCCGTAAGTGCCGTTGTTGTTGGTTCTCGTGGATATCACCCAATTGGCGAGGCCATAAACTCTGAGCGCCTGATTGTCCAAATCTCGAAAGCGGTAAAGAAAGCCGCTGAATCTCTTGAAAGTTGTAGGGCCGGTTACTTGAATCTAACAGTTCCGAAAGTTCGGGTCATAGGAAGCGAATGCTTGGAATCTATATCATTGCTGGTAGACAAAACAATTCAAAAAGCCAAGAGGATAATTGTTCCAGTTTTTGCTGCTGAAGGGTTACTGCTTATTCTGCTGCTTGCGTTGCTATAATTCTCGTCCTATCTCTTGACGATGCCCTAGACCTTATGGAAAGACATATTTTTGGAAGCTGAAAAAATAAACCCGATTTCATTTTCCGACAGCCTTGGATACTTCTCTTTGGGGTTTCCTCTTAAGAGAAGTGCCACATACAGGGCATTCTCTTGCTTTAAAGTTTGCTGCGTACCTTCGATGACAAGCAGGACAATACCGTATCCATGTTAATAGACGCTTAATGCCGAAAGTGGCAAGCGAAGCATACTCAATCTCCATTTGCTTAGCCACGTTTTGGATGGAATAGTCGTCCGTCACTATTTCCGGTTTGTCTCCTCGAGCTTTGATTTCCAGTGACAAAGCCAGCACTTGCTTATCAGTTTCTGAAAGGAAAAAAGAATCGCCAACTGATGTTGCAGACGCCTTAACCTCATTGAGGAATTGTTTGGAGGGTGCGAAGATTTTAAGTCTACCACAATCCACCGCCATGCTAAACCTAAGAAGAGTCATTGAGTTTCGTTTAACTTCTTCCTCAACCTTAGGTGGAATAACCTGATCTTCCTGAAAGGAAAGAGGATCATAACCAGCCACAAAGGCAGACGTGTCCAAAACCAAGATCCGCTTGCTCGGTGAGCTTCTGTCTATCTTCATCACGTTCCCTTGAACAACCGCCGCGCGTCAAGTCGCCTGTAAAAATCTTGGCTGAACCTGATAAACGAAGTTATGTTTTTGGATCGCTGGACAGAAACGGTCGGCGAGCTAGCGGGCAAGAGAAGTCTAGAATAGCCATCAATAAGAACTAACATGTCTTTGGGTCTCAAGGACTCTATTCTGATTTTGGAGTCCCCAGGAAAAATCATTGAACGAAAAGTAGTCAAGGAGCATATGGGCGTTAACACAATGGCATCAACGCTAGGGTCCATGACAGGTCCCCCTGCAGAAAGAGAGTACCCCGTGGAACCTGTTTGGGTCGCAATTATAACACCATCCGCTTCTAGCTTGGCTATTGGCTGATCATTTTTGTATATCTGCAAATAAACAATTTTGGATGGCTCACCGCCCGAGACGACGACATCATTTAGTGCGTCGGGTGCTGTTTCGCCGTTAGTAGTAGCGCATAGCTTTTGGCATTTTTCCGTCTTAAAATCGCCTTTGAGGACACGATCGACCGCTGCACTCGCCTCTATAGGTTCAACTTCAGTTAGGAAGCCGCGGACTCCCATGTTCACTGCCAAGATTGGGGGTTCAGGTTTTGGAAGGTTAATGCAGGTGCGCAGTATAGTACCATCGCCACCGATCGTTATGACAAAATCAGCCTTCATTTCTTTGAGAGGAACAAATTTGCCTTGACTCTTCACTTTGCCCCCAAGGGTATCTTCCAAGAGAACTTGAACACCCATCTTGGTGAGATGCTCGGAGAGCTCCTCTGCCAAGGTTAGTGCTTGTTTCTTGTCGAATCGGGCAATTAATCCGACGCTTTTAAACAAATTTTGCACCGCTCAGTAATTAGCGGTACCTTAATCTATATATGGGTGTTGTTCAGATTTGCTTCTGATTAACTAGGTCGCGAGTGAGAGTATGACTAAACCAATGGACGTTGGAGAACTACGAGTCGGCGGCTATATGATGATCGAAGGCGAACCCTGCAAGATAGTGGACATCACAAAGTCCAAACCAGGCAAACATGGCAGCGCCAAAGCAAGAATAGTCGCCATAGGCGTGTTCGACAACCAGAAGCGACAATTCGTCAAACCTGTAGACGCCGGCGCCGAAGTTCCAATCATCGACAAACGCACAGGACAAGTTTTTGCGCTCAACCCAGGCGGAGTGCAAATCATGGACTTGGAAACGTTCGAATACCTAGACGCTCCATTCCCAGACGAAGAAGAAGTTCCCAAAGCCAAGATAGTTGCAGGCGCTGAAGTCGAGTACTGGAAGATTCTGGGCAAAATCAAGATAACAAGAGTAAAGTAATCTTCTTTGGCTACTCTTTTACCGCAGCCTTCATTTCCCCTAACGGTCAAGACTTGTTGTTAGGTGTTAGTCGCGGTCCACCAATGCCATTTTAACGCCTTGAAGGCAAGGTACAAAACCAAGAGTATGATGCCCCAGCTTAGTGCTATGCTGGCAATTTGGAGCGCCGGTTCTTGGACGTAGTGCAGACTTGCCCAGGCGCTAAGAATGCACAGCCCGACTAGCAGCAGGATGAAAACTCCTGTGTGGATTCCTCTTTCGGCATTCAACCCAAGCTCGCCTATGCTGCTTTTTATCGCTGGTCGTTGTTAAAAGATTTTCCATTTAGCCGTCACTCTATTATCTCTGCTTGCGCATAGCTGTAGTGAAGCCTATGATGCATGAAGAGCCGTCGGACTTGTGAAGAAAACTCAAATATGGGGAAACTGAGGCTTCACCAATGAGCTCTACAACAACCCCATTCAAAGCGCATCCCTCACTCTCTTTGCTTGAAATCATTTAATGGTTTCAAGTATCAATAAGATTTGGGGTAGCAGTCAGACTTTTCCCAGACCAATAAGCCACGCAATGGTTAATCTTATATCAATGAAAAATATAATTTCAGGTAAGTTGGCTTCGCATGGAAAAACTTGCTGAAGGCATCAGCGATTTCGGTGATTTCAAGGCTACTCTTTTTGAAACGTCTGATGGTCGCCATTTTGTGAAAATAGAGGCTTTGGATGGTTCGGAGAAACCACACATTGAATGGCTGAGGGGTAACGAGCATTTAGAATGGCTCCGGGTTTGGAGTACAAACCTGGGCTTCAGCCAGTAAACAGTAGTTTGGATTGTAAGGGTCAGTTTAAAAAGAGAAAAAGATAGAAGCATTGAGATTATCCTACTCGATCATGTAGGCAATGTCGTCCCAAGGGTGCCTGTACAGACCCTGCTTAAGCCGCTTTTGGTCTAAGAAGTGTCCCGTCATGCCTATGGTTCTGCCTAGCACGAACAAACCATTGAGTGCTCCCATTTGGATGTATTCATCAGCTTCCTTCTTGGGCATTTCGCAACGGAGCATATCGACAAAGCAGATGCCAATGCAGCCATCTACATTTAAGATAAGGTTGTCTTTCTTGGTTGTTGTAAGCTTCTCAACTTCGAGCGCGTAGTCCAACAGTGGAGTAGCCTTGAAGTGTTTCTTAGCGTAATCCTTCATTATGGTAACGCGCATGTCGGGATTGTGAACGCTTTTAACTAGGTGGCCAATGCCCTGGATGTTTTCGCCTTTGCGTTTCATTTCGTCAACGAATTGCGATGGCGTTAATCCCCTATCAAAGGCATCCGAGAACGATTGGGCAGCGCCGTCAATTGCGCCTCCGAACCGTGGACCGATTGTAAGCATACCGCTTGCCACTGATGAAATCAGATCCTTGCCTGCTCTTGCGGCAACTATCGCGTTATGCGCGCCCGATACAGCAGGACCGTGATCAGCGGTTACCATGATAGTCATTTCAATAAATTTCGTTGCATATGCTGGCAGTTGTCGCTTGAACCAGAGGATACTAAGAACGCCGCCAATTCCTATGTCTTGTTTGAAAACTTCTGAGATGGGCATCTTTCCATAGAGCAGTTCTTCACCACGGTCGTCGCTTATTGTGCAGATGAAGTTGGCGGGCTTTCTTATCACGCCGTCCTTAAGTGCTTTGGCGAAGTCCATCGGCACTTTCGGCACAGGTGGTTCGGGCTTTGGTTTGACAACACCGTTCTTGACGAGGTCTTCATAAGTTGCTTTGATTTTCTGGTCATAGTCATCATATGAGTCAGGCACAATTGCGCCGGCTTCCTTGAGCGCTGCGTTTTTTGAGTCAGCGGTTTCTGCTTCAGAACCCGCTTTGGCACCGGCGTGTCCGAATTGCACTTCCGTCTTGAAAGCCTTTGAGCATGTTCCTGTAACCCAAATGACGAGAGGCTTTGTAATCTT